>Ga0214199_1000221_pt1 | contig 13879 bp, 14 predicted proteins | sample TroBogEpilimnion_24_FD_153037 | JGI IMG/M metagenome (GOLD analysis project Ga0214199, IMG submission 153037) | Freshwater microbial communities from Trout Bog Lake, WI - 04OCT2008 epilimnion | ecosystem: Environmental > Aquatic > Freshwater > Lake > Epilimnion/Euphotic zone | place: Trout Bog...
GCCATGTCGTATACGCCGCCGACCTTGTTGGTCTGCCATTCATTCTGGGCTTTGGAGAAGTCGCTAGCCGAGGGGGCGTTGTGCTTCCACAGCTCGGCAGCCACGAGGACGCCAGCGCCGATTGCCAAGCCGATAGGGCCAGCCTCGATGGCGGTTTCTACGCCGAACGCCCCAGCCATCCTGATACCAACGCTGGCAATTTTGGTGGCAATTGATCCGACAAAAACAGAGCCGAACACGGTTGCTACCGTATTCATCGCGGCGGGGTGCGCGGAGAGGTAGTTCATCGCGCCTTCGAGGATGTTCGCGCCGGTCTTGGTGTAGGGGATGAGTTTATTGCCGAACTTTATAGCGGAGTTGGTGAGCTGCGTCTCGATAATCTTCATCTGCGCCCCTAGTTGCTGGGCAGCAGTGTTGAACGAGGTGTTGAGACCCTTGCCCGATGCCCCACCGAGCGACTGCACGTTCTGAGACAACTGCCCAATGTGCGTGGAGAGGTCGGAGACCAGACCGACGGCACCAGGGCCGAAGGTGTCTTTGATGAGCGTGTTCATGGCAACGCCGGTGCGCTTGGACTGCGCTTCGAGGTAGCCCAGAACATCCACCAGACCAGTGCCAGGGTGTCGAGCAATCGTTGCGAGTTGGTCGGCGTTGATGCCGAGCTGTGCCATCGCCTTTGACGAGGCCGTCGTGGGGCTCTCAATCTTGGTCAGGCCGGTGGCGAGTTGCGTATAGGCGCGAGCGTTGTTGTATCCGGCGCGTGAGGCAATGTCCGATACTGAGGCCATCTCCGCGAGGTTCAGTCCTGCGGCGGCGAGTGCGCCACCGACCTTGCCGGTGAGGGTTGAGGTGAGGCTGTCGAGTGAGCCGACGTGGCGCTGGTTGGCGAGCACCATGAGGTCGGAGACCTGAGCGACGCTCATGCCCTTAGCGATTTGCAGGTTCTGAACGCCGATGAGGGTCTGCGTGGTGTCGGCAACATTGCCACCAGTAACGACGGCGGCCTTCGCGGCGGCGTTGATGACGCTCTGCGTCTGGGCTTGCGTTAGCCCTGCCTTCGAGGCTTGGAGGTAGGCGTTGGCGATGTCGGTGCTTGCGATGCCCGTCTGGTTGGAGATGTTGAGGATAGATCCGCTTGCGGCATCTACCTGCGCCGAGGTCAGACCGGCTTGGTTCTGCAGAGCGTCAAGGCTTTCGTTGAACTTCATCGCCTTGTCAATGCCATAGGCCGCAACGGCAGCGCCCAGCCCGACGACTGCCGTTGAGGCCATACTGGTGAACTTGCCGAACTTGCCCCCCGAGGCGTCGGCAGCAGCGCCGAACTTGCCCATCTTGAGCTCGGCCTCGTCCATCTTTGCCATGAACTCTTTGGTGTCCGCGAAGAGCGTGGCAATCACGGGTGGGAGCAGTGGCATGGTTCCTCTTTAGAGTTCTTGGGCGGCGGTTACGAGTTTGGCGTAGAGCCGAGTTAGTTCGTCGTGCGACTGTTCGATACCAGGCTGAAGGTAAGGGAAGGCGCGAGTGGTGAAGTAGGGGAAGTGGCCTGTGCCGGTGTAGCCCAGTTCGATGCGCCGCCCGTACTTGGTGGTGGGAGCGGTCTCCGATACCCACGCCGAGCCAGCCTTGTAGACCTTCAGGACTTTGATAGATCGCTGGAGGTTGCCGGTGCGACGGGTGGGAACCGGCCAAGCGTCCGAGCGCCATGTCTCAGTTGCCTGCGCTTCTCGGCCACCGATGAACTGCTTGCGAGCGTTACCGGCGATGACCTCGCCGCCTCGTCGGACGAACTCTTGCGTCGCTCGCTCGACGGCTTCCATCTGCAGGCGCATAGCGTCCTCGAAGGCTCCGTCATTGACCACGATGCCACTAGCCATGAGACACCTCCTGCTCGGTGCGAGCGATTGCTAGGAGCCAGTCGGTGACGTGGCGAGGCTGGTCGAGGAAGTCCTCGTGACTGCCGCCGTAGGTCTTGCGGAACCGATGCTCTCGGAAGTACGCCATGACCTCGGGGTCTACCTCGGCGGTCTTGCCTTCGAGAGCGGCCTTGAGTTTCGCTAGTCGGCGGTAGGGGCTTTTGGGTCGAGGGCTGGCTCCGTGTCGAGTGCCGAGCCGTTGAACTCCACACCGCAGGCCTCTGAGAGCGCGTCAAACGTTGCTTTAGGCAGGTCTAACGCGCTCTCTAAGGTCGGCAGGTCGCCTAGTGTCCACTGCTTGACGAGCCCGACGATGAGCTGCGCCTGATAGCCGTCAAGGTTGCTCTGGTCTTCGTCCGAGATGTCGGCGAAGATGCCCCAGGTCTTGGGGTCTCGGTCATTGAAACCGAGGCTGGCGAGTTTGGCGGCGGTTCCGGCTGCTTTCATGTAAGCGCGGGAGATAGCCCGAGACGTGCGCTCGGTGATTTCTTCCTTGCTGGCGATGACCGCAGACTGGTTGTTCGGCAGTGAGACGATAGGCATGGTTCCCCTTTGTTTGCTTAGTAGGTGGTTGAAGTGCCGTTGATGATGGTGGCCTGAATAGGAGCGTAGCCGGTGCTGGCGTCGGTTGAGTTGGCGTTGGCCGTGAACTCGACTTCCAGTTCAGTGTATTCCTTACCCCGTGTGCGCTTAATGGAGTGGATCTGCGCAGCCGACATGGTGAAGTTCACCGAGTGCTGGGTTCCGCTCGTCGCGTCGTTGGGGTCGGTCAGGGTGACGCTGATGGTCTCGGGCGAACGGGTCAGACCGTAGGCGTTTGAGCCGGTCGAGAATACGTCCGAGGTGGAGTTCACGACGAAGGTGAACTTACCCGTGACCTCGATGGGGCCAGCGAAGAGGTTGTAAGGAGCCTGCGTTCCCAGAGTGAAGATGGGCTGGGTCTTGCGAGCAATGCTGATTTCGCCGGTGGTGACGTTGGTGTAGCTCGTGCCGCCGATGGTCAGGGCCGTGTCCCAAGCCGGAATGAGGTGCTCGGTGCTAAGGCTCTGCGTGGCGAACACCGTCGGGGCTGAGGTGTAGGAGACGTAGGGGTTGCCCAGGTACTTGACCGTGACCTCGGCTGCGGCTTCTGCGCCGAAGGTGATGCCCAGCGTGTCGCACTGTGCGCCCGAGACGGTGAAGTAGTTCGCGCCGTCGAAGTCCAAGATGGAGTAGGTCGGGGGCTGTGAGCCGGTCGCGGGGTTGTTCAGTACCTTGATGGCGTGGGTGTAGGGGCCTGAGCCGGTCTTAGTGTCTGAGCCACCGAGCGAGGAACGGAGCAAGACGGGGAAGGTGTCAGCGAACAAAAAAGTCTTGAATTCAAATTCGTCGTGACGTACGCCCTGCACCTGGTCATACACGGTTGTCGGTGATCCGCGCAGTGCCTCGTCGCGGAGGAACATCTGCTGAGGCGTAATCTGCGGCGACGTGACGGGAAGCCAGTAGCTCGTGCCAGACGTGGGGAGCGTTCCCTCGGTGGTCTCGATGACCATGCCGAGGTAACTATTGGCTGTTAGGAAGGCGTTGTTTGCCATGTCTGTTCCTTAGTTCGTAGGGGTTGGTTCGGTTGATGCGGTTGCGTCCGTCACAGGGGCTTCTGGGGCGGTCACAGGGGCTTCTGCTGGTGCAGGAGTAGGGGTGCTGGCTGTCCAGCGTCCGTCGCCTGGGTCGGTGGCGAGGGTCGTGACGTTCGGGATAGCGACGAGGACGTTGCCGTTGGCGTCAGTCAGGTTTGGGTAGATGCGCTCTTGGCTGTCGGTGAAAGTAAACATGGTTTCCTTAGGAGACGTAGGAGTTGGGGTTGGTGATTTCGATGATGCGAACTCGGACGGTGGAGACTACCTGCGTAGCACTTGCCGCGCCGTTGATTTGTCGGGGGTAGTAGGACGTGACTTCGATGTCGCTGCCCCCTGACGTGCCACCCTCGCCCCACTGGAAGATAGGGCCGTTGCCCCCGCAGTTCTTGGAGGCGCGGATAGCGTTCGTGAAGCCGTCGAGGAAGGTCTCGGCGTCAGTACCGGCGTCCTCGGTCTTGCGCTTGTTGGAGCGGAAGATGCAGGTGAACACGACTTCGTAGGTGATCTTTTTGCCGCCACCAGTCGGGCCGGTGAGCTCGATGCGCTCCTCGGACTGGTTCTCGATGTAGGGGAACACGATGCATCCTTGCTGGTGGCCTGGATCTTCGCCCTGATAGAACTCGCCCTCGGGGGTGAACTTGGCGGGGAACGTCATCACCTTCGAGAGGAAGGGAATGTCTGCGCCTTCGAGGTAGGAGATGAACTGCGACCGTACCGTCGAACGGCTCATTGGCGACCGCCGATGACCTTGAAGGGCTCAAGCAGCATCTCGGCTTGGATTTCGTCCTGCATGGAGGACTGTTCGCGGCTCGACACGGCGGCTGGCTCGCCAATCTCGTTGATGACAAGGCCACCCTGCCCACGCTCCTTGACCAGAGCGACAACGTAGTGAATAACGGCCTGCTTGACGGCGGCAGGCATGGTCGAGACATTGACCCCGATGCCGTGATTGTAGGTCGTGGCGGTGCTGAGGGTGATGGTCGTGCCGGACACTGCCGAGACCTTGAGTACCTCGTCATTCATGCCGTCCCAGACCGTAAAGGTCATGCCAGGGTAGAGGCCGGTGGTGTCGGTGACGCTGAGCGTCGTAGATCCGGCAGGAGCCGAGGCGATGAGGAACGAGTTGAACCAGCCATTGACGTAGGTGTATTGGCACCACATGTTCGTCTGATAGCCCCAGCGACCCCCAGCGATGCCGAGGTTGCCGAAGTAGAGCCCCAGCGTCGAGGGGGCGGTGAGGGTGAACTGGTCGCGGTCAATGGCGACGTTGTTCGAGCTGAGGGTAATCTCCGCCAGCCCCTGCCCTGGCCCCCAGCCGACTTGGATGTCGGTCACTTCGAGGATGGGGGTGAATGACGGCGAGAAGATGAGGTTGCCGTCGCGGTTCGGGCGGTACCAGCCGTTCTCGGTGTTGCTGGTGGCGTTGAGTGTGCCTAAGCGCCCGTAGCAGAAGATGTCGGCCTTCGATGAGGCTCGCTTGATGATGTCCAGCAGGGCGCGGTCTTGCGCTACTTGGCTGGCGTTCTCGATGAGGTTAGAGAAGTCAATCGCCGAGGCGGTGGGGCTGAACTTGACTTCGTTGAGCGAGACGTAGGGCTCGACGATGCCTTCGGTCTGAAAGAACGGTGCAACGACCATTAGTTCTCTTCCTTGAGGTCGGTGCCGCCGCACTTGCCGCAACGGTCTTTGAGTAGTGCGTTGAAGCCGCAGTCCTGGCAGATGAAACCCTGCTTGACGTGGCGGAAGTTCGTGCCAGCGATCGCGAAGTCGCCGGACTTGACGAGGGCGCGGGCGGCTTGCCCCTCGACGTGGAACGTGCCGTCCTTCTGGCGAGGGATTACAGCCCCCTCGTTCACGGTCACTTCGGTCAGTGCTCGGTCTGAGCCAACTAAGCGCATGGTTCTCCTTTCACGACTGGGAGGGGAGCAAGGCGGTGGAGGAAAGGGGAGGAAACCCCACCGCCCTGCTCAACCCTCAAGGCTAGGCAACTACGGCGAACAGCCTGTCTAGTTACCTAGCGATTGGGTGGGCTTTATCAGCCCGTGATGCCGGTGATGATGCCCGACCACGCCGGAGCGCGGAAGGCCAGTGAACCGTAGGTGTACGAGCTGATGTCGTACGAGAAGCCGATTTGTGGCCACTCGATGATCATGCTGTCCACCACGTTGTGAACCTCGACGGTCTGGCTGACGCCGGAGTCGGGGAACGGCAACTGCTTCTGGTGGATGAGCAACGTACCTGCAGGGATGAAGCGGTGCGTCACGAGGTCGAGCATGGTGCCCGTCGCTTCGTTGGCAACACCAGTCACCATTGCACCGATGTTCACACCGTCGCTACCAGTCTGGTAGTTGAAGCGGTACGAGGTGCTGGACACTGCGGTGCTCTGCAGAGCCTTCGACAGAGCGCGGCGAACGGCTGCGCTGACGAAGATGACCTCAGGGTCGGCCATCGTGGAGTTGTAGAGGCTCACGAGGGCGTCCTGGATCAAGCCAGCAGGCTCGGTCTGCGAACCGATGGTGTTGTTGAACTGAGCCTGGTAGCCACCCGAAGCAGCCAACGTCGAGACGAAGCCGTCGTAGCCGGAGCCCGAGTTCGCGCCTGCGGCGTAAGCGTTGTAGGAGCCGTCCGTTGAGGGGTAGGTTCCCGAGATGGCGGCGAAGGTCAGACCAGTCACACCCGAGGCCAGCGAAGGCGTCGTGGCCTTGTAGGTGGTCGAGCCGACAACGACGTACACGTTCACGGCAACAGCACCGAAGGGGGCAGTGCCAGTCCAAGTGACTGAGACACCCTTACCGGCGGTGGCGTTGGTGACCGTACCGGCAGAAACGCCAGCAGTCTCACCGTAGGCCGAGGACAGCGTGATGTAGACAGCCGAGCTTGAGGTGACAGGCAAGCCTGAACCCGTCGAGTCGTTGGCTGCGGTCACTGAAGTCAGAGCCGAGGTGGGCAGAGCGGTCGAGACGGCGTTCATCATGTTGCGCTCTTCAGCGAGGAAGTGCGACCAGATGAGTGACGTGTGCGACAACTGGCGCAGGTCGGTGTAGCCCTGACCGGCGAACTCAGCCTGGAGCGAAACGCTGTCCGACAGACCCTGCTCGACGAACGACTTGACAATCTTGTCGGCGGCGTAGGTGATCTTGGTCGGACGGTTCAGCGAGACACCACCGAACGAGGTCGAAGCCGAGGTGCTGTTGAAGAAGGACGAGGTCTGTCCAACTCCACCGACACCGGCGTTCGAGAGGCCCGTGATGCGACGGAACTCAAGCGCCTGGCCCTGAGCCTTGATGCGGGCGACGCTGTTGCGAAGGTACAGTTCCTTCGGGATAAGCAGCGACAGAACTGGGTCGAGGTCGTAAGGTACGAGACCCGATACGCCCGAGATGGTCGAGTTCAGTGGGCTGGTAAGCGTCAAGTCCTTCTGCAGGTCGGCAAGGCCGTCGAGCGATGACTGAACGGCAGCCAACTGGTCGCCTGAGATGGCCTTCGTGATTTCACCCGTCAGTTCAGCAACGCGTGAAGCGGTGTTCACCGTCTTCTGGATGCCACGAGTGGGGTCGAAGGAGATTTCACCGCGTGACTTTGCAGCCAGGGTGTTGGAGTGGACAGTGCTAAGGGCTGACTTGTAAGCCTCAAAGCGCTTGACCTGCTCGTCGGCTGGGAGGCCGTGAAAGAGCTGGTCAAGGGAGGGAGCGGCGAGCGCCATTCTGGTTCCTTTGGTTGTGGGTTAGTTTGCTTCCAGTGCCCGAGCGGTGTCGAGGTACTGGTTGCGAAGGGCAGGGTCAGTGATCTGTGCGGCGAGGTTGCGGAAGCGCTGTGCTTCTACCTCTCGCGCCAGTGTCGCTGCTGACTTGCTGGTTTGCTCACGGGTGGCGCGCAGTGCAGGCCCCCCAGGTGCAGCCATTGACTTTACCTCGTCAAGCGCGGCCTTCAGGAGAGCAATCTCCTCTTTCGCCTCGCTCAATTCGGCCTTCGCCGTCATGACTTCTTCAAGGCCCAGCGCCTTGACGATTTCGTTTCGCAGTTCCGACTTCACCTCGGGGGTGGCGGTCTCCGCGCTTGCGTTCTTGATGAGGTCGGCGCTAACGCCAAGTCCTACATAGGCCATTGTGTCTCCTGTGTTGTCATCGTCCCATCCGGTGAATGGGGCGTCTGTTTCGTTCTCTGAGGCTTCGTCAGTCCACCAGCAGAGGAACCACTCAAGGGTAGTGAGCAATTCCTTCACGTCGCAGACTTCATTCTCATCACCGGCGACCATCTCGTCGAGCTCAGCCTTGATGCAGTTGATGAGCCCCAAGCGGATAGCGGCGAGGTCGGCGGCGTCGTGCTTCATGTCGTCAGCCTTGACGAGTTCGGCGTCTGCGCCCTTCCAGTTGTCGGGGATTAGATCCTCACGGCCCAGAGCCTCGGCGCGAGCCTTGATGTGCGCTTTCGCGGCGGCTGGGTCTTTGGCGCGTCCGATGGACTGGATAGCGTTGCGGAGGTCTTTCAGGGTCTTGATGGGGAAGCCACCACCAGCCATCGCCTGTCCAGCGTCAGCCATGTCTGCACGCTCGGCGTCGGTGTAGTCCTTCTTGGCGAGGTCGGCGTCGGCTTCCTTCATGTCGCGGTTGTCGAGTGCCTCGGGGGTCGAGACGCGCTCGGGCTCAGCGAACTCGGAGCGGCCTTCGGGCTGCTCACCAGTGCCAGCGCATACGTCGCAGTCGGTCTCTTGGGTGTTGCCCTCGACGTTGGACTTCTTGCCGGTGCCAGAGCAGGCGCGGCAGAAGAACGGGGAGTCACGGTCAAGAACCTCGGTACGAACGCCAGGCTCTTCGGTCATTACGGCTTCGGCGTTGAGGGTTGGGCTCTCAGCCTTTTCTACTTCGCTCACGGCTGAGCCTTTCACTAATGCCCCGTCTACCGACTTGGCGATTTCGATTACTGCAGAGGGGTTGGCTGGGCGGTCTACCAATGACACTTCGACGATGGTGCCGTCAATGATGCGGCCTCCTGGGGCCTTATCGTCCTTGACCACGCGAGCGCCCTTGATGCCGACGGAGAAGCCCGTGTAGATGCCCTCTTCGACCATCATGGCGGCCTGCGGATCTACGACCTTTGCGGTCACGACGAAGCCGGTGCCGGTCTGCTCCATCTCGGTAGCCTTGCCGACTGCCTTTGAGCCGTGCATCTCGCGGATGTTGCCAATCTCCATCCACGCTGGCATCGCGCTCTTGAGCCACTTAGGGTCACAGATTTGCTGGTCGAGGTCGAGGGTATCGTCCGTCGCCAGTCCCTTGACGTACATGAACCCGTCGGGGCCACGCTTGGCGGTCAGGTTGCCGAGGTAGATGCTCTTGATGGTGTCGGTCATTGGTTCTCCGTAGGTCAGACTGCTGGCGTGATGAAGCACTCGCAGTTGGGGTGAAGCGGTGGGTAGGTGTCGGTTACGTCGTGAGGGTTGGCTTCCCCCTCGGCTTGGCACTCGTCGCATGGGTCGTAGGTCTCCCAGTTGAACTGGGTAATCCCTGCGACTTGGTAGGCGTCCAGCGTTGATGCGTTCGCAGCTCGTCCGGCTTCGGTTGAGGCGATGGCCTGCGCTCGCTCGTAAGAGAAGGCGTAGGAGTTGTAGATCGCGCTCGTAATCTCGTCGTAGGTCGAGCCCTGCGCCAGTCCGTCGGCGATGATGTTGCCGATGGCCTGTGAGGTCGTGTCGCTAATCCCCTTGATGGTGACGCCAACGCTATCCATAAGGGCGCGTAAGCCCTTCCCAGCCACCTTAGAAGCGGCCTCAGCGTTGCCTGGTGTCCACGTTGCCCAGTCCACCGAGTTCGAGAGCGCCCCCATTGGCGAGGAAGTGATGGTTTCGTTGTCGGGCAACTGGGTCATCGCGTCATCGGTTCCCACGAGGCCGCCGTCGGCGTGAACGCCTGAGACGAGGTTCGTGAGCGCGTCGGTGTTGATGGCGACGTTGTTGTCTACTGCCGCCTTCGCGTCGTGCTTGTCCTTGTCGGACTTGCTCGCCTTAGCGGTGCTGGCGACGAGGGCGTGGCGCACTGCCGTCTCTACGCCGGTTGTAGCGGCTTTGAGGGCTTCGTGGATCAGTGGCGCGTAGTGCTCGGAGACCTTGCGGCGTCGAGCGACAATGGCCGGTGTCTGCGCCTTAGTAGTCAAACCTTTTGGGGTATCGCTTATCTGCGCTTTCAAGACTTCAGCCTCTTCAAGTGTGTGAAACTTGAACTCGAACTCGCGAGCCCGAGGCTTCTGGGCGAACTTGGCGAACGCCTTAGCCTCTTGAGCCTTTAGGTCAGTTTCCGGCGCTTGGCTCGCACTCGGGCTTTCTTGACCTTCGTCTTGGCCTGCTTCGCCTTGTGGAGTTTCGCTGAGCGTGCTGCCGTCACTGGGGGTCTCCTTCTGTCCTGATGTCTCGCCTGAGGCGTCGGTGTTGAGCAGACCCTTGAGGAAGGTGATGGCGTTGCCTGCGACGATGAACGGCTCGTCGGCTTCGGGCATCTCGTAGAGGGCCTGACCGAGTTCGCCCTGCACGTCGTTGAGGGTCTTCTGCCCCGAGAACAACTGCATCTGCAGTGCCTTGCTCTGCTCTAGTTCGCTCTGGGTGCTGGTGCTGTCCTGCAGGACGAAGGTGACGTTGAGGTCGGCGTCGAGGTAGCGACGGCTCAGGGAGTTGATGATGTCGGTGACGTACATCTCCATCGGCTTCGTGGAGGTCAGTTCAGAGGACTGCTGTTCGCCTTCCATCTGACCCTTGCCACCACCGAGACCGGCGCGAGCGACCACACCGAGCGCCGAGGGGGATACGCCCATGATGGCGGCGATGCGCTTGATGATGAACTCGTCGTAGTCGGACTTGTAGCGCTCGTCCTGCGAGGGCATGGCAACGGGGTCGAAGCCGTCTGGCAGAACCTTGATGCGGTGGCGCTCGGCGGTTGAGCCGGTCAAGCGGTCGTTGAGGATGCGCTCGTAGGCCGACAACTTCTCAAGCGTCAGTTCCATGCTGTTCGTCTTCATGAACGTCGTGGGCATAGATCCGAACTGGTACTCGGCTCGCATCCACGCCTGACGGTCGAGGTACAGGGTCGCGGCTGGGACACACTGCTCGACGAGCGAGAGGCCGTAGGGCGAGTAGGTGCGGCGGTTCTTGACGTAGACGCTCATCTGGTCGGTCAGGTACTCGCCGTACTTGCCAGGGGTGTTGTAGAAGTCGCCGTCGCTCTCGGGGGCGGCGGTGAACTCGCCTCGCGGGAAGCCCCAGAGAACCTGCTGGTAAGCGGGGAGTGGAGCGGTTGGGATGTCGCCTCGGTTGTCCAGCAGCAGTTTGATGGTCGGGGCGTTGATGATGTCCAGACCGATGAGGCTCTTGCCGAGGTTGTAGCGAGGGTAGATGCAGAGCTGGTCGTAGATGAACACTTGGTTGAGGGCTTCGGTGAGCCACTCGCTCCATGAGCGGTCGGACTGGGTGTAGGGGTTCTTCCAGAACGCCGTCAGTCGGTTGATTTCGTCGCCGTACTTGTCTCGACCAATACGCGCCGCCTTAGCGTGGCTGACGTTCTGGTCTTGCATGATTTCGGCGATGGCGCTCTCGGAGAGGGTGAATGACCAGTCCTGCTTCACCAAGTCGCCGACGCGGATGTCAATGGCGCGGCGGATTACGTCTACCTGCTCAGCCATTGAGGTCAGTACCTCGTAGGGAACCTCGGTCTGGGTCAGGTTGAGGTTCTGGGCAACGGCGTACTCGTACTTACGAGGTAACGCGCGGCCGGTTTCGTCAAGGACTACGTCAATGGGCGCAGGGAGCAGTGGCGCGGCTGGGCCGAGCATGGCTCCGAAGCCACCGCCGTTGGGCGTGACGCCTGGGCGATCCATTGGGATTGCCTGCCCGATGCCGGTGACGATGCCCTGCCCGCCAATGGTCGAGTACGGCTCCGAAGGAGTGGCGCGGTTGTAGTTCGAGGTTCCCAATGGCGAGCCAGCAAGCCCAGCCTTCACAGCCTCGGCGACGGTCTCAGCAAGTTTCTGGTCTCGTGCCTTACGGCTGAAGCGGTCTCGAAGTGCCATCTCGTCCTATCGGGGGTAGACCTGAATGAGGTCGTAGTCGTTGTTCTTTGCCCCGCAGTGGGGGCAGTTGGTAGCGTCCCTCGCCACTGGAAGCCCACAGATGGGGCAGGGTGGGGCAAGTTCGGCGAAGAAGCGGTCGGCACTCGCACCGGCGGCGAGCCCTAGTTCGGTGATTGCGTGGACGAGGGCGTCCAAGCGGTCGGGGGAGGTTCCACTGTCGGGGAGCCAGCCGGTCATCTGGTCTTCGAGGATGTCGAAGGAGCCAACGTGCGAGATGCGCCCCTGTTCGTAGAGGGCGGCTATCGGCTCAGCTCGTAGGCGCTTGCCGACTTTGGCGGTGATGCCCTTGTAGGGAGCCGACGGCATGACGGAGCGGATAGTGGCTTCCACCATGTCCCCGCCCTGGTTCTTCTCGGCAACGATGCGGTCGGCCTTGTAGTCCTCGAAGGCTTGGACTGCCCTGTGCGCCCATCCTGAGGGCGTGTCACGGCACGAGCGGTCGGCGAGGACGTATCCCCTACCGTCTGCGCCCTTGCCCACGATAACGATGCCCGTTTCGTCGGAGTTCTCGCCAGAGGTGACGGCGGGGTCTATTGCGACCACGATGCGCACCAGTTCGGGGGCTTCGGCGATACGGGACTTCTCGATGTCCGAGTGACTAAAGATAGCCCCAGGCACGTCGAGCAGGACTTCTCCGTAGAGTTCCTGACGGCCTAAGCGCGTCCCCTCGTAGCGAGCCTTCAGCTCAGCGAGCGCGGCTGGGGAGAGGTTGGCTTGGTTGTCGAACGTTGATCCGCGCGTGACCACTACCGAGCCATCTTCTCGCGCCATGAACTCACGGATGAGTTTGGTCGGGCGGGGGGTGGTGGTGATGATGGTCTGCGGGTTGCCGATACGGAGCGCAGGGGCTAGTCCTGCCGTCCATGTTTCCTCGTAGCGCCAAGCGGCGAACTCGTCGAGCCACGCGTAGGAGAGGTTGAGCCCTCGGGCGCGGTCGGGTTCGTCTGCCGAGACCATGTGGATTTTGGAGCCGTTGGTCAGGGTTATCTGACCGTTCGAGCGGTTGTATTGCTCTAGGGCTCCGGCTGGCAGGGACTTGATAATCCCAGACGGGCCTTCGACACAGGTGCGGCGAACGTCGGTGAAGGTCGGGGCCACCACAGCGCACTCGATGCCTGGCTCGCTGAGGGCCTTCTCGATTAGCCAGCCAGCGCCGGTGAAGGTCTTACCCCAGCCTCGGCCTGAGAGAATGAGCCAGATGCGCCAGTTCCCCTCGGGGGGGAGTTGCTGGGGTCGGGCTGATGAGCGGTAGCGACTGTGGCCGAGTTCGCGCTTGGCGATTTCTGCCTTGAGTGCCTGCTCTTTGAGTTCTAGAGCCTCAAGCCGTTTCAGTTCCGCTAGGCGTGTCTTCAGTAGCGTCGTCATCTATCTCCCCGAGCGTAGCCTCTAGACGGGCAATCTCCTGCTGGATGTAGTCCAGAGTGATGACCTCGGTTCGGATTGGCGCGTCGAGGCCCATGAGCTTGGCCCTGCGATCCATGATGGCGAGCACTCGGTCAATGGCGAACAGTGCGCCCTTCTCCTCGGACAATGCCTTGTCCATAGCCTTCTCAAGCAGGAGGTCGAGGCGCTGGCCTTCGAGACGGCGGAACTCGTCCACCGCTTCGGCAGGGATAGCGGCAAGGGCTCGCTGGCATCGGTTGTAGGCGGTCGCTTTGGTTACGCCCATCTGGTCGGCGATTGCCTGGTAGGACATTCCCAGCGAGCGGAGTTTCAGGGCGGCGGTGTCGAGGTGCGCCTGTTCTTCAGTGCGTTGGAAGCCAGCCATAGTTTAGATACCAGAGTTTAGGCTCGGGGTAGAACACTCCGAACATACACTCCTAGAGTAGCACAGATTGGTGACGCTCGCCATTTGGCTTTATTTAGCCTCTTGGGGTGGTTACAGCAGTGTCCTCGGTTGCGCCTCAGCCCACGCCACTCGCGCCTCAATGATAGGCCAGTAGTCCTCGGTCATCTCGCAGCCAATCCAGTCAAAGCCTTCTAGGACACAGGCCACTGCCGTTGAGCCGGAGCCGAGAAACGGATCTAGGACGGTTCCGTTCGGTGGCGTCACGAGCTTGACCAGGTAGCGCATCAGGGCAAGGGGCTTGACGGTGGGGTGGAAGTTCCTTGACATTGTCGGTATTGAGTTCATATTATTTCTTGACCACTCATCTTGCGCATAAACTCCAGTTGCATACTCAGGCAACCCTTCCAGCCCTGCGTTGCGCTCGGACTTGCTGGCCTTAGCGCAGTAGA
>Ga0214199_1000223_pt1 | contig 13822 bp, 14 predicted proteins | sample TroBogEpilimnion_24_FD_153037 | JGI IMG/M metagenome (GOLD analysis project Ga0214199, IMG submission 153037) | Freshwater microbial communities from Trout Bog Lake, WI - 04OCT2008 epilimnion | ecosystem: Environmental > Aquatic > Freshwater > Lake > Epilimnion/Euphotic zone | place: Trout Bog...
CTGATAATTCATGGCTGATACATGCCAAGTATTAGTAGCATCATTTGTACCAAATTTCAAAGCAACAGTTCTTACATTGTTTTGCTGAGTAGTAACCCAAGGTGTATCGGTAGCAATAGATACTGTTCCTGTTTGACCATATGTTGGAGTTTGAGCAGTTGAGTTTGCCCCACCAATAGTAATGTTGATCGTGCCCGTACCAGACATTTCTGGTAATAAGCGGTGGATATAAACCTTGGATGAATAAGGAACAGGGCCATCTGGAGTGACCATAGCAATGTTTGTGCGTTCAAAATAACAATTAATCGTGTTTCCGCAAAAGCCGTTGGTAATGTTGGTTTGGACTATTTGACTGCTTGATGTACTGCCTTGAGCGTATACAACAGTCCTTGATCCTAGATTAAAGCTTGTTCCGTTATAGACTGGGGCTTCAACGCCATGTGCAGCGTTTTGAATGTCTTTAGGAGCGTTCCAAACCTGAAGATCGTATCTGTAAGAAATCATCTTGTTGCACCAACCCGTAGAGTTTTGATCGGGGTAGTAAATCTCAATCTGATACTTTTGGGTATTGTTTACCATGAACAATCGATCCACATAGGTTTGGTTTAGATTGTCATAGAAGTATTTCTTAATAACTTGGTTTCCAATTGCAGTAAAGTTGGATCCATCAAATTGCCAAATGTCCCTAGCATCGATTCCATAAACCATTGAATCGGTGTTGCTCCAGCAATTCTCATTAATCAACCCACGCCCTTGGTTAAACAGTCGAATACCAAAGATTGGAGCGGTAGAGTTCTGATAGTTGATGGGGGAAAAAACAACAGTATCCCAATAGCTACAAATGTAAAAACAACCGCCTAAAAAGAAGCCATCAATTATGGGACCACGAACAGGAATCTCTTGTTCATTGGCCACGTTATTTAGGGTTGGATTCCAAGTGTTGGGTACTGTTGTGTTGGCAAACGCCCTAGACCAACGCACAGTAGTGGGGTAATTAAAAGTAAACCCAGAGGAATAAGTTTTAGTTAGATTGCCTGCAATTAAGATATTTCCAACATTCGGAGAACAATAGTTTCTGACAAACCCAGCAGTAACCGAAGTTACCGCAGGTGACAATACGCTTTCATAGTTCCAAACGTAGTTATCAGGAGAATTGTCGTAAATAGCGATCTCAGTCTGAGGGGAACCAGAAGCGTAGTAATTACCAAAATACATGGGAGGACGTAGGCCATCATTAATAATGAAAACCTGACCAACCCAAGAAGAAGTGATGACTGTGTCATCTGTGTAACCTGACAAAGCAACGTTGGGATTTGCTCCAACGCCTGGGGTAATGTTGGATATTCCAGAAGCGGTGACCATGTACCACTTGCCTTCACGGGTAGCAACAATGTTTACCCATAAAGATTGAGTTCTGTACCCAGCATCGATAAAAATAACGTGGTCTGGGATGGCCGACAGAATATATTGTTCGCCAGCAATCTTCTTAATTCCACGAACGTCAGTTTCTACGTTAGCCCCAGAGTTGTATTCGTTGGGAGCCAAAGCATTACTCGGACAATCGGGCACAAAGCTCATGTTCGAGAATGGACTGCGAAGTGGGATGTATTCGCTCATGGTGTTAACTTAAAGTTATATAAGGGTTGATTTTAATTTAGTTCTTGAATAATTCCAATGCTTTTATCACTTCCTTTGGGTCAACAAATGCTTCAGGAATGTATTCTTGTTCTTCCCACCATATAAATTGATGGGGAGTTAAAAACTCTCTGCTTTTCAGTAAATTAACGTTTTCTGGATGGCCAAAGATCTTGGGGTCGGATCTAGAGAACAGAACTATGCCTTTCTTGCCCTCAGACCACGCTAGGTGCTGAAAAAAAGAGTCACATGCTATCCAAGTACTGCATTTCTTTAAAAGGGCTCTAAGCTCGTCAAAACTCAAGTTTCTTCTGAAGTCTTCAGTAAGTTGCTTTTCACCTTCCAATCCTATTTGAATAATAGGTTCTTGGATTTGCTTAATGACCTCATTCCAATAAGGATAGTTCTTGGGGTTTTCTTTACCGCTTCTCAATGCTTTGGAATATGGAGAAATAATAATCATAAGTACATTTTCCTGAATGCGTTTTCCAATGAGTCAGTCCATCCCCATTGAGACATTTTCAAATAGATATTCCATTGATCAATACTGCCAAATCCTCTTTCAGCATGGGCTATTGAATATCCTGGCACGATGTCAGGGTAGCAAGAGAATATTAAAGGGTTCTTTATTTCGGGAAGTATCTTTGAAAAAACAATATGATCACCAAGCCCACAATTAAGAACCACAATCGTATGGTCCTTGTACTGCATGAAATTTTGGAAGATCTGTTCGTCATGCAAATAAAGCGATTCATCCTTTTCGCTTCTAATACCACCTTCAGGATTCTTTAAATGCCAAGTAATAGTATCTGGAATTACATATAACTTATATCCATTTTTGTATAAACCATAGCTGAATAAAGTTTCTTCTCGGTGGGCTACTTTAGATAAGCCAATGTTGTAATCGTATATACCTGCGCGGTATACAAAAGAACAATGAAGATGCTCGACTTCTTTTGTTTTCTGAATGTAGTTCCACTGGATATTGGGTTCTTTAGCAATATTTATTATTTTGGCAGTAGAAGGGTGGATTTGTTTGGATAGGGGTGGAGTAAGAATAGATCCCCCAACTGCTCCAGCGTCCTTTTGTATAGCAAAGCTTAACAGGTTTCTAAGAACGTTAGGCTCAGGGATGCAATCATCGTCTACTCTCCAAACCCACTTATAGCCCATTATGTTGGCAGTTTGGTGGTTCCAATGAGTTCCCTTTTTCTGAGCGAATACCCATTCCCATGCGATATTCTTCAAGTTCATCATTTCAAACAGATTCTTGTAAATCAGTTCTTCTCTGACATCCCGTGGCTCATCGTTGTCATCAAAGATAATGACTTTATCGGGTTTTTTGGTTTGATTAATGATTGCACTAAGTGCTAAAGGTAGGGTTGAATCGTATCGGCCCCTAGTACCGATTGAGCAAAGTACACTATTCATTTCTTATCCATATTTCTTCATAAACAGGCAAATCTCTTACATCAATGGCCATGCCAAATTGATCTAAGCTCCAGGCTTTCAATTGATTCTGACGAATCGGTTTGAAACCAAAGGAGTATAAGACTTTGTGAATATGCCAAAAGCCTTTGTACTCAGGATGTAATTCTGCATGGATTTCAATTGCAATAGCATCTATTCTAGCCATGTCTTTAGGGTCGGCATTGAGTAATACATCGTATTCACCGCCTTCACAGTCTATTTTTAAAAAGATGTGGTTGCTATCGAGGAGTTCTAATATTTTGCCTAAGGTAATAGTCTCTACTGATTCTGTTTTTTTACCAGTGGTATATAGACTATTGTGGCCAGACTTTTCTTGAAGTCCTATTTCTTTTAAATCCCCATCAACTGACGATGCAATGTATTGCAAAGACATGATGTTATTAAAACCCGATCTTTGTATATTGTTTCTTAGTAAAGAAATCGTACTAGATACGGGTTCTACGGCAATGACTTTTCTAGCTCCAAGATAAGATGCAAATATAGAGAACATCCCCATATTTGCACCAATGTCTATAAAGTCACGATTAACGCATATTTCAGGCGTAAGTCCATAACAGTTTGTTAGTATGACCTCGGTAAATAATTCTGCTGCTTCCTCGTTTATTTCACTTAACCAATTCAATTCATTTTTCATGCTATTCCCGTTTAAATAATCAATTTATTAAGTCCCATGCTTTAGTGGATTCGTTCCATGTATAACGCTTAGGTGCTTCTGGTGTTCCTACATCAGTTGGATAAGGAACTGGTGAAGTCCAAGTCCAATTAGGTGCTGATATTGTCCAACTAGGATAAGGTTGTGGAGCATAAAACACATCGTTGACTGGGTCATAGGTATAGCCTATACCAGCGTAATTACCACGCAAAGGAGTGCCACCATTTGTGTGTACACCACCTTGAGTGTTGTAACTGGTTTGTTTCCAGTTGCCACCAATGAGTCTTTGACAAAATGCAATGCCAATAGATTCCATGTGATTGCCTTGAGCATCAGCTGTGTCAGCATCTGCCACCACAATCACTTGAGCGACTATGTTGTTTGAATCAATTCTTGCAAAGTGTGCGATGATATATTCTCCTTAACAATGACGGGCATAAGCCCCATGATATAAATTTCTTGCTTCAATAGCTACCAAATCGGCAAATTCTAAATCATCAAAATATCCAATAGTTTTTCGTTTGGCTTTGACTGAAAAACAAACAATCCATTTGCACATGGCAGTATTCCAATAAACATTTTTGTATCCAGACGAACTGTTTTTGGCTAATTTTCTGTTTATACAATTTTGTTGTTGTGTAGATTCACGCAAATTTTCAATTTTGTTGTTGGTTCTATCGTTATCTATATGGTCAATTATCTTTGGTAAATAACCATGATGATACAAAAATACCAATCGATGAATTGAATATACCTTTCCTTTTATAATTGTTCTATGGTATCTGTGGCTTTTTGTTATTGGAGTTTCTGTTTTAATAGCATTTGTTTTTTTAATAATTAAATGACCATCTTGGCACTCAAAATGTTCTTTTAAGAATTCTTGGGTTATTTCCATCATCTTCCCCCTAATTCTTTAATCTGTTCGTCTGTCCAAATGGTGTTGATAGAGTCTTCAAAAGCCTTAATCTTTTCCATTGTTGCATCTATTTCTTCCCATGTTGGGCATGGCCTTGGGTCTTCCCATTGCGTGATGTTGCGATTGCTGATCTGCCACTTAGCGTTTGGTCTAAGTAGTTGAAAAGCAGTGTCAATGCCATAAAGTTGATAGATTTTTACCATTGGATTATCACTATTCCTGAACCACCATTACCACCTTGGTATCTGTTGTAAGGTGAACCTGTGCCATTACAACCACCACCACCTCCACCACCACCTAAATTAGCAGTTCCATTTGTCCCATAAGATGCAGTTGGGCCAACGCCACCATTGCCACCTGCTCCTCCTCCACCTGTTCCACCTGTTCCACCTGTGCCGCCAGTTTGTTGACCCGCACCACCACCACCACCAGCATAAGTAACAGATGAACCACTAATAGTAGATGCTGTTCCATTTCCTCCAGCGCCACCAGTTGTTCCAGATGGTGAAGAACCAGCAGAAGTTGCACCTCCACCACCACCACCTAAAATATTGTCAACTCCATTAGCACCATTTGTTCCTTGCGCTGGGCTAGTTGATGGAGTGTTTCCTGTCCCACCTGATCCACCATTACTAACACCACCACCGCCAGAACCACCTGAACCACCACTTGGAGTTACTTCATTACCACCGCCATAACCACCACCTGTTGCAGTGATTGAACTAAATATACTATCTGTACCAGCAGTTCCTTTTTGCCCATTGTTTGCACCTGTTGGCCCACCAGAACCACCAGAACCTACTGTGATTGAATAAGTATTTCCTGATGTAACGCTAAATGATGTTCCAGCTCGGAAACCACCAGCACCACCTCCTCCACCACCAGAACCGCCACCGCCAGCTCCACCTACAACAAGATAGTTAACACTTGTAACGCCTGATGGTGCAGTCCATGAGCCAGTTGATCCAAATACTGCAACATTTTTAGATGGGCCAGCTGATACTTGATAAGAAATAATAACGATACCAGAACCGCCATTGCCACCATTGCCATAAATTGTATTGTTGGGTGAACCACCGCCACCACCACCACCGCCTGTGTTAGCCGTACCATTTCCAGCAACAGAAATAGATACACTTAAAGCGCCAACACCACCACCACCGTTTCCACCAGCAGCAACACTAGCATTACTAGAAGAGCCGCCACCGCCTCCACCAGCGTAGTAAACAGATGAGCCTGTAATGCTTGATGCTAAACCAACTCCACCAGTACCACCTTGATAAATAACACCAGCAGCTCCAGCAGCACCAGCACCTCCTCCACCGCCTCCTGATCCACCTGAACCAGAACCGCCATTCCCGCCATTATTGCCTTGACCTGACGTACCACTTCCACTGGAGCCACCAGTATCCCCACCTCCACCACCAGAACCACCAGTTCTTCCATTAACACCAGACGTTCCACCTCCACCACCGCCAACTGCGCCAGTAGAACCGTTTACCAATGATCCAAATGTTGAATTACCCCCAGATGCGCCATAAGTATTAGCAACATATCCACCAGTAACACCAGCACCGCCAGAACCAACAGTAATTGTGTAAGTTGTGCCTGGTGAAACACTTAAATTAGTACCTGCTAAATAGCCACCTGCTCCACCTCCACCACCACAATCAAAACCATAACCACCACCAGCACCACCTGCTACTACAAGGTAGTTAACGCTAGTAACACCAGCAGGAGCAGTCCAAGTGGCTGATGAATAAAAAGTCTGAATGACTGTATAAGTCAGCTTTTTAGTTCCTGTAAACAAAAAATTAGGTGCGCCAAACATTATGCAAACGCCTGTGCGTAAGTGCCGTACCAAACAGAGTTAATACATACAAATGAAAGTATGTCTAAACCTGTGGAGGCAGTTGTTGTGATTGTGGGTGCTGTGCCACTAGGCCACTTGACCCCTGTAAACGTAGCAGTCCTTGATCCTGTGCCATCTTGAATTAGCTTCAAAATAAACGATGTGCCACTTGTTGCAGTTGGCATGGTAAAAGTACAGTTACCAGTCAATGTGTAACTTAAAACAGTTCCTGATGAAAGACTTAAAGTAACCGCCGTGCTTGAATTTGTCAAAGCGGGAGCGGTCTCAGTGTATCCAGTGATCACTGGTGTGGTAATGCTTGGAGTGGTCTGCAATACCACTGCACCAGAACCCGTGGTGGATCCTAAAGTACCAGAATAACCGCTATATCCTGAAATTCCAGAATAACCACTGTATCCAGAAATTCCTGATCCTGAATATCCACTGTAACCAGAAATTCCACTATAACCCGATGTCCCGTTAGTACCATTAGTACCACTAAAGCCAGATATACCGCTATACCCTGAATAGCCACTTAAACCAGAAATACCAGTGGTTTTCATGTTTCCATTGGTGTCAGTAGTTCCATCTGTTGACCAAGTGTCACCAACGGCCAATGTTACTTTGGCAATGTTTCTTAATGTTCCATTGTTATTTAAAGTAATGGTTAAAGTAACAGGAGCAGTATCTTTGTTTTCAATGTAGATGGTCTTGATCAATCTGCGAGTCGATGAAGCAGGAGCTGAAACCAATGTCACTTGGCTTGTACCATTCAAAGTACCATCGCTTGAACCTTCTACAAAAGTAGTTCCGTTGTCATCAGAATAAGCAGTTACAAAATCAGGATTAGTAGTAGCTGGTGCACCAGACATGGCCACTGTAATCGTTTTGGTTGTTGTGTCTAAAACTAACATTTTTAACCCTTATCTTGAAATGAACCACGCATAGGCTGCGCCACCTACTGCACTACCACCTGATGATGCCGCCCACAATATTGTGCTTCCATTGGAAGTCAAAACATAACCTGATGTGCCTACAGATGTTAATCCAGTTCCACCACGGTTGATTGCTATAGTATTTCCATTCCATGTTGCCGATGTAATTGACCCAGCATAATCAAGCGTATTTGTTGACCAAGAAACATTAGAAGGTGCAAATGTATGCGTATCCCATGAACCTGCTGCCGTACTATTGGAAAGTAAAATAACTTCAATAAAAGCACCAGACTGAACCGTGGTAATGGTTGTGCCAGAATTATTTTTTACAACAATAGTGCCAGAACTTTGATTGTTGTTGAATGTGTAATTGGTTCCGTTTGCTAAAGTGGTCGCATCAGGCAATTGATAAGTTTGCCCACCAGAACCAGTTACGACATAATTAAAAGCAGAAGCAACAGTAAGAGTTGTTGTTGTGCCTGCGGCTGCAACATTAGTAAAACCTTCTGTAATTGAATTGGCACTTATGTTTTGGTTTGCATCTCTCAAGACAATTGAATTTGCGCCAGAAGTTGTTGCTGAAACGGCAAATGTTCCACTAGATGTTATTGGTGAACCTGTTACAGACATAAATGTTGGAACAGTCATCGCAACCGATGTCACCGTTCCTACGCCCGTACCATTTGCACCACTGTAGCCTGAGAAACCAGAATATCCAGAGTACCCACTCAAACCCATACCACTATAACCACTGAACCCACTGAATCCTGAGTAACCAGAAGTTCCAGAGCCTGAATAACCGCTTATACCGCTTCCGCTATATCCTGAATAACCAGAAAATCCTGATAAACCTTGGGCTCCCGAATATCCAGATATGCCTGAATAACCAGACGCACCCGAATAACCTGAATATCCACTCAAACCTAATCCGCTATATCCAGAATATCCCGATGTTCCACTTCCTGAATATCCGCTATAACCTGAAAATCCTGATAAACCTTGATTTCCTGAATACCCAGATATTCCCGAATAACCTGATGCACCAGAATAACCCGAATAACCGCTTAATCCTAAACCACTGTAACCTGAATATCCAGATGCTCCGCTACCAGAATACCCACTGTATCCTGAATACCCTGAAACACCTGATGTGCCAGGCTGAACCCAAGTCGCAGGGGTACTCCAAGATACTGGGTTGCCAGCAACAGAATTAACAATCGCAATCGATGCCCAAACAGTCTGAGTTGGGTTAGTAGGTGGATAGGTTGACCAACCCGTTGGAGCGGTTCCTACGTTGGTTTGGAAGTTCCATGAGCCACCCGTTGGCGTAGCAGGTTGACTCAAAGCCTGTTGAAAAATAAACCATTCGAAATAAGTGCCACCAAAGTAAACACCATTCCCATATAGGCCAGTAGACTCGCTATTGGGTCCAACCAATAACGATCCACTTAAACTTGATCCATATAAACCACCTGTTGCCATAGATCACCTAAATGAGTAACGATAGTCACGGGGTTGGAATTCTGAAGTGAGATGCTGATCACCACCAGACCACTTGTCTTTGGCATTTTGATCTTCAATCAAGCCATAAGCCTCATCAAGTCTTGCTCTCCACTTTTCAGCTTCTGAAGCGTTCTTATTCTTATCGTAATAACTCTCCAAAGTACCATAAAAATAACCTTCAGGGAAAGTCGATAAAACCGCATTATTCTGAACAATAGGATTCAATGAATCCAATGTTGGGCTAAACAAAAATGGAAATGTTCGATAATAATAAGCTTTAATCGTCACTCCAGCACCAGGACTTGGAGTAAAGACGTAATTGGGTCCAACTTCAGAAAAAGACGCTCTAATGACCCTTGGAACGCCAAACGGCTTAACATAAAGCTGATCAATCATTCGTCTGCGAATAATCTCACGATCTCCAACGCGATCATAAATAATCCAAGGACCAAACCCAGCAGCCAAGCTACCAGGTGAAACATCAGAATTAGGTGTCTCTTGGAAAAACAAAATAGGCCAATTCATGTCGGCAGGAATTGGAGCCATGCCGTTTGAATCAGTTGTTAATATTGTTGGATTGGTGGCATCGTAAGGAGATGTTCTGAGTGCAGGCAACTCCAACGTTCTCATCTTGAGTTCAGCCATCTGAATACAATTTTGTATCTCAAGAACAGATTGAGTTGGCAGTTTTAAGATTGATGTTGGTAATGTTGCGCCATTCCAAATCAAATCAGGATCGTTAACAGTGATATTTGATGAGCTAACTGCCGTAACCACTGTAAAAGGATAGGTTACGTTATAGCCAATGAAGTCCCCAACATTAACAATTCCTACCAAAGAAGATGCCGTAGTAATAACCCCAGTAGTCGAGCTATAAGCAGTAGCATTTACTGACGTACTAGAAGCGATGGCTCCAACCCAAGATGCAACACGGCTTACAAGAGTATTTGCAGATTGGATAAATTGAGACATCTGGAATCCTTAACGTGTCGGAATGCTTGGATTATACGGGAGTGGTATCTTTCCGCTAGGGTGGCAAACAAAATCTGAATAATATTCGTTCACAATAGCATAGAAAAGAATCTTGTCTTTTTTATCTCGCTTTATCAGTTCCCAAGGCCGATTATTAAAGTACTTGGAGCTGATTTCGTGAGCAAAACACTTGGGCAACTCCATTGCATGAAACGTTCCAGCAAAAAATGGATTGTCAGTTCCGTGAATAGCGTAAAACTCGCGTTTTTGCTTACAGTCAGCTTTAATTGCTTCTACATTGTGTTGCGTGTACTGGACATATCGCTCGCCATCAATAGCCCCGACTTTGTAATCCAAATTGGGTGTATTAAAGGTTTGCGACCAAGTACCAGATTTAACTTCATTGAACAGTTTATTGTTCTGACGGAATACACCATCAAAACCCGCTTCCAGATTACCTTTTAAATAGTAATCTTCGCTTATCTCATCTGTTTCATACTTTTCCATGCATTAGCTCCTTTCCAAAGAAGGCCCGTGAGGACCTCCTTCAGAAACTAGCTTAGGCTAGATAACGCTTGACCTGGCTTGATGGGCGAGGACCAGTTACTGCTGCACCTGTTGGGCTGATAGCAGCCAAAACAGCAACACCTGCTGGGTTACGCACAATCAATGTACCTTCCATGATGTATTGGTCCAAAGAAGCGTCAGCGTTTGAGAACACCTCGTTATTTGGGCCAAGCTCACGGAGTGAGCCCCACTGAACTACGTCAGGATTCAAGAACAAAACAGAAGTGTTGTCTGAACCTGTTTGGTCCATGATCCAGTTATCATCGATCTGGTATGTGTAGTTGAAGTCACCTTCGTATGTACCAATGGTGTCGCCCTTGTCAGCAGGATTAAACCTGTTGATAGAACGGCTTGTTGGAATGGTGTCAGAAATATGGGTTCTCATTGAAGTGGGAACAACCATATTAGTGATTTTGGCGTTGAAACGTTGTTCAGCGGTAGTCACTAGTTGCTTGTACAAATAGGGGCTGAATTGCTGAAGAGTAACACCAGAAGCACTTGCGGTGAAGCTGAAATAACCCAAACCAGCGTTAGCCAATGTGCCGTTAAAAGGAGTATTGGTGTCAATACCGCTAGTTACGTCATTGCTATCAGAGGTAGCGAGGTTAAGAACAGAAACGCCATCAGCATCATTGCCAGAACGTGTACCAGCAAATGAGAACAATGAACCGAATCTACGGCCAGAGTTTACAGTTGTTGAACCAGAAGGTTGTGTACCTGCTTGACCAGCATACTTGATGGATGCGCCATCGGCACGAACCATTTGCAACTCAACGTCAAACATAATTTCAGTCAATTGTTTGACTTCTTGATATGCTTGGGGATCGCCACCAGCTTGCTCAACGGCACGGGCAGTACCTGTAGCACCAATCACAGTTGTGAAAATCTGTGAATAGTTACCCAAGTTAGAACGTGTGTTAGAAGCGGCAGTTGTTGAATCAACAGATGCGCCTTCCAACTTAGCATTCAAGCCAGGCTGACGGAAATAGTCATTAGGCCAAATGTGCAAAGTTGAATTGATTTTACGTTTTTTAGACATAGCCATGTTGGTAACAGGCGTACGATCTTTAACGTAGTTAGAGACTGTTAAGTCCATATCCTTGACAACGATATCGGTGGCATAAGCACCATTACCATTACCAAGACTGGTTGATGTAATTGTTGACATGAGAAATACTCCTAAAGTTACTTACGTCTTTGTTTGTTTGACGCAAGCATGGTTGCTAAAAGATCCCTAGCCGCATTCTTATCGCCTTTTGAAGCTCGCTTTTGAAGTTCTTCAGTTGGATCTGGCATGGTTGTCTTGCCTTTAGCAGTTACTTTACCTGCTGCCGCCAATGAACCACCTGCATTTTTAACTTTAGGGCCTTCACGGAACTTGTAACCATCCCGTATCAACGCTAAAAGTTGCTCATCACTAGAAACCAAATCAATGTTTGGTATTCCAGGAATGGCTGCAAGATTTGCACCTTTCCAATCCTTTGCTATCTTTTCACGCAATTCGTTAAAGTTAGCTTTGTTGGCCAATTCTTTATCAGTGAAGTTTTGCCTTTGTTGTTCAAGAATGGTCTTGACGTACTCGGTTCTTTGCTGATAAAACTGTTCAACTTTAGGACGATTCGACTGGATGAATTGTGACTTCTCTTCAATCAACCGCTTGTTCTGGGCAATGGCTGCCTGAGCTTCAGCTTGTTGAGCGGGAGTAGTCGCTTCCGACAGGATTTGCGCCCATTTCTGGTTATATTGTTGAAGGGTTACCAACTCATCCGCTGCATTTTGCAGTTGTGGAGCAATTGTTAACTCTAAACCAATTTGCAATCCGTCTAATTCAGTCCTACGCTTCGCTTCATACTCTTCAAAATCGGCCTTTTCGGCTTTCAGTTTGCGAGAATTTTCATCCAAAGCACTTGTTTGACCAAGAAGAGTAGCAGCCTTTTTTGCAGTTAACTCAACAAAACCGCCTTCAGCGTTCTTATTGGGTATTTTGAACTTCAATTCAGGATTTTCATCAGCAAATTCAAAGAAATTAACAATCGAACTATCTCCTTCGGAGGGTTCTTCTGCCACTTCTTCATTTACTGCTTCTTCAGCCTCACTCACGCTTTCTTCAGGTTCGCTTCCATCTTCAGGTTGCGCCTGTGGGGATTCGGATTTCTCCTCTTCTTGTCCACCTGGTGGCGGGTTGGAACCATTGGGTTGAGTATTGTTTCGTCTGTTGACGGCAATCATCTCAGCTATGGTTGCAACTGGATCACCAGTTTGTTGGGTTCCGTTCTCTGTTGAGGTTACGTCTACCATAAGTTTATCCTATTCTTTAATAAATGTTAATTCTTTTCTATCTTAGACTGAACGCCTTTAGATAAAAATACTGTTAGTTCAATGAAATCGATTAAATCCCTCGCACCAGCCATGTAATGTGAGTTAGTTATCCTTTCCTCATCTGTTTTTGAATCTTCTATTCTTTCTAACAGATTGAATCTGTATAAATTAAACATCAACGCAAAATCAGTGTTTTTTAAAAGCCTAGTTGCACATTCCCCGTTTTCCAAAAACTGGATTTGTTTTTCAGGGTTTGTGCTTTTGGCATCTGAATATTTGGTTCGCTTATTAAAGTAACCCGTGACATTTTCTAGTAGACTTTTCATTTATTTCCTTTAATCAACTTGGACTGCCCTTAATTTATCCCTTGACGCTGCCAACGCTTCAAACATGTTGTCAGTATCGATGTCCTCAGTCTTTTTCTTAATAAACTGAGTATTCATGCCAATTTCTTGGGTTTTGGCTTTGTTCATTTCAGCCTTAGATGCTTCAACTTGATCTTGTGGAGAAGGTGGCATCTTGGCCTTGGCCTGCATGATTTTTGACCATTCTTCCAAGGTAGGCAAATATTGGTCTAAATGCTTAATGCCTAAAGTACGCAATGTCTCTTCATAAGGCAATCTAAGCTTAATGAACATCTCAGGTAACTCTAAGGGTACTTGCATCATGGCTTGGCCAAATTGTTGTTGAGCAGCCGTAATCAATTGTTGTCTAGTCAATCGGTTTTCTTCACTCATAAATCCCATCGCTAGATCCAAATTAATCATCTTTCGGTCGATAAATTGGTAGCTTTCAACGGCTTGGGCATCCAAGAATCCACCTGCATCCTCAGAACAAATGTGAGCCAATTGCTGGATGTTGTAATCATCAGCATATTGAATCATGGTCTTCCAAACCAAATAAATAACATCTTTCAATCCAATAGCGCAGTTCTTCACCATCTCATCTTGGATCAATTGATTGGGGCCCATAGCGGTCTG
>Ga0214199_1000225_pt1 | contig 13755 bp, 18 predicted proteins | sample TroBogEpilimnion_24_FD_153037 | JGI IMG/M metagenome (GOLD analysis project Ga0214199, IMG submission 153037) | Freshwater microbial communities from Trout Bog Lake, WI - 04OCT2008 epilimnion | ecosystem: Environmental > Aquatic > Freshwater > Lake > Epilimnion/Euphotic zone | place: Trout Bog...
GCCGTAATTGCGCCATTCAAGTTTTGGGCGTTTGTGTGCGAAGGTTTGAAGGGCTGAGATAATTTCGTTTTTCATGGTTTTACTTTCAAATAGTGAAGGGATCGTCATAGTCGTTTGCACTTTGCGAGTAGGGCAAGGGATACCATTGGCTCCAACCTTGATCGCTTTCAACGTCTAAAATTCCGTTTTCAACGTGATAGCGTATCGCATACCCTTGTTTTATCTCTTGTTTAGCTAGTTCGATTGCATCGGTTAGTGTCATGGTTTCCCCTTAAAGTAAATCAAAAACGTAATCGGGTTCAAGGCCGAATTCTTCTAGTAAGATTTCTTCGGGGTCGTCTCCCGAGTAGATCCGTTCGCGTGCTTCGTTAATAAATTCCTCGGCTTCGGCTTCAGTTAGTTTGTCCCTGTTCATTAATACTTGTTTAAGTGATTGCATGATGTTTTCCTTTATAAAGTTAGTGAAAAAAAGTAAGCGAATAAGCACGCGAGCGCCAGTAAAACGATTAATTGAAATAATGTTTTCATAATTTAAGTAACTCCGGTGCGAGTTGTTCAATCTCATAACCCAAGGCCTTAATTGATTTAAGGGTCTCGAGTGTGAGGGTTTTAGTCCCTGCGATGCGGGCGAATAGTTTAGATTTACAGCAAACTGGGTGCGCGGTGGTTTGTCCGTATTGGTTCTTTAATTCAATTGTGATCTTCATGGTTTCCCTTTTGTGGTTTATAGTGCGTAATCGTTGTGAGTGATTTCAAAACCCTTGAATGCAATATATTCAAGGGCATCTTCTATTGTCTTAAATGATGCTATCCATCTTCCCGAAGAGTCCTCACCTAAGTCTTCAAATAATGTAGTAAAGTAAGAAGACTGATATCTTCCTTTAACTTTTACAGATTGAAAATCTTTAATAATAATTACTTTCATAATTTCCCCTTTGTGGTGGTGGTTAAAACGATCTGGTAAACCTCGAAGGGCTTACCGCATGGTTTTAAGCAGTCTCGAAGTCAAATTTTTTGATGTAGTTCAATTTATGCTCTAAGTAAGCTATCACAACGTGACCTAATTTGAAGTTATCGGGTAATGGTTCAATTTCCCGAAGGGTAAGTTCAAAGCCGGCTGAGGTATTCTCGAACCCAAGTAATGAAGCGACACAATCGAGTTCTAGAGTTCCGAGTTGATCAAATAATGATTTCATAATTTCCCCTTTGATTGTGGTTAAAAGATATTACTTCAACGCCCATATCATATCTCGGGTTGACAATTTCATGTTGAATAGTTTCTATAGGGTTTGGAGTATTGATAGGGAAAACCTATCGCTGTAAACGTTTACACTTGGCGCCGGAATCGGCTTGATGGCATCATTACTAGTAAGGGACTAGACTAAACTGCCGCAGTTGTGTTGTAATACGTTTTATGTTTAACGTTCTGCTTTAATCGAATAATGAACACCACAATAAACCCAAGTCGCAAGAGAATGAAGGAAGCGCTCAAGGATCAAACGATCCAGAGCATACTAAGAGTTCCCAAATCCAAGCTAACCGGTAAAGAACGTCTATTTGCTGAAGAAGTAGCAAAGGGCGAACCGGCAACAGTAGCATACAGAAAAGCCTACAACACCAAGGCCAAGCCGGAAATTGTCAAGAGTAGTGCGCATCGGGTTAAATCTAAGCCACACGTTAGCGCAACGATCGAAGCGATACAAAGGGCAAATGAAGCGATGAAATACCAAAATGCTGAATCCCTACGTTCTTTAGCCATTACCTCCCTGGTGGCAGTGCTAACCGATCCTGACTCGAAGCCCCAGGTTAAGATACAAGCCAGTAAAATCATTGGCCAAATAACAGAAGTATCATTGTTCACGCATCGTAGTGAAACAAAGGTAATTCATTCAAGCGAAGATATCAAGAGTAAGATCATAAGAGAGATCCAAGCATTAATGAATGAACAAGCCGTTGATGTAATCGAGAATGACGCGACTACTTTATTGGAGGAACTGAGTACTAATTCATTAATTCCTGAGGATCAAGACCCCACCGATACCCCATCCCCCACTTTTTTAGAATCGGGGCCCTCTGCTCAGTTGCATACTATTCCACACGAACAATCCCAAGGAAAATCGTTTAACGAACAATCCCAAGGAAAATCGAATTCTGCTGTAAACGTTTACACCCAAAATCCTGACGAGAGTGACCCACCCCTTGTAGACGGGGAGACCCCCCTTAGCAAATGATGGCTAGAGTTGAAAAAAAATATATAAAAAAAATATTCATTAACCCTGTAATGGTAGCGAAGAAGGCTGACTATACGGAAGAACAAGTGATGGGGATGGAGATGACGCCTGTACAGAAAGAGGTATTTTTATATATAGATGAGTATTGGAAGAAGTTTGGTTTTGCTCCGTCGTATAGGGAGATAGCTGCTTTTCGTAAGAAGAGTAGTTTGGGGAATATACATCAGACGATTAAGCGCTTAGTCCGGCTCGGAGTTTTGAAGCAGGTGAAGGGTATGGAGAGAAGTGTTAGACCCGTGTATATTAACTTTAGGAATCTAGAGTGAGATTAGATGACCTATTAGGGCAATTGGATAAAGAGGACGCTGAGGCGCTCTTGGGGCAAGTCACGGAATATAAGGAAGCACTGGAGCGGGAAAAGGCTCAGTCGAGCTTTTTATATTATGTAAAGAAGATGTGGCCTGGCTTTATCCATGGAAGGCACCATGCAGTCATGGCAAAGATGTTTGAGAGAGTAGCTAGTGGGGAACTGAAGAGGCTGATCATCAATCTTGGCCCAAGACATACCAAATCAGAGTTTGCGAGTAATATGTTTCCTTCTTGGTTCTTGGGGAAGTTCCCTCATAAGAAGGTTATTCAGAGTTCCAATACAGCTGATCTCGCGGTGGGATTTGGTAGGAAGGTGAGGAACCTCGTAGACTCGGAGCAGTATCAGGTTGTATTCCCAGGTATAGGACTACAGGCAGACAGTAAGGCCGCAGGTAGATGGAGTACAAATAAAGGAGGAGATTACTTTGCGATTGGCGTAGGGGGTACGGTAACTGGTAAAGGTGCTGATCTACTGATTATTGATGACCCTCATTCGGAGCAGGAGGCCAGAGCAGCAAGTAATGATCCGGCGGTATTTGACTCAGTGTATGAATGGTATACGTCAGGACCCCGACAACGTTTACAGCCAGGAGGCGCTATAGTCGTTGTGATGTGCATGACTGGAGATACAAAAGTATTGATGGCAGATGGCACAGAAAAACTGTTAGCTGGAATACGCCCTGGTGATAGGGTTGCCACGTTTGACTCGGGAAAATTAACAACATCAAAAGTAAATAACTGGCAGTCAAATGGTATTGATTCCATATATAAGATACGAACAGAATCTGGTAAAATCATTCGTGCAAATGAGAGACATCCGTTTCTTGTAATGAATGAGGGGGTGCTGGAATGGACAAGATTGAATCAGTTGATGGTGGGAGACGAACTTGTCTCACTGAAGGATGCGAGCGTCCACCAAGGGCAAAAACAAAGCCAGGGTTATGCGCTGCCTGTATGTCAAAAGAGTGTTATCACAGAAAAAACCAAAATGCTTCAAGACATTCAATTGGGCATCATGGAAAGTGGAAGGGTGTATCCTGCACCAAATGCGAAAATTTTGCAGTGTCAAAAGGGCTATGTAACAATTGCTACAGAAAAGAATACTTGCCAAAGCCCACGCCTGAAAAAACAAGAGAAAAACGAATCAAACACAGGTATGGGATTACAGTGGCTCAATACGAGCAAATGGTTCAAGACCGTAACAACAGGTGTGATGTCTGCGGTCAAGAGCCTTCTGAAAAGAATACAAGGGCACATTGGAACGGAAAGCTTTGTATCGACCACGACCACAATACAGGAGAAGTTAGAGGGCTTTTATGCAACGACTGCAACCTTGCCATTGGTTACGGGAAAACGCCAAGCATTCTTGAACGAGCTGCATCGTATCTCAGACTTCACAATAGATCAGATAGTTTCAATAACTCCTGATGGCAAAGAAGAAGTCTTTGATGTTGAGATTGACCGCACCGAAAATTTCATTGCCAACGGGGTTGTAAGCCATAATACTCGCTGGTCGGACAGAGATTTAACAGGAAGGATATTAAGAAGCTCAAGCGGTGAAGATTGGGAAGTGATAGAACTACCCGCAATTATGCCGAGTGGACAACCCTTATGGCCTGAATTCTGGCCCCTTGATGAGCTTTTAGCTGTTAAGGAAGAGATTGGTATATATAAATGGAACGCCCAATATCAACAGACACCGACAGGAGAAGAAGGGGCAATCGTTAAAAGGGAATGGTGGAAACGATGGAAAGAGAGCAGACCGCCTCCTTGTGAATTTATAATACAAAGCTGGGATACAGCGTTTACCAAATCAGAGAGGGCAGACTATTCGGCGTGTACGACATGGGGGGTATTTCATTTAAATGAAGACCCCAACGATGTGAATATCATGTTGCTAGACTGCTACCGGGAAAAGTTTGAGTTTCCTGAATTGAAAGCCGCAGCTCTTGATGGATATAAAGAATGGCAACCCGATGCATTCATTGTCGAAGCAAAAGCAGCAGGCGCTCCATTGATCTTTGAGTTGCGTAGAATGGGTATCCCGGTAAGTGAGTACACACCTACAAGGGGAAATGATAAGTTTGTGCGTTTAAATAGCGTGTCAGATTTATTCAAATCAGGTAAAGTGTGGGCTCCAGAAAAGCATTGGGCTGATGAATTGATAGAAGAGATAGCGAGATTCCCCAATGCAGAACACGATGACTATGTGGACAGTAGTAGTCAGGCACTGATAAGATTCAGGCAGGGCGGATTTTTAAGGCTGGAGACAGACGAGCCAGACGAGCCGCAATACTTTAGACGCAAAAAAGCTTATTATTAGGAAACACCATGGCCACAAATTTTGACCGAGCATTGTATTCAGAAGTACCGCCTTTGGATGTTTCCGACGGTCCTGACGCGGAGATAGAAATAGAGGAGCCAGAAGAAGCTGGTATTGGTAGTATTGAAATCAATTTAGATGAAAGTAAATCAATTGATTTATCAGATGATTTCTACGCTAATTTAGCGGAAGAGATTGACGAAGGAGAGTTAAGTTCTATTGCAGGCGATCTCATGGAGCAGATCGATGCAGATATTCATTCTAGAAAAGACTGGTCTGAGACTTATGTAAAAGGCTTAGAAGTCCTTGGAATGAAGTATGAAGAGAGGACAGAACCTTGGAATGGAGCTTGTGGTGTTTTTTCTACAGTATTAACGGAAGCTGGAATACGGTTTCAAAGTGAAACGATTACGGAATGCTTCCCCGCTTCTGGCCCAGTCAAGACTGCAATCATTGGTGCTATTGATCAGCTAAAACAAGAAGCAGCTGAGAGAGTCCAAGAGGACATGAACTACCAATTGACTGAGGCCATGCCCGAGTACAGACCCGAACACGAGCGCATGTTACTCAACCTTGGCCTAGTAGGAGCAGCATTTAAGAAGGTATACCCAGATCCAAGCCTAGGAAGACAGGTATCTATATATGTAGGCGCTGAAGATTTGATCATGCCCTATGGATCTACAGGAGTTATGAGCTGTGAGCGGGTCACTCATTTGATGAGAAAGACCAAAAACGACATTAGAAAGCTTCAGGTCGAAGGTTTTTACCGTGATGTCGAGCTTGGAGAGCCAGTTCAGATTCCTACAGATATCGAAAAGAAGAAAGCAGATGAGTCTGGATACTCCATTACGGATGATGATCGGTACCAAATCTGTGAAGTTCATGTGGATTATGAGCTTCCTGGCTTTGAAGACAAAGATGGAATAGCTTTACCCTATGTAATTACCATTGATAGAGGTACAAATAAGGTTCTTTCTATCCGCAGAAATTGGAAAGAAGGCGATAAAAAATGCCTAAAACGGCAGCATTTTGTCCAATATACCTACATTCCTGGCTTTGGAGCCTATGGTTTTGGCTTAATTCACTTGATTGGCGGATATGCCAGAGCGGGGACAATGATCATCCGTCAACTGGTAGATGCTGGTTCTTTGGCCAATTTACCAGGTGGATTAAAGGCTAGAGGCTTGAGAGTCAAGGGAGATGACACCCCAATTGCTCCTGGAGAGTTTAGAGATGTAGACGTACCAAGCGGTCCTATTAAAGATAACATTATGATGCTTCCTTATAAGGAGCCATCACAGGTTTTAGCTAGCTTGCTGTCAACAATTACAGATGAAGCTAGAAAGCTAGGCGCAATCAGTGACATGAATATTAGTGACATGTCTGCTAATGCGCCAGTAGGAACTACGCTTGCTCTATTAGAGAGACAGCTTAAGACCATGAGCGCAGTACAGGCCCGTGTCCACTACGCAATGAAACAAGAGTTTAAACTGCTCAGAGATATTATTAGGGACTTTACACCCAAGAAATACGATTACGATCCATCCTCTGGCACAAGAAAAGCCAAGAGAGAAGACTATGACATGGTTGAAGTCATACCAGTCAGCGATCCAAACTCTTCTACGATGGCACAAAGGATCATGCAGTACCAGGCGGCCATGCAAATGGCTCAACAGGCACCGCAGATTTATAACTTACCTAATCTACATAGACAAATGCTAGAAGTATTGGGTATTAAAAATGCCGACAAATTAGTCCCAACTGATGATGACGAGAAGCCACGCGATCCAGTTTCAGAAAACATGGCATTCCTAAAAGGAAAACCCACAAAAGCGTTTATCTATCAGGACCACGACGCTCACATTGCCATCCACCAAGCAATGATGAAAGACCCTTTGCTGGCCGCCCAAATTGGACAAAGCCCTATGGGTCAACAAATGTCAGCCGCAATCATGGCGCATATATCAGAACATTTAGCGTTCCAATATAGACAGAAAATACAGAAACAGCTGGGCATCCAAATGCCGGCACCTGATAAAGATTTGCCAGAAGATGTTGAAGTTCAACTATCTCAACTGGTTGCTCAAGCTGCTCAGGCTGTTTTACAACAAAGTCAAAGTCAAGCCGCGCAACAGCAAGCCCAACAGCAAGCCCAAGATCCTTTGGTGCAAATGCAACAGGCCCAGCTGCAAATTCAACAACAAGAAGCGCAAACCAAAGCACAAAAAGTGCAGGGTGATTTGCAAATTAAACAAGCAGAGCTACAACTCAAAGCGCAGGCAGCTCAGGCCAAAAACCCACAAGCAGACTTGATGGCAAAGCAGCAAATAGTTCAACAGCAATTACAAGCTAAGCAGCAAGAGATACAACAAAACGCTCAAGTTCACCAACAAGAGTTAATGCAAAACGCCCAAATTCACCAACAAAACATGGCGCAATCTGTTCAAGATGCAAGGCTCAAAGCCCATTTAGAAATGATGCGGTTAATGAATAAACCGAAAGGTAAATAATGGAACGTCAAATTCTAGAACATTTAGACAAAAAAATTAAACTGCGTCGGGAAGAATACGCAGATGCTTTGGCAAGCGGTACAGCTACCGACTATGCCATTTATAAAGAATTGTGCGGGGTGATCCGGGGTCTAGCCATCGCACAACAAGAGATAGAAGACCTCGTGCGTAGATATAAGGAAGATGACGATGAGTGAAACCAATGAGGTGACAACGTTTACACCTGAAATTTTGATCAGCCAAGATGGAGTTCAGGCCACAACATTACCGCAAACCGCTGAGGATAAGGCTAAGCAATTACCAGATCCTGTGCGTTTTCAGATATTGACGGTATTACCGGAGATAGATGAAGAGTATGAAAGCGGTATTGTGAAATCTAGCCAATCTATTCACTATGAAGAAGTACTTTCTCCTGTACTGTTTGTAGTAAAACTTGGCCCAGATGCGTTTAAAGACGCAAGTAGATTCCCGTCTGGCCCATCATGCAAAGTAGGAGACTTTGTGATTGTCCGTCCCAATTCAGGAACAAGACTAAAGATCCATGGTAAAGAGTTCAGACTCATTACTGATGATCTAGTTGAAGCGGTTGTGCAAGATCCTCGCGGCATCAGTCGTGCAGCTTAAGGAGATATCATGGCTGAAACACAATACAAATTCCCAGACGAACAAGGCAACGAAGAAGCTTACACAGTGGAAGCAGATCCCGAAGTAGAAATCGTTGACGACACACCTACAGAAGACCGCAATCGAAAACCCATGGCTGAAGCTCCAAAAGAGTTTACAGACGATGAGTTGGAAACTTACAACGAAAGCGTCAAGAAAAGGATTCAGCATTTTACAAAAGGCTATCACGAAGAACGCAGAGCTAAAGAAGCGGCACATCGAGAAAGAGAAGAAGCTTTACAGTTAGCCAGGCAAGTGCTTCAAGAAAACCAACAGCTTAAAGGCTCATTGAATCAAGGGCATACTGCTTTATTGGAACAAGCCAAAAAAGTAGTGGAGAATGAAATCTCCATGGCCGAAGCAAGAATGAGAATAGCCTATGAGTCAGGAGATTCATCAGCTATAGCGGAAGCGCAAAAAGAGCTAACTACAACTGTTCTAAAAGCAGACAAAATAGCAAACTTTAAGCCTACCCCTTTACAAGCTCAAGAAAATCAAGTACAAACGGTACAACAGCAACCGGCTCCCCGGCTTCATTACAAAACTGAAGACTGGCGTTCACGGAATCCCTGGTTCGGGCAAAACCGGCGCATGACAAGTTATGCATTGGCCCTGCACGAAGAGCTCACGCAAGACGAGCGTCTTGAACCGACTAGCGATGAGTATTTCCAAAGGATTGATGCTGAAATGAAAAATCGTTTTCCTGATGCGTTTGGTGTAACTGTGGATGCGACTCCTTCACAGAAGAAATCAAACGTGGCTCCGGCTACCAGAAGCACAGCGGCCAAAAAAATCGTGCTTACTCAAAGTCAGGTCAATATCGCCAAAAGGCTAGGTCTTCCGTTAGACGTCTATGCCAAAGAGGTTGCTAAACAAAACAGAAGGGTTGAATAATCATGAGTGACAATCGTAAGCCTAGAGAAGCGGATTCAAGAGAAATGATGCAGCGTCCAGAATCCTGGAGGCCGCCAGAAGTTCTACCTGAACCGAATGAAAGACCCGGTTGGGCTCATCGATGGGTTCGTATTAGTATGATTGGCACATCCGATCCTGCTAATATTTCTTCCAAATTTCGTGAGGGTTATGAGCCCTGCAAAGCAGAAGAATACCCCGAAATGATGATGCACGCCACTCAAGAAGGCCGATTCAAAGGCAATATTGAAGTTGGTGGATTGTTATTGTGTCGTATTCCTGCAGAGTTCATTGATCAACGTAATGCTTACTACAACAAGCAAAACCAAGCTCAAATGGAATCTGTTGATAATACGTTTATGAAAAACAGTGATCCTCGTATGCCTTTGTTTAAAGACAGACGTAGCGAGGTAACAATTGGTCGTAATTAATCAAGGAGTCCTAAATGGCTTATCCAATCATTCCCGCAGCATACGGGTTTAAGCCAGTCAGTGAGTTCGGCGGTTTGGCCTATTCAGGTTCAACCCGTATGTATCCCATTGCTACTGGTTATAGCACTAATTTGTTCAATGGCGACATTGTTCAACTATCTGGCGGTACAGTTGTAACAACAACTATGTCTGCAGCCTCATCTCCCGCTACTCCTGTAGCTGGTACATTGGGCATTTTCCTTGGCGCTGAGTACGTTAACTCATCCAAGCAAACTGTTCGTGGTCAATATTGGCCTGCAAGTACAGTTTCCGACTATGCAGTAGCATACGTTGTGGATGATCCCCGTACTGTGTTCAAAGCAGTCATGGTTGCACAAGGTACTTCCTTGTCCAACACAGCATCAACAGTTGGCTATGCTAACGCTACTTTTATTGGTACTAACGTGTATGCCGTAACAGGTACTGCAGGTAACACCAATACTGGTGACTCAGCAATGGCCGTTTCTGGCGGTGTTATTAGCTCAGGTACATCTGGTAACACTCGTGTTGCTACATTGCTACCTTTCCGTGTTGTTAGCTTGGTGCAAGACACAGCCGTTGTGGTAACAGCTACTGGTGGTAATGCAAATACCTCTGGTACTACTATTACTTTGACAGCTGCAAATACTGCTATCCAACCTGGAATGCAATTGATTGCCCAAGGTGTAAGTGGTGTTGCTCAAGGTAACTACATTTCTGTAACCAATGTGAGCGGTACAACCGTGACTCTAGGTTCCAGTATTGCAGTGCCAACAGGTACACAACTTTCTTTTGTCGGTTTCCCTGAAGTTTTGGTTACATGGAATGCAACATTCCAAGGTATGACCAATACTGCTGGCGTTTAATTAAGGAGCTAAATCATGGCTATTTCACGCGCACAACTATTGAAAGAGCTGCTCCCAGGATTGAACGCATTGTTCGGTCTAGAGTATGCACGTTATGGCGAAGAGCACAAAGAGATCTATGAAACAGAGACCTCTGAGCGTTCATTCGAAGAAGAGACCAAATTGTCTGGTTTCTCTGCTGCACCAGTCAAAGGCGAGGGCACAGCCATTTCCTATGATAATGCACAGGAAGCATGGACAACTCGTTATAACCACGAAACCATTGCTTTGGGTTTTTCAATCACTGAAGAAGCGATTGAAGATAACTTGTATGACTCTTTGTCTGCACGTTACACCAAAGGCTTGGCCCGTGCCATGGCTTATACCAAACAGGTTAAAGCCGCAGCAGTTTTAAACAACGCTTACAACGCCGCTTATGTTGGCGGTGATGGCGTATCTTTGTTGAACTCTGCTCACCCATTGGTCAATGGTGGTACCAATGCTAACACTCCTTCCGTAGCCGCTGATTTGAATGAGACTTCTCTTGAGAATGCCGTCATTCAGATCGCTGCATGGACAGACGAGCGTGGCCTTTTAATCGCCGCTAAGCCCAAAAAGTTGATTGTTCCTCCAGCACTACAGTTCGTTGCAACCCGTTTGCTCGATACTAAATTGCGCGTTGGTACAACCAACAATGACGTTAATGCTATCGAGAACAATGGTTCGATCCCCGAGGGTTACACCATTAATCACTTCTTGACCGCAACTAACGCATGGTTCTTGACTACCGATGTGCCAAATGGTCTAAAGCATTTTGTAAGGACACCCTTGCAGAATTCAATGGATGGAGACTTTGATACAGGGAACGTTCGCTACAAAGCTAGAGAGCGTTACTCATTCGGTTGGTCAGATCCATTGGGAATCTATGGTTCTTACTAATTAAATCAAGCACTTAGCTAGATTGGAAGGGACTCTTGTAGTCCCTTTTCTTTTGTTGTATAATTACTCGTATCGTATAACAGGAGTATGATATGGAGTATCCAGACAACAGGGCTAAGGCAAAACGTATAGGGGCAACGCATTACTTTACGGGAGTAGCGTGTATTCGCGGGCACATTGCTTTACGCAAGACCAAGGGATCATGTGTAGAGTGTATGAAAGAGGACTGGGTAATTGATAATGAAAAGCGCAAGGAGAAGCCAAAGTCTGAAGCCGCTAAAGAAGCTGGACGACGTTATTACGAGCGCAATAAAGAATTGGTAAAAGCCAGATCAAATGCCAGGCCAGAAGAAGAAAGAAGCGCTTATAAACTTAAACACAAACAAAGTAATCCAGAATACTACAAAGCCCTCACAAGCGTTCGCAAGCGCAGACACCGCAATGCCACCCCCAAGTGGATCACGCCAGATCAAAAACTGGCAATGAGAAATCTTTATTTAAAAGCTCAAGAGCTCACCAAAATAGCTGGGGAGCGGTATGTAGTTGATCATATTATCCCACTGCAGTCGACTGCAGTATGCGGACTGCATGTGCCTTGGAATCTCCGTGTTATTACACAAGAAGAGAATTTAAAAAAGTCAAATAAACTGTTTCCGCTGTAAACGTTTACAGCAAAAAAAGAGGGCCTAAAAAACCCTCTTTTTTTATTGACACTTTTAAAATATAGTGTATATTTAACTTATCTAGGATTTTTATGCATACCGCCAGCCCGCCTAGGGGTCATGTGCAATCAATTGGTATGTTACTTATTGCAAAGGAATTATCATGGCACGTTCCACATTTGAAGGCCCAATCCTTGCGGCCACACAGCGTTTTGGTTCACAGCGTAATGCTGGTACCGTTGAATTAGTTCAAAATGCTTTTTTAGATTTTTCAGTAACAACTCCTGGAACCACTAATTACGGTGGCGCATCAGGTACGTTTGTTTCTTCAAACAACATCCCCAATAATACTGGAACTATTTGGACTCCACAAAATGGTGTATATAGCACAAGTGGCCCAACAGTAGCTTCAGCTCCAACAGCCGATGCGACAGGCACTAACTATCGCGGCGCAGTATTCTTGATTCCTTACAATTCAAACATCATTGATGTGATTGTGGATCAAGGTACAACACCTACCGATGGCACAAATGCTGTTACATCGACACAAGCTTACATTTCCAACAACTTTGCAACGTCAACTGGAGTGTATGCAACGATGGCCGCTATTACAGCAGCTGGTCGTACAAATGCTACTTACACAGCGACTCAGTTGGACAATGCCAACGGTACATTGCAAGATGTTCAAAACATTCAGCCCGGCCAACAACCCACATGGTTCTCTCAAGTCGTTGTGACTTTGAAGATGACAGTGGCAAGTTTGACTTCTGTTAACGCTGGTCAATTCAACATTACCATCCGTTACACACAAGCTGATCCCAACATCGGCAATGCTACAACTTACCCCTACGGTAACTTTGACTGATCTTCTGGGGGTTTCGGCCCCCGTCTTTAATTAAGGAGATTATTCATGGCAGCACAAAGCTCTAGTGGAATTCCCGGTACAAACAACCAGTGGACTTCCATCACTCGCGAATCAAGAACAGAGCCCTTTGACCTGCAAGTTGCACGCGGTCAAATTGGTGGTCACTCTATTGTCAGTATTTTTGGATACCAAGCATCCGTTGGTACAACTTCTATTCCCGTTTGGGAAAATGCATCCACTTACACATACCCAACAAGCGCATCCACTTTGACGGTGGTAAGTTCATCTACATCTGATGTTTCTCCTGCGGCGGTGTTTGTAAATGGTTTGGATTCCAACTTCAACCCAGTATCTGAAGTGGTTGTACTGAATGGTACAACTGGCGTAACGACTTCAAAGTCTTACTTCAGAATTAACGGATTCCAAATGGTTGGTGTTGCTTCTGGTCAAACTTCCAACGTTGGAACTATCACCATCAAGCAGACAACAAACACTCTTGCGCAGATCAATGCCGGTGTTGGTAAGTCACAAAGCACCATTTACACGGTGCCTGCCAACAATACTTTCTATTTGGACATTGCTGAAGTTAACTCGTCAAACAGTTACACAAGCAGCACAATCCTTACCTACAAAGTGCAAGCAATCAACAATGTAACTGGTGTAGCGTTAACGGTTTTACAACAACCGTTTGTGTCAATCTACACCATCAACAGATCAACCGTTCCTTTTACTTACACCGAAAAAACTGACATTCAATGGCAGTTGGCTACAAGTACAAGCACCGTGGCTGCGGGTGTTGTTATTGCTGGCAAACTAATTGCGAATGCATAATCATGAGTACCCCTGCATGGCAACGCAAAGAAGGCAAGAACCCCAATGGCGGCTTGAACGCCAAGGGCCGAGCCTCTGCGAAGAAAGAAGGTCACAACTTGAAACCGCCGCAACCAGAAGGCGGATCGAGGAAAAAATCTTTCTGTGCCCGAATGG
>Ga0214199_1000229_pt1 | contig 13713 bp, 34 predicted proteins | sample TroBogEpilimnion_24_FD_153037 | JGI IMG/M metagenome (GOLD analysis project Ga0214199, IMG submission 153037) | Freshwater microbial communities from Trout Bog Lake, WI - 04OCT2008 epilimnion | ecosystem: Environmental > Aquatic > Freshwater > Lake > Epilimnion/Euphotic zone | place: Trout Bog...
CACCGGCACCTTCACCGGCACCGCGACTGCAACCGCCACCCTGCCTCTCACCGGCTCGGGGACTGGCTCGTTCAGTGGTGCGACCTCTGGCGCGGTCATCGCCACCGGCAACGGCTCGGGGACATTCTCGGGCTCGGCTACCGGCTCGGCAACGCTCCCAGCGACCGGCTCGGGCAACTACACCTTCAACGGATCAACAGCCGACTACATCGTGGTCACGGCCTCGGGTCACGGCACGTTCTCCGCAACCGCCCAGCCTCGCCTGCTTGCCACTGGAACCCTCTCAGGCTCGTTCTCAGGCTCGGGAACTGCCACCTACTACTCCCCAGCCTCGGGAACGCTCTCAGGGGCGTTTAGCGCGTCGGGGGCTGGCACCTACTACCGCCCTTCTCCTGGCACCGTTGAGGGAACCTTCTACGCCGGATACGTCAAGGGCGTCGCGCTCTCAGCCACCGTCGAGGGAACGGCCTATCAGGGCGCAGTCACCGGCACGACCTACCAAGCAACCGTCGAGGGAACCGCCTACGCCGGAACTGTGAAAGGAACCACCTACCAATGAGCAACTCCTACACCTTCTTCGAGGGCGCGTCCCTGCAGCTCACGACTGCCGACTACCCCTTCACCAGCATCTCAGGGACGGTCGTGAACCCTGACGTGGTGACGCTCCAGGTCTCGGTGCAAGGCCAGACCCCCCAGACCTACACTTGGACGAACCCCACCGGCGACCCCACCGGCACGATTACACACGGCGCGACTGGGGTGTTCTACGCCAACCTCTCGACGAGTGGCCTCGCTGGGGTGTGGAACGTCATCTGGTCAGGCCAGCCATCGAGCGGTACGGACACCACCAAGACCTCGGCGGTCTGGCAGGGCGAAATCACGGTCTCTCCCGTAGGGTTCTGATAGCCTTAGGCTGTGGGAAACCTGAGGAGGAAACCATGCCTATTGACCTGTCGGAGTTCAAGAACCTAGTGCAAGTCAAGCCCTGCATCGTCGGGCGCTGGACTGCCACCCTATCGGACGAGGAGCGCGAGAAACTCGACGCCGCCCTCGCTGAGCCAGACATCTCTACGTCCAACATCCATCGCTGGGCGCAGGCGCGTGGGGCAGAGTTCCGCCTCAACGCCGTCTTCATCCATCGGCGGAAGGCTTGCTCGTGCAACCGGATCTAGGGGAGTTCCAACCTCGTGCCGATAAGACCCTGCGCTCGTCCGTCGAGGTCGGCGCTGACGGGGGCGAGTTTCAGACCGGCGAACTCAATCGCCCCATCGAGCTGCGCTCAGACTGGGATGACGTGCTCCGAGGCTTCGGGCTTGACCCTGCCGAGTTCTATGTCGTGGACGATACCGTCAGAATGTCCAAGTGGCAGCAGTCCAAGCGCACCGAGGACGGCAACCGCGACATCGTGTGGCTCTACTCCTACAAGGCTCGGTTCGCTCGACGCGCAAAGGGCGGAGACCCCGCCGACGTAGCGGCACTGCTTGCGCAAGTCTTGAAGCGCAAGCCCTCAAAGAAAGCCAACACAACAACTTCCACCGCCACCTACCTCTGCCTGCTGAGCGACTTTCAGTTAGGCAAGGGCGAAGGGGGAGGCACCCCAGCGACTACCGAGCGCATCCTGACCGCCCTCGACAAGTCCGTCACCCGATACCGCGAGCTGAAGAAACTGGGGCGCGTGGGCGATACCGTCGCGCTGGTGGGGCTCGGGGACTTGGTGGAGAGTTGCCGGAGTGACTGGTACGCATCCCAGACCTTCCTCGCGGATCTCAGTGACCGAGAGCAAGACCGCCTCGCTCGTCGGCTCATCCTCCACGCCATTGACCTGTTCGTGGACGAGGGGTGCGCCGTCATCGCTACCGGCGTTCCTGGCAATCACGGCGAGAACCGGCAGAACGGCAAGATGTTCACCAACTTCCTCGACAACCGCGACTATGCGGCCTTCGAGACGGTGGCTGAAATCTGCGCCGCTAACCCCGAGCGATACGAGGGAGTGACCTTCGCCCTCGACGCGCTGAATAACGATGACCTCACCGCCACCCTGACCCTCGACGGCGTGGTCTGCTCGTTCGCTCACGGGCATCAGTTCCGCTCGGGAACCAACGCGCAGGCCAAGATGGAAGCGTGGTGGAAGGGGCAAGCGATGGGGCGCACCGGCGTCTCTGAGGCCGACATTCTCTTCGCCGGACACCTCCACCACTTCGTCGCTAGTGAAGGCACTGGGCGGCAGGTGTTCCAAGTGCCAGCGATGGACGGTGGCTCTCAGTGGTATCAGGCCACCTCGGGAGCCAACGCGCAGGCAGGGATGATGACCCTCGTTATCGGCAGGTCGGCCAGTCCTCGTGGCTGGGATGACCTAAAAATCCTCTAGCGTCCAACGCTTGACTAAACAGCCGAGGGGAGGTTGTATCCTTATCTCCCTATGGCACAAATTATCTACGTCTGCGACCGTTGCTCTAAGATGGTCGTGTTATCTCGGGGGCCATTAGTGAGCATCCCGTTCAACCGGCTACCGACACTCGTTCTAGAGGCCGACAGCCACAAATGCAGCAAGAAAGAAGCAGCATGAACAACTACCAGAAGAACATCATCCGCACGTTCGTCCCCGTCCTCGTGGCGAGCGTCGTGGCGTGGCTGACGAAGGCCGAGAAGCACTTGACCCCTGCGGAGTTGGCGATTGTCCTGCCCCTCGGCTCGACGATCTACTACGGCATCATCCGCCAGCTCGAAGTCAAGTTCCCTAAGTTCTCGTGGCTTCTCGGCGCTCTGCCAGTGAAGGCCGCAGGAACCACGCCTAAGGCATGAGCCAAGTGCCCCAGCCTGGAGACATCGGCTTCGCCCACTCCAACGGCTTCTTCGGCAAGTGCATCCGCTTCGGTGAGCGTATCCGGTGGGGCGAGAAGCCCAGCCACTGGAACCACGCCTTCATCGTTGATGACGTGAAGATTGTCGGGAGCATGGCTGAGGGCTACCGCACCGAAGTCACCATCATCCAAGCCGAGCCCTCTGGGGTGACGCGAGGCAAGCCCATCTCGTCGGTCGGTACCTACACCATCCTTGAGCCGACGCCACGCATGGATCGCAACGACATTCTGGCGTTCGCTCGCGAGCAGGTCGGCAGCCGGTACGGGTGGGGCAGTATCGCCTCGTGCGCGTTCGACGTGGCGACGCCTTCGTGGTTCCCCTCGTTCCGACGCCCTGGCACTTGGATCTGTTCGGCGCTGGTCGCTGAGGCCATGCGCTTCGGAGGTTGGTTGCACGACTTTGACGACATCTACACCGTCACCCCTGCACAACTCTTCGAGGCGTTCCGTAACAGGCAGTAGGATTACAGACGGAGCTTCTGCTTCATTACCTTCCTCAGGTAGAGACCCCCACCGGACTGAACGCACTCAGTGTTCCGGTGGGGGTTTCACTCTTTAACTAATGACTTGCAAAGTGTCCAACGATAGGACTAAGATAAAGACACCTGAGGAGGTGCTATGAGTTTTTGCAAGTGGTGCAAGAAGTACCGCAAGGGGGCGATGTTCGCCTTCGAGTTCGTCTGTGACGAGTGTGTAGATACGGCGTTCGAGTATTACGCCGAGCGAGACAAGGAGGAGACATGGCAGTTGTGAAGGGTGTCGTGCTCTCATCGTGGAACGGCTACGAGCGTGGCGATGAGGTCAAGGTGGTCGGGCAACGTGGGAAGTTCACGTTCTACTCGGTGCGCCTCGACGAAGAGCAGAACCCTCTGTGGATCACCGTCATCGGGGGGACGTGGCAACACTCCAAGTACCGTCACTTCGGCCCGACCCTAGTTAGCAAACCCAAGACCAAGAAAGCGAAAGCATGACCATCAAAGACACACTCAACCAGTTCGGCTACGCGCTGGTAGATACCAACGAGGACGGCGAGGTCTGGTGTTTCGGCCACGACCACATGAACGTCTACGTCAGCCTCAGCGTTGGCGACGGGGTAATCCAGGCGGTGAAGATGCCGGTGGATGAGGAGACCCCTACTACCGTCATTCACTTCAATCGCAACTGTGACGAACTCACGGATCTACTGCGGAAGTGGAGCGATGTCACACCTACAGCTCATAATTGAAGAACGGCTCGGCTACGACCTCATGGGATACGTCGCCGAGGCAAGGTCTGAGGGAACCAGTTATCGCGAGATAGCAAAGTTCCTCACAGAAGAGACCGGCATCAAGGTCTCGAAATCAGCAGTCCACTATTGGCTGCACAACTAGAAAGAGGAAACCAGTAATGAAGTATCAAATCCAACTCACTGCGGAGGAATACTCGACCATGATGGTCGGGCTCTGCTTCGCTGAGGTCACTATCAAGCACGGCTCGTTCGTGGACAACGTGAAGCAACTCATGGACACAATCACCGGCTCCGTGACCGTCGTGGAAACGGTAGGTGCATGATGGCAGCGTTCAACCTTGCCGACTACGAGCCGGTAGAAGTTCGCCTGGCACGTTTCTGGGAGGAGCACCCCAACGGGCGTGTCCTCACCGACCTGGTCCATCACGGCAACGGGCAGTTTATCTTCCGCGCCTGCCTCTACCGCGAAGGAGAGCAGCAGCCCTTCGCCACCGGCTACGCCGAGGAGACCGTCACCACTCGGGGCGTGAACCAGACGAGCGCGTTGGAGAACGGCGAGACCTCGGCTATCGGACGCGCACTGGCGAACGCCGGATACGCACCGAAGGGCAAGCGCCCCAGCCGCGAGGAGATGACGAAGGCTCAGCGCCAGACCCCTCCCGAACTGACGGATCAGCAAAAGGCCGTCCGTGAAGAACTGCTCAAGGTCTACCCACAGGCCGACGAGCGTAAGTCGTTCCTCGAAGCCCAGACGGGTCGGCAACTCGCCGGTCTCTACGAGCTCACCGAGGTCGAGTGCAGTAAGATTATCCAGTCCCTAACGAAAGAGGAGAAGTAATGGCTGAGGCCACCATCACACTGGTCGGGAACCTGACCCGTGACCCCGAATTGAAGTTCTTGAACACCGGCACACCGGCAGTCAAGTTCGCCCTGGCAGTGACGAAGAAGTGGAAAGACCGCAACGGCACGGAGATTGAGCAGACCTCATTCTTTGACTGCTCGGCGCTCGGATCTATCGCCACCCACATCGCCGACAGCCTTCACAAGGGCAACCGCGCCGTCGTCACGGGAACGCTCGAACAGCGCTCCTACGACGATAAGGACGGCAACAAGCGCACGGTGGTCGAGGTCAAGGTCGAGGCGTGTGGCCCAGACCTGCGCTTCAACACCGCCAGCGTCGGGCTGGGGCTCTCGAAGCCTGCCACCCCTCGCTACGCCGAGCCCGAGGACGCGTTCTAATGGCGACCACATCAGAAGCAGTCAAGGCCATCCTCGACGGGATTGTCGCCAACTACGGCGAGATTGAGCTGAGCGCCGAGGAAGCCCTTGAGGTCTACGGTGGCGCGAAGGCCAGCAAGGTCAAGGACTTGGCTCAGTCCAACCTCATGCAGTACGCGCTCCTTCAGGCGCACATCCAAATCCAGGGTCTGATCTCACACATCGAGAACCTGAACCACCCGAACCGCGCACAGCGTCGGGCCGCCAAAAAGCAGGGACTTGTTCTCCCTCGCTGACCCCGAGTTGCATCGGAACGAGAGACCGGCTCCTTCGGGGGCCGGTTTCTTGCTTTTAGGTATTGACGTGGCCTAGTCCCGTGATGTAGCGTCGAGGTGTCGAGCAAAGAGCTGGACAATTCCTGAGGAGGAAACCATGCATCGCATCAAGACATCAACCATCCGCAAAATCGTCGCCCTGGTCGCAATCACCACCGGCGCACTGACCGGAAACATGTTCACGGACAGCCCGAGTTTCGTCCGAGCCTTCGAAGCACTCGGCTGGGCAACGCTCTCCGCAGTCATCACCGCCGCCTTCTTCGCCCTCATCACCGAATGAACTGCACCGGACGCACAGCCCTCTTCTACGACATCACCCTTACCGACGAAGCCAAGAAGGTCTGCGACGGCTGTGAGAGGCTTACAGAGTGCTTAGAGTGGGGAATAAAGCATGAAGAGTACGGCGTATGGGGAGGAACTGACCCCGAGGAGCGCAAGCAGATCCGCATCGTTCGCCAGATACGGCTCGCCCCTCCCAGTTACACCCCCGACCACCCGAACTGCGGAACCAACGCCGGATACACTTGGCTCCGCCGTCGAGGGCGCACCTGCCCCAAGTGCAACACCGCGCACAACTACTACAACCTGCACAAGGCGGCGCTCCGTGTTCGATAATCCCCCCTGCAAGGGCAAGACCAACCTGTTCTTCCCTCCCCTCGTCGAGCGCGACATTGGCAGACCGCTCAAGGAGCAGACCGAGAAGCGCGTCAAGTTCGAGCAACGCGCCATCAAAATCTGCGCCCGTTGCCCCTACCAAGAGCCATGCCTTGACTGGGCGCTGAAGCACGAGGTGTTCGGCATCTGGGGCGGCACGACCTCCCTCCACCGGAAGGAACTGCGCAAGGAGCGAAAGGTAACGCTCAAGAACATCACCGTCTCGCTCAAGGTCAATCCGGCGCAGGTCAATCTCCACCCCTACTGCGGATCTGAGCAGGGCTTTCAGTGGTCAATGGACAATTTCCGCTACTGCGCCACCTGCGAGCGAGCGCACGAGGCGTTTCTCGAAGGGCTGACCATTACGCCCGAGTTCACCCTTGAGGGCAACCACCCCAACTGTGGCTCGGAACTGGGCTACCAAATCCTTGCCAAGCGTTGCCAGGCACTTGGAGGGGCGGCGAGGGGCTTCAAGATTGTCTGCGAAGCCTGCCGCGCAGCTCATCGGGAATACAACCGCCAGCACCCCCAGCGAAGAAGGTCATAGTGAGGTACACTGGAAAGGTCGAGAGGCGCGAGGCCAGCCAGCCCCACGCCCCTCTAGAGCAACCCCTAACCAAGATAGGAGCTACTCGTGAAGACGAGTTTATCTAAGCGAAACCACCGCTACGCAGTTATCCCCGAGTGGATACTGTTCCACCCCGACCTAAGCCCGACAGCCGTTCGCATCTTCGGCGTTATAGATCGCTTCGTCGGAGCCAACGAGACCGCGTGGCCGTCCCACAAGACCATCGGGAGCACCATCGGCGTATCGGTGCCCACCGTCAAGCGTTCCCTGGCTGAACTTATAAAGGTCGGCGCACTGGTCTCAAATCTCCAGTACCGTAAGGACGGCTCGCTCACTTCGTCGGAGTATTACATCTGGCCGAAGAGCCTCGAGGTAGGTGCAAATCCGAACTATGGTGAGGTCAATTATGCACTAAGGGATAGTTCAAATTTGACCTATGGTGGGGTCACGGATGAACTAACAAGAAGGAGCATCATTAAAGGAACCCCATCTAAGGAACAACAAGGAACGAAAGCATCGCCTTCGGCGAGCGCCGACGTTCTTGGCTTAGTGGAACTTCTTCAGTCTCGATTGGACGAGAACGGCCTTCCACCCTTCGAGGAAACTGCTCGGCAGTTTGGTGGCTTCAAGGCCCTCATCAAAGACCACGACCTCGAGGACGTGACCGACCTGCTCGAGTGGGCGGCGGCGCACGACTTCTGGCGCACCGTCATCCTGACACCCCTTACCTTCAAGAAGAACTACAACACAATCCTCGCTCAGTTCAAGCGCGACAAAGTTACGCAGATCCGTGAGTGGGTTCAATCGTCCGAGGAGGACAGCCAATGGTAATGACCAAAGTACAATCAGCCAACATCGTCTCGCGTCTGTTCGCCACGAACAACCGCATCGCCGACAAAATCCACATCAACGCCTGGCACGATGAAATCAAGCACATAGACTACGATCTCGCGGTGAGGGCTGCCAAAATCTGCATGGCGAACGAGACCGAACAGCCGAACTTCGCCACCTTCCTGCGCTACGTCGAAATCGTCCTCGGCTCCGAAGTCCCCGACCTCACCGAAGCGACCAACGAAGTGCGAAACGCAATCCACTGGAAGGGGCGCGACGCTTGGCCTATCGCCTTCTCCCACGAAGCCATCGCTCAGGCCATCGGCGACGATAAGGGCTGGCGTGACCTCTGCAACGACACCGAGCAGGACTGGGTGTGGAAGTTCCAGCGCGCCTACAAAAACATCTCACTCCGCGTCACTCGAGACGAGCGCAAGGGACTGACCTCGCCTAAGGCGAACGAGATGCTCGACGGCCTGACCAAGAGGTTCGAGCTCGGAGACGGACGAGAGACGGACGAGGGCGACGAAGGAGACGATGGCGACAGCATCGCGGTGTAGTAGCCTAAAAAACGTGAAACTCGCCACCGAGGACAACCCCCAAGAGCCGGACGACTTCCTCGCCTATCTCTGCTACCTATGGCGCAACAACATCAGCATCAACAACCAACTGGTCAAAGGGCAACTCACCATCATCGGATCCATAGACAAGATGGTCATCAACTGGACTGCCGAGCACTTCTCCCAAGCCGCCCACTGGCTACCAGGGGTCTGCGACGGCTGCACTCTGTGGGTCATGGAGCGCACCGAGTGCTACTGGGGAGCCCACGCCCATCTCTGCTTCAAGTGCCTAGAATGGTCGCTCCAATACTTCGCCAAGTACGACCGATGGCCCGAGGGCAACTGGTTCCCCGACGAGCTCAGCAATCTTGAGGGCATCAACCTAGAAGCAGATGAGGACGATGAAGCGTAACCGCCTGAACCCCGTGAGCAAGAAGCGCCAGACCCTCAACGTCGCTCGGCGTATCTTCGTCAAACGCATCCTCGAAGAACGCCCCCAGTGCGAGGCTCAAATCCCCTACGTCTGCTCCAACCACTCAGTAGACGTGCATGAGATTATGACCCGAGCCCGAGGGGGCGACATTCTGGCCGACGATAACGTCCTCGCCCTCTGCCGACGTTGCCACACCTTCATCACCGAGAACCCTGCCTTCTCCCAAGAACACGGCTTCACCGTCCACTCCTGGGCAACCTCCGCCGACCTCATCGCCGCCCACCGAGCAAGGGAGATCTATGCGCGAGAAGCGTAAGTTCTACATAGGCCGAGCCTTCAATACCGAGTGCTGGTATTACTCCGAGCACCGCACCCCTCGAAAGCGCAAGAAGGACATCAAGCGCCGAGGAAAGACCGACGCCCTAACGACGATGGTGGAACTCATGTTTGAGGCAAAGAGTGACCACTGACCCCCTCTTCGGCAAATCCGTGTGGAAAAACTCCATGCTGGAGAAAGAGTTTCACGAGCAAGTTGCCCACCTCATGCGCCTGAACGGTTGGTCGGTCTACTCCGTCCCCGACAGCCGACGGGTGAGCCTTGCCGGTTATCCCGATGTCACCGCTTGGCGTGGCACTCGTCTCATCTTCGCCGAACTCAAGCGAGAGAAGGGGCGCACGTCCCCAGCCCAAGATGACGTGCTCGAAGAGCTGCGCCAAATCCCCTGCGCCGAGGTCTATCTCTGGAAGCCGAGCGACTGGGCTAGCATTGAGGAAATCGTGTCGAGGAGGAACCCGTGAAGAACTCAGACCGCATGATCCGTGACCGCAAGATAATCGAGGCCACCATCTCACGTCTGACCGACGGCGTTATGCTCGACCTCTGCCGACGCGCCGGAACCCGAGCCATCGCCGACAGCGCCGAGCGTGGCCCCCGAGGGAAGGGGACACACTCCGACCCGACCGCCGCCGCCGTCATCCGCAAGGAGAGCGCACGTCTCGCAGACCCCGTGTTCGATAGCGTCCGAGACATCAGCCGACTGCTCGACGAGATGGCGCGCTGCTCGCAGAAACTCCAAGACCTCGTGCGCTTCGTGCAGACCGGCAAGGAACAAGCCAAAGCCCAGACCACCGCCAACTGCAAGCAGTGCGACCGCTTGGTCTATTGCACCCCTGCGGATCGCCTCCGCTCGGGGCTCTGCCAGGCGTGTTACCAAGCCCAGCGACGCGCTAAAGCCCAGTAATTGCAAGGGTTCTAAAAGTTTCTAAAAAAATCCACGAATTGACTTGCATTGTGTCCTACCGTTGGACAATAATGAACACATCGGCAACAACGCCGAGTTCCTGAGGAGGAAGAAATGAACAAGTGCGACAAGTGCGAGCAGTTGAAGCGGGATTGCTTTATGTTCGGCTGCATCAAGCCAGGCACACGCAGCGCCGAGGAAGTGGCCGAGCAGGCCGCGTGGTGGAAGTTGGTGACGAACTAATGGAAGTCAAGCCCTACGCCTACGGACGCTTCGCCTATGGCAAGTGGACAATCTTCTGCCCAACCTGCTGGACGAACAAGTACGGCAAGCGTCAAGCCACCGCCGACCTCACCGGCTCCAACGGTGACGTAATCCCCTGCTCAGTCTGCGGAACGGAGTTGTCATGAACTACCAAGTAATCAACACCAACCGCATCCCGTTTGTCTACGCCTACGCCTCGCTGAAGTTCCAGGACGAGTTCAAGCGGATCTACGTCATCGAGTACGTCCAGCCACGAGGCGAGGAATACTTCGGTCTCGTCGAGGCTGACACTATCAACGGCGTGAACCACGAGCCGACGCTGGTGGCGTACTACAGCGTTCTAGAACACGCTGTGTTCGGCGTCGAGTGTCGCTCGAACGAGCTCATCAAGGAGGGCTGGGATGTCCTATAACCTCTTCGACCTACCGCCCTACGAGGACACGCTCACCAGCATCCTCGCCGCCGAGAGCATGATGGGCAAGACGGCCTCGCTCCGTAGTCGGGTACTCGAAGCCCTGCGCCAAGAGCCCATGACCGACGAGCAGATCGCCGAGCGCCTCAACCTCGCCCCCAACACCGCCCGACCCCGTCGCATCGAACTGGCGCAGGACGGGCTGGTCAAGCAGGTGGGCGAGACCAAGACCAAGTCAGGACGCCGAGCAATCCTCTGGGGGGCAGCATGAACGAAGTCAAGATGAGCTACGAGGTGTTCAACATCCTCTGCTCCATGCTCAAGGAGCCAGGGTTCGCCCCGTTCTACTGGCTGGAGAACGGAGACCTCGGCTATAACGAGGACTGGAACAAGGTGGCAGAGGACGAATGGGAGGAGGACGAATGAGCACGTTTCTATTCATGGTCGGCGTAGTCATTCTGGGCGCATTCTTCGGGATACCACGATGAGCAGGCGGTCTTGGCAAGTTCGGCAGCGAGCCTTTGACCTGATGTTTGAAGTCATCGCGTGCGCCCATTGTGGCCGAAGTGGGACTAACCAGCTTGACCCCGATGGCAAAAAATGGCACATGGATCACCTGATGCCACTGGCGGCAGGTGGGGCAGACAAAGTGGAGAACCTAGTCAAGTCGTGCCAGTCTTGCAACCTCTCGAAAGGAAAGAAAGTGATTACGACCTACAAGCGTTTCTCAATCAGGGAAGCAGCGCGTCTGAGCGGCGTCCACCCCGACACCATCCGACGAGCGTGGAAAGACGGCAGGCTAAAGAGCGCAGGCAAAAGCGACCTCAATGGAGCCCTGCTATTCACCTATGCCGACCTTATGGTGGCAGGCTTCGACGTAACAGGCCGCACGCCCAGCATCGAGGCATCACCAAAGCAGAACGAGGTCGAGCACCTGCGCGAACAAAACTCACGGCTCCTGGCAATCATCGAAAACCTGACGAAACAACTGGTCTCTAATGGCTGACCTCTTCACCGTCGCCCGAGTGCAGGACGGCATCGCCAAGAGCCTGCGCCGGATTGACGAGCTCGTGGATCAGATTGCCGAGGCCGGAGACCTTGCCGCCGAAACCGAGGTGGCTTACAAGACCGAGTTCGCCAAAGCCCGTCTGACCTACCGAGCCCTGCACGACAAGGCCACCGTCGGGGCTGTGGAGGACTACGCCACCGACACTTGCGCCGACCTGCTCCTGGCTTACAAGATTGCCGACAACCGACTAACGACCTCACGGGAGAGCCTGCGAGCCGCCCAGTCGCGCCTCGACGGTCTGCGGAGCCTGCTGTCGAGCATCAAAGCCGCGACTTGACCACGTCACACCCCTGCATTAGTATCGCAGTACCTAGCGCCTGAGGAGGCACAATGAAGGTAGTAACCCGTACAGATGTAATCACTAAGGCCGAATGGCTCGAAGCCAGGGGCGAGGGCATCGGTGGATCCGACGCCGGAACCATCCTCGGCATCAACCCCTACAAGGGTCGCCTGCAGCTCTGGCTGGAGAAGACCGGACGAGTTCAGGACGCCTTCACCGGAAACGAAGCCACGAGCCTCGGCTCCGCCTTCGAGCGCCCAATCGCCGAAATCTACGCCAAGCAGGTAGCGAAGGACAACCTCGCTGTCGTGTCGTGGCCGGTTCTGCTCAAGGGCAAGCACGAGTTCCAGTTGGCGAACGTGGACTTCCTCATCTGCCGAGTGAGCGACATCAACGTCCACGAGTTCGAGTTGGGCAAGGTCAATGAGTATTACGGCAACGAACTCCCCGTTGGCACCTGCGGCATCCTCGAAGTCAAGACCACCGGCCTCTCGGGACGTGGCAACTCGCAGGCGTGGGCGAACAACTCCGTCCCAGCCACCTACCTCGCGCAGGGGTGCCACTACGCCTCCGTGACCGGCATCAAGGACGTGACCTTCATCTGCCTCATCGGAGGGCAGGGCATCGTCACCCGTGACGTGACCTACACCGGCGAGGACATCCAGAAACTGCTCGACGCCGAGGCAACCTTCTGGTCACAGATCAACTCGGACATCGAGCCCGAGGCAACGGGAAACGACCTCGACGCCCTCAAAGCCCTCTACCCCGAGAGCACCGACGAAATCGTCCAGGCTGACGAAATCGTCCTCGACCTCTACCGCGAATACCGCGAGCAGAAGGCCATCGTGACCGACGCTGAGGACAAACTGGCTCGCCTTCGCGCCCAGTTGGAGCAGGTCATCGGCTCAGCTCAGGCCGTCGAGTTCGAGGGGCAGACCCTATTCACCTACAAGTCCAACAAGGCCAGCGACGCCTTCGACGCTAAAGCCTTCAAGGAAGCCCACCCCGACCTCGCCCTTGAGTTCACCAAGCCCAAGCCAGGTGCTCGCGTCCTCCGGTTGGTGGCCGAATGACCGAGCAGATCCACATTGACAACCTGCACGAACTACTGGACTACCAGAGGAGCACCATCAAAGTCCTACGAGGGCAGGTGGCCGACCTCGACGAGCAGGTAGCGTTCCTGAGCAAGAAACTCGACGAATTGGAGGGAAACTAATGGGGAAGAAAATTGACCGAGCCTACGAGCTCATCCAAGCCCAAACCAAGCACCACCTGCACCTCAGCCAGTCACGGCGCACCGACTTCGACGCTGGCTTCGCTAACGGCTTCGCAGAGGCGCTTCGTATCGTCGCACAAGTAAGGGAGAACTAATGGCACACGCCGAGATCCGAGCCGACCACACCGGCTTCACGACCAAACTGGCAGAGGCGCACCAGACCCTGACCGACACGGTTCAGGCCAACTGCCCCCACGCCTACGAGGTGCTGGACTTCGACGGCAACCCCAGCCTGAAGCACTACACCTCCATCTTCTGCCCTGACTGCGGCAAGCGCATCGAGGCGGCAGGCCCGACCAAGCCATTCCACCTCAAGCCCCACCAGCGATGAAAGCCCTAGAGAACACCCTCTGGGCGCTGACCTTTGCCCTCCAAGCAACGGTGCTGGGCATCGCCCTCTACGGAGTATGGAGCCACCCATGACCCCCGAAAACCTAAAGCCTAACGACCTAAAAACTAAAGTTGAGTGCGACCACACCTATT
>Ga0214199_1000230_pt1 | contig 13697 bp, 11 predicted proteins | sample TroBogEpilimnion_24_FD_153037 | JGI IMG/M metagenome (GOLD analysis project Ga0214199, IMG submission 153037) | Freshwater microbial communities from Trout Bog Lake, WI - 04OCT2008 epilimnion | ecosystem: Environmental > Aquatic > Freshwater > Lake > Epilimnion/Euphotic zone | place: Trout Bog...
TTAAAATACCGCCCGTTGGGATCGGGGTCCTTTTAAGGGAAGAAGACACAATTGCTTGATTACCGTAATCAAGATATTGATTATTGAATCCTTGAAAGCCATAAGTAGCATAAGAAAATGGATATGCTTTTGCAGAAACATATCCTACATTGTTATAAACAGGATTCGAATATTGTGGATTCGTATAATTAGAAATATCTAATAAATTAGTTAATCTGATATTTGTTACAGTTAAAGAATCATGAGCTGGGTCAGAAGAAGTGGAATAAGAACCCCCTCCATAATAATAATTATCTGGAGTAGATGGAAAACTCGACACATTTGCGCTATAACTTAAATCGAAACTAGTATTTGGCCATTCACTGTAGCTTCCCATTAGACCATTTGCATTATATGCCCCACTCTCAGAAGAAAAAGTCCCCGTATTACTAATAGTAAACTCTGATATGTCTGGCGTTAAATAAAAATATAAATTACTTGAATTAGATAAATAGGGTTCTAATTGAGCACCACGCCTTGGAGTATAACACGCTCCCATAGAATCGACGAACATGATTCCAGGATAAACTTGTTTATAAATACCAGTAAGATTACTCCATCCACTTAATAAGGGTAATTCTGAACCATTTGTGCCAGTCGCTGCATTACCAGTATTAAAATTACCATTTGGTCCACCAGTAAAAAGTGTATAACCAGTATAATTTTGAAAATTTAAAGATAGATTATAGGTTATAGTTGCTGAATATCCAGAAGGAATAAGAACCGATCTATTTACCAAGCTAAATGGTAAATTTCCATTTACATCGGTTCCGCTCGAAGGAGAAAGCATGAAACTGCCGATTTGAATTCCGTTACCAGCCATTACTGTAGAATATTCTTGACCTCCACTCGGAATAGTCCAAGCTCTATGAAAATTAACTCCTTGTTTTGTAAATTTAGTTCCACAAGAAGAAGAAGTCGGCCCAGCGAAAGTACTATTATGCGGCCCACCTATTTCATAGGCTCCCCAGCCGATATATTGTCCAGTTTGTGTCCAAAAACCATTAGTTGAATCATAAACTGGAAAATTTAAAATTGGATTTTGTAGTCCAGTACCAGCGAAATTAGCGCTTGGAGTTGCATTTCCGCTACCCAAAGAAAGAAACATAAAACACTGAGCGAAGGGATAATTATATGGATAATTTAACCCTACGTTAGTTATATCATTACTAAACCAATCGGTGGATTCGACAAATTCCCTCGATTTTCCAGCACCTTTAAAAAGATCGACCTTATAAGACCCCTTTAAACTACAATTAATACTTGCATTCATTATTTTGTTAACTTGTATTACACGATTTTATATGGAATTAGAGTAAGATAAAAATCCATAACTTATATTCGAAATATTATCGTTGTATTGATTTATCACAATATTGAAATTTGATCCAGTCGAAAAGCCACTAAAATTATAAGAAATATTAGACTTATCGATATATGATGGTACAAATTTTCCGCTTATATTAGCTTTACAAAAATTACTTTCGAATTGTCCACTTTGTATTATACCCGATAAATTATAATTAATAAAATTAATATCCGCGTGATTATCTATCAATGCTCCAGATATGAAAATACTAAGGTTTGGATAGTCTAAGGTTATTCCCGAAAGAACTCCACTTACATTAATTAAATTAAAATAATTATCAAAAGGTGCTCCGCTAATTAAACCAGAAACGTTCAGATTGAAAGTATTAGTATTTATGTCTACCGGATTAAATAAACCAGAAATATTACTACTAAATGATGCTCCCTCTATTCCTCCATAAAAAACTCCAGAAATATTTTGACTTATATTGGCAAATCTAGCTCCAGAAATAGAATCTGAAAAAAGTTGAATAGTATAACTAGCTCCACCTCCTTCGATTAAAATAAATGGAGTAATTGTACCGGCATAAGGAAATTGCCAATTAAAATCAGCAACTTGCCCAGACCTACCATAACCATTTATGATATTATTATATAAATCAGGATAGTTTGCCTGTAAATCATTGCGCGCGGGAGGAGCATCCCCAGTATTAGGCTGCTGATAAAAATTGAATAAAGTAAAAGTCCCAAATGACATTTTATTTTTTACTGCAATAGAGCAAAGCAGCCATAAAATTATCTACTTGATGTTCCGCACCGATTGCCAAAACATGCTTGACCCTTTCGGCGTTTTTATCCATCGGAGCTTCGCAATAATCTTTTATTGTCTTCGTCCAATTTTGAGGTTCTTCGTTGGCAATAATAATATTAAGAATCTCTGAGGCAATACTAGTTTGTTCATCAGATAATTTTTTGATTTTATATTTCTTTTTCAAGAAATTAAATATTTCTTGCTCTACTCCCTGAGCCAAAATCATATTGTCCTTCAATTTCATTAAACTATAATTAATTTCTGGCTTTTCTTCGCTCGCCTTACTAGTACCGATTGGAGATATTTTTTTGGTTAATTGAGGTGCCGTTGCCCCTTCTGGACGACCAGCGCCACCAGCGGGATCTTGTTTTTGGCCGCCAATTAATGGGACATATAAACCTTTATCTCTTAAAACCTTATACTGTTCTTGTTCTGGTTCGAGTTCATCAACTTCTGGTAAACGACCGTTTTGTATAGCGGTAATACCTTGTTCTGGGGTAAGAACGCCGATATCAATCAAATGAGAATATATTTTAGTATAAGAAACTTCATCTTTAAATGATTTATCATCGAAATAAGGAGTAGGATAATTTCTAAATCCAAGAGATTTAGATATTCTTTTAATTTCTGGTATTAAAAAATGTTGTAAGAAAGCCTGTTTAGCCTGTTGTAAACGTCTAATGAATACTTCCATTTTATTCTCTTGATTAGCAAATTTTTCACCACCCAAGAAAACATTATTTAATCCTATATTAATATCCTTATCGATAATCTCATATTTTCTAGGATCGAGCAATTCTGCAATCTTAGGAATTACAAATTCGGCTTTAGTTGTATAATCAGCGACTAGTACTCTGCCGACTGATTGATTAGCGAAAATAGCTTTTAAAGCTGCTTGATTTTTCTGATTAATACCGCCCTTTTCTGGTTCTGTTCCGGTGGTAACCAATAAAACAATTTGTTGCATTGTCCTAGTAATGGCCATATCAATTCTGCGCATTTCAATTTTAGCATTAATGTCTTCAAGAACTGGGAAGCCCATCGGTACAGCAAATGGTTCATAATCTTGCTTTTTATAAAAGACTATTTTAACTTTTTTTGTATCCAAAGGAATATAAACGCTACGAACACCAGCTTTAATTTGGTCTTGAGTAAATTTAGGCAAGCTATTAAATACTTCAATATCTTCTTCCGTTTGAAGATTACGTAGTCTTGAAACTTCGTATTCAGTCAGAACCTTGTAATAAATTCCATAAGAAAAATTAGCTGTTCCAAGCATGTTAATATCAGCAGGATTTAAAATAATATATCTAGCTGGCATTTTCATTGGCTCGACTTCTAATTTCATTGGTTCGTCATTTGTTAGCGGATTATTGTCTCCACTCTTGCCCTTTGGGTATCCAGTTGGATAACCCATATGATTACCGTCATCCAGCCCCGTGTCTCCTTTAACTTTATTTTTATTAGTTAAAATGGGTTGATTTTGATCTCCGACAGAATTACCAATATCTTTTTTAGAAGCTACGCTTTGAACTAGTTTTTTAATATCTTTAGGATCTACGTCTGAGTCAAAACGATAAATAAATACATTACCACTGCGATAATATTCGCGAAAAAATTTATCTTGTAAATCCCAAATATTAATTTTATTAAAAAGAGCTTCGAAGAATGCTCTAGATTGTTTAGTCCCGCCTTTGTAATAGAGATCATCTATTGAAAATTCAGTCATCAAATCGATAATATTTCTAAAAAGAGCATAATTCCAGTAACATTTCTGACAAAGGATAACTGCATCGCGAATATCTACAGACGAACTGGCTGGGCCATAGATCGCATTTGAATTTCTAAATGGTACAAGACCATTATCAATATTAATAAATCGATCTGTACGGTCAATACTGCCCGCCACGTCTCTCCTCATTCCTCCAGTAGGACCCGCAGACGCTTCCGAAACCATTTCGGGATCAAAAGACTTACTACCTTTCTTGGTGGGTTTTTTAGTTCCCAAAGAAGATGCTTCGCCATGTGCTCCAGTAATTTGTAAATTTGTTACTTTTTTTGTTTTCTTTTTCATAAAATTTTAATAATAAGGATTGGAATATGTTCCATAACATGAGAGACTACCATTCTCATCAGGAAATCTTAACATTGTATAAATATATGCTTCCCCATTCGAAGGGTAAGAAAAAGCCGCTGATGGCCATTTAATATTAGCACTATTACCAGAGAAAAAGAATAAAGGAGGATCAATATATGGAACTCCGCTATTTCTTATCTTTAATAATACTGATTGACCAGTATTGAAATATTTCCAATCAAAATCTATCCCTACGCTATATCCTCCATAAGTTCCGTTACCAGTAATTAATAAATTAAATACATCATATCCAGAAGGTTCCAATACAACGGATTGATTTAATGCGTTCCAATTAAAATTAGAGCCAGAATTTCTAAGGGGCTGAGGAACTCCAGATGGTCCTTGAGGCCCCACTGGCCCTTGTGCGCCAGAAAGCCCTTGGGCACCACTCATAATATTAGCTCCCAAATTTATTGTAGCATTACCATAATTATACCAAAGAATTCTATTCGACGAATCAATTGTCGTATTTAAAATACCAGTTAAATTAGAAAGTCCAGATAATACAGAAAAACTAATAATACCACTTTGTGAATTATAAGAATTAACGGTCGCATAAAAATAAGAACCAGTATAAGTATTGGTAGAGACAAGAATTTGTTGATAAGGAGAATAAGCATATCCAATCAATCCAGAGTTTTGGAAAGAAACAATTTGGCCTGTCGTGAATTTAGCATTTATTCCGCTGAGATTTCCTCCAGTGACACTAATTCCAGTTGTTCCCGATATAAAATTTCCCGTTCCGGTAGGAATACCAGAAATTACATAAAAATTAGAAAAATATTTATCTGCATATCCAGCGGCACCCGTGGCTCCAGTTGGGCCAGTATCTCCTTTTTGGGCGAGTAGTTGCCAAGGGATACTAGGAGGAGCTATATTTAAAGATCCTGTCGAACCAGTATTAATATAAGTAGATCCGCTATAAGAAATAGTAGAATTAGTTGTATAAGTTGTACCAGTAGAATAAGCTCCTTGAAAATAATTAGTTAAAGATCCCACAGGACCAGTAGCCCCATTAGCTCCAGAAGGTCCTCCGCTAGGTAATGGAATCCAAGAAGTCTGAGAACCATCAGTTAAATTAAATTGTAATTGATAATAATTGGGCGAAGGATTTTGATAATTAACACTAGTTATACCTACTCCAGCTGCACCTGGAGAACCAGCAGGACCAGTTAATCCAGGATTACCTTGAATGCCTTGCGGACCTTGTATTCCAGTTCCTGGAGGTCCTGGAGGCCCCACCCCAGAAGAAATATAAACATTACCGCAGATATAAGCATAATAATAACTATTACTTGTATTTCCAAGGATGACATCTGAAGCTGAGTTATTAGATAAAGTATAAACTACAAAACCATATTTATATTGATTTTGTGCGGTAAAATTAACATTAAAAGATATATTGGTGCGATAGATATTAGTGATTAAAGAAGCGCCATAAACTTCAGTATTTTTTGCCTCGATTGCTGAAGGACTATTAACCACGCTAGAATATTCGCCCGAATAAAGTGGTAATCCAGGAAGTAAATTAGAAGGGATATATCCTCCATGAGAACCGGTTAAAGCATCAAAAAAAACAAATCTCCAATATCCAGTTCCATTTACTGGATCAGAATAATAATTGATAGGAGTCCCAATATTAGGAACATTACTGATTTGCCCAGAAAAAATACCAGTTAAGAATGCATAATCCTGAGCAGTTATTGTATGGGTATTTAAACCACTGAAATCAATCGTATAGGACATCCCCCTCATCAAAGAAATATCAGGGAAATATCCATTATCGTAATAATTATTTACAACTACTCCAGAAGGAAAATTTAAAATTAAATTAGCCGGTGGAACTTGATATCCAGAGGCCATATACAAACTTACTGATCCAGGAGGCCCTGCCGGTCCTACTGGTAAAAGAACGGGTGCCCCCACCCCTTTTGACTGGTTAAATTGAGGAAAAATATATGAACCGCTTTGATAAAAACCAGTTACCGAAGCTCCAGTTGGTCCGACAATTGCGGGTATAGATACTCCAGTTATTGTGTTGTTTGAAAGATAAAAATTTAAAGCAGAATGAACTTGGTCATAGACTATTCCAGTGACACTTGTGCCTGTTGGTCCGATTATACCAGTAGCGCCGCTTGGCCCCTGAATACCTTGAGGCCCCTGAATTGATATAAAATTACCAGAAGAACTAATTGTATATCCACCAATATTAATGGTCCCCATGCCTCCAGATGTATAGGCATTAAAAAAGGTATTTCCAAAATAAATACCACTTCCAGACGAGATATTTAATTGATTTGTATAAACTTTGGCATATGGATTACCAGAAGAACCCACTTTGTAAATTCCTGAAGCAGAAGGAATAATATCACCAGATATGCTCTGTTGTGGAAAAGAAGAAAATAAACCAGTAACAAAGCCAGAAAGCTCTGTTTGATTTATTTGCCTTAGCCTTATCGTAGAGTCATATGCCATATCTTATGCCATTTTATTATTATAACTTTTTATAAAACATAATTACACCTTTTAATACCTATTCACAAAAGAATGGGCTCGAAAGTCGTTTCAACGTCCTCTCTAGGACCGGTCATAATATCAAAATAGCATTTCATGCCCCAACAAGCTAACATAAGAGATGTATAAGAGTCTCGGCGCATTCTAGAGGAAGTATGATCCCTTTTCATAATCTGTGGCAAATCAAAACTTTGAGTCCCCTTGGCAGTGGTTTTTACTTCAATAGATGCGCACTCGTATTTCATGTTTTTAAGCAAAATTTCTTGATTATCAATGAATTCTGTCGTATCGTCTTCGCCCACTAATTTCAAATCAACATTAGCAGAAACCGCTTGATCGAAAGCAGAACCATCAGCCTTAATTCCCCCCCCAAACCAAATCTTTTTATAATCGATACATCCCTGAAGCCATTCGTTGCCCTTTCTAATAAAATCTGAAGTAAAATATTGAGTAAAAGCTATTTTTTTTATCTCTTTATTATAACCTTTTCTAGCCAATTTTAATTGTTCTTCCCACTCTTCTCCATCTTTTTCGGCGTAAAACTCAAATACTTTGATTTCTGCGTTGGCTTTCCTAAAAAGTTCGCTTTCATTAGCCGATTCTAAGAACTGATAACCAGCATAGTCGATAATAATCATTTCAATATTAAAATTATCATAAAGATAATAAAAATAATTAATATGATCTTTTAGATCTTTTCCAGCTTTTGCATAATTATGGACAACCGTGCCTCCTATTTTACCATCATCGTCTAATTCTATAAGGCACATAGCAAAATGGTCAGCGGTTGGAGAATTAGAGAAATTCGGATCGATAGCTAAAAGATATTTCTTATTTTTCTTGCCTTGTAAAAGAAGAGTAGGAGATTCTCCATCTGGAATAGTACATTCAATCATTTTTTTCATTGAAAAATAACTATCAGAACCATCGATAAATTGAGCGCCATATTCTCTTTTAAAAGTCGCCGCATTGGATTCATTACTCTGTGCCATTTCGATAATACTCTTGTCGATACGATCAACAGAAATCGAATCCCAAGCCATTTGACTAACAAAATATTTAGCCCCATTTTCAGGCATTGAATCCGAATAAATTTGCTTTACGAACTCATCATATTTCTTATAAAGATATTCGCAAGTATAACTGGCTGACGACAAAGCTATTAATTTAGCCTTATTATCGAATACCATACGTTCTTCTTCAGTAAGAACTCCTCTTCTAATAAGTTCAGTTTCTTTTGCCCTAATAACTTGGCGCTCTTTAATATCTTGGGGAGCCAAAAGGAACGGCATTAAAACTTGTTCAACTAAATCTTCATTCATAAGAAGAAATTCATCAATGATAAGAACGTTGGCGCGGAAACCACGAATTTTTTCTCCATTCAGCGGGATTGCTACAATTTCTCCGCCATTAATAGCCCATCTAAATTCGTCATTCCTCTTGCTTTTCACACCCATTGCTTGAAATAAGAGTTTAGCTTCATGACTATCGCACACTTTTTCTATATGATTAAAAATAAAACGAGCAGTCCTGAATGTCGGACCAGCTATTAGAATTTTAGAGCCAGGATTAAAGACGCATTGTAAAATACAGAACATGGCGGCAGAAAAGGTTTTGCCAAGACCACGACCCCATACACAAAGGGTATAGTTACTGTTTAGCATACCCTTGATATTAATAATTTGATCTGGATATAGCTTAATTCCAGTAAGTAATTCTGTAGTAAAACCCAAATTACGATAAAGAAATTGCGCAAGCGTAATTTTCGCTTGTTTTTCTTCTAACTCGCCCTTCAATGAAAGGAAGATTTTATTTACATCTTCTTGGGGCTTATAATATTTTGGAGGATCATACCACATTATAGTTTTCCTATATCGTAGAGATATTGAAGATCGACATCTCTAACTTGTTCGTTCGCTGAAAAAATCTTCTGAATAATCCTGCTGGCCTCCTCCCGATCTTTAACGAAAAGGAATTGGACATGAATATATTTTTGTAATAAATCTCTTATATTATGATGAATAAATTCTACGGGTAATTTAATTTTTCCATAAACCTGTCTTTGTGTCGGAAATTTTTCCAAAGTTTCAAATGGACTCTCTACTAATACTATTAAATAAGCGGAAGCATCTTTAGCTCGGATTATTTCCCTTTCGAATCTTTCGAAACCCCCAGAAAGAGTTCCCCAAGCATCACTTAAACTTTTTCTTTCTACATAAATGTCGGAACCGGCCATCCTATAATCGCCGAAACTCATTCCCTTAGTTCTAGTAGTATTATCGAAATCTAATGGATTCTGCTCCCTAGTATCAGCGAATATAACCTTACTAGATATATCCTTAAATAATTTAGAATCTAGTTGTTTTTTAGAAAATCTAATTTGAAAGCCTAAACCAACACAAAATTGATTATAGTCTCCGAATTTCTCTTCAATATATTTAACCCCAGGAACCATTAGAGTTCTAAGTTCTACTTGAGTTAAAGCATAAATAAGATTTTTCTTTTCTTTTCTTTTAATTAAAAAATCTTCAATATATTTTCTAGAAACTTGTGGACTTACTGAGTCTAACCAAAGTTTTAAGTTTTTTTTAGAGTTGAATTCCGTATTAAAATAATATTCTTTATTCTTATATTTAATTAAAGAATTATCATAACGATCATGTCTGGGGAAATGAGTTTGATAGTAAATTGTTTGAGTAGTTTTATGCGTTTTCAAATGGCGATGAAAAGAGTTATCATCTTCGAAATGTCTGGAGCATATTTTGCAAATGTTTTTAGACATAATTATCCGTTTAATACATCTTCCTTACTCAATCCTAAAATTCTTGCTTTAATTTCGCTCATGTCGGTAATTTTTTCGACTTCTTGAGCAATCGCTTTTTGTTCAAGCTCGCCTAATTTTAATAATTTAAGGCGCTGTTCTTCGTCTCTCCACATTTGAACTAAATTAAGAATTGAGGCATTCTCTTTAATTTGTTTGGATAGACGAGTACTTCTTTTTTCTTTAAGATCATCTAAGAGGTCATTGCACCTTTTTAAACATTGGTCATATTCTGTCCCAGCTTTACCAATTGCTTCGACTAATCCCATCGAGACTTTCATAGCTTCGGGATCGGCGGTGGTGAACTCCTCTAATCTTGACTGCATTAATTCGCTTCTTCTTTTAATACTAAAACTGCGAACCGTTTGATTTGATAATTCAATATATTGGTCAATTTCTTCCTGAGTTAGATCAGGCTTATCGTAAGTATAACGAACAAAAGAATCCTCGCACAAATTCCTATCTTCTTGACTTTCAAAAGTATTCATTTGTCTGATAAAACGGTAGGTATGAAGATAATTAATCAACATTTCTAATCCCTTTTTTTGTTGAGAATTTAATTTATCTTTATCAATTTGACAATTAACATACTTATTAACCCTTTTAAGAACTTTATCTAAAGTCGCTGGTGGCTGATAATTTTCAGTAGGAATATCTTCATTCTGATCTTGATTATAAACTACTCTCGTATCTAGACTTTTAACATATTCATTTACAACACGAGTTTCGGCATTTAAATTAGAAAGATTTTGATTATTAAAAAGAATTTTGGATATTTCCAAAGAATTCATTGTGGCAACATTATTTACAATGAATTGTTTTTGGTCATCAGTTAATTGAATTTCGCTAGTTTTTGGGAAGTAATCGCTTGCAGCCTTAGCTTTTAAATTGCAAGTTAATAAAAATGCTTTAATGGCTTTGCCCTGCCAACTACGTCCGTCAAATTCTCCGCCAAAAATCCCTTGGGTTAATTGTTTTAATCCAGGAGGATTTTTCGGATCTTTATTCCAAAGATCGAGAACTTGTTTCTCTTGCTCTGGAGTTAGCGATTCTTGGGGTTGTTCCATGTTAATCTAAGCCCTCTGTTTCGATATGTTTTTTCGCTTTACTAATTATTGCCTTTTGAATATTTTTTAATTGTCTATACCCAGGAGATCGTCCTTTTTCATTCGAAATAAAACCCATTTTTTTAGCGACTTCATATTCTTCTTTATGTTCCATATAAAGACCTTTATATACTTGATATTCGATTGGCTTTAAAATTTTCTTCATTACTATATGAAGCTTCTCTTCGTCGCGCGAAGTATAGTTTACTGATTCTGCCATTTCAAAAACTTCGTGATTATGATTTTCTATGGATAAAGGGAGCTTAACAAAAGTGGCTGGTTGTTTATTCTTTTTCCAATGAGCGTACAAAGGACAGGCTTCGCACTGCTCTTTATAAATTTTACATCCATCCGTGTCTATTGCTGCATCACATCTTAGGCATGGCCTAGCATAGTTTGTATAATGGTTTCTAACCAAGTTTCTTATTTGATTCGTGATTATAATACTAATCCAAGGAAGCATTGGTTTGGTAGGATCATATTGTTTCCACTTTTGATAAAGATGAATGCGTATAATTTGGGCTACGTCATCGAAATCCATCCAGGCTATGGAAGATAAATTCCATTTTGATTTTCTTTTATTTATTTCTTGATTTATCAGGTCTATACAATCTTCAAATTTCGGCCTGGATATTTTTTTCATTTAAATTGTATTATTTAATTCTTGAAGTGCCTGCCTCTTGCTGAAATTGCTTTAAAAATGCATCTTTATTTATAGGTGTTTGATCTACTGGCCTTGATAATCCCATTTCCGAACCTGCTGGCATCGAAGCGCCTTCTTTGATTAACCCCGCAAAAGTTTCTTTGGCCCTATTATGATCCAAAATATCTACCGCCAAAGAAGACATGGAAATATCCAGTTTTTTAATGTGATCCACATAATCATCGTCGTCATCATCATCGTCATCTCCTTTGGCATAAGGAGTAAAAGTTTCGGCTGGCTCCCTTTTCTTTAACCTTTGCGGAGGAGCTTCTTCTTCTTTTTCTGGGGGTCTAGCCGCTAAAGAAGATTGAGATGTCCCGCATTCAGGACAAAACTTCGCAGAGAATATTAATTCGATTCCACAATTATGGCAAAACTTTTTAACGATTTTCATATTAAATATTTAATATATTTTAGATAAATAGTATTATTTTCGATATATATTTTCAATATACACCCATTTATCATGTATCAATTTAATAAAATAGCTCAAGAAGACAAAATAGAATTTTTTTTAAGATGTCAGGATATCTTAATTAAATACCATCCTAATAGCCCCTATGTAGTAAGAGAAAATAACTTAGAAAAGACTATTGAAGGTCTTTGTTCTAATATAAACAAGTATAATGGATACTATTATTCAGATGAAAATATATGTGTATTATGGAATCATATTTATGTGACTGATCCTAATAATCCGACGCAAACTTTAGTAGAAAATGCTTATAAATTGCCTCATCCAAACTACAATGGAGTCAGTATAGACTTCGCAGCCTTTAGAAAAATGGAAGATTGCCTCTCATTCATAAAGAATAACTATACGCCCCAGATAGAGCATATATTATTCGTAAAAGAGGGCAACCCCAAACTTTATAGAGCAAATCAATTGTTAAAAAGCATCAAATTTGAGGTATAGTCGCAGATTTGAGTTTCTTAATAATAAATTTTACTAGACCACTTCTTACGATATCATCGTCAGTGAATTTAAAAGTAAAAATACCATTTTTACGGCTTTCTTCGTCGTCAAAAGTATTGAAAAGCTTACTAAAGCCGCTTTTAAGTCCAATATCACTCTGGTCTGGATCGCCCAAAATGAATACTTTGCTAAATTCGCCTGTTCTCGTAATAAGAGTCGTCAATTCTTTCTGAGTGCAGTTTTGCGCTTCGTCCGCTATAATGCATTTGGCATTCCAGCTTAATCCTCTCAAAAATCCAATTGGAATACTATCAATTCTTCCTTCTTTTGCCAAGTAATCTATATCTGCCCTATTTAGAAATTCGCCAAGCTTATCCAAGAGTGGCTGCATATATGGCGCAAGTTTATCGGCAGCTTCCCCAGGAAGATATCCCAATTTCGCGTCACTACTTTCAACTGCGCTGCGAATATAGATGATATCGCTCATTTTTCTTTGATTAAGAAGTCTTAGGGAAGCTAAAACGGCCAAGAAAGTCTTAGAAGTTCCAGCGGGGCCTGAGATAAAGATCATTTTTGTATTCTTATCTAGGGCAATTTCCAAGAATTGTTTTTGTTTCTCATTTAGCTCTCTTTCGGTGATTTGTAATTCATTTTTTATTTTTGAATTTTGGGGCACCTTGGGGCTAAGGTCTTTTTGGGGTTCCAATTTTTGTTTTTTATTGTTTTTGTTTTTGCTCATAAAGAAAAAAAGCCAAGCTTACCTACCTTTGTGGTAAAACTTGGCGTTAAATTTGTCATTGACGCTATGGAAAATTAAATTTTTGGGTTTTATTGTATTAGATTAGTCCTGACGCGAGAATTGGTATGGATAGAAAGGCTCCGTTGCCGCTTAATCTATAATAAGAAAGGCGAGCTTCGCGCTCCCATTTGGCGGCCATTCCAGTAATCATTATCCCAGAATATCCAGTCAATCCAAGCGCTAGATATCCAGAACCTTCAACGACAAATTGATTAAAACCACTAAATGCCTGATTACCAGTTTCTTCTGGACCAGGCCAAGAAGCATATTCGTGAAGGCGAGTTTGGTAATCCTGAAACGTCCCAGTTATATACATAATATTTTTATCTATTTGTCTTACTTTATTATTACACTAAGGTAAGGAAAGAGCAAATTAAATGTTCATTTTAATATTTTTTATTATATTTTTTTGGAGTCTTTATTAGAAAATCAAAAATAGTTGAGTCTATTTTTTTAAAAAAAAAGTTTAGATTTTTTAAACCCCCGTGGATTTTTTCACCCGAATGATTCCATTGGTTGGGCATTTTGATTTATTTATAGAGA
>Ga0214199_1000231_pt1 | contig 13679 bp, 18 predicted proteins | sample TroBogEpilimnion_24_FD_153037 | JGI IMG/M metagenome (GOLD analysis project Ga0214199, IMG submission 153037) | Freshwater microbial communities from Trout Bog Lake, WI - 04OCT2008 epilimnion | ecosystem: Environmental > Aquatic > Freshwater > Lake > Epilimnion/Euphotic zone | place: Trout Bog...
CGCAAACCGCAAACCGAGGTCGGCGGTGCGCTCCGCCGGCAGGCCGTCGAACAGCGTCGGCAGCAGGTGCGCCAACCACGTGGGCATAACGTCGGCGGGTTCCCGCTCGGTGTCTACCGCGTCCGTCATGGATTGGACTCTGCGTTCGATCTGGTCTTCAGTCATTTCCATATCCCCCGTTACCCGGCGGTTCATCCCGTCCGGTGAGGTGTTTTTAGCCCCCTGCTAGTAAGGCGTCAACCTATAATTTTACGCGGGCCGAAAATAATTTATGGCGGCGCCATAATCCGCCAGCGTCGCACCATAATCCGCCAGCGTCGCACCATAATCCGCCAGCGTCGCGCCATAATCTGCCGCTGGCAGGTATATAATATATAGCAACGCGCGCATGATTTACAGCACAACCGGGGCGCGCTTTTTACACGGAGGGGTTGTATTTGGACTCATGTGGACGCATCGCTCAAATCGATGCGGATAATAAGGCATTGAGTTAAATACTGCGCTTTTTCGTTGCATGACGCATATGACGCATTGGACGCATTAAATCAACTCTACATGTGTGCGTGTGTGCGTGTGCGTGTGCGTGTGTGCGTGTGCGTGTGCGTGTACACATGTATTAATCAGATATATGAGTCCAATGAGTCAAACCGGGGTTAACGTATTGATTTTACAGGTAGACTCATTGGACTCATGCTTTGTGATTATGAGTCCAATGCGGCCTATGCGCGGGGCGCATAACTTAACGCGGCGCCGCACGCCAACCGTGGCGCCCCTCCGCGCGGGCTTTGGATAGGGCCCGGTGTGGTGGCTTCGGCGGGACCGTGGCGGCGTAATCGCGCCAAGCCCGCGCCAGAGCGAGCAGGGTCGCCGCGCGCGACTCAAGGTAGGCGGCGATTAGCGTTGCGGTACGAAAGGTGAACGGCCGGGATCCTGTATATAGGACGCTCGCAACGTTGTTCAGCGCGAATGCGTCGCGGGCAAGCGCCCGCCACCCGGGATAGGCTCGCCAACGCCATGGCCATAACGTGCGAACGGTCTCGGCATATAGATGGGCGTCGACTGCATCGCGTGATACTCGGATATCTATCAGGCGATTATTTCCGAGGCGAGCGGGATCCACACGTCGCAATCCGCCGCTCCCCGCCGCGCGCGGCGTATCTGGCGCGGCCGGCGTATCTGGCGCGGCCGGCGTCTCTGGCGCGGCCGTCGCGCGCGATAAATTCGCTGTATCTGTCACGCAATCCCCCGTTATCGATGCGTTAGCGCCGCACGCGGAAACAATCTCACAATAGTGTTGACAACCGCGCGGCACTGCCACTATACACGTCCTGCCGGCCGCGATCACGTGGCGGGAATGGAGGAAGACGCCGCACGATCCACCTACCTGCCCCGCCCCGCCCCGCCCCGCCCCGCCCCGCCGCCGCGCCGTCGGGTCCCGAACCGATTGGAGTCGGAGGCTACCACCCCCATACCCCCCAAAAACAAACCATAATTCACCGTTAACGCAACGCAACATAACGAAAGCCGCCCATGACCGTTTATGGATATGCCCGTGTGAGTACGGAGGAACAGGCCGCCTCGGACCGAAGCAGCTTGGAGGATCAGGTGCGTCGGATCGAGGGGGCCGCGATGATACGGGGCGCGAGCGTAACCCGCGTTTTCCTCGATCCGGGGGTCAGCGGCGCTGTGCCTTTGAGCGAGCGGCCTGGCGGTCGAGAACTGCTGGCGTGTGTGGCTGCCAGTCCTGGGTGCGTTGTGATCGCGTCGAAGATGGACCGTATGTTTCGCAGCGCCTCGGATGCGTTGAATACGGTCGAGCGGCTGCAGAAGGCGGGGGTGTCGTTGGTGCTTGTGGATATGGGCACCGAGAGCGTGACGGAGAACGGGGCGAGCAAGATGTTTTTTACCATGCTCGCGGGGTTCGCCGAATTTGAGCGGTATCGGATCGCGGAGCGGGTTAAGGATGGGAAGGCGGGGAAACGGGCGCGCGGGGGAGCGACCGGGGGATATGCGCCGTATGGGTATCGGGTTGTCGGTGTTGGGCGCGAGGCGGCGTTGGAGGTGGACGAGACGGAACAGCGGATGCTCGCATATGTCGAGCGCCATCGTGAATACGGGCCGACGCGCATCGCGGCGATGTTGGAGGAAGCGGGCTACCGCACGCGGATCGGCACTTCGTTTACCAAGCAGCAGGTCGCGCGGCTGTTGACCGCGCCGTCAACGGGGCGTAGCGTGCGGGCATGACTGTTGCAGCAGACACGCCCGCCGGAACCGGTTTGTATCATCTTGCCGAACGCGCGCGCGAACGCGGCGACCGCGCGGCGCATGGGCGGTTGTTGAAGGCGGTTTTGGATGCGGACCCCGACCACGCGGCGGCGTGGTTTAATACGGGGGTGCGGCTCAACGCGGAGGGGCGGCATGTGGCGGCCTGCGCCGCGTTCCACCGGGTGTTGGAAGTATGCCCGGACGAGCCTCGGACGTTGGTGAACCTCGGGTGGAACGAGTATCTCCGGACGCGGTACCGCGCGGCGGCGGGCCTGCTCAAGCGCGCTGTGACCACGGACCCGTCGTTGGTGCTGGGGTGGGTGAATTTATCGCTGGCGTTGAGCGAGCTGGGGGACCATGACGCCGCGATTATGGCGGCGCGTTCGGCGGTTACGGTCGGCCCCGGCGATCCGCAGGCGAATATGGTGTTGGCGTTTGCGCTGATGCGGGTCGGTGCTTGGAAAGAAGCGTTTGCCGGCTATGAGTGGCGGTTCGCGTATAAATTGCCGGAGTTTTTGGACTACCCGACGCCGCGTTGGGACGGGAGCCATGTCGAGCATCTGTTTGTGCCGGCGGAGCAGGGGTTCGGCGATACGATCCAGTTCGCGCGGTTTCTGCCGTTGGCCGCCGAGCGTGTTGGTCGGCTGACCGTGGCTGTGCAGGCGGAACTGGTGTCGTTGTTGGCGCCGGCGCTGGCGCCGATCGAGGTTGTGCCGATGCCTCACCCGACGACGGTCGGCGATGCGTTTTGCCCGCTTCTGTCGTTGCCCTGGTCGTTGGGTCTTGAGCGTCCGGACACGGTGCCGCCGCTGGCGGCGCATGAACGCTCGGACACGGCGCTGTCGTTGACGCGCCGTCTGCCCCGGATCGGCGTCGTGTGGGCCGGGTCGAGCGAGCACGACAACGACCGCTGGCGGAGCATGCCGGTCGAAGCGCTGTGCGACCTGACGCGGGGGCAGATGTATTCGCTTCAGGTTGGGCCCAAGGCGGCGGATGCCGAAGCATTGCGCCCGTTGATCCGGCCGCTGCCCGCCCCGCGCGATTTCGCGGAGACCGCCGCGGCGATGTGCGCGATGGACGAGATCGTCACGGTCGACACCTCTGCCGCCCATCTCGCGGGGTCGCTGGGGGTCAAGACGTGGCTGCTGTTGCCGGCGCACGGGGCGGATCCTCGGTGGGGCGTCGGCGACGTCACCCCGTGGTATCCGGAGATGCGGATCGTGCGACAGACGTCTCCGGGCGACTGGCGCGACGCCGTGCGGGTCGTGTCGCAGGGGGGAAACATGAGTGTCGCGTTCGCGAAGGCGATGAACGAGGGGCACGCGCGGTGGCGGCGGAGCGTGTGGCCGCCGGGGTTCCACATCCACCGGGGCGGCGTCTTCGGGGCCATGTTCGTGCTGCGCGAGACCGGGACCCCGGTGTATTCGTCGATGACGCCGTTGATGCTGTCGCACTACGATCTCGCGGCGGAAGATTGGGAGCCATACCATGGTTGAGATGCGGGAAGTGCTCAGCAGCAACATCGCCCGGATCGGCTACGATCAGGCGACTGGCACGCTGCAGGTGGAGTTCAAGTCGGGCAAAACCGCCGTCTACCGCGGTGTGCCCGCCGGCGTGGCCAATCAGGTCGTTGGGGCGCCCAGCGTCGGCTCGGCTTTGCACGAGCTGGTGCGGGGCAAGTTCCCGCACGCTTACGACGAGCTGTAAGCCGTGACCCCCGCCCAGGCCGCCGCGCTGTTCCGCGACATGGCGGAGCGCATCGAACGGATCGAGGAAGCGGAGTTTGCCGGCGCGTTCATGGTCGTGCCGCCCAACGACGGCGGCGACCCGATCGACGGCGTGTTCAGCAGCAAGGCCCCGAAACCCGCGACGTTCTGGTCGGCGGTCGGCGGCGAAGTGGAAGTGGCGGTTGCCGTGTTGCGGCAAGGCCAGCAGAACCCCGGGGGGCGCGGGCGGTGGTAGAAGTCCACACGTCGAATTACCTGGAGGAAACCGGGATCGCGTGGTCGGCGAACAAGGTCGCCGCTTACCGCGATGTCTTGCTGGAGTTCCTCAACTGCTGGACGATCGCGTCGAAAGAACGCGGCAACATGGTCTTGGGCGGCAATCTCAACGGCGCCCAGAGCCGTGTCGTCGAAGCCATTTTCGATGGGCTGCAGCGGGGCATCCACGATTTCAAGTTCGGCAAAGGCCGCCAGCAGGGCATCAGCACGATTTGCCGGCCGTTCTCGACGCTGTGGATCGCCCTGCACCCCGGCGCGCGCGGCGCGTTCGTGCTGGACACGAGCACCCACATGCAAGAGGCGCGGGAAGAGATCGAGCACGCGGTCAGCCTCATACCGAAGCGGCTCCGGTTCCCCGCGTGGACATCGAACCGATACGGCGGGCGGTTTTCGAACGGGTCCAACGTGACCTTCCTGTCCGCCGGCACGCGCACGACGACCGCGTCGTCCGCGCTCGGTCGCGGCCGCGGCGTGAATGTCGTCCATGCGAGCGAGATCGGCACCTGGGGTGCCCCGGAAGCCGTGGTGTCGTTCGAGAAGTCGCTGGCGAAGGAATGGGAGAACCGCCTCTATTTGTGGGAGTCCACGGGCCGTAACGTCGGCTCGATCTGGTGGAAGGTGTGGCAGGACGCCCTCGCGAACGACCTGGAAGAAATGGCGACCTTCACCGGCTGGTGGGGCATCGAGACCAATCGCATCCCGCGCGCCTCGCCGCTGTTCGAGCGCTACGGGCGCCTGGCGCCGACCGCGAAAGAAAAGATGCGGATGGCGGAGGTCGAAGAGCGATACGGTCACGAGATTTCGCCGGAACAACTGGCGTGGATCCGCAAGGAGACGAACCCTCGCGCGTTCGTCGACGGCGCGGAGATCGACGAGGAAGGGTTCGACGCCGAGGACGACTATCAGGTCCGTGAAGACCCGTGGACCGAAGAAGAGATGTTCACGACCGACGGGTCGAACTTTTTTGCCGGGGAGGCGCTGACGAAAGTCGCGAAGGCGCAGTGCTCGGACGATTTCGCGTCGTGGACCTATTACCCGAATGGCGCGTTTCTCGACATGCGGATCGACCGGGCGCCTTCCCGTCGGGACATCCACCTCAAGGTCTGGCAGGAACCGAAGCCGGACGCGACCTACATCGTGGCCGCCGACCCCGCGTATGGCGCGAATGAACGGAACGACCGATCGGCGGCGCAGGTGTTGCGGTGCTACGCGGACCGGATCGAGCAGGTCGCCGAGTTCGCGTCGAACCGGTTCAAGACGCACGAGTTTGCCTGGGTGCTCGCGAGCCTCATGGGCTGGTACAAAAACACGCGCCTGATGCTTGAGATCAACGGGCCGGGCAACGCGGTGTGGCTGGAATACAGTAGCTTAAAACGGATCATGAACACCTATCTCCGCAAGGAAGCGGAGGAGAAAGGCCTGAAGGACTTCTTCGTGAACGCGAAGACCTACCTGTATTCGCGCCCGGACGCGCTGATCCCTGGGATCGGGTCCGTGCATCACAAGACGACTGGGGCGAACAAAGTCTTCATGATGGAGCGGGTCCGAGATTTCGTGGCGAACGCCGGCCTGATCATCCGCTCGCGCGAAGTCATCGAGGAGATGCGCGTAATCACGCGCAACGGCGACTCGATTGAGGCGGAAGGCAGCGATCACGACGACCGTGTCCTGGCGCTCGCGATGGGTATCTTGTGCTGGGAGCAGCAGGAACGGCCACGACTGATCGGTTTGGGCCAAACCTACGAGTTGGAACAGGCGCGTGGGCGCATGTCCCTGTCCGACCAGTACGAGATGATGACCAAACACCACTTGAACCGATACTTCCAAGGCCGCGCCGCGGACCGGGCCGCAGAAGTGCGGGTGGCGCAAAGGATGGCTTGGCGTGGACGTTGAACGGATAAACGAGGCTCGCCGACTGCGCGATGCGATGGGCATCGGGGGCATCACCGAAGAGGATGTGGCCATGCGGGTACTGCGGGTGCATGTGTCGGTAGAAACCGCTTCCGGCACGGTGGAGGTGTCGTTGCTGAACCCGGGTTTGGATCTGCGGGATGCTTTCGACGCCATGTGCTGCCGAGCCGTGTCGATGATCGCCGAACATATGGTGTCCTGATGCCCATCCTTCGAACCTACCAGTGCCCGGATTGCGAAGGGCTATTCGAACACCTGCACATGCACCGCGAGGAAGACCCGCCGTCGTTTTGTCCTTTGTGCGGCTCTTCAACTAGCGCGGAGCCCCAGTTGTCGGCGCCGCATATAGGCCGGCCGATCGGGCAAGCCGCCGATGGCGTCTACCGGGCGATGGAGCAAGCCTCGGAGCAGCACGCGGCGCAGGCCGCCGAGATGCTTGGCGTCAGCGCCTCGGAAACCAGCGGCATGAAGATGACGGACCTGCGGGACAACGCGCGTGTTGGCGAGGCCTCGGTGCCCGTAAGCGTGAACGGGCTGTCCGGCAACCATCGGCCGCAGGCAGAGGTAATGGAGTTCGCCCGTTCCGCTCACAACGGCCCGGATGCGCGGGCGGGCATTCGCGCGATCGACACGGTGCGCTCGCTGCACCACCGGTTAGGGGCGGCCTCCGTGGCCCGTTCCACGATGGGCAAAGCGGAGTAGTTGACGAGAGGGGGGCCTCGCCCCTACCGTATGCAGGGATGCCTCGGGGCGTAGTTGGCCCGAGGAGCCGCTTGCCGGGCGCGCGCACGTCTGGTTGTGCCCTCTTTCAACGCGGGATGCCCCTGTGATCCTCCCCGGCTCGAAAAAAGAACTCCTGAAGAAAGTCCTCGACGTAAAGGACGCTTGCCGCGTTTCCGCTGCCAACCGGTCGGCGTTGGCGCGGGTATTCAACTCGTGGGTTCAGACGGGCCGGGCCGACGGCAACCGCGCGATCATCAACAAGCTGTTCAGCCATACCGACCGTCTCGCGGCGCATCTCTACAGCCCGACGGAACTGCGGTTCACGATGGACTTCGAGAACCATTACGAGAAGCCCACCCTGGCGGCGGGCGAAATGGCCGCCCGCGTGTTGACCCGCGAGTGGGAGCGCAAGGACATCGACATGCTGTTCGGCGCCGCCGTCAAAGTGGGCGTCGACTACGGGTCGGCGATCATCAAACAGATGTGGGGGCATTCGGGCATCAACGCGCGGATCGTCATGCCCTGGCAGTTCGGCGTCTACCGCGAAGACGTAAACGACATCGAAGAGCAGGAAGCCCTCGTCGAGAGCGGCATGATGACGATGGAAGAGGCTTGGCGGCGGGTCAGCCACCTGCCGGATGCCGAAGGCCTGTACCGTCGTATGCTCGCGCACGCGCGCCGCGAACCTTCCGACAGCGTGCAGACAAGCTTTTTCCACAACGTGTTGTCCACCGCTGTCTTGAACACGAACCTCGAAAGCGCGCGGCAGCAGCCCGGGGGAATTGTGCAGTTGGCGAGCGACCCTTCCACGTCGCAGATCGGACCCGAGATCGCCACCGATATGATCGCTTTCCACGAGATGTGGGTGAAGGACGACGATCGGGAGGACTACACGACCATCTTGTTGATCGAGCCGGACATCATCGTGTCCCCGTACTACAAACGGGAAAATATGTTCGCGCCGCAAGTGCAGCCGTTCTCGTTGATCCAGCCAAACTACCAGCCGGGCTATTTTTGGGGCCGGTCGGAAGTGGTCGACCTGACCGAATTGCAGGACGCGCTGGGCACCAGCATGGACGACCTCAAACGGTTGATGGGGCTGCAGGTCGACAAGCTGCTGGCGTTTACCGGCTCCGAGGGGATCACCGACGAAAAGTATCAGGCGTTTCGAACCGCGGGGTATGTGGACTTGGGCCCCGGCGGCAACGTGAACGACCTGACGCCGAAGATCCCGACGGAGATTTTCGCCTATCTGCAGCTCATCGGCAAATACATGGAGGAGATCTCGGGCTTCGGGAATATCCTCTCGGGGCAAGGGGAACCCGGTGTGCGGGCGGCCAGCCACGCGGAGATGATGCTCAAAACCGCGTCGCCTCGTCTGCGGGATCGGGCGCTGCTCGTCGAGCGCCAGGCCGCGGCGGCCGCGGACAAGTCCATGGATCTGCTGGCTGTGAAAGACGGGCGCATCTATCGCACGGACCCCGCGCATGGCCCGGTGCAAGAGTTCACTTTGCACGATTTGCCCGAAGACCGCCGCGTGACGGTTGACAGCCATTCTTCCAGCCCGATCTTCAGCGACGACCATCAACAGCTTGTGGCTTTCGGCCTCAAAGCGGGCATCGTGGACGGCGTGTCGGCGATCGAGATGCTGCCTTACCCGAACAAAGACATGCTCGCGCGGCGCTTCCAGGAAAAGCAAGCGGCTCAAGCCAAGATAGTTCAAGAACACCCCGAGCTGTTGACCAAAGGGAAAGGCAAACATTGATGGCTAAGACCCCCGCGTGGCAGCGCAAGGAAGGCAAAAATCCAAGCGGCGGCCTGAACAAAAAAGGCCGGGAGAGCTACAACCGCGAGACCGGCGGCAATTTGAAAGCGCCGCAGCCGGAAGGCGGATCCCGACGCGACTCGTTCTGCGCTCGGATGAAGGGCATGAAAGCCAAGCTCACGGGGTCTGAGACCGCGCGCGATCCGAACAGCCGGATCAACAAGTCTTTGCGGAAATGGAAATGTAAGTAGCGGACCAGGCGACCCGCTGAGATTTGATCCAGCCTTCTACTTCGGACGAGAGATACAAAATTTTGCGCGCGCCCCGCTTGTGGTAAGGCGGCGCGTCGGGCGTGCCACGGTGGACGGCCATGTACTGGCGCGAAACGCCGCATCGGTGCGCGACCTGTTTTTCGGTCAGCCACATAGGTTCCATGCTAACCTCAAAATACAACCGAGGGGCTTTAGCTACAACGCTCCCTCGTGGCCGTCAACGCTTGGAGTGTCTATCATGCCTCTGCTCAGGCTTTCCGTTTGAGCGTCCGAGGCAGTGGCCTCCTGTATCGCAAGATTATGGGTGGCGGCTGTTGGGAGAGGAGCCCCCTCGGGCTTGTGCAACCCCAGAGACAGGAGGCCTCCATGGCTCGCGCTCGTAAGATGCACCGTAAGGGCCGCAAGTAATCTCCATGCCTGACGGAATGATGCCCCCTGAGTCTCCCCCCGCCATGGCCGCACCAGCGACAGCGTCGCCGCCGGGTCAGCCGCCTTTTGGCTCCTCCCCGACGACGATGCCTACCGCTAACCGCGGACAAGAAGTGGCAGGGCTAAACCGGTTGGCGATCGCTGTTCGGGCATTGAGTGAAGCGGTTTCACTTCTCGGAGTGGGCTCGGAACCGGGACAGGCGGTTTTGAAGGCACTGCAAAGTCTTTCGAAACATGTGCCCCCCGGTTCCGTTTCCCCCGGCACCGAGATGTCCACCATGCAGAGGCTGATGCAGCAGCAACAGCAGACGGGCCAGCAGGTTTCCGCGATGCGCGCGATGGGTGCGCCGCCGCCTGGAATGCCCGGTCAATAACCCATTCCGAGGGTCAACATCATGGCAAACATTAACGTCTTCCAGAACACCACGAAGTCGATCCCCAAAGGGACTGACTCCCAGATCGTTCGGGTGTCCATGGATCAGCTCGACATCGGCGGCCGCAAAGCGCACCTGCCGAACCAGACCAAGTCGGACAACCTGTCCATCTCGCACGTTCCGAACCGGGGCTAACATCCGATGGCGCTAGTTGAAATCGACGAGGCAGAACTTCGCAGCCATCGCGCGGTGACGGAAGCCATGCAAAAGATGCTGGCCAACCCGAAGACTCGGGGCCAGCTTCTGAGGCTGCAAAAGACCGTCAACCCGGATCTTGTGATTCCCGAGGTCGATGCGGTCGAACCGTTCCAAGCGGAAATGGGCGAAGTGAAGAGCGCCCTCGCGGGCATGCAGAAGATGCTCGCCGACGAGCGTGCCGAACGCGAAGCCGAGCGGAAGCAAGCGGAACTCCGTACGTCGTGGGAACAGGGCCGCTCCAAATTGCGCGCCGCTGGCTACACGGGCGAAGGCCTGGAGATGGTCGAGAAGTTCATGGAGGACAAAGGCATTGCCGACCATGAAGTCGCCGCGGCGGCTCATGAGCGCCTCCACCCGCCGCAGCAGCCTGTCCGGTCTGCCCCGTCGGGGTTCGATATCTTCAGCTCCAACAGCCGATCGGACGAGTCTCTGAAAGCGCTGTTCGAGAACCCGGACAACCCGATGGCTATTGATGCGCTCGTCAACGACGCGCTTCGCTCGGCAAGGGGCCGCTGACTCCATGCACGTCGTTTTCCTCTGGCATTAAGGATGCTGTAACATGGCCATTCCTGGCACCGGTGCCGTCCCAACCGGGGCGCTATACAACGAACTCTCCTCGGTCACGAGGCGCGCGTTCATCCCTCGGCTCACCGTACAGCTGTACTACGCGAGCCCGTCGTTCTTTTATATGTTCGGCAACGCGCAGAAGGTCGCCGGCGGTCTCTCGCAGATCACCGCCCCTGTGCAGGGCCAGTCGATGGTCCAGGGCCAGTTCACCGGGTACGGTGGCGGCTTCAACCAGCCGAACATCACGCCCGGCATCCAGAACGCTCAGTGGAACACCTGCTACTGGGTTGTCCCGGTTCCCCTGCCTTTCGGCGAAACTGTTATTCAGGCGACCGAGCGCGAAGTTTCGCTGCTCAAGGCGCGTATGAACGACGTTTACGCCGTCACCATTCAGAACCTCGCGCCGCTGATGTTCGCGGGCAACACTGGCGCGAACCCGCTCCAGCCGAACGGCTTCGCCGACGCCTTCGACAACGGCACGAACTACGCCACCTACGGCGGCATCAACCGCCTGGCGGCGGGCAACACGTCGTGGAAGGGGCAGTACTACAACGCTTCGTCGATCTCCACCGGGTTTACCCGTAAGACGATGTCGCAGTACCTAATCCAGATCACCGCGAACGCAGGTGGTGAAGCGCCGACCTTCGTGGTCATGAACCCCGGCGATTTCTCCACGCTGAACGCGGACTTCATCGGGATCGAACAGGCGTTCATCCGCCCCGGCACTTCCGCCTCCCCCGACATGAACGCGGGGCTGCGGTCGTCCTTCCCGAACCTGAACGTCGCCGGCGTGCCTGTGTTCGCCGATTACTTCTGCCCGAAGGGCACGTTCTACGCGGTCAACACCAAGTACACGGCCCTGTACCTGAGCGAAGACGCGGCGTTCGATTTCTCCGGCTTCTATTCGCTCGTGCCGCTCGGTCAGATCGGGCAGCAGGGTGTTGTCCTTCTGGGCTACAACATCGTGTCCGTGAAGCCGAGCGCCAATGCGATCGTGACCGGCTTCGGCGGCGCGGCTTTCTGATAGGGAGACAGACCCATGACTCAATCGTATCTCAGCGGTCCAGGCCTGGGTCTTCCCTCGCCGCAGCCTCTTTACCCCGCGAACCTGATCGGCGCGGCGACCCAGCCGGCGACCAACATCGTCACGCTTGGCTACGGCGAAGCTTTGACGATCCCGCCCGGTCGGTGGGCGGTTTCGGGCGCCCCGCTTCAGTTCCTGGATCCGGTAACCAACCAGTGGGCGTTCCTGGGCCCGTCCAGCAACACCTTCATCGGCGCGATGCAGAGCGACGGCCAGAACTTCCGCGTGATCAACCCGCAGGGCATCGTCACCACGGCGACCGTCACCGCCGCCGGTTCGAGCTACGTTCAGGCGACGACCACGATTACGGCTTCGGCGGGCGCCTCGACCTACCAGCCGATCGTGGGCGGTTCCGTTGCGCTGTCTTTGACTGCGGCGGGTTCCGGCTACACGATTGCGCCGCTGGTGCTCATCGCTACGCCTCCGGCTCCTGGCCTTCAGGCGACCGCGCAGGCCACGATCACGAACGGCACCGTTTCCGCGTTGTCCGTTACCCAGGCGGGCGCGGGCTACACCGTGGCGCCGGCTGTGACGATCCTGCCGAACCCCTACGACCCGAACTACGGTTCGGTCACCGCGGCGACGGCTACTTCGTCGTTGACCGGCGCGGGCGCGATCACCGCGGTGTTCGTGACTTGGGGCGGCACGCCTCAGGCGTCGGCTCCGACGTTGACCGTGACCGGTGCGGGTTCCGGTGCGACCGTCACCGCAGGGTATGTGGCCGAGTCCGCTGTCGACCAGGTGATCCTGCAGCCGCTCTAATCGGCGGCTCCTCTGGCGTCTGAGGGAGAGTCGTTTTGCTCAATTCGTATCTCGCTCAGACCGGCCAGCTTTTGCAGAACCCGGGAGCGTCCACGGCGCTGTACAGCACGAGCGACTTGACCGGCTACATCAACCGGGCTCGGTCCCAGCTTGCCGCTGAGACCGAGTGCATCCGTTTGATGAACACGCTGACCCTGACGTTTGGAACGCAGGTCTACTCGTTCTCGTCGATCTCGCCGGCAACGACAGGCACGGCGGGCGTATATAACGTCCGCGGCGCCACCTGCAGCGTGGCTTCCGGGTTCGTCTGGTTGTCGCCGCGCCCGTTCCCCTGGTTCCAGCTCTACTACCTGAACAACCCTGTGCCCCAAACGGGCTTCCCAACGACCTACGCGCAGTTTGGTCAGGGGGTAAACGGGTCGTTGTATTTCAACCCGGTGCCGGATTTCCCCTACACCGTGATGCTCGACTGCGTGTGCAATCCGACCGCGCTGGCTTCCGACGCGGACCCCGAAGACATCCCATACCCGTTTACCGAGGCGGTCCCGTATTACGCGGCGTATCTCGCGCTCTTGTCGGCGCAGCGTATGGCGGACGCGCAGGCGATGTGGCAAGAATACCAGAAGTTCGCCGCCCGTGGCCGACAATTGTCGAACGGGGCGGTGAACCCGGCGCAATATCCGCAGCAGCCCAATCTGGTTCGCGCCGGTCAGTTAGGAATGGCGCAGGGCGGCGCGGCAGGAGGGTAGTCATGGCGGCTAAGCCTGGTCTCTACGCGAACATCAACGCGAAGCGGAACCGGATCGAACAGGGTTCTGGCGAGAAAATGCGGAAGCCCGGCGAAAAGGGCGCTCCGACGGCGGAGTCGTTCCGCAAATCCGCCAAAACCGCCAAACGAAAATCGGCTTGAGGGGGTAGTGACGGCGCATGACCACCCTCTACGACTACCTAAAGCAGGTCCAACGTAGCGTTCGCGACGCGGACCAATCGCTGCTCAACCCGGAAGATTTGATCGACTACATCAACCGGGCTCGGCGCGAGATCGTCATGCGGGCCGAGTGCTTGCGCGCGCTGCCGCCGACGTCGGGAGGCATCGAGACGATCACCGTCACGAACCCCGGGTCGAACTATACGAACCCCGTGGTCACGATCACCGCGCCTGACAGCCCCGCCGGGAATGGTGCGCTGCCGAACGGCGCGCAAGCCACGGCGGTTGCCATCTTGGCGAACGGCACGATCAGCTCGATCGACGTGACCTACGGCGGG
>Ga0214199_1000233_pt1 | contig 13638 bp, 9 predicted proteins | sample TroBogEpilimnion_24_FD_153037 | JGI IMG/M metagenome (GOLD analysis project Ga0214199, IMG submission 153037) | Freshwater microbial communities from Trout Bog Lake, WI - 04OCT2008 epilimnion | ecosystem: Environmental > Aquatic > Freshwater > Lake > Epilimnion/Euphotic zone | place: Trout Bog...
GATCCCCCTTTTACAAAGGGGGAAGCTAAAATCATAATACTTTCACAGTCTCGAACGCTTAGTCACTCTACAAAACGAGTTTGTTTTTGGAGTCAAAACTCATGAGTTTTGATTACTTGAATCAGATGAAGATTATCTTAGCGTAGTGCATGGTGGTGTTTCTGGCAATTTAAAAGGTGTGTTTGCCGAAAACGCTCTACTCGCTTATGCTCGTAGAGCGTTTACGGCTTACAATTTAGTAAATTTTTACTCTGCCCCCGCACGTTGTAGAATAATAGCGACCGCTGCCGCTCTTGTTGATACGCCTAGTTTCTCAAAGACATGCTCTAAGTGTTTGTTGACTGTACGAGGACTGCTTTCTAAAATAAGACCAACTTCTTTGTTGGTTTTACCACGCGCTATCCACATAAGAATTTCTACTTCACGAAAGGTCAAGCCTAAAGAATCCTTGAGTGAGCTTAAATTCCAATCTTGATTATGTTTCTTAAGCCATAACATATATTCATCAGAAATTTGATGATTGGAAAATCTAAGTGTTAAGCCTGTGTTAGTTAAAAAATCATCACTGGTTTCACTTTGGTTTCTTTGCTTAGAGCCAATATGTTGTTTTGCCCAATTTAGTATGGGGGGCGGCAAATAATCATCGACTTCTATCGATAAGCCATTTTGCATAGATTCATTGATTAGAGCTTTAGCCGCAGGCGTTAACCAAGTGATGATGCCTGAAGCATTGATAGCTAAGGCAGAATAAGTGCTAATGCTTAAAGCATTTTCTGCTCTTAGTTTGTCGCGAGATAAATTAAGATGTACGTTAATCCTTGCTAAGACTTCTTGTGGTCTAATGGGTTTAATAATGTAATCTAAACCACCTTCACTAAAGCCACGCAGTAAATGATCAAGTTCGCTTAAGCCCGTCATAAATAACACCGGAATATCGGCTTTAAGTGGATCTGCTTTAAGTTGGCGACATGTTTCAAAGCCATCTATATCAGGCATGAGCACGTCCATTAAGATAATGTCGGGTTTTAAGAGATTTATTTGTGCGAGTGCATCATGGCCGTTAGTCGCAACCAGAACACGGTAACCCGCTTCTTGCAAATTATCTGATAAATAAGCCAGATTGCTAGGCGTATCATCGACAATCATTACAATGCCGTGATTGTTGGCAGATTCATTCTTCATTTTGGTCTCTCATTTTATTTATATATCGGATGTTAAGCATTTACCTAGTAGGTCGGATTAGCGCAGCGTAACCCGACACATAACTGCGATCGAAGTTATAAACATCTTAGGGGCGTATTGCATAAGCCCATTTAACGAAAGCTCAATGTTATAAGGCTTATTTTATAAGGGCGTATGCAATACGCCCCTACCGGCCATCACCAAAATGTTTGCGTTTCTTCATGGTAGCGTAGTTATCCGTGTGAAGATGCCTATAGGTATCTATCATTAAATAAGTCGTTTTTTTAGCTCAGCAATACGGAATTCACTAGCGAGTTGCTTTATTTCAGTAGCAAAGGGCGTGTACTCAGGTTGATCTTTGATTAAAGTATTAAGATGAGTTGAGAGTCCAAATAAATCACCAATTTGTATAAAATATCCCAACTGTTTAATGATGTCTGCTGTAGGTTCAAGATAAGGCTGTTTATCAATTGTACTCAGTTGATCACTGTCGTCCTCGTTAGCTAAAGATTCTAGTCCCAAATGCAGCTTTAGTTTGTTGAGTAACAAGGGAATATGAATAGGCTTTGCTAAGAAATCGTTACAGCCTACATTGATTGCATTAACACGGTCTGATAAATAAGCATTTGCACTGAGTATGATGATAGGCACCATAATACCTTGTTTACGTAATTGTTCTGCTGTTTCTGAACCATTGATGCCCGTCATCGCTAAATCTAAAAGTATTAAGTCAGGTTGAATGTGTTCAATGTTGGCTAGGCACTCTTCTCCTGAATTCGCTTCTGCCATCATAAAACCCAAAGGCTCTAGGATTGAAATCATTAACTCTCTGTGATCGGGATGATCGTCAACAACTAGTATTGTTTTTCTAGGTCCTAAGTAACCGGTAAATTTCTCATAGTTGAATTGTTCAACATTGGTACCAAGATTAGCTAAAAATAAGCGCACGGTAAAAATAGAGCCCTGCTTAAGTTCGCTACTGACGGCGAGTTCACCGCCCATGATTTCAGATAAAATTTTACTGATGGTTAAACCCAAACCGCTGCCGGCAACAGAATTGCCATTATTCGAGGGTAAGCGCGTGAAGGGTTGAAAGATGGTATCTAAAAGTTCTTTTTCAATGCCGGGTCCCGTATCAGAAATTTGAAACTTAGCAACGCCTGCACTATAGCTAATGCTAAATATAATTTCGCCAGTCTGGGTAAATTTAATCGCATTACTCAATATATTGATTAAAATTTGCCCGACGCGCTTTTCATCTGCTTTGATAAATTGAGGCAGGGTATTAGTAATTTGGCAATGAAATGCTAAGCCTTTTTGTTCTGCTTGAGTTTTGTAGATTTGTACTAGATGCTCAATAAAGTTATGGAAGTTGAAGGGTTCATAGTTTAATTCAAATTTTCTCGCTTCGATGCGGGCTATATCTAAAATATCTTCGATCAGTGCTGATAAATGTTCTCCACTGCGCGTAAGAGTTTCTATAGCTTGTCTTCTGTGTTCAGGTATCGTTGGATCATTATGTAAAATATATGAATAACCAATGATGCTATTGAGGGGTGAGCGAATTTCATGGCTCATATTACTCAGAAAGCGGCTTTTTGCTTCATTGGCAGAATTAGCCAAATTCATGGTTTCTTGTAATTTACTGTCGGTTTTTTTATGTTCTTCAATTTCATATAACAATAATTGCGTTTGTTTGGAGGTTTCCGCTTGTGCGACCCTGCGACTTTCATCGTTTAAAATTAGCCACCAACTGCAAAGGCCAATAAATACCAGTAACGAAGTGTAAATTTTTAGAAAATTGTTAATCAGTAGTTGTAACGTGTCAGCGTTGTTCTGGACACTCAAAATGTCTTGATAATAAATAATGCCAGTAAATATGCCCGTCAAGATAGATAAAAAGGCAAAGGTGAGTGTAAATCGTATTAAGCGTAAGCGATTAAAAGGACTTATTTTTGCCGGTAACACGAGTTTGGCTAAAGCTTCAAAAGCATCATCTAAGCGAAAGCCTGTTTTGCAGGCATCTGAGCAGCGTGCGTCTAAAGTACAGCATAGAGAGCAAATGCTTCCTGAATAGGCTGGGCAATAGGCCATGTCTTCATGTTCAAATTTATTTTCGCAAATTGAGCATTTGTTCTGTGATGGGTCATTATTGATGGTGTGATCGCGAGCCAGATAGTATTTATTGCCAACTAAGTAAGCTATGGTTGGCGTTAATATAAAAGCCAGTCCTAAAGATATAAAGCCTGAAAATGCTTGGGCTGTAGTTCCAAATAGGTCGGTATAAGCCATTAAAGATATGAGAGAAGCTAAGAGCATACTCATAATTCCGACCGGATTAAGGTCAGGCAGATAGGCGCGTTTAAACTCAATGATTTTCGGACTTAAGCCTAGTGGCTTATTGATGATTAATTCTGCGGCAATGGTTGATATCCAAGCTATCGACATATGCGAAAAAAAGCCCAATACTTTTTCTAATACCCCGAATACTCCAAACTCCATCAATATTAAAGCGATTGAAACATTAAAGAATAGCCAAATAACGCGACCAGGATGGCTATGCGTCAAGCGAGAAAAAAAGTTAGACCATGCCAATGAACCCGCATAGGCATTAGTGACATTAATTTTAATCTGGCTAAGAATTACGAATAGCGTAGTGGCTGCTAAAGCCCATTGCGGATTGTCGAATAATAGCTGATAAGCAACAAAATACATTTGCGTAGGTTCATGGGCATGCAATGGGCTAATGCCGTGATGTATAGCCAAATGCGCGAGTAAAGCCCCCAGTAATTGTCTAGCCGCACCAAAAATAACCCAGCCTGGACCACCGGCGATCATAGCCACCCACCAACGTAGTTTATTTGATGGTGTTTTGTCAGGCATGAAGCGTAAAAAATCCACTTGTTCGCCGATCTGAGCCATCATCGAAAAGGCCACGGTTGCCGCTGCACCAAACATCAGCCAATCGAAACCTTCTGCACTGCTGGCCAAGCCAAGATAAGTTTCAGCGACGACTAGTGCATTCGGCTCGCGCATCACCACCGCAATATAAGGTGCAATGAGCAGTAGTAGCCAGAGAGGTTGAGTCCATAATTGCATGCGGCTGATATTAGTGATACCAAAAGTTACGATAGGTATGACGATCACAGCGCTAAGAATATGAGCAATGGCTAAGGGTATATGAAAATACAACTCTATAGCGAGCGACATAATCGATGCTTCAAGTGCGAATAAGGTAAAGGTAAATGAAGCGTAAATTAAAGAGGTGAGCGTTGAGCCTATATAACCAAAGCCCGCACTGCGAGTTAGTAAATCAATATCAATATGGTAGCGAGCCGCGTAATAGCTGATGGGTAAGCTAGTGAGGAAAATAATGGCAGCAACGATTAAGATCGCCCAAAAGGCATTAGTAAAGCCATAATTGATTGATAAGAATCCGCCAATAGCTTCTAAGACTAAAAATGAAGTAGAGCCGAAAGCGGTATTAGCAACCTGAAATTCAGACCATTTTCGAAAACTGCGCGGTGCGTAGCGTAGCGCATAATCTTCCATGGTTTCGTTAGCAACCAAGGTATTGTAGTCGCGACGTACTTTTGTAATATGTTGAAGGATTTGAGTTTTCAAGTCACTATGAGTTGGGTTATTAGGTGGTATTTACACTATGCGAATTGTAGCTTAGCAGATATAGCCCAGTAGACCGGAATAAGGCTTTGCTAGCGTAAGCGAGTAAAAGCGTTTCCAGCATGAACATCGATCCTGTGCCGAAAACGCCACCATGCGTTAAGCGCAGTGGTCTTATTTTGGCTACATCTGATTTAAGTAAACAAAACTCATGAGTTTTGACTCCAAAAACAAATAGGATAATATCAAAGCCGCAATTTATAACACCTTATGGTATGCAAACTTATTCCAACTTGCTTACATGTCATCAATAACTGTAGGCCGGAATAAGGCTTTAAGAGCGTTAGCGAGTGCATGTATACTAGCGACGATCAACGCCCATGTGCAGCGTCAGGGGAGAACCCTGGTTATTAATAATAATTTCTTTATCGTCTGAATCGTTAGCTTGATTATGACTGCTAATCGTCGGCACAGAATTTACAGTCACTGGAATTGATTTAACGACGACTTGTACTGAAGGCATCCAACTAGGTTTGCTAAGAGTGATGTTAGCTTTATTCTCAGGTTTTGGTAACTTTAGCTCATCAAGTAGATTAAAGCAGGCGGTACTGATTTGATCAATTAGTTTTTCTGATTGCTGACTTTGGTTTGAATGACCAAATAAAGACTGGGTGCTAAAAGTCATTGTTCTTTCTATAAGGACATTGTTATTGCCCTGTTTACTAAGCTGACAAGTTATCGGTAGCACCTCTGTTTTTTGAAAATCAATAGATCGAGGATCAGCGTTGCCAGTGCTGAATGATAATCCAACGGGTGGTTTTTGAAAGTCTATTCTATCAAGTTTAGCCTTAAGGCTATGTGAAGAGTTGCTATCGGTCTGTGTTATAGGAAATTGCTGTTCAGCTAAGTTTTTGCTGATCTGTTCGGCGATCTGTTGTTTAGATAAGCTAAAGCCGAATTGAGCAAGATTGTCATCAGCAAGATCAAACTTAATCCCCGTAATAGAGTGTTTTTCAACTTCAATGTTTGCAGCGACTGCTGTTTTAGAGGCTATCCCTATCACACAAGATATCACTATCAGGCTGATAGTTGCAGTATAGCTAGCTAGATCACGATTAATCATAATATCTCCTAAATTCTTTATTTATCAATGTACTAAAGCTGTAAGGTCTCTGCAATAAGTCATTTGACGTATGAGTTATATGACGGATTGTAGGGGATGGCTATAAGCGGAACAATGTCACTGCAGATTACGTCAAATAACTCATGCGTTATTTGACGGATTGTAGGTAAAGACTGTAAACGGAACAATATAGTTGCCACTTATGGCTGCATTTATCTCAAGTAAGTGCGTTGTATTTATACTTGTAAGCAAATGAGGAATTTAGATGAAAGATTTAATTAAGCATTCAGTAAATGGGCGAGGTGGTCGATGGCGCTCCACTTTATTATTAACGATGTTGACAGTGGGTCAAGTAGCAGATTCTTATGCTGGAGCAACGTTTAAAATTGATGATACCAAATGGATAGGTGTAGGTATAGGGTTACGTAGTAGCTTTACGGCTACTCAGAATTCGGCAGGTGCTAACAATAATCAATGGTCTAACAATTTCAGTTTGGATAATGCTCGTTTGTACTTTAACGGACAGATGCATAAATATTTAAAGTTTGAGATTAATACCGATTGTCAGACTTGTGGCAGTGGCGGCGAGATCAGATTATTAGATGCTATTGGTAAAATTGAATATAACCCTATGGCCAATCTTTGGGTGGGTCGAATGTTAGTGCCTGGCGAACGTCGTGAAATGAATGGGCCTTTTTACAGCGGCATTTATCAAACATTTGCTTCTGGTACACCCTTTGAACCAGCGGATTATAATTTAACGATTCAGAATAATGGCACCTCAGCAGGTTCTTATGGTCGTGATGATGGTGCTACTTTCTGGGGTTCGGTCATGAGTGATCGTTTGCAATATGCCGCAGGTTTTTTTCGTGGCCTGAGAGGCGGAGCCAATGTTAATGATAATCCTGCCTATGCTCAAAAGCTTTCCTATAACTTCTGGAGCGTTGAGAAAAATCCGGGTTACTACACTTCTGGCACTTATTACGGTAAAGGTGGTGATATTTTAACAATCTCTGCTAATAATCAGTATCAAAGTCAAGGTGCAGGAACTGTTGCAACCCCTGGTAATTTTCGCGGTACTGGCGTTGATGTGTTAATGGAAAAAATATTGCCGAATAAAGCAGTGTTAACCTTAGAAGGCGATTATAAAAATTACGGTATTACCGGTGGTAACTACCATACTATTGCAAATTCAATAGCAACTCCTAACTTCAATATGTTTGCTGGTCAAGCTTATGATTTAAGCAGTATGTATATGTTTGCTGACAAAGTAGGTATTGGTTTTGTCCAGCCTTATCTACGGTATGTGAATATCAATCCTACTGGCAGTAGCAATCGTAACTCTTATCAAGCAGGTATTAATTATGTCATTGATGGTCATAATGCTGTCGTGTCATTAAATTATATCTATGGTGACATGGCGACTAAAGGTCTTAATTATACGTCTAGTGCCAAAGGCGCAGAAGTGAGTTCCTTTATGGTTGGCTTTCAGTGGCAGATATAAAACTCTTTAATATTTTAGGATTATTAATATGAACAGATACACTACAAAATTACGCGCGTTAGGTGTTGCCTGTACGATGGCAGCCTTGGTTTTTGGTACAACTAATGTACAAGCTGAAGATACCATTAAAGTCGGTGTCTTACATTCTTTGTCTGGAACTATGGCTATTAGTGAAACGACACTGAAAGATACCATGCTAATGTTGATCGATGAGCAAAACAAAAAAGGCGGTTTGCTTGGAAAAAAACTAGAAGCAGTGGTTGTTGATCCAGCATCAAACTGGCCTTTGTTTGCTGAAAAAGCGCGTGAGTTGCTGACTAAGGATAAGGTTTCAGCTATCTTTGGTTGCTGGACATCAGTATCACGTAAATCAGTATTACCTGTGATAGAAGAATTGAATGGTTTGTTATTTTATCCGGTTCAATATGAAGGTGAAGAATCTTCTAAAAACGTATTCTATACCGGTGCTGCACCTAACCAACAAGCTATTCCAGCGGTTGATTATTTGATGAATGATTTAAAAGTTAAACGTTGGGTATTGGCTGGAACTGATTATGTTTATCCAAGAACCACCAATAAAATTTTGGAAGCTTATCTGAAATCTAAAGGTGTAGATAAAAAAGACATCATGATTAATTACACACCTTTCGGTCATTCTGATTGGCAAAGTATAGTGGCTGATATTAAGAAATTTGGTTCAGCGGGTAAGAAAACAGCCGTGGTTTCTACTATTAATGGTGATGCTAATATTCCTTTCTATAAAGAGCTGGGTAACCAAGGCGTTTCTGCTGAAAGTATCCCTGTTATGGCTTTTTCTGTAGGTGAAGAAGAGTTATCGGGTATGGATACTAAACCATTGGTGGGTCATTTAGCGGCATGGAATTATTTCATGAGCATCGATAGCACCAAAAATAGTGCTTTCATTGATAAATGGCATGAATATACTAAAAATCCAAAACGCGTCACTAACGACCCTATGGAAGCTCATTATATCGGTTTTAATATGTGGGTTAAGGCAGTAGAAAAAGCCGGTACAACCGATCCTAAAGCAGTACAAGATGCCATTATTGGTGTGGACTTTCCAAACTTAACCGGTGGTACTTCTAAGATGTTGCCTAACCACCACATTAGCAAACCTGTATTTATTGGTGAAATTCAAGATGACGGTCAGTTTATGACAGTTTGGCAAACTAATAAATTGGTTGATGGTGATGCTTGGTCTGATTTCTTACCAGAAAGCAAACCGATAATTGCTGATTGGACTTCACCTATTAGTTGCGGAAACTATAATACCAAGACTAAAAAATGCTCAGGCCAAGTATTTAAATAAGCTGTTAGTTACTTAGTAACACCTCGGTTTACTTGTTCTAAGGAATGAACATGAAATAATCAAGTTCCCCCCCCTTTGAAAAAGGGGGGTTGGGGGGGATTTATCTAATAAAGCTTCCACTAACCTCTTTTTGCTAAAGCGGGGGGTGCTGAATAATTACCAAAGGACAACTTAGGCAAGGCAGGTTAGTTTCACTAACCTGCCACTCAGGAAATACTATGAAAGCGAATTCAATTAAGTGTTGTTTACGGTTGTCAGCTATTTTAATGCTGGTGTTTTCGCTAGCCATTCATGGCGACCAAGAAATACCACCAGCCTCTAAATTGCAAGATGCCTTGAGTATTCTTAAGCAAGGTTCAATGGCAGATCGCGAATTAGCGGTTAATCAGCTCGCCGATCTTGGTGCTAGCAGCCTCCCTATTTTACAAGCTTTGCTTGATGGCAAGCTTTTCACACTTAAATCAGATGCCAGTTTAGTTATTGGTATTGATAATAATCACGGTTATACGCTGAGTGATGCGCTAACGGGTAGCGAAAAAGGCGTCATTGAGCGCTCCGCCGTAACTAAAATCAACTTAACAAATAATCTCAGAGTGGCTCTGAGGAAAATAATTGGTCAGTTGCAATTAAGCGCTGATGATCCCGCTATTCGTTTAGCGGCGGTCAAGGCGATGGCCAATGAAGAAGATGACAATACCCAGTCTTTATTAAAAGCTAGGGCTCTTATCGAAAAAGATGAGGATGTACAGCAAGCTATTAATGTCGTATTACTGCTAAAGGATATGAATAGTAGCGATAAGTTAATACGCATTAAAGCCATCGATTTGCTTAAAGAACAAAATAATCGTGATGTGGCTAATCGATTAAATGCGATGCTTGAAAAAGATGAAACTGGTAATTTTATAGAAGCTGATAGTGAAATAAGATCCGTTGCTAAAGCGGCCTTAATAAAAATAAATAGTCGCTTACAAATCTATAGCGCTATGGAAACCGTGTTTTTTGGCCTAAGTTTAGGGGCTGTATTGGTTTTAGCGGCCATTGGCTTAGCTATTACTTTCGGCGTTATGGGCGTTATTAATATGGCTCATGGCGAGTTAATGATGCTGGGTGCTTATACCACCTATGTTATTCAACAGTTAATGCCTAATCATCTGGGTATTTCAATAATACTATCTATTCCTGCAGCCTTTATGATTTCAGCGCTGGTGGGTATTTTAATAGAGCGAGGTATTATTCGCTTTCTGTATGGTCGACCGTTAGAAACTTTACTAGCTACTTTTGGTGTTAGTCTCATATTACAGCAAAGTGTACGTTCAATTTTTTCTCCATTAAATCGAAGTGTGGCGACGCCAGAGTGGATGAGTGGTTCTCTGCAGATTAACGATTTCTTGTCCTTAACCTGGAATCGTTTTTATATTCTGGTGTTTTGTCTATTAGTGTTTATGTTGTTACTGCAAATCCTTAAGCGTACCCGATTGGGTCTTGAAGTGCGTGCGGTTGCTCAAAATAGAACCATGGCGAAAGCGATGGGCATTCCTACGGCAAAGGTTGATGCCATGACCTTTGGTTTAGGTTCAGGCATTGCCGGGGTGGCTGGCGTGGCTTTAAGTCAGATTACTAATGTCGGGCCCAATTTGGGGCAAGCTTATATTGTCGATTCCTTCATGGTGGTTGTGTTTGGTGGTGTAGGTAATTTGTGGGGTACTTTGGTAGCAGGGTTTATTTTGGGTATTGCCAATAAATTCTTAGAGCCCTTTTCTGGCGCTGTATTGGCCAAAATTTTAGTATTAATTTTTATCATTTTATTTATACAGAAACGCCCTCGTGGTTTATTTCCACAAAAAGGCAGAGCGGCTGATTCATAGTTAGTAATCTTTGATATTTTGGTAGTTATTTACCTCCCCCCTTTGAAAAAGGGGGAGTGGAGGGGGACTTATCTAATAAAATCTCCCCTAACCCCTCTTTGTCAAAGAGGGGGGCTGAATAATTACATATTTTGTAATTAGAAACTGGATTTTATATGAAATTAATAGGATTAGGTGATGATAAATTGGCGATGACAGTATTATCTGTCCTGGCTGCGGTGACTTTTATTATTCCGATATGTAATTTAATGCTACCTGCTGATTCGGCACTACATTTTTCAGCGTACACCGTTTCATTGCTGGGTAAGTATCTAACTTTTGCCTTACTCGGTTTATCACTAGATTTAGTATGGGGATATTGTGGTATTTTGGCGCTAGGTCATGGAGCCTTTTTTGCTCTTGGCGGTTATGCCATGGGTATGTATTTGATGCGCCAAATTGGTACGCGGGGCGTTTATGGCGATCCATTGTTACCTGACTTTATGGTGTTTTTGAATTGGAAAGAACTGCCTTGGTATTGGTTAGGCTTTGATCAATTTTGGTTCGCTATGCTGATGGTTGTCCTAGTTCCAGGCGTGTTAGCTTTTGTTTTTGGCTGGTTAGCCTTTCGCTCAAGAGTGACTGGTGTGTATTTGTCTATCATCACTCAAGCCTTAACTTACGCTTTATTACTGGCTTTTTTTCGTAATGAGATGGGTTTTGGTGGTAATAACGGCTTAACTGATTTTAAAGAACTATTAGGTTTTAATATACAGTCTGAAGCGGTGAGGGCGGTTCTTTTAATGTTGTCTGGTATGGCCTTGATCAGTGCCTATTTACTCTGTCGCTGGATAGTGAGTACCAAGCTGGGACGCGTCATTACCGCTATTCGAGATCAAGAATCTAGGGTGCGCTTTTTGGGCTATCGAGTTGAAATGTTTAAATTATGGATATTTGTATTTGCGGCGATGTTAGCTGGGATAGCTGGCGCCTTATATGTGCCGCAAGTTGGGATTATTAATCCCAGTGAGTTTTCACCGCTTAACTCACTTGAAATTGTTATTTGGGTGGCGATGGGTGGACGTGGCACTTTATATGGTGCAATTATAGGTGCCGTGTTGGTTAATTATAGTAAAACCGTTTTGACTGGTTTAATGCCTGAGATCTGGTTGTTTTCCTTAGGTGCTGTGTTTGTTGGTGTGACGATATTATTACCAGATGGCATAGTGGGGTTATTAAAACGTCGCTTACAGGAGTTACAGTCATGAACGCTTATGCAGAAAATGTCTTTGGTGAATATGATACTAGAGTGCGCGGTATTATGATTTCTGCGTCTGAGTTAGATGTTCGCCACGGACCAATACTCTATCTTGAAGATGTGAGTGTCAGTTTTGATGGCTTTAAAGCACTGAATGATTTGTCACTTTATATTGATGCCGGTGAATTACGCTGTCTAATTGGTCCTAACGGTGCAGGTAAAACGACCTTGATGGATGTCATCACAGGAAAAACTCGTCCTGATACCGGTTCGGTATTTTTTGGTCAAACCATTGATTTATTGAAGATGGATGAGCCGTCTATTGCTCAAGCAGGTATTTGCCGAAAATTTCAAAAGCCCAGCGTCTTCGATGCCTTAACAGTTTTTGAAAATCTAGAGTTAGCATTAAAAACCGATAGGCGTACTTGGTCTACTTTATTTCATCGTTTAAATGGTGAACAACGCGATCGAATTGAGCAGATTATTGAAACTATCGGTTTAGGTACTTGCCATCAATTACGAGCGGGTGCTTTATCACATGGTCAAAAGCAGTGGTTAGAAATTGGCATGTTGTTAATGCAAGAACCTAAGGTGATGTTAGTCGATGAACCCATTGCCGGCATGACTCATCAAGAAATTGAACGCACCGCAGAGTTATTATTGTCATTGCAAGGTCATCATTCTATCGTCGTGGTTGAGCATGATATGGAATTTGTGCGTTCTATTGCCAGTAAAGTTACCGTTCTTCATGAGGGCTCTGTATTAACAGAAGGCACGATGGATGAAGTACAAAATGACCCACGGGTTATTCAAGTCTATTTGGGGGGCTAATGCTTAAAATTAATGGATTACAGCAGTTTTATGGTGAAAGTCATACCTTGTGGGATATACAGTTAGATGTTGAAAAAGGTGCTTCCGTGTGTTTAATGGGGCGTAATGGTGTGGGTAAAACGACGCTGTTAAAAGCTATTATGGGCTTGGTTCCTGTTAGAGGTGGAACGCTGGAAATGGATGGTGAGTCTTTAATAGATGCAAAGGCCGAAAAGCGAGCTGAATTGGGAATTGGCTATGTACCGCAAGGTCGTGAAATATTTCCATTACTAACGGTAGAGGAAAACCTTAAAACGGGTTTACGTGCAGCACGAAGACAGGGTATTAAAAAGATTCCTGAGCAGATATTTGATATATTTCCTGTACTAAAAGATATGTTGAATCGTCGTGGTGGTGATTTGTCAGGCGGTCAGCAACAGCAATTGGCTATTGGTCGGGCGCTAGTCTTAAATCCAAGGTTGTTGATATTGGATGAGCCTACTGAAGGTATACAACCCAATATCGTTAGCGAAATAGGCGATGTCATTATTCGTCTCAATCGTTCTCGTGGCACCCCCATTACTTTACCAAAAACCAATGTTAATGACCTAGGTGAAGTGCATGAGGCGATTAATACTATTCATCAGCAATTAGGTGTCACTGTGTTATTGGTAGAACAAAAACTGCCCTTTGCTCGCAAAGTCGCCGATAGGTTTTGTATTCTGGATCGAGGTCGTAATGTAGCGATTGGCGAGATGGATCAATTAACAGATGATATGGTTAAGCAATATTTGACAGTTTAGATATATTAATCGTCACTTAAATTTGAGCAGAGTAAGTTTATATCCTTATGATTAGGTTAGGCTAAAGGCTAAAGGCTAAAGGCTAAAGGCTAAAGGCTAAAGGCGTGATTTATGGGTTACTCTTTACAGTTAATTTTTTATGTAGGTCGGGTTAGCGATAGCG
>Ga0214199_1000235_pt1 | contig 13624 bp, 12 predicted proteins | sample TroBogEpilimnion_24_FD_153037 | JGI IMG/M metagenome (GOLD analysis project Ga0214199, IMG submission 153037) | Freshwater microbial communities from Trout Bog Lake, WI - 04OCT2008 epilimnion | ecosystem: Environmental > Aquatic > Freshwater > Lake > Epilimnion/Euphotic zone | place: Trout Bog...
TAGGGGCTACAAATCCTTAACTTAATGACATTGGCCCCTACGGTGTTTTTTATCGTTTCCACGCCGATAAGAAACTTGTGTAGATACCTATGCACTTAAGGTGGGACATCACGATTTAAGGAATGGAGCTATAAATTTTTTTGTGGGAGCGGCTTTAGGCGCGTAAACGCCGCAAAAGCCGCTCCTACGACAGTTTTTCAAAAAAACACAGGGCGAGCGATTAGTCTTGCTGCTTGTCTCTCATTAAGTTGGTAACGATACATTGAAAATAACTGATTTTTTTAATGGCTTATTACTGAATTGACTATGTTATTTATCAGTTCAATTCGAACGGTTTCTCCGGGCTGAATACCATCACATTCAATGGGCAAAACGATATAGCAATTGGTTGCGCTAGCAGCGCTTAATATATTGGAGCCTTGTTGCCCAGAGGAGGAGACTAGTAATTCGCCGTTAGTGTCTTGGCTAAGTATGCCTCTTTGGTACTCTTGGCGTCCCGGTGATTTTTTGAGTACAGAACTACACTTAGCTACTAATTGTAAGGGTTGTGACATCGGTATACCTGATAGTTGTTCTAGTGCAGGCGTGACGATATGTTGAAAAGTGACGATTACAGCCACAGGGTTGCCTGGTAGGCCAAAGAAATGACAGTCATTAATTTTACCGAAAGCTAAGGGTTTGCCAGGCTTTATGGCAATCTTCCAAAAGTCTACTTTGCCGCATCGTGCTAATACTTCTTTAATAAAGTCAGCGTCACCGACCGAAGCACCGCCGGTACTAATAATAAGGTCATGATTTTTTGCAGCAGCCACTATGCAGTCTTCTAATTTTTGTGGATCATCAGCAATGACACCTAAATCTGTGACTTGGTAGCAAGTATCATTAAGTAAGCCTGTTAACAAATAACGATTGCTGTCGTATATTTTTCCTGATTCTAAAGTTTGACCTAATGCTGTTAATTCGTTGCCAGTAGAAAAGAAGGCTATTTTTACTTTGCGTTTGACGACCACTCTATCAATGCCAGTTGAGGCTAGTAAGCCCAGATCAATGGCCGTTATTTTTTTGTTGGCTGAACAGACTAAATCGCCTTGTTTAATATCTTCGCCTATCTCTCGAATATGTTCTTGGCCTTTGGTCTGGGTAGGCAAAGAAATAATAGATCCATTTATCTTTACTTGTTCTTGCATAATCACAGAATCAGCTTCGGCTGGTAATACCGCGCCGGTATATATGCGCACACATTGACCGGCTTGTAATCTGCCCTGAAAAGGCTGTCCTGCCCACGAACAACCTACTTGCGTTAGGGTAGTTTCCTGCTCTGAAATTAAATCAGTACTAGAAAACGCATAACCATCCATCGCTGAGTTTCGATCGAAGGGGCTATTGATGGCAGAGTAGAGCGGTTCTGCAAGCACTCGACCTAATGCAAGCTTTAAACTAACGATTTCTGTTTCTGTGACTGACTCTATGGCTGCGGCAATACCTGCTAAGGCTTTTGTAATAGAGCTCATCTGGTTTTTTTCTTGGGCACAAACATCTATCATTTCAACCTCAAAAACTGTTTTAAAATAAATTCGACTATCATATTAGGCTGATTAATATCTAATTGGCTGATTCTATCGGGTGTTAATAATTGCGTATCTGAGGCAATGGCGATAATGTTCGGATCATTCGGGTACAGCAAAGGTTTATTCATAATCGCTCGGTGTAGTTCGATTTTAGGGAATGCTTCTGATTTAAAGCCTTCAACCAAAATAAGGTCGAGCTCTGCTTGGTCGAATAGCTTTAGTTGGTCATCTAATTTTGGCTCTTGTACGCTAGCGAATTCGGTAATGATGGCGCGTCTATGTGAGGAAATTAACATGACAGGCGTGGCGCCTGCCTCGCGTAAGCGAAAACTATCTTTGCCGGGCTGGTCAATTTGAAAGTTATGATGACTATGCTTAATTAAAGCTATGCGTAAGCCTTGTTGCTTTAATAGTGGAATTATTTGCGCTAATAGGGTGGTTTTACCTGTGCCACTAAAAGCGGCAAATCCTAGTATGGGAATATAGGCGTGTTGCATCATGGGTTATTTGTTAGCCTGTTGTCGTACCAGCTTTCATTCTAAGGTATTATTGCTCAGGAATCATTAATCTTGGAGAAAACATTGATTCGAATTTATTTAATAATATTGCTGGCTATCATCGTTTTCTTTGCAGTGCGGTCTTTTAAGAAAAAGTCACCTTTAGCATTTACGCGCTACCGAAACATAGTATTGATTAGTTTAACGGGTTTATTGTTAGTTTATTTAACGGCAACGGGGCACTTAAATGGCTTGTTTGCGCTTATTGGGGTAGTCATCGCTTTTATGGTGAGGTTTTTGCCGGCTTTATTGCATTTTGGTCCTCAAGTACATCGTCTATGGCAAAGCTTTACGGGCGGCAAACAGAACACTTCACAATCACAGTATGAAGCCAGTGCTAAAGGCAAGATGTCTGTAGAAGAAGCGTATGAGGTGTTAGGCTTAAAGCTTGGAGCATCAAAAGCTGAAATCATTAGTGCTCATCGAACATTAATACAGAAACTCCATCCTGATCGTGGCGGCTCTGATTATTTGGCTGCTAAAATAAATTTAGCTAAAAAAATCCTGCTGAATCAATAAGTGTTGTTAGCATTTGTAAGTTGGAATAAGTCTTTTCGAGCCTAAGAAGCCGTGAAAGTATTCTTTGTTATTTCCCCTTTTTAACAAAAGGGAATGTCAAAATCATAAAACGTTCAGAGTATTGTAAGCGAGCAAAGTCTTATTCCGGTCTACAAATGATGATTCGTAGGGTGCAATAGGCGATAGTCGTATTGCACCATTTGCTGAGTAAATAAGCGTTGATAGTTATAGTGGCTCTTTAAGAAAGTGCTATATAAAAAATAGCTGATATAAGTCAGTTAATGGTCATCAAATTGCAATACGCAAAACTAGTGTATTAAGTCAGTAGATTGTTTGGTATGATTCACACTGAAGTTTATTTTCTAAGCAAATAAAATCATCCCCCTCAAGAAATCCCAAAATAAAACACTTGTAGCAATAATTTAGCCTGATCTGCTTACCAGCAAAGCTTTATTGTTTTGCTCAATATTCGTAATTACAGCTGGTATCTTGTTGCCAGCAACTCATTTAAGGAGTTATTTATGACCGCAGCGTTACTTAATCTCTCGCAATATTATTATAATGAAAGTCAGTTTAAGTCAGATCATAGTGACGATGAAGATAAGCAACAGATTAAATCTAATAAGAAAGCAGTTAGGCTTAGTCGCTTATGTCACGGTAATAAACTTGATGCTAATCACTTTTATTTAAAAGCCTTAAGTCGTTCAGCTTTACTTACCATAGAAGAAGAAAAAATATATGGTACTAGGGCTCAGAATGGCGATGAAGTTGCAAGAAATATAATGATTGAAGGTAATTTGCGCTTAGTCGTTAATATTTCTCGGCGTTATCTTTATCAAGGTTTGCCGCTATTAGATTTAATAGCGGAGGGTAATATAGGTTTGATTCGTGCGGTTAAGAAATTTAATCCAGAGCTAGGCTATCGCTTTTCAACTTACGCAACTTGTTGGATAAAACAAATGATTGAGCAGGCGATTATGAATCAATCTAGGCCATTTCGTTTGCCAGAAGACGTCTTTAAGGAATTAAAGAAAACACTTAATGCTAAGCGTCATTTATTACAAGAGTATCATTTTGAAGCCAGTGCACAGGATATTGCCAATTATATGAATATTCCGCTAGCGCAGGTCGAAAAGTTGCTTAAGCTCGATCAGCCTTTAGTCTGCTTGGATAATTCAATAAGTGAATCTTTTATGCATGCCGATTGTAAGGGGCAAGATGAGCAATTGCATAATGATCTTATGTATAAAAATCTTATTGACTGTTTATCTGAATTGCCTGACAAGCAGCGTATAGTGATTTGTCGTCGTTATGGTCTTTGCGGTTATGAGCTGGCGACCTTAGCGAAAATAGCCCAAGATTTTTTAGTCAGTAGCGAGCGTGTTAGACATATTCAAGTTTTTGCACTAACAGCATTGAAGAAGCTTCTGCTGGCTAAGGGCTATACTTTAGAGTTGGTTTTATAATGTTACGATCTACTCATAAACCCTTAATTGCTCATGTGTTGTTTCGTTTAGGTACAGGCGGCTTAGAAAATGGCTTGGTTAATTTAATTAACACGCTGCCTGATGATAAGTATCGACATGCTGTTATTTGTATGACCGACTATACTGACTTTCGCAATAGGATTAATAGCGATGCAGTGCAGGTTTATTGCTTGAACAAAAAGCCAGGGCAAGATCTTGGCGTTTATCTGCGCTTGTGGCGTTTATTAAGAGAAATTAAGCCAGACATATTACATACGCGCAATTTATCTGCGCTGGAAGCCCAGTTGCCCGGCTTGCTGGCGGGTGTCAAATGTCGTGTTCATGGTGAACACGGGCGAGATATAGATGATATCGATGGGACTCATTGGCGCTACGTTTTATTAAGGCGTTGTTTTAGGCCATTTGTGCAGCGGTATATACCTATGTCTAAAGACTTAGAAAACTGGTTGCTTAAACAGATCAAGGTGCAAGAAAGGAAGATTACTCAAGTTTACAATGGTGTAGATCTTAATCGATTTAAAGTGAATGAGGCTAAGCCTTTATCGTTATTGCCGATTGAGTTTCGTGATTCAGGGTTGTTGTTGATAGGAACTGTTGGACGGTTGGATCCGGTAAAAGATCAGATAACTTTAGTACAGGCTTTTGTTTATCTGCTTAAGAATAATCCAGATTTAAGTCGCAATTTAAGGCTGGTGATTGTGGGTGACGGGGTCTTATTGGATGCCCTGCAAAAATTAGTTCAAGAAGCTGATATAGACCATTTGGTTTGGTTTGCTGGCGAAAGACATGATGTAGCTGATATTATGCAGACTTTGGATTTGTTTGTACTACCCTCTATAAACGAAGGCATATCGAATACTATACTTGAAGCGATGGCCTGTGCTTTGGCTGTTGTTGCTACTAAAGTGGGTGGAAATTCGGAGTTAGTGGTCGAAGGTCATACGGGTTATTTAGTCGCAAAGCAAGACCCCGTCGCTATGGCAGCAGCTTTTGAACGTTATCTGCTTCGGCCTGAGCTTTTGGTTTTACATGGTCAGCTTGGGCGTGAAAGGGTGGTATCAAAGTTTAGTTTGACTAGAATGATGGCTGATTATAGAGCTATTTATGATAAATTATTGCTGGAATGTGTTTTAAATTAACGGTAACAAGATGACGATTAAAAAAACAGCCTTAAACAAAGATAAGCTTAATCAGATTGTGACGGACGCAAGACGTAATCAGGAGTTACGAGAGCAATCTTATCGAGGTCAAGCACTTAAGTTGTATCCGTGGATCTGTGGTCGATGTACGCGTGAATTTACGCATACTAATTTGACCGAATTAACAGTCCATCATAAAAATCATAACCACGATGATAATCCCTCTGATGGCAGTAATTGGGAGCTCTTATGTCTTTATTGTCATGATAACGAGCATTCACGCTACGAAGAAACCCGTTTTGGTAGTTCAAAATCTTCAGTATCGAATACGCCGACCGCCAGTCATAATCCTTTTGCAGATTTGAAGAACTTATTGAATAGTAAGAAATAAGGCGAAAGGTGAAAGATGAAAGGTGAAACTAGAGGCGGTTCGTGATGTAGGGGCAGGTCGCTACCTGTCCCTACGGCGTCAAATGTACCGATAATGTGATATTTTTTTAATCCGTGTTAAATGGCTGCGTAAAATTAGTTTAATTGAGAGGTGCTAAGCTTCGCCTTTCGCCTTTAGTCTGTGTTTAAGAAAGTCCTACTTTAAAATGAACGATTAACTTAAACTGTCCTGCCTTAAATTGGCAACCTCACATCATATCTATACCTAGATTGGCTAAAGCGTCTGCTCGTTCGTTACCTGGGTCACCAGAGTGTCCTTTTACCCATTTCCATTCTATGGTGTGTAATGCGATGGCTGCATCGAGTCTGCGCCATAAATCTTCATTTTTGACGGGCGCTCTGGCTGCGGTTTTCCAGCCTCTTTTTTTCCAATTAGGCATCCAGTCAGTAATACCTTTTAGTACGTAGCTAGAATCGCTGTTTAATTGTACTAAGCAAGGTTTTGTTAATGACTCTAAAGCTTGTATGGCGGCCATCAATTCCATGCGGTTATTTGTGGTTAGTTTCTCTCCGCCATAAAGTTCTTTGTTATGGTTTTTATAAGTGAATGATACACCCCAGCCGCCTAAGCCTGGGTTGCCCCGGCAGGCGCCATCGGTATAAATAATAACAGTGTTAGTCATGCTTTTTGCTTGCTGTTGGATTTAATGAATGGATTAAGGATAAGCGAGGGCTGCCGTTTTTTATCGGCGTTAAGGGAATAATATTATAGCGACGTTTTATAGCTTTAATGGCATAAGCTGTAGAAAAAAAACATTGGCTTCTAGTGGCAAGTCGACCTTGTTGAGATTTGACGGTGTCTAGGTTAAATTCCGAAGAAACAGAAACTTCAAAGTTTAATAACTTTAGCCAATCTAAGATTCTTGAGCGGGAAATAAAATGTCCTCCCCATGAGTCGGCCATTTTTTTGTCCCAAAGATATTGGTAGCGCACCCAAATACTCCAAGGGTTGAAGTTGATGATCACTAACAAGCCTTCAGGTTTTAAAATTCGTTCGATTTCTCTCATGGTTTGAAAGCGAAAGCTATCGAATTCCAATAAATGGGGCACGATAATCATATCGACGCTGTCGTTTTGTAAAGGCAGGCTATAGGCTTTGGCTTGTATTTTTAGCGCGTCTTTACTGCTCAGCGCCTTGGCGTCTAAAACGATGTAGTTTTTGTACAAAGTACAATCAACAAATTCATCTTCCCAGCCTAAGCCACCCAGTTGTAGAATAGTTTGTTGGCAACTGACGGTGATAGATCTTCGTATATAATCAATTTCAAGCTCTTTTAAGAGCTTGCCTCTAGGCGTTTGATACCATGCAAATAAGAAATTACGCTTCATTACTACACTCTATTGTGATGTCATAGTTAACGATTATTAATAATAAATGATACAATCTCAACCAATGTTGACAACTATTCCCCTAGGTTAAAGATGAAACGTGTTAATTTTAACAGGTCGATTAACTTTTTATTAATATCGATATCGTTAATTATTACCGGTTGTTCTAATGCACCCAAAGAGCGATTAGGTTTAGATCAAGCAGATGCTAGTAAGCGATCTGCAAATAATGACTATGATTATCAAGCTTCCAACGCATTAAGCAAGCATAAATTCAAAACAGCTTCAACCCATCAAGGTACCGTTTGGGAGCGTTTGCTGTCTTTGTATTCCTTGCCTGATGTCAAACATCCTCGTATTGATCGTGCTGTTTCTTGGTATTTGGAGCATCCAGCCGCACTCGCTATATTGCAGCAACGTGCAGAGCCTTATTTACATCATATACTTGATGAAGTTGAAGCGAATAATATACCCGGTGAATTAGCTTTATTGCCGGTCGTTGAAAGTGCTTTTGTACCGAATGCCTATTCAAAGGCAGATGCTTCGGGTCTTTGGCAGTTTGTGCCGGCTACCGGTAAAGAATTTGGCTTGCAACAAAATGATTGGTATGACGGACGTCGTGATGTTTATGCCTCAACTAAAGCCGCCGCTGTCTATTTAAGACAACTCAATGATAACTTTGATGGTGATTGGTTGCTGGCCTTAGCATCCTATAATTGTGGTCAAGGTCGAGTCAAAAAATCTATAGAAAAGAATGAATATCTAAGTTTAGCGACTGATTTTTGGTCGCTTGATTTACCTGAAGAAACCGAAGATTATGTGCCGCGATTGTTAGCTATCGCTAAGATATTTGCTAATGCAGATGAATACAAAATCCAATTGCAACATATTCCTAACAGACCCTATTTTGAAGTTGTTGACATTAAGTCACCTTTAGATTTGCATAAAGCAGCGCAACTTGCCAATACACCCTTACATAAATTTTTAAAGTTAAATCCAGGTTTTAATCGTGCGAGTACGGCTCCTCAAGGTCCGCATCGTTTATTGGTTCCTGTAGACCAAGTGCAAGCTTTTAAAGAAAATTTAGCCATGTTGCCTGATTCGGAACGAGTTGATTTAAAGCAATATGATGAGAAAGTTGCCAGTAACCGAACAGTGCCAGTCAATAAGGAAGTTATTAAAGTACCTTTGCAGTATACGGTTAAGTCAGGAGATACTTTAACTTCGATTGCGACTAAAAACCATATCAGCCCTACGTTGCTTGTTTCATCCAATCATTTAGGTAAGACTGCAATTCGTGCAGGTATGAAGTTATTGATACCCGGGCAAGAAAAATTTACTTATGTGGCTATCACTACGCCAACCCAAAACCAACCCCAAACCCAAAACCAGGCTCAGATTCAAAACAAGTCTAATACAAATAATCCCAAGATTAAGGCAGTTAGTTCTCAGGTTTATGCGGTTAAGAAAGGCGATACGATACAGGCTGTTGCCAAGCATTTTTCTGTCGCTCCCCAAGAACTTGCTAGCTGGAATAATCTTACTTTGAAAACCGCTTTAAGCCTTGGTCAAAAATTAACGATTAAGAGTGTCATTCCTCAACTTGCAAGCACAACTTCATCAATGCACCTTATTAATTACAACGTAGGTGAGGGTGATACTTTAATAAAAATTGCTAAAAAGTTTAATGTGCCACTAGCTGAATTGCAAAAAACCAATGCTAGTAATTTGGTAAAAGGTTTGCATCCAGGCCTAAAACTTAAAGTGTTGGTGGATAGTAGTCAATCTTCCTAGAAAATTTATAGTGCTCCCTCCAATCGTTCATTCGCTCCGAGTCACGGGTGTGATTAAAAATGCGGGTCCAGTTCATGGCGGCGTTTCCCGCACAGGTGCAGTCCCTATGCCGGAAACGCTTTACTCGCTTACGCTCGAAAAGCCTTATTCCGGCCTACAATAAGTTCAAAGATTACTTAGCTGTGTACAGTGACGTTGCGTTTGGGAATTGCACAGATTCCCACCCAAGAACGATAAGATTGTGTCGATTATTGGTAGGGGCGTATTGCATACGCCCCACATGCTTATTTAAATAACTCATTAATAAAAGTCGATAGATGAGCTATTTCTTCAACACAAACAGAATGCTCCATTAGATAATCATGCCATTGCACAGGGTAGCCTAAGCCCATAAGTTCGGTCGCTACTGCTTTACCCGTTTCTATTTCAACAATTGAATCTAATATGCCATGAGCCATAAATATCGGTATGGCGGCATTTTCTGGGCTATGTTCTGAGCTAGATTGTTTAAGTGTGGGTAAATAGGTTGAAAGCCCAATGATGCCCGCTAATTTATGTGGATACCTTAAGCCTGTATGTAAGGCAATCACCCCGCCTTGAGAAAAACCAGCCAGTAAAATATGTTCGGGGCGTATACCTTTATTGATTTCTAGTTCTATTAGCTGTTTTATCGCTGATTCTGATTGATAAATGCCTGTTATATCAACTCTGCGTTCTAAAGACATTTCCAAAATATCATACCAAGCACGCATTTTCGTGCCACCATTGATAGTGACTGCTTGTATAGGTGCGTTAGGAAAAATAAAATGAATGTTAGCTGCCGCTTTTAAGTGTAATTGTTCAGCTATATTTTCAAAGTCATGACCATCTGCGCCTAAGCCATGTAGCCATATAATGGAATACTGATGAGTTGCAGTTGGCAGGATTTCAATAGTGCTAAGTTCAGTGTGCATTGCGTTCCCTAAAATGTAAGTCGTATAGAGATTTTGCCTTTTTATGTTTGATAGTCAAGGATATTTAATCAATTAAGCTTTTACGTAGGCTTGCAGTAATATGCGTTCTAATTAGTTTAAACAAAAAAGGCCGAGTGTTTAAATTAGCTCGGCCTTTGTCTTAGATTATCACAGCGCAGGACAGGTCGCGACCAATCTCTATGGTGTTCGAATTAAGTAGTTTTAAGTTTTCTAGCCGATAAAGGATGGTCAGAGTAGGGCTCATGATATTCCATACCTAGAAACTTACAATGGCCTCCGGTTGCTTCATAGTTATGTTGAAAATCATGAAAGAACTCCATCACAGTATGATCCAGTAAATAAGCATCATTTAGTTGGAATACAATGGTTTTGCCAGCCAATACTTTAGCAAGCTCAGTTTTTAAAGCCATAAAGTTGGAGAATATAGCCGCGCCTTCGATAGTGACGTCAATAGTGTTATTTGCTTTTTCTTCGATGCTGTAGCGAATCTTAAAGAGATTGCTGAATTTAACGCCCTGAAATAAATGGATGATAAATTTGGTGATGATACCAATTGCAACACCTACCAATAAGTCAGTAGCTAGTACGCCAATAATAGTCGCGATGAACATAAATAATTGTTCTTTGCCGACACTCATTACTTTAATAAATTCTTTGGGAGACGCTAAGCGATAACCAGTAAATACCAGTAATGAAGCCAATGCAGCCAAAGGAATGCTATGGATTAAGCTCGGAAATAGCACTACGAATAATAGTAAGAAACAGCCGTGGAAAAAATTAGCCCAAGCTGTTTTAGCACCATTAGTAACGTTAGCTGAGCTACGGACAATCTCTGCAATCATGGGTAAACCGCCGACTAAACCTGCTGCTAAGTTACCGATGCCTACCGCAGTTAAATCACGATCAAGATTAGAGTGGCGTTTGTAAGGATCTAATTTATCTACGGCCATGGCGCTGAGTAAGCTTTCTAAGCTGCCTACTAAGCTAATACTAATGACAGCTTCCCAAAATTCGGTAGTAGCGAATTTAGAAAAATCAGGAAAATTAAAGCTAGCCATAAAGTTGTCAGAAATGGTTACTAAGAACTTAGGGCCTACAGTTTCTTCATGATGGTCTAAAAAGCCTACATCAGCCAGAAAAGTATAGGTGTGCTCATGTTCTAGATCAAAAAAGCTAGCTAATGCCATACCCGATAACACCACAATCAAAGGCGCAGGTATCATCTTAAGTAATGGGTTTTTCAGTTTAGACCAAATAATTAGAATAATGAGACCAGTAAAGCCAATAATGGCAATCTGATGATTCATATTCATCAAGCTGTGAGGGACTTGAGCAATAGTCGATAATAAGCTACTGCCTTTTTCGGGTGCATTACCTAACATGACATGGATTTGTTTGGCCATGATGATAATACCAATGGCTGCTAACATGCCATGGATGACTGAGACAGGAAAAAACGAACTCAGTCTGCCTGCTTTAAACACACCCATGAGAATTTGTATCGCGCTGGCTACAACTATAGCTGCCAAAGCATAGCGATAACCACTCATAGCATCGCCGTCACTTAGTGATTGCACTGCGCCTAAAACTACTACAATTAAACCTGCGGCTGGGCCGTTGATAGTGACAAATGAACCGCTGATTCGAGAAACAAGGATACCGCCAATAATAGCGGTAATGATGCCAGCCGAGGGCGGAAAGCCAGAGGCGATAGATATGCCTAAACATAGTGGTAATGCAATTAAGAAAACTAGAAAGCCAGAAAGAAAATCACTGCGCCAGTTTTCTTTTAAACCAGCAAGGCCAGTTTGGGGTATCAGTTCAGATTGGTTCATAGTAAATCCTTTATTCTTATAAATGTATCTAGCTTTAAGCGATAATTATGCCAACTACTGCTTGGCTTGGTATTACATTGATTTGGCTAGTAAGTTCTAGTCTTTATAGCGGTAACTCTAAGGTATAGTTTGGACTTTCTGGGTGCAAATAAACCGACTGGCGGTTTTTTTGCACCCAGAAAGTCAATGCTGGTAGGATTAGGTATTAGGGCTAATGGAATCTGTAAAAATTAAAATCAATTATCTTGATTATCCGCATCTTCAGCTGGATAGCGTGACGAAGGACGTTTTAATTTTTTTGCTTTGCTGGTATTGGCTTGAGATTTTAAAAAGTCAAACTCAAAGTCGTCTTCTGTTAAGTCGTCAATATTCATGCTGTCATCCATAGGTATGTTACTTATAGATGCGGGAGCTCGATCTTTTTCTGGGGTCAGTAAGTCGGTATCTAGCTCATCAAACTCCTCTGTTAGCTCAGGCATCTTTTTGGTTTCTGGAGTCTTTTTTGGCTTAGGCTTCTTTTTTGTCTTTGTATCAGTAGGTGTTTCTGCTTTTTTAGCGCGTTTAGCTTTAACTACACGTATTGTTAACCATGCCAATAAACCTAAAAGAACCGTTGCTAGAGAACCAAGTAACCAAGGATTATTAAGATCTAGTAAGGGATTTTCGGATTCGTTGTCTTTGTTAGTGTCTGTTTCTGTGTCAGTGGTAGCAACTGGGCTAGGCTCCTCTTGGGCAGGTGTGGACGAATCAGGTGTAGATTGTACATCAACTGGCGCTGGAGGATTTTCAGGTGCCTGAGCTTCAACAGGTGCTAATGGAGTTGCGGGTGTGACGGCTTCAACAGACGCAGCCGGATTTATAGCGGGTTGAGCTACTACAGGCGCGGTGTTATTGGCAGGCGTTTTAGCTTGTAAGGCATTTATTTCTTTTTGCATTTGCTCGACATGCTGTTCAAGTCGATCAACCCTAGTTAATAACTGTTGTACAACAATATCTTTAGCTGGGGAGGCTGCAGCTGCAGGTGCATTATTAATAGGGTCGGCTTTAGCAATAGCGACCGCTGGTGTTGCCGTTGCCGTTACAGGAGAAGTTTCTACTGGCTTAGCTGTATTAAAGTCAGGGATAACTAAAAATTCCCCAGCAATTAAGGCACCATGAGCGCCTTTATAAAAAGCATTCGGATTGTTTTTGCGCAAAGCCGTTTGCACGATTTTAGTTTTTATGTTGCGTATTTTGGCGATGTGCTTGGCAATTTTTGCTAAAGAATCAGTTTTTTGTAGTGGACCAAAGGTGTTGTCGTTATTTAATCGCTCCGCTATTGTAGCCATAGGAATAGCGACAGGCTTAGGGTTGGTATTAGTAGCAGCGGGTGCGCTTGTTTTATTAGCTTCTATAGCAACAGGATTGGTTTTGCTGACTTGAATTGGGTGAGAAACGGCTTTATTAACTGCTGGGTTTTTATTAAGACTTATGATGTAGTGCTGATAGGAAATACCTTTTCGGCTATTTATTTCGAGTATGAATTCTAAGGTGGGTACGTTAATAGGGCTGTTTGAGGTAATTTGTATCGCCGTGCCAATACGCTTAAATTGAATTTTATCCAGCAACGAAACTCGATTTATTTTATGTTGATCAAAGATTGAAGGTGCCGCCAAGCGCACACTAATATCACGAGGTTTTTCATTGGCTGCCATTCGTAAGGGGATATCGGTATCCAGTTTTTGATTAAGCGCCGAATTGACTTCCATATCAGCCATAGTAAATGACCATGCGATATTCGGTGTCAGAATAGAAGCCATAATTAGGCTTTGTATTAAGCGTTGGCCTTGCATGTGATGACCTTTAAAGTTATATGAACAATGTGATTTAGTCAGTCGCTAAGGTCTTGTTATAAGCCCAGATTAGCTGTTGACTGATAAACAGTGCGTCATTATAAACATATAGCGCTATTTTAATGGATAGTTATTTAGTA
>Ga0214199_1000251_pt1 | contig 13199 bp, 19 predicted proteins | sample TroBogEpilimnion_24_FD_153037 | JGI IMG/M metagenome (GOLD analysis project Ga0214199, IMG submission 153037) | Freshwater microbial communities from Trout Bog Lake, WI - 04OCT2008 epilimnion | ecosystem: Environmental > Aquatic > Freshwater > Lake > Epilimnion/Euphotic zone | place: Trout Bog...
TAGGTATCTACACAAATAATTGTTAGCATTCCCACGCGAGAACGATAACATTGTGGTGAAGATCGTAGGGGCGTATTGCATACGCCCTTATAAAATAAGTTCTATAACATATAGGCTTTCAATGTTGGGCGTATGCAATACGCCCCTACGGTGATTTTTATCGTTTCCACGCCGATAAAAACTGTGTAGATACCTATGACCATAGGGGGCGGCATGGATGTCGTGCGTCGGCAGGAGGGAGGGAAGCCTTCTCTACCGTCATCCCGACAAAACGGAGGAGCACAGGAAGAAGCGACAATCGAGTCTCCTTCGGGTGCGATTACCCGATTAAATCTATTGTTGCCATGCGACCTCATGATTTGTTTTTAAACCGCTGAATGGCTGCATAACATCAGTTAATTATTCTTCGCCCGCTAATAGTCGTTTAATATTACTTTCATGCCGCCAAAGCAACAATAGCATCATGATAGTTGATGCTCCTACTATGTAGGTGTCGCCTACTATAAACCAAGCATAAATAGGTGATAATAAAGAGGCGATTAATGCGGATGCGGAAGAGATCTTACCAATTTTGTATATAAGCAACCATGTTCCAGTAAAAGCAAGTCCTAGCAACCATGAAAAGCCTAGTAATACCCCGATTGAAGTTGCGACCCCTTTGCCACCTTTAAATTTAAAAAATATTGGATAAAGATGTCCTATAAAAGCGGCAAGTCCAATGCTAGCTAACAATAAAGTAGAGCCACCTAATAAATTCGCGATATAAACAGGGATAAAACCTTTAAGTAAATCTCCAAGCAAGGTGATTGCAGCCGCTTTTTTTCCACCTATACGCATAACATTGGTTGCGCCTGGATTGCCTGACCCTTGCTCGCGTGGATCAGGTAAACCCATCAAGCGACATATTATAATTGCACTTGAAATAGAGCCTATAAGATAAGCAATTGGAACAATCAGCCATTCAAACATAAAGCGTTTTCCTTATTCAGAACTTGTAAGCGGATCATATTTACCTGATACTTACCGATTATTAAAAATAACACATCATAACCGGAAACAATCATGGACATCATTTTTTTAGGCGGACTTGAAATTCAAACTATCATCGGTATTTACGATTGGGAAAGAGAAACTAAGCAAACAGTAGTACTAGATATAGAGATGGCCTTTGATATAAGAGAAGCAGCGGAAACCGATGATATACAATATACGCTTGATTATAAAGCAGTCTCCAAACGGATTATCTCTTTTGTTGAGGCTAGTCAGTTTTTTTTAGTAGAAAAGTTAATTACTGAAATAGCTGAGATTATCCTTAATGAATTTGATACGACTTGGGTGCGCATTTCTTTAAATAAAAAAGGTGCAATCAGCGGTGCAAGTGATGTTGGGATTGTTATTGAAAGAGGTGAAAAATAATCTATGTCTCAGGGCTACATTAGCATAGGTAGTAATATCGACAAGGAAATTTATATTCCTGCTAGCATCAAAGCGCTAAGTCAGCTTTTTGGTGAGCTGATTATTTCAAGTGTTTATAGCTCAGAGTCTGTTGGTTTTACTGGGGATAGTTTTTATAATCTAGTGGTTGGTTTTAGTTCTGAACTCACTGTTAAAGAAGTCGCCAAACACTTAAGAAATATCGAGTTAGCTAATGGTCGCACCCAAGAAAGTCAGAAGTTTTCTTCACGTACGCTCGATTTAGATCTTCTTTTATATGATGATTTAATCATTAACGATGGCCGCTTACAGATACCTCGTGATGAAATTCAGTCTTATGCTTTTGTGCTTGAACCTTTAGCGGAAGTTGCTCCTACATTGAGGCATCCAGTAAATGATTTAAGTTATGCCGAGCTCTGGGAGAGATTTGATAAATCGGATCTTAAGCAACATAAGATTTTTTCAGATTGGGCTTAGTTGCTGATTTTATGTGAAAGATGTTGAGCCCTACAGCCAATACGCATCCTTGGGCTACATATTGCTCTGTTTAATGAAGTTAGCGCATCTAAAGACCTTGTTTTTGGTTAACACTAGGTCAGATTTGTTTTTCATAAAGGCTAACTTTTATTTTGGTGGTGATGTGGATGAAAAGATTTATGATTAATTGCAAATTAACACACTAAAGCAAAGCGACTTACTATACACATAGACCTCTAAACAGACTGTTTCAGGGTCTCTTACTATAGTAAGTAGCTCATCATTTACTAGATGACTTCAATCTTAGAGGTTATATACAAGGTTATATGAGCTCACATAGTCTCTTCTTAGACCTAATGAACACAGTCATCAGACTGTTGATAGCCGTCTATGAGGTCTAAGAGACCCTCCTTTAGACAAGTGATGCCTGTCATCAGACTGTTTAAATACATCAATGATGTTACACAGTTATTCAGTGATTTATAAAAAAATAAGAGGGGGGCTATCGCGATAATCTGTTAATAGGGTAACGCACCCGAAGGCAAGATATTTTGTTTTGCCTCGGGCTGGTAGAGATGATTCTTGTCCTCCTACTGACGCGAGGCATCCATGCCAAGCCCCTGTTGTAGCTAATCACGACAAAACCTGCAGTGCTCAGCGAGGCAAACCAGACTAATGCGACTTTGCAGCCTACATCAGTTAATAAAATAAAGTACGCCCCCCATCAACGGTTAATATTTGTCCAGTCATATAATCTGCATCATTGATTAAAAACCAAATAGCTTTGGCTATGTCCAAAGGTTCTCCGCATCGTTCTAAAGCGATGCGTTGTATGATTTCATTTTGATCTTGTTCCGAGCTGGAATTGCTAGGCCATAAAATAGCCCCTGGAGCTACGCCATTCACGCGTATCGAAGGGGCTAATTCTTTTGCCATTATCTTAGTCATTGCCTGTAATCCAGCTTTAGCAATGCAGTAAACAGAGTGACCAGGAAGGCCACGTTCAGCATGAATATCGATAATATTAATGATGGTGCCTTTATTAACAGCCAATGTATCAGCTAAAGATTGAGCTAAGAAAAAAGGTGCTTTTAAATTACTGCCCAGTAACTCATCCCATTGTTGTTCAGATACATTAGATGTTGCTGTTGGATAAAAAGACGAAGCATTATTGATTAACACATCTATACCGCCCCATGCCAAGCTAGCAGTTTGAGCGAGTGCTGTACGTTGCTCTTCAATGAGAAGATCCGCCTGCATAATGAACGAGGAATTTGCTCTTTTTAAATTAAACTGATTGGATAGCTCAATAGCTTCAGCTTCTGAGGTTTTGTAATGTAAGAATACATTGCAGCCTTGATTATGTAGGTGTTGAGCGCAGGCAGCCCCTATGCGTTTAGCAGCGCCGGTGATTAATACATTTTTTTGCATGTCGTTACATTCTCAGTTGTTAAGGCAAAGCAGGTATTGCAATCATTATCCTGAATAAATTACATCAAATTGTTGCATGTGTTCGGCTATGTCTTTTCGTAGGAGGGTTTGTACAGGCAAACATAAATCATCTACGTTGAGTCCGCGTTCATGCAAGGATTCAGATTCACTGTAAATATCGTTGATGTCGTATAGCTCAAGCGCATGAAAGATAGCTGCAATATCTTTCATGCCGTATTTTTCAGGATATTGGTGTTTTTTCAACTGAAAAACGCTGTCATCTAATAACAATAGGCTTACATGCTGATCAAAAGCCGCGCTTGTTAAAATAATGTCGAGCATTTCTTGTGCATAAATGCCGCTATGTGCCGCTTTACGCAATATAAATAAGTAACGTTTAGTCAAGGTTCATCCAAATATCATAAATCGATCAGCTACTAAAGTAGCTTCAAGTAATTGCCCTAAGCCAGAAATACGAAAACCAGAGGCTAAATCATTATCTTGTTTGCCTTTTCTGCTTGCTTCATCTGAGTGCAATAAACCGCGTCGTTGTGCAGCAGAAATGCACACGACTAGATCGATATTATACTGCTCAGCTAATTCGCTCCAAAGCCTTGTCAGTTGCTGTTCATCGTCAGGAGGTGTTGAGTATTTGAAAGCATGATAAATACCGTCATGGTAGAAAAATACCCGAAATATTTCATGCCCTAGTTCTAGCGCTGCCTTAATAAAGTAATAAGCGGTCTGTCCTGCATTACAGTGATTTGGGCTAGAGTTGACCTGTATAGCAAATTTCATGGTAGTGCGGCAATTGTTGATTAGAGTTTAAGTGATATGTTTAATAACATACGATCAGTAACTTCTGTGTCTTATCAAACGTTTAAGCCGTATTTTAATAGTATGCTTATACAGCTTTGTTTTTTAATATGATTTTAGCTTCATTCCAGAAAGTATCGAGTTCAGCGAGTTCGCAGTCTAGGAGTTGTCTTCCAGAGATTCCAACTTGTTGCTCGATATACTGAAAGCGTTTTGAAAACTTTTTGGTACTTTCTTTGAGGGCGATTTCAGGGTTGACCTTTAAATGCCGAGCTAGATTGACGGCTATGAGTAATAAGTCGCCGACTTCTTCTTGAATATGTGCTTGATCGCCTGATTGCCAGGCTTCTTTAACTTCGTCTAATTCTTCTAGCACTTTAGCAAAAACCGGAGGCAGGTCGGGCCAATCAAAGCCATGTTGTGCGGCTCTATCTTGGATCTTTTCGCATTCGATTAACGCAGGAAGATTGCCAGCGACACCGGATAGTACGCTGGTTTTTTCGGCAGTTTTGTTTTTTTCTTGGCGCTCTTCAGCTTTAGCTCGTTCCCAGGCTTGATGGCGTTCTTCATCGCTATTAAAAACCGCATCTGAAAATACATGAGGATGTCTGCGTACTAGTTTTTCGCAAATGCCAGCGGATACTTGTTCAAAGTTAAACAAACCTTGTTCGTCGGCGATTTGTGAGTGGAAAACAACTTGTAATAATAGATCGCCTAATTCGGCTCGTAAGTCGTCTAAATCATTACGTTCTATGGCATCGACGACTTCGTAGGCTTCTTCGATTAGATAAGGAATCAAGCTACTAAAGCTTTGCTTAATATCCCAGGCGCAACCATCTTCAGGGCGACGAAGTCTGGCCATAAGGTCTAAGAGTTGCTGGGTATTAGTGAGCATAAGTCCTAGTTCTTAAAATGAATAGCCGAAGTTTTCATGAAAACGTTGCTTAAAGTCGCTGAAATTAAGCTTATGATTTTGGGTGCCGTGATGTTCTATTTTGATGGCACCTAATAATGAGGCGATTCGACCAGTGACTTCCCAATCTAATTCATTCATTAGACCATAGAGTAAGCCAGCGCGATAAGCATCGCCACAGCCAGTAGGATCTAAGATAGCGTTAGGTTTAGCAACAGGAATTGTAATGCATTCGCCATTCGCATAAATTTTAGAGCCTTTAGAGCCTTGAGTAATAATCAAGGCTTCTACCCGTTCGGCGAGTTGTTCTAAAGATAAGCCCGTGCGTTCTTGCATGAGCTCAGATTCATAATCATTTAAGGTAATCCAAGTAGCTTGATCAACTAAAGTTAATAATTCTGCGCCATTAAACATGGGCATGCCTTGGCCTGGATCGAAGATAAAAGGAATATCTAATTCTGCAAATTGTTCGGCATGTAGTTGCATACCTTCTTTACCATCAGGTGAAACGATGCCAATGCTAATGTCCTTGTCTGTAGGGATCGCATTTAAATGCGAGTAATTCATAGCGCCAGGATGAAAGGCGGTAATCTGATTGCCGTCTTCATCAGTGGTGATATAGGCTTGACCAGTATATTGATGATCTAAGATGTGAATGAATTCACTGGATAAGCCATTTTGATTCATCCATTGGCTGTAAGGGGCAAAATCATGGCCGACGACGGCCATGGTTAAAGCTTCTTCACCTAACAAATTTAAATTGTAAGCTATGTTACCAGCGCAACCGCCATATTCACGACGTAATGCGGGGACTAAAAAGCATACATTTAAGATATGAACTTTTTCCGGCAAGATATGATGTTTAAATTTATCATGAAACACCATGATAGTGTCGTATGCCATAGATCCGCATATTAATGCACTCATTGAACGTCCTCTTTAAAGTAAAATTAATGCCCAGGTTACTGCTGCCCAAGCTAACGACATCATAACGGCTGCTGAACCAATATCTTTGGCTCTTCCGGATAACTCATGATGTTCAAAACCAACACGGTCAACGACCGCTTCTACTGCTGAATTTAATAATTCAACGAGCATGACTAATACTATGCTGCCGATCAGTAAAAGTTTTTCAATCGTTGATTGCCCCAACCACAGCGCGAGTGGTGTGGTCACTATAAATAGTATAACTTCTTGTCTAAAAGCCTCTTCATGTGTCCATGTTGCTTTAAAGCCTGCAACAGAAAAGAAACACGCGTTGATGAGGCGTTTAAGGCCTTTTGCATTTGGATTTGCCATGGTTTCACTCATTATTGAATAATAAAAATGCGTATGTTACACCGCTAATATTTAAGTTCGATGTCTTCGCTTTATTGATTAATAAGTTGTTGATAAGCGTCGGCGTCGAGTAACGATTTAAGATCGCTTAGGTCTTCAGCTTTAACGCAAAAAATCCAAGACTCATAGGGGGTATCGTTTATTTGTTCGGGTTCATCGTTTAGGCTTTCATTGATTGCAACGATTTCACCTGCAACCGGGCTATATAAGTCTGATGCAGTTTTTACAGACTCAACGACCGCGCATTGTTCTTGAGCATCAACGTGTTGACCTATTTTAGGTAGCTCTATGTAAACTAGATCGCCTAGCTCCTCCTGAGCAAAATCTGTGATGCCAATACGAATGATATTGTCGTCTTCAATACTCACCCATTCGTGAGATGTGGCATATTTTAAATGGCTAGGTAAATTACTCATTTTTAAAGTCTCGGAAAAAGGTGAGAGGCAAAAGGTGAAGGGCTAAAAGCTAAGTTGGTTTAGTTATATTATAACCTTTTGTCTTGTGCCTTTAGCCTTTAGCCTTTAATCTTGTACCTTTATATTAACAAATATCAATAAAACATGCCTGAGATACTGATTTATACCGCTGATCGTTGCCCTTATTGCGTTATGGCTAAACGCTTGCTTGATAAAAAACAAGCAACTTATACCGAAATTAATGTTGATGCTAAAGCAGGTTTGAGAGAAGAGATGATGCAAAAAACTAAGCGTCGAACTGTACCACAAATCTATATTGGTGACTTTCATGTAGGTGGCTTTGATGATTTGCACGCCCTAGATCAAGCAAAGCAGTTAGATGCTTTATTGTAAGATGTATTAAACGTATTTTTGTGGGAGAGGCTTTAGTCTCGTATTCGAGGCTAAAGCCTCTCCCACTGCACACTTTGCCTCTTAACTGTGGGCAACTGAGATATTAATGGTATTGTGCTTCATCAAATTCATCGGTCAGCTCATTTAAAGGCTCGCCTGGTATTCTTTTTTCTTCCATCGCCCATTCGCCTAAATCTATTAATTTACAGCGTTCACAACAAAAAGGCTTGAATAGCTGCTCAGCTACCCAGGCTACAGCCTTTTTGCAAGTGGGGCATTTTACAATAAGGGCTGTGTTGTTTTGTGACATTAGAATAAACAGCAAGTTAACTTGAAAGGGACGTCGTTTACAGTTTGGATTGGGCGCTTATCGTCAAGTGAGGGTTCCATGAAACGTATAGTGCAACGGTGCTTTCCGCCACTGATTTCTGCAAAGTAGGGTAATGATTTGTCTAGGCTTATTTTGATCAGTTGAAAAGCCTGGCTTTGGTCAAGAGGTAGCTGAAAAAATCCTGCCTTAGCTATTTCTTTGCTTGCTGAGCGGCTATCGCGAATAAAGTCAAGTATAAATTCTATGGCGGCATAGATGTCATTGAAGGAGCTACTCCAATGCTGTAAATCTTTTATGCGGATAGATTCGTCTTGTTCTAGCCAATAATGGTATTCGGGCAAATCAAAGGAATAAGTACCACCTGGAATTGAGCTGCGTTGAGCGATGCTTTGAAATAAGTGACTTTCTAGAATAGGGCCGCCTATTTTTCCAGTGATGGCATAGAGTTTTTCATTTGTTTTAGTTAGTTGAGCTTGAATTTCTTGCAAGCGATCTCTATCAACGCCTTTGCTGTTGGCTATTTTATTAAGGTTGCTGGCTTGGCGGTCTAGTTCTTTTAATAGTTCTGATTTTAGGTCATTACGTTTAAAAAGAGTCATTAAATCAAGTATGACAGTGATGGCTGCACGTTTTTCAGCAACGCTTTCTCCTAATGATAATAAGAAGAATTGTTTAAATAGTTGCTCGAGTCTTATGAAAACACGGATGCGTTCGTTCAGTGGGAATTCATAAGTAATGGTGTTATTCACAAACAATTTTATCCTGGCTGGCGCTTAAAGAAATGTATGAATTGTGCAGTTTTTTGATGGATTCTGCAAGTTTGTCGTTGGTAATTGAGGTGTCAATGAGATCATCAGCATGATTTCTTCTGTAAGCTCTGGATACTTGGCTATCAATGATGGTTTGTATTTGTGCTAATGGCATAGCGTCTCTTTTGAGTACTCGCTCAATTTGGGTTTGTTCGGGGCAATCAATCACTAATATTCTGTCGACTAAGTCGATCATATTAGTCTCAAATAATAAAGGAATACTAATAATGCAATAAGCCGAATCTATTGATTTAAGTGCTGTTTGTATAGCTTCATAAATTAGAGGGTGGAGTATGGCTTCTAATTTTTGTTTTTGTTGGCTATCTGAAAAAATAATTTGGCTAAGCTTTTTTCTATTTAACGAGCCATCTACATTGAGTAGATCTTTGCCAAATGCTAGTACTATTTCTTCGAGTGCGGACTGTCCGATTTCGACCAGTTGATGAGCGATGATGTCAGCATCGATAACCTCTATGTTTAATTGTTCGAATAGTTTGGATACCGTAGTTTTTCCGCAACCTATGCCGCCAGTGAGACCAATCTTTAACATGTCTTATAAGCCTGCGTAGCTTAAATAAAGTTGATTAAGTTCATCGCCCCATAATAAAGCAATCCAGCCGGCGCTTGCTAAATAGGGGCCAAAAGGAATGGGTTTATTGTGATGCTGTTTGGTAATAAGAATTAAAATTATACCAACAATAGCGCCTACCATTGATGATAATAAGATGATGATAGCTAAATATTGCCAGCCTAACCAAGCACCTAATACTGCTAGTAATTTAAAATCACCATAGCCCATGCCTTCTTTACCTGTGCTTAATTTAAAGACTTGGTACACTGTCCAAAGTATTCCATAGCCGCTGATGGCGCCTATGATGCTGGTTTGAGAGTTAGTAAAAATTTCGAATAAGCTTATAAATAAGCCCAGCCAAAGTAATGGCAATGTGATGTTGTCGGGAAGTAGTTGATGGTCTAGATCAATGAAGCTGAGCGCTATGAGTGACCAAGTCAGCAGCAATGCAAATAAAGTTTGTGTCGTATCGCCAAAATGATAAGCCACAACGGCTGAACTGATAGCGGTTAAGGCTTCAATGAGCGGATAACGGATAGCGATAGGTTTATTACAACTGGCGCAGCGACCTTTCAAAAGAATATAGCTGATAATCGGTATATTTTGATGGGGTTTGATGGCTGTGTTGCACTGTGGGCAACTAGATAAGGGCAGGGCAAGATTGAAGGGTTTAGAAAGCTCTTTTTCATCGAGTTCAATTTGTAGATAGTCGCTGCATTCTTTACGCCAGTTGCGTTGCATCATGACTGGTAAACGATAAATGACCACATTTAGAAAGCTTCCTACCAATAGTCCTGTAAGTGCTACTAGGCTAATTAATACATAGGGTATTGCTAAGGCGTTATTTAATGTGTACAGCATGGGTGTTGTGAAAGATAGTTGCGTTTATAGCTGACAGAATACGTGGTTTTGTAATTTTATTCTAGTTACTCGGTCTTTATGTTAGATTGCATCAGTATATGATGTTTTTTAATTCAATTCGTGATTTCCTCTAATAAACTTGATAGATATGACCTTAGATATTAGGCCTGCTCATATTATTGTAAATTGTAACGCACCTCTTATAGAGCTAGTGATTGCTGGTGATTGGCTGTTGGATAGCCAGATTGCTGATCTTGAGCTTGTTTTAGTTCAATTAGGCGATGGTTCCAAGTTTAAGAAACTGGTTTTTTCGACTGAGTCATTAGGACGCTGGGATAGTTTGCTGATGACTGAATTAATAAGAATAATAGCTTATAGCGAAGAGAAAGGAATTTCAGTTGATACTAAAACTTTGCCTAGTGGAATTCAGGGTTTATTAAGTTTAGTTTCTGCTCTGCCAGAAAGAGAGGGTGTCAGGCGACATTCGATTCAGATCTCTTGGTTAGAGATTATTGGCAATAGAGCTTTAGATTTACAGAGTGATATTAATGCTTTAATTACGTTTATCGGGAACTTAACGTTAAGTGTCGTCGCTTTTTTTAGGGCTAAGGCGCATTTTCGTAGCATAGATTTATGGCGAAATATTCAAGATTGTGGTCCTTCTGCACTCCCTATTATTACCTTAATTAGTTTGCTAGTAGGTCTGATCTTGGCTTTTGTCGGTTCGGTACAATTGTCATTGTTTGGCGCTCAGCTTTATATCGCTGATCTGGTTGGTTTAGGGATGACGCGAGAAATGGGCGGTTTAATGACGGCGGTTATTATGTCGGGACGAACTGGCGCTGCTTATGCGGCACAATTAGGGACTATGCAGGTTAATAATGAGATTGATGCCCTAGAAACGATGGGTTTTGATCCTATGGAGTTTTTGGTTTTGCCTCGTGTTCTTGCGCTAATTTTCGTTATGCCTTTACTTTGTTTGTATGCGGATTTAATGGGCATTATGGGTGGTGCGCTTGTCACAGTGAATTTTTTTGAAGTATCTTTAATTGAATATTTAAATCGTACTGTGAATGCGATTCATCTAGCTGATCTTTCAGTCGGTATTTTTAAATGTGCGGTTTTTGGTGTCTTGATAGCCTTGTCTGGCTGCATGCGCGGTATGCAGTGTGGTCGTAGTGCGTCAGAAGTCGGTGACGCGACCACTTCTGCGGTAGTGACGGGGATAGTGTTTATAGTTATCGCAGATTCTTTGATGACTATTATTTGTAATCGCTTGGGGATTTAATTAATGAGCAGTCCGTGTCTTAGTATTAAGAATATGACTATGGCTTATGGTGATTTCATTATTCAACGTGAGCTAAATTTTACTATTAATCACGGTGATATCTTTGTCATTATGGGTGCAAGTGGTTGCGGTAAAAGTACTTTGTTGATGCATCTTATCGGCTTGCATAGGCCGCTTGTTGGTGATGTGTTTTATGGTGAACAAAGCCTTTGGCAGGCCGATTATAAAGCTCGGCAAGATTTGTTGCGGCGGACTGGGGTGTTATTTCAAAGTGGCGCTTTATTAAGCTCTATGACTTTAGCTGAGAATGTGGCTTTACCATTAACAGAGCATACCTGCTTAAGTGCGCAGCGTATACGTCAGTTAGTTTCTTATAAATTGGCCTTAGTGGGCTTGGCGGGTTTTGAAGATTACTATCCTGCTGAGCTGAGTGGTGGCATGCAAAAACGTGCAGGATTGGCGCGTGCTATGGCGCTGGATCCTGAGATTTTGTTCTTTGATGAGCCTTCGGCTGGACTTGATCCTGTTAGTGCTAAGTTGTTAGATGATCTAATTTGTAGTCTACGTGATCATCTGGGCGCAACGATTGTTATTGTGACGCACGAGCTAGCGAGTATTTTTGCTATAGGTACTTATTCGGTGTTTCTTGATATGGAAACCAAGACTATGATCGCTAGCGGCCCTCCTAAAAAAATATTGGCTGAATCTAAGGATCCGAAAGTATTGCGTTTTCTTACCCGAGGCGCATCAGAAAGCTCCAGTTTTTCTGAAATAAAACACAAGCATGAGATTTTATGAGTAAACCTGTTAATCCTTATAGTATCGGTGCTTTTCTAGTGGGATCTTTGATCTTAATAATAAGCGCTATTTTAGTCTTTGGTGGCGGGCAGTTATTAAAGAATAAATCTCAATATGTCATTTATTTTGACTCGGCTTTAAACGGATTAAATGTAGGTGCGCCAGTTAAATTACAGGGTGTGCAAATAGGCATGGTTAAGGAAATTTCTATTGAGCTTGATCAAAATGCTACTCGAATTAGTAAGCCGGTGATTATTGAAATTGATTCGGAGAAGGTTTTAGATTTTGGCGGTCATCCTTTAAAAGTAGCAAGCTCTTTGGAGCAACGTCAGAAAAATGCTCAGCAATTGATCAATGCCGGTATTAAAGCCCAGTTGCAAACTCAAAGTATCCTAACCGGATTATTGTATGTGGAGCTCAACTTTTATCGTAACGAGCCACTAAATTTGACGGGACTTAATTACAAAGATCTTCCTGAATTGCCTGCTGTTCCAAGTACGGCTGATCAAATCAAAAACACGGCTGATGAAATAATAACGAAATTTAGGCAATTACCTATTGAAGATATAGTTAAAGATTTGGCTGCAACCTTAAAAGAGATACGCGAAATAGCAGTTTCTGACGAGCTTAAAAAGAATCGGGCGGTTTTGGCTAAAACGCTAGATGAAACTGAAAAATTGGTTGCTAGCTTGAATCAGAATCTTACTCCATTGCTGATTAATATGAGAGGTACGGTCGTTGATACGCGGGTGATGGTGCAGGAATTTACTCATGAAATGCGCCCAGTGTTACTATCTACTGAAAAGACGCTTAATACGGCTACTGATGTTTTAGAAGAGTCTAAGCAATCATTAGCTTCAGTAGAAGCTTTGACTGCTTCAGATGCGCCATTATGGCAATCACTGGAATCCTTGCGAGATGCGGCGAATTCTACGAAAACGCTGACAGATTATCTCGAACGTCATCCAGACTCAATTATTTATGGAAAGGAATAGGCGCTAATGAGCGACAAGGCTAAATATTTATTGCTTGCTTTAATGTTAATGTTTTTTCTTAGTGCTTGTATGCGTAGCAATAAACCAATTCAGTTTTATAGACTTAATGCCAGTGCGGCAATGCTTGATACTATTCGACTACCTGAATCTACAAGTCAAGCGGTGATTGGTTTAGGGCCTATACGTATTCCTGATTATTTGAATAGGCCGCAAATGGTCATGGCTATTAGCGATAATGAATATCAGGTGTCGGAAGAGTATCGTTGGGCAGAGCGTTTGGATCAAAATATTTCTTTGGCTTTGACTAAATTTTTGTCTAGTCAGTTAG
>Ga0214199_1000260_pt1 | contig 12977 bp, 10 predicted proteins | sample TroBogEpilimnion_24_FD_153037 | JGI IMG/M metagenome (GOLD analysis project Ga0214199, IMG submission 153037) | Freshwater microbial communities from Trout Bog Lake, WI - 04OCT2008 epilimnion | ecosystem: Environmental > Aquatic > Freshwater > Lake > Epilimnion/Euphotic zone | place: Trout Bog...
AGGTATCTACACAAATAATTGTTAGCATTCCCACGCGCGAACGATAACATTGTGGTGAAGATCGTAGGGGCGTATTGCATACGCCCTTATAAAATAAGCCCTATAACATTTACTTCCGATGTTGGGCGTATGCAATACACCCCTACAATTCTTTACTGTGGACATTGAGCCGGAGCGGGAGAACGTTAAATACCTGGACACAATGTTGGGTTACGCTAACGAGACTGTGAAAGTATTATGATTTTAGCTTCCCCCTTTGTAAAAGGGGGATCGAGGGGGATTTTATTAAACCATATGTTACTGATATTTAATAACAATTGTTTAATAGATCAAATCTCCCCTAACCCCTCTTTGCTAAAGAGGGGAATAAAAAGAATACTTTCACAGTCTCTAACTCTAACGCTAACCCAAGCTACAAAAAAACCCAAGTCTTCAGCTTCTAAACTGCCGACTTGGGTTATTTACAACGCGAGTTATAGCAAATTATCTAGGTGCGTTAATCTTATCAATTAATTGCTCTTGACTTAAATGACGTACATTTTCACCTTTGATCATATAAACTAAATGCTCACAGATATATCTAGCATGATCACCTACTCTTTCCAAAGCACGAACTGTTGTTAGTACGTCTAAAGATCGAGTGATGTTTCTTGGATCTTCCATCATGTGAGTAATCAACAATCTAACGATATTGTCATATTCACGGTCTACTTTTTCATCACGGCCAGTAATATTTGGAACTTCTTCAACTGACATTCTAGCAAATGCATCTAAAGCATGATCCAACATACTTTTTACTAGAACAATCATGTGATCAACTTCATGTCTAGGCAAGCTATTCACATCGCCTGAAATCTTGATAGCTGATTCAGCAATACGCACCGCTTTATCGCCCACTCTTTCTAATTCATGAATAATTTTAATGATGGCTAGCAATAATCTTAAATCAAAAGCCGTAGGCTGCCTGAGTGCTAAAATCTGGGTACATTCCAAATTAATCGCGATTTCTAGCTCATCAATTTGGCTGTCTTGACCGATCACTTGCTCTGCAAGCTCAAGATCATTGGTAGTGAGAGCATTGATGGCTAACTCTAATTGCTGCTCAACCAACCCCCCCATGGCTAAAACTTTATTACGTACATCTTCCAATTCTTTATTGAATTGTCCAGAGATATGATGACTTATTTTGCTGTTATCCATTGTCTGCTCCTAATTAGCCATATCGACCGGTAATGTAGTCTTCAGTTTGTTTTTTACTAGGATTAGTAAATAACTCACTGGTGGTACCAATCTCTATCAATTCACCCATATACATAAATGCAGTGTAATCAGATACACGTGCCGCTTGTTGCATATTATGTGTCACGATAACGATGGTATATTTTTCTTTAAGTTCATTAATGAGCTCTTCAACCTTTAGTGTTGAAATAGGATCCAACGCTGAAGCAGGTTCATCTAATAATAATACTTCAGGCTCAATCGCAATGGCTCTAGCAATAACTAAACGTTGTTGTTGACCACCTGACATACCTAAGGCATTGTCATTTAGACGATCTTTCATTTCGTCCCATAATGCTGCACCGCGCAAAGCTTTTTCAACGGTCTCTTCCAAAATACGCTTATCGTTGATACCTTGAATTCTTAAGCCATAAGCAACATTTTCAAAGATAGACTTTGGAAATGGATTTGGCTTTTGAAATACCATACCTACGCGTCTACGTAAGGCTGCAACATTGACAGATTTATCATAAATATTGTCGCCGTCAACTAAAATTTTACCTTCAATTCTAGCGCTATCAACCAAATCGTTCATACGATTAATGCAACGTAACAATGTTGATTTACCACAACCACTAGGCCCGATATAAGCAGTTACTTTTTTCTTTTGCATTTCCATGTTAATGCCATGTAATGCCTGTTTTTCACCGTAAAACAGATTTAGGTTTTCTACTTTAATACAGGTTTCACTAGGCTGCTGTTGCGTTGCATCCTTGTCTCGTAAAACTGAGCTCATATCAATTGAATGTGATCTTACATTTTGTGCTGTCATTTGTTTAACCTTCTAGTGCCCGATATTTTTCCCGCAAATTATTTCTGATGACAATCGCAGCCAAATTTAGGCCAATAATTACCAACACTAGTAATAATGCAGTCGCATAAACCAATGGTCTCGCCGCCTCAACATTAGGGCTTTGAAAACCAACATCATAAATGTGAAATCCAAGATGCATAAATTTTCTATCTAAATGCAAAAATGGAAAGTTACCATCTAACGGTAAGGTAGGTGCTAACTTAACAACACCCACTAACATTAATGGTGCTACCTCACCCGCCGCTCTAGCAACCGCTAATATTAAACCAGTCATCATGGCAGGACTCGCCATCGGCAATACTGTCAACCATAAAGTTTCAAGTTTAGTTGCACCTAATGCCAAACTACCTTCTCTGATGGAACTTGGAATACGTGCTAAGCCTTCTTCTGTAGAAACAATAACTACAGGTAAAGTTAGCAAAGCCAAAGTAATAGAAGCCCATAATAAACCCGGTGTACCAAATACTGGCGCAGGCGCTGATTCTGGGAAAAATAGTTGATCTATATTACCTCCCAAAATATAAACGAAGAAGCCTAAACCAAATACTCCATAAACCACCGAAGGTACACCTGCTAAATTATTTACTGCAATTCTAATTAAGCGAGTAATGAAACCTTGTTTAGCATATTCACGTAAATATACAGCCGCGATCACACCAAATGGAGTCACAATTAGCGACATCATCAGAACCATCATCACAGTACCAAAGATTGCAGGAAAAATACCGCCTTCAGTATTGGCTTCACGGGGTTCATCCGTTAAAAATTCAATCGCTTTATTTCCATAATGGAAGACTTTTTCAAACACGTTCATGTTGTTTGGTTGAAAAACTCTAACGACCTTCGCCAACGGTATAACCAATTCAGCACCGTTTTCAGCTTTAGCTACTAAGCTATCAGTACGTAACTTCTGATAAAGCCCTGTCAACGTAGCTTGATATTGCTTGTATTCAGTTTCTAAAGCTGTTTTTTCAGTAGCAATCTCTTGTTTTGCCGCATCATCTAAAGAATTTTTCAGCTCAAGTCTTCTTTGTTTAAGCCTTAGACGTTCTAAAGCATAATTGATGGCTCCAACTTCCTTCTTTTCAATGTGTGCAATTTCTTTAAATATTGCTAATGTTTCAGTAATTTTAGACTGTAATACTGGCCAAGCTTGTTCACCGCTGGCAATAACATTCCCGGCTTCTTTTACTTGGAGTAACTGTCCATAAAAGTTACCCCACTCACGACGCTCAACCACGATCAAGTTAGTAGGTTGAGTATGATCTTTAATATTACGTTCTTGTATCCAACGAAAATCAGCGCCAGTTAGATCTCTATTACCGGTTTTAACTAAATACTGAACTAAAGTATCTTCATTATCAGCCATGACAAAGCCTGTGCTTTTTGCCATCGCTGCGGGTGTAATGCTCGTCTCTACTTTTTCACCAATAATCACTTGAGGCTGTTTATCGGGTTCCTGATAACTAAATTGGTGAACTTGATGTGGCCAAAAATGACCTACACCACGTCCAACTACCAGAGCCAAGACTCCAACAACCATGATAAGACTTAAGCTGACCGCTGCTGCATTCAGCCATATCCAAGGGGTGCCGCTTTTAAACCATAATCTAATCATAATGAACTATATTTTTCGCGTAAGCGCTGACGAATAACCTCAGCCAACGTGTTAAAAACAAACGTAAATACAAACAACACCAAGGCTGCTAAAAACAACACTCGGTAATGAGTACTATCTACTTCCGATTCAGGCATTTCTACAGCAATATTAGCAGCCAAGGTTCTTAAGCCTTGAAAGATACTGATATCCATCACTGGAGTATTACCCGTTGCCATTAATACAATCATAGTTTCACCAACAGCACGACCTAGACCGATCATGACCGCTGAAAAAATACCAGGACTAGCTGTTAATAATACGACCTTAGTCATGGTTTGCCATGGCGTTGCACCTAATGCCAATGAACCAACAGTCAGATGCTTAGGCACACTAAAAATAGCATCTTCAGCAATAGAGAATATAGTTGGAATCACCGCAAAACCCATCGCTATGCCAACAACCAAAGCATTACGTTGATCATAACCTATGCCAAATTCGCTCTTAAACCATTCACGTAAACTACCATTGAATAATAAAGCTTCTAAAGGCACGCTTACGCTAAATGCAAACCAAGCACTCAATATGATAACTGGAACGAGTAAAGCCGCTTCCCAACCACCTGGAATGCTTTGTTGCAGTTCTTTTGGTAAATATTGCCAAGCATAGGCAAACAACATAACGCCTAAAGGAATGATCATAAACAACGAAAACAGACCCGCCAAATGTTCCTCTATAAAAGGAGCTAGCCACAATCCAGCTAGAAAACCCAAAATTACAGTAGGTAACGCGCCCATGAGTTCAATAGACGGCTTAACATATTGACGCATTTTTGGTGTCATGAAGTAAGCGGTATAAATTGCACCCATCAATGCTAGAGGCATCGCCATCAGCATGGCATAAAAGGCCGCTTTCAATGTACCGAACACTAAAGGCGTAAAACTATATTTCGGCTCAAAATCACTATTAGCAGAAGATGATTGCCAAATGTAATCAGGCTTTGGATAGCTTTCGTACCAAACTTCTTGCCAAAGTGAACTTAAAGAGACTTCAGGATGTTCGTTATCAACTTTCCAATAACTAATTTTATTATCGTCTGATTGAACTAGCAGTGTATTAGCTCTAGGTGAAATAGCTGCACTTATTGGAAGCGCATTACTGATACGTTCTTTAATCATTTCCCGTTCAGACGTTGAATGATAAATACCCATCATGCCATCTGTATCTAAAGTAACAAAACCTTTACGACGTTGTTCTGGGTTAATAGCGATGACCGCTTTATCAGAGACTTTAAATACTCTAGTTTTTTGCATGCTGAAGCGATTTTGCTTATCTCTCACTTTACTCCATTGAGAAACCAAACCGCTGGTGTCGCCAATCATCAAAGAGATATCACCATTCAAAAATACAGCGCTGGAAACTTTAACTCCAGGCTCAAGAATATTTTGCTCATTAACAAGCGTTGGTGCTGTTTTATCGATAATATCAAACAAAGCGAGTTGTCCAGAACTACCTAATAAATAAAGATTACGTTCTTCTTTATCAATAAGAATATCGGTGACTTCGCTTGCTGAATAATCTAGCACTGAATCAGTTCTAGTAACGGTTGCCTCATCATCAAACAAGGTTTTTTCTTTTTCAAAATGCGCCAAGCGAATTTTATCTGCACTACGCACTATAATAGTACTAGCACCTTCGCCTATTCTAACGGCAATCTTTTCTAATGCAGCACCTGTTTCATCAACGATTAATGGTTCTTCACCCATCGGATAACTTAATACTGGATTGATTTTTCTGATCTTATCCGCATAGGTGACTTTATACTGATGTTTAACGATAATAGCTTTACCATTCGATAAACCATAAATAACAGCACCTTCACTATTAGGACTACCTTGAGAAAAACTCACGATATGTGCGTCTTCAGGTATCTTTAAAGTTTCTGTTGAAATGTTTTTTCCAGTAGACACTTCGAAGAAGATAACTTGTCCTGAATCAGTAAATCTAACAGCGACTTCGTTTTGTTCTTCAACGCCCAACAACACGGTTTTACCTAAACCGGCTTCGGGCACTTCATATTGCTTAACCGATTCGGCATCTGCTGAAAGGAATAAAGGGAATACCACATATAACAAATAGAAAAAGATCAAAGCAATAGCAACGATAACACCCAAGCCACCGATTACTACGCCATAGCGAGCTATGCTGTCTTTTATCAACCGCCAACGTTCATGAACGCTACCAGATGTTTTTGTTATAGCTGGGGAATAATTTGTTTGATTGTTTATTTCAGACATGAGCAGCTTATAAATTAAATTGTGACAATGATTACCGACCTCAAAAAAAAGGGCTGAAATTCACATTTCGAACTTCAACCCCTTTCCATTTGATTGTCAGTATTAATGATGACTATCGTCGAGGGGATAATTCATTAACCAGACTAACTTCCTTGTTAATTTTCATCCACTACTATTACGAATAATTACTGATCTGACTGTCTTATTTAAGAGTAGTCAAAACTTTATCAACAACTTTAGCTGGTAATGGGATATAACCATCTTTTATAACAACTTGTTGACCAATTTTAGATAAAACCATTTTCAAGAATTCGTTTTCTAAAGGTGCCAAAGGTGTGTTAGGTTTTTTATTAACATAAATGAACAAATAACGTGTTAATGGGTAGCTACCGTTAATTGCATTTTCAGGTGTTGCTTCAACAAATGGTTGGCCTTCTTTTTTAGCTAAACCGATCATTTTCACGCCTGAAGTTGAATAACCCATGCCTGAATAACCGATACCGTTAGCAGAAGAAGTCACTGATTGAACCACAGAAGCAGAACCAGGTTGTTCGTTCACGTTACTTTTAAAGTCACCTTTACATAAAGCATGTTCTTTAAAATAACCATAAGTACCTGATACAGAGTTACGTCCGTATAATTGGATACTTTTAGAAGCCCAAGCAGGCACACCCGCTTCACCCCAATTAGTAATATCTGCAGCTTGACCACATTTACGAGTCGTTGAGAAAATCGCGTCAACTTGTGGAATACTTAAACCTTTAATGGGGTTGTCTTTGTTAACCATAACAGCCAAAGCATCAATCGCTACAGGAATAGCAGTTGGTTTGTAACCATATTTATCTTCGAAAGCAGCTAATTCGTCATCTTTCATTTCACGGCTCATAGGGCCGATGTTTGAAGTGCCTTCTGTTAACGCTGGTGGCGCAGTAGAAGAACCTGCTGCTTGAATTTGAATATTAACGTTAGGGTATTCACGGTTGAATTCTTCAGCCCATAAGGTCATTAAGTTAGCAAGTGTGTCAGAACCAACACTTGTTAAGTTACCAGAGATACCATTTGCTTTTTGATAAGCAGGTACCGCAGCATCAACAGTTTGTACTGCATTTACCGAAACGCTGAATAATGCTGATGTAGCAAAACCCATTGCTGCGATCAACGATTTAGTTTTAAAAGATATTTTCATCATCAAATCTCTATGTTGGTTATTGTGGGACTATTATTCAATTCTAAGATTACAAGAATATGCAGGTTATATTACAAGGTAATGACATTGTTGTTTTTTTATCAATTAATGTCGAGTTTTACGACAAGATTAGATTGAATTATCCTCATCCAATAAAGACTTTGCATAAGTAAGCGATAGCAATTGCGCACAACCAGGCTCTAAAGCAAACCAATCTTCAGGCATCTTCAAGCGGACGAATGCCGATGTGGGTAATAACTTATTGGTTTCTGGTAAGCGCGTAGCACCTACCAAATAAACCAACAAGTCTTCCAAATCTGGATTATGACCGACCAGTAAAACTCTAGTCGCATTGATTGGACAATCTGCTAATACCGCCTTAATAGCTTCAAGCCCTTCTTGATACATGCGTCTATCTTGCTTAATATCTAAACCCTCGATCGATAAAGCTTTATGAGCAATATTTGCAGTAGAGATCGCTCGCTTTGCTGGCGAACTAACAAGATAATCTGGCAATATATGCTGTTGTAGCATCCATTCAGCGACGCGCTGAACTGCAGCCTTGCCACGTTTTTTTAAAGGTCTATCAAAGTCATCAACCGCAAGATCGCGATCGGATTTTCCATGTCTTAGTAGACATAATTCTTTACTCATATTAATCACCGATATATTTAAAAAGCAGGCAATATTAAAACTAGGTTACGATAGCCCTTGATTGTTACACTGTCATTAAATGTTAATACGACATTGTTAATATAACTGGATAATACTTTTACCCAATTCCTACCCTAACCCTCAAACGTCTTTAATATGCCTTTATCATTTAACTTTATAACAAGTTTAAGTGCAAAGAAATTTATTGCCAAACTTAGCGATAAGGCTAATGTGCAGTTGGTTTCTAAGCAATATTCGTTAAAAACATATTATGACAGCTTTGACTGGCGACTTTATGCAAAGGGTATCAGCTGTGAATTTAATCGCTCAAAAACAAATTCTAGCCTTATTTTAAGAACCCTCGGTGATGATGGTATTTTGGCAAGTGCTGACTTAAATGAAGTCCCTCACTTTAGCCATCAATTACCTTCAATAGAAGTCCGTCAAATTGTCGAGCCCTTATTAGATTGTCGAGCACTCATCGCAGTCTGTAATTTAGATTTCGAAACTTATAGCCTCAATATTCTTAACAGCGATGAAAAAATTATCTTACGTTTAATCTTAGAAGATCACGAACTTTTTGATAATCGTATCATTTTACTGCCTATCAAAGGATACGATAAAGCCACGGAACAAATTGTTGAACTACTCACTACTGATTTTGGTTTAGTTCCCAACCACAAACCGCTGTTACTAACCGCTTTACACATGCAAGGCCGTAAACCCAATGACTATAGCTCAAAGTTAAATATCAACCTTGACCCTGATATGCGAGCTGATATTGCTACTAAATATATCTATAGCCATTTACTAAAAGCCATTAAAGATAACGAACAAGGTACTATTGCCAATATCGATAGTGAGTTTTTGCATGATTTTAGAGTGGCCGTTAGAAGAACCCGTGCAGGTCTTAGCCAACTTAAAAACCTGTTGCCTGAAAACTCCAGCCAATACTATACCGATTTCTTTTCTTGGTTAGGTCAAGTCACCGGTACAACTCGGGATTTAGATGTTTATTTGCTTAATTTTGCAAACTATAAAGATAGCCTGCCTGAATCGATGCGCGATGATTTACTGCCACTTTATGATTTTCTGCTGCTTAAGCAACAGCAGGCTCAAAAAGAACTCGCTATAAAATTACGCTCTACTCGCTACCTAACAACCATCTCCGAATGGGAGCAGTATCTCAAAGCACAAGCACCACTGATGCCTGTTGAGCCCAATGCTAAGCTGAGCATTAAACAACTTGCTGATCGACGTATTTGGAAAAATTTCAAGAGAGTTATACAAGAAGGTGACGTGATCACTGAACACTCACCGGCAGAAACCTTACATGATCTTAGAAAGTCTTGTAAAAAGTTACGTTATTTAATGGAGTTTTTCCAAAATCTTTATCCTGAACAACAAATAAAAGTCTTTATTAAAAATCTTAAAGGCTTGCAAGAAGTTCTGGGTGATTTTCAAGACTATGCCATTCAAGAATCAACTTTAAAACAATTTAGCGAAGAAATGCTAGCCAATCAAGTACCGGCTAATACCCTCCTTGCCATGGGCGTACTCATTCAAAATTTAGACACCCTAAGAACTCAGGCACGCGACGACTTTTCTGCTAAATTCTCACACTTCAAACATCAAGACAACCAAGAAACACTAAAAATTTTGCTAAAGGATTAACCCAACAAATCGCTGATTACGCTCTTAAATCTTACTATTTCATTAGCGCTAATCAGAACTCGACTCCTGTTTAAATAACTTGTTTTTATGGCTACTATTAAGTTTCCTGAGCTACAACAATTAGAAAGCATCATCGAACAATTAGGTGATCGAGCCCAAACGACCATTATTGAACGCATCGTTTTTAGAGGGCATGAGTTTCCTATACATTGCATTACCTTAGGTTCTGACCGTCCCGATGTGCCCGTCTTAGCTTTTTTTGGTGGTGTGCATGGATTAGAAAAAATTGGCTCTCAGGTCATATTGTCTTTTTTAGAAACGATTAGTCATTTATTAGACTGGGATAAGGAATTCCTTGCTAGATTAGAAAACTCTCGTTTGATTTTTGTTCCCATCGTCAATCCAGTGGGTGTCTACATGGGTACTCGTTGCAATGGAAACGGCGTTGATCTCATGCGCAATGCGCCCATCGAAGGAGAAGGCGTTACTCGAATTTTTAGTGGCCAGCAACTATCACCGCATTTACCTTGGTATCGTGGCGATCCACTTAATATGGAAAAAGAAGCGCTAGCAGTCTGTCGCGTAGTTGAAGAGCATCTTTTTAATGCGCCACTCTCTATTGCTTTCGACTTACATTCAGGCTTTGGACTTAATGATCGTCTATGGTTTCCCTACGCTTCATCAAAAACTCCCTTTGCCTTTCTTGCGGAAATCTATGCATTAAAAGCTCAGCTAGATCTTTGCTATAAACATCATATTTATAAAATAGAACCGACTTCTAATGAATATATGATCAATGGTGATTTATGGGACTTTTTATTCAATGAATTTATATTACAAGAAAAAAATGAACGGGTGTTTTTGCCATTGACCTTAGAAATGGGTTCATGGCTGTGGCTGCGAAAAAGCCCTTTACATTTATTTTCACGCTACGGCTTATTTCACCCGCTGTTACCTCATCGTCAACAACGTATCTTTAGACGCCACTTCGCTTTATTTGATTTTTTACATCGCAGCCTTTTGTATCCAGAAAAATGGACGCCGCTTACGCCACAACAAAAGCATGACAACTATCAAACAGCCTTAAAGTTTTGGTATGAATAACTTAACAGGACAGCGCTGGATATTGCTCAGGGGTTTAGCTCGTGAATCAAGACACTGGGGTGCTTTTATAGTACAACTCCAAGCCATATTTCCTGAGGATGAAATAAACTTATTGGATCTACCTGGCACTGGCCGCTTTTATCAAGAAACCAGTCCTAATAGCATTCAAGCTATCTGCCACCAGCTTCGAGCCCAAGCCCTAGATAAGGGCTATTTACAGCAACCCGTCAACATACTTGCTCTATCACTAGGTGGAATGGTGGCATGGGAATGGATGCAATGTTATCCCAAAGATATTGCTACAGCCACTCTCATGAATACCAGTTTTTCGAACTTAAGTCCTTTTTACCAAAGGCTACGCTGGCAAAGTTACCAACAATTTCTTAGTCTAGCAGTGACGCGCAATATCAAACAGAAAGAAGCAAAAATATTACAACTAACCAGTAATAGTCGCGCTGACGATCAGTCTATTTTATTAGAATGGGAAACCATTCAATCCGAACAGCCCATCAGCTTTAAAAATAGTCTTCAGCAGATTTGTGCAGCAGCGACTTACAAACCGAGTAAGAGTGAACCACCCTGCCCTGTTTTATTGCTTAATAGCCTTCAAGATAGGCTAGTCTCGCCTCTTTGTTCAATGGCTATACAAAAACAATGGCAACTAGAACTCCGCAGCCATCCCAGTGCCGGACATGATTTAACCCTTGATGCGGGTGATTGGGTAGTTATGCAATTAAAGGATTGGTTGGTGTAGATTAAATAAGTAACATTCACGCCTACAAACCTTTGTAATGGAGTCAAAACTCACGAGTTTTGTTGCTTGGCGTAGCGATAGCTTAAGCCAAGCATTTATTGCGCGTCCTGTCGGGTTACGCTACCGCTAACCCGACCTACAAAAGTAGTACCTTGTAGGGGCGACAGATTCGTACTGTACATTCGTTTATTGATACGTTGCGTTTCCGGCACAGGAGCACTGCCGATGCCGGAAACGCTTTACTCACTACGCTCGTAAAGTCTTATTCCGGCCTACAAACCTTTGTAATGGAGTCAAAACTCACGAGTTTTGTTGCTTGGCGTAGCGATAGCGTAAGCCAAGCATTTATTGCGCGTCCTGTCCGGTTACGCTATCGCTAACCCGACCTAAAAGCTACCCAATGTATTATGACGATCTTAGATCTGACTCTGGTTTATTAATAAGTTCTACCCAATCTCTCCAAATAGAAATAAGCACAGCCATGAGTGCTGGCCCCAAAAACAAACCTAACAATCCAAAACATTCCATACCACCGAATATGCCTAATAAGGTCCATATAAACGGTAATTGCACGGCTTTACCGATCAGTATCGGACGCACATAATTGTCTGCAATCAGCGTTAATATCATCCCGTATACAAATAAACCGCTACCTAACAATGGTTCGCCGTTAACCATTAACACCAAGGCACAACTAGTAAATATTAATTTTGCTGCATAAGGAATCATCGCAAAAATGCCTGTTATAGCACCTAACATGGCAGGATGACTTAAACCAACCAATCCGTAAGCTGCCCCCAATAATAAGCCTTTAGCAATTCCTATTAACAATAAGCCATTAACTGTAGAACGCAGAGTCGCTGTCGCATGGTGTATATAGCGTAAGCTTTGAGCTCCGAAGATATATCGATGACTGCTCAGCGTTTTTTCGACTAAATAAACACCAAACTGATAAACACTAAACAAAGCAACCAATAAGATAAAAAAGCCGAAGAAATAATGCACTAAATGGCCAGCAATATGCTGACTATATGCACCTGCATGACTATTACTCAACCATTGCAAGATATCATGATGAACTGTTGAACTATTGACCAAAGTTAGCCAACTTTGTTGTAGCCATAAGCCAACAACAGGCAGTGACGTCAGCCAAGCTGGCGGAGGAATATCGATACTTTTTACATCAGTCAGTAATTGAGATAATGCTTGTGCTTCTTGAGCTAAGCGCAACAAACCATAACTCACAGGTGCCAATATTATCAGGGCAATTACTACTGTTAATAACCAAGCCGCCCAATTTGATTGTCCCTGCTCAGCATTGTCCTTTATTAATCGTTGATAAAGAGGCCACGTACAAATGCCTAAGACCACCGCCCAAGCTAAGTAACTTAGGTAAGCATGTAAAACCCAAGCACCTAAGCAGAATAAAATAACAGCACCGATAAATCTTGCGCGAGCTTGCAGGGTAAGTGACATAGGGATTTAGGTTAATGTTTAGTAAAGGGAATTGGCAAAGAAAGCTGGCTGTCAACTTGATAAGAGTCCCTACGGTATCTCAAAGTAATAGTTGTAATTGTAGGCCGAAATAAGACTTTATGAGCGTAAGAGACTGTGAAAGT
>Ga0214199_1000262_pt1 | contig 12869 bp, 11 predicted proteins | sample TroBogEpilimnion_24_FD_153037 | JGI IMG/M metagenome (GOLD analysis project Ga0214199, IMG submission 153037) | Freshwater microbial communities from Trout Bog Lake, WI - 04OCT2008 epilimnion | ecosystem: Environmental > Aquatic > Freshwater > Lake > Epilimnion/Euphotic zone | place: Trout Bog...
TAACAACGATTTCGGGATTCAAATTTTTTATGTGATGAATATAGTCTCTATAAAGTGTACTCAATGGATCTTTTGTAGCTTTTTGCTTACCTGCAACACTAAATGGTTGACATGGTGGACCGCCAATTATGACGTCTGGATTTTTACCTAATACCTCTTTCACTCTACTAGGGTTTAGCGTTCTAATATCAGCTTTATGAAAATTCCATTCTGGTCGATTCGTATTAATAGTTGCTTCTGTCCATTCCTCAATATCCGTTGCAAACTTAGTTTTAAATTGTATCAATTCATTACTAGCCTGCTCAAAGCCAAGATCTAAACCACCTGCTCCACAAAAATAAGATGCAATAAGTTTTTCGCCAACATTATTTTGTTTTATGAAGAAATTCGCTATTTCACCTGCTACGGCTTTCGCTAATTTAACAGGTACAGCATTCCCAATCTGTTTCTGGATCTGTCCTAGGGTGCCTTTAAACTCATAATCAATTGGAAAATCCTGAAGACAAGCGGCTTCTCTAGGGGTTAAATAACGATCATAGTATGGATGAACAAATTTATTAAAAATATACGCAGTGACAGTTAAAGCAGGTTTGTCCATCTCTAAGCGTAATAGTCGCATATTGGGGCCACCTGTTTTTTTATCGCCCTTACGAATAAAGCTTTCATGTTGAAGATGGAGTGGTAAATCCCCCATTCGTCCACCCGATGGTAAATGTTTTATACGCTCAAGGACGATGCCATCATGCACTCTAGTTTGATGATTAGGTACTACTTTCATATCATCAATTCACGAAGTAATGGTTTTTCTAATGTGATAATGTAATCAAAAGCATAACGAAGATCTTCTTTAAAAATAACTTGTTGACTGCCAAAATCTTTTAAATCTTTTTCCAACCCCCAAAGCATGGGAATGAATGGCAAAACATAGTCTTCATAATGCCTATAAGCAGGAAGATTAGAAATAATAGCTGTCTTGCAATTTTCATCATGCTTATTAGTTATTCCAATTTTTAAGGTTTGGAATATACCCTTTTTAATATCATCAGTTCTATCCATACCTGCACTGGTTTTACTATCGCTAATAACTTGCTCCCTTGGCCAAGCATGATCACTTTTTGCTATTTTTGGTGGACTTCCACAAGCATTCGTTAAAGAATATATTCTATTATCCTTGTTTTTAGTAATGTAAGACTCTTTTGCAGATAACCAAGTTTGATAATGTTTTTCTATATCATCGGTATTTTCGTCATTAACCATATAATCTACAAATGGTTTAAATGGCCAATTTTCTGAGCCCGTTTTACCCAAAGGGATAACATTTTTATCATGAAGATAAAGTGCGGAATCGCACACCTTTAATTGAGACGATGTAATAGTAACTCTATGGTGATGTGTTGCGCTTTCGAATTGCTCAATTTTTATGAGCAATGGATAGGTTATAAGTGGTGCAGATTTAACTTCAGCAAAAATTCTCATACCGTTTTTATGAGTAATCAAAGCATCCGCTGAATTCCCTCCCCCAATAGCAATAACACTTTCAAAATTGTCTGAATAATATTCAATAAATTTTAAAATAATTTCGCTACTCAATTTACCCAGTGCACCAGATTGAGGCTTTACAGCTTTTTGATATTGCCATGAGCCATTTTCATAGCATGGTGCACACAAATTAATAAATCCAATATGTGCATTATAATCATCGAATATGCTATCACAATATTCAATTGATTTTTCCAGTCCAGCCCCCGAATCTATATATGCCATAGACATAATGGCATCAAAAAGAAAAGCTCGAAAAGAAGGCTCACCTCTTTTTAGAGATTTAAATAATCTATCAATCTCACATGCCCATGGGTACTCGGAAAGTGGCAAATGACCAATAGTTTTTATACTTTTATTACTCAAGTTAACTCCTTATTTAATCGTGATTGCATTTTTTACTACAAAAGCCTAAATAGCCTAAATAATACTTATAATGCTCGATATAATTTTTTAATTGATCAACTACAGAGCACCTTTAGTACTCAGTGGATTCTTGACCACTTGTACAATAATATGCTGACCGCCTTCCAGCCAGCGCTGCATCGCTTGGGACAATTCAGGTGTAGACCAAGGTTTACCGGGTATATCCAAGGTAACAATATGAGTACCCTGAGGGATAGCAGCAATCATACGCTCACCTTCTTCTTTAACAATTCGGGCAACATCGCTATTTTTTGTACGCTTACCAGGAGCAATTTCTTTAAGCACCAGCTCGCACTCACGCGGTAAACGCTTGGCATATTCATCATAGCCTTGCTGCACCCAGCTGGGCATACGGTTTCCTACTGAAATAAGATTTATTTGCATGGGTATGGAGGATACAGACAACATTGAATTGATGCAATAACGCACTTATAACACTGAGCCATGGGCATAGGTATCTACACAAGTAAAAGTAGCGTCATTTAAGGGCTACCCACTTATCACGGGACATTTGTCGATCAGGCATTCATGCCCGACAATGACGATTCTTGAATGCCATTGTCTGCACTTAAAAGAACCCTGGCTAAATGCTGGGATTCGTCCCTCATCCCAGCCTACATTATAAGTAGGCTGGGATGTAGCGACAGAGACTATGAAAGTATTCTTTTTATTCCCCTCTTTAGCAAAGAGGGGTTAGGGGAGATTTGATCTATTAAAAAATTATCATTAAATATCAATAACCTATGGCTTAATAAAATCCCCCTCGATCCCCCTTTTACAAAGGGGGAAGCTAAATTCATAATACTTTCACAGCCTCGACAGCGGAATCCCAGCCATCGGAGCAGGGAGACGATAACTATGCCTTAATATACAACCCCAGTCCTTCAGGCAAGCCCTACATGGATTCGAAGCGATAGCGATAAACCAACCTTTATTTGAATACTTCTTCGTGAAGTTTTGGTTCGACTGTTTTTGGTCTTGCCTGCGTGCTGTAGTTTGCTGTCGCGAAACCACCCTACATCTGCATTATGGCGCACAACAAAAAAAAGCTTGCATACTACACTATCGACTCCGAATATACAGATCGCGACCTATCCCTACCTTTCGATCGGCATCCAGTGCACTTTACTGAATGCTCAGCAGAGTTAACTGAGTGCTATGCCCATCCTTAGTTTAAAAATTCTAGCCTTAATAAGCGTTATTCAAAGCTGATAGAGTGTTCTTCTAAGTTTGCTAAATACTCAGCAAGCTTTGCAAAGCCTTTTTGAGCTCTGAAGAGCCCTCAGCAAAGCTACAATAAAACTCAGCACGGCATGCTTAACGCTCAGCAAGACCTCAAGAGCCTTCTCGATAATTGAGGAGCGCTTAGCAAGACTTCGGTAGGACTCTGTTTGATTAAAAAAAGACTTAGCAAGCTTGCAAGAACACTCAACTAGCTTAGAGTAATGCTCAGCAAGGGCTAGCTAACGCTCGGCCGTGTTTGCAGAGCACTATTCTAAGATTACTTAGGGTTCAAACGCTATTCCTGAAACCCATTTAAATAATCGCCAGCTCCTGCTCGGTTTCTATCGGACTGCATCTTGGTTTAGCCAAATGATGCGTTTTAAACTTGAGCCTGGTTATCATTAAAAATACCTTGCCGACACCATTCTGCAAGGTGTAATCTTCGCTCGCAATTACAGCGCATTATCTTTAAAAACACTTACCGCACTTAAATCGAGAGACCCATAACACCTAATAAATTGATAGATTAAGACATAACAACAAGCTTTTTTTTCGGTTTTATGGATTTACCTGAGATAATAACAACAATAATTAACCCTAACCTTTAACGACGAGACGCAAACTATGTCAACATTTCCAATTGATCTTGGTGCTTATCAGCGCATAACCTTAGATCCAAGCATTAACACTCTTACTGACTCACAAAGAGCTAGCCTAAAAGCTAACATCCAACTGTGTCGTGATGCCATTGTCTTCTTTACCGCAACAGGTGCGGCCAGAGGCGTGGGCGGACATACTGGCGGCCCTTATGATACAGTGCCTGAAGTCATGATTATGGATGCTTTATTTCGTGGTTCTGCTAGTCAGTTTGTACCTATCTTTTTTGATGAAGCCGGTCACCGTGTAGCGACTCAATATTTGATGTCTACTCTTAATGGTGATTTACCTGCTGAACGTTTAATGGAATACCGTGCCGCTCACTCTCATTTACCGGGTCATCCAGAACTAGGATTTACACCTGGCGTAAAATTTAGCTCAGGTCGTTTAGGTCACATGTGGCCTTATGTTAATGGTGTTGCTATTGCAAATCCTCGTAAAGTTGTTTTTTGCCTAGGTTCTGATGGTTCACAACAAGAAGGTAATGACGCTGAAGCTGCTCGCTTAGCGGTTGCTCAAGGCCTTAATGTTAAACTAATCATTGATGACAATGATGTCACTATCGCAGGTCATCCTTCTAAATACTTAACTGGTTGCACAACTGCTAAAACTTTAGCTGGCCAAGGTGTCACTGTATTAGAAGGCGACGGCGAAGATCTTGATGATCTTTACAAACGTATTTGTACTGCTATCAATACTGACGGCCCTGTGGCTGTGATTAACCATCGTCCTATGTGCCCTGGCATCGTTGGCCTTGAAGGCTCGACTCACGGTCATGACGTTATCTCTGTGAAAGTAGCCGTTGAATATTTAGAGTCTCGCGGCCAACAAGCCGCTGCTGACCACTTAAAAGAAATTAAAGCACCTAAAAATGAGGCTGTATTCTTAGGTTCTAGTGATCGTTGGGATGCTAACCGTAACGTATTCGGCGATGCCGCTGTTGAAATCTTAGGTCGCTTAAGCGAAGCGGAACGTTACGAAAAAGTTCGCGTTGTTGATAGTGATTTAGAAGGCTCTTGTGGCTTATTCAAAATCCACGCAGCGTACCCAGAAGTGTTTATTTCTTCAGGCATTATGGAGCGTGGTAACTTTTCTGCTGCGGCCGGTTTTGGTATGGAAGCGGGCAAACAAGGTATTTTTGGTACCTTTAGTGCTTTCTTAGAAATGTTGATGTCTGAAATCACTATGGCACGTTTGAATAACTCAAACGTACTAAGTCATTTTTCTCATTCAGGCATAGACGACATGGCTGATAACACTTGCCATTTTGGTTTAAACAATATGTTTGCCGATAATGGCTTAAGTGATGGTTATGACACTAACCTTTACTTTCCAGCTGATCCTCTGCAAATGAAAGCCTGTCTTGAAACTATTTTCTTTAATCCTGGCTTACGTTTCGTCTTCTCAACGCGTTCTAAAGTGCCAACGATTTTGAATACTGAAGGTCAAGATTTCTTTGGTGGCGATTATAAGTTTGTCTCTGGTAAAGATGAAGTCATCCGTGAAGGTACGCAAGGTTATATCATCAGCTTCGGTGAATCTTTATATCGCGCCTTAGATGCAGTAGAGCGCCTAAAACTCGAAGGCATTGATGTTGGTTTAATCAACAAACCAACCTTGAATGTTATTGATGAAGATATGCTAGCCAAAGTTGGTAACTCACCTTTAGTATTGATCGTTGAGTCTTATAACCGTAAAACTGGCTTAGGAAGTCGCTACGGCTCTTGGTTGCTAGAACGTGGTTTAACACCTAAATTCGCGCACATTGCCACTCATAAAGAAGGCTGTGGCGGTCTTTGGGAGCAATTCCCACATCAAGGCCTTGATCCAGCCGGAATTATGGCTACAGTTAAGAGCATGTTAAAAGCTTAAAGCTTAAGCGATGAAAAGGGCGCATAGTGTGCGCCCTTTTTTTTGCCTAAAATTTATGGACTACCAACTTAAAGCGGGACAGCTTAGCTTAAAAGTGAACGATTAACCCGCCTTAAGTTGGTAGCCCTAACATTTGCATTTCTGATTTTAATCCCATAGACTGCCTCACGATTTAACTTACGATAGCGACAACAAGTCTTATGGCAAAAGAGCGAGTTATACAAATTAACCACGGTGGACTAGGACGCTTATTGAATAGCATCCAAACGCAGTTTATCGGAATGTTAAGAATATGGTCGATTCCGATTGTATTAATGCTCAGTATCGCCTCTGGATTTACCACTTACTATGGCTTATCTTATTTTATAGTGCCTTGGATTGCCTTGGTCATTACTATTGCCATTCAATCTATTATTGTTATTTGTTCGTTAGAAATTGCTGGCATCCACTGGAAAGCCAATCGCGTACGTTACCTTAGCGTACTCATGTCTTTGTTAGTGGCTATTACTGCCTCAATCACTTTTTCTTATTTTAAGTTTTATGAAGTTTCACAAAGTGAAACCATACAGATTGATCGAATTAATCAGATACGCAAAGAAGTTAATGATTATCTGGCGGCCATTTTAATCAGCAAAAGTGAAATTTTAAAACTCGAAAACAATGAGGTCGATAAAGCCAGTAATGATTTATCCAAAGCTTATTTCGGAACTCATGAACAAACGCCTCCAGAATATAAAAACAAAGTTGGTGAAGGCCCTTTTTGGAAACATTACAATCAACGCTATGAAGCTAAAAAAGAACACCTAGAAGACTTATATCAAGAATTTCATCAGCTTGATGAACATATACGCAAGCTGCAAGCTAGCCTAAATAGCTTATCTAGTGATACAGAAAATAATTATCAACTGGCCATAAACGGCTTGCAAGAAGTACAGCTTAACTTTAATCAACTGGCTGCCAATGCAGGAGTTTCTGCTCCTCAGGCACCTATCATAATGACCTACAAGCAATTTATTCAAGGCGTAACACCTAGTTTTGCTATGTGGAGCAATTTCTCATTGTTTGCTTTTGCTTGTGCAGCTATGGTTGATTTTTTTACTTTCCTACTGTCTTTTCGACTAGAAAGCACTGCGCCAGGCCCACTATCAGACCAAGAACAAGAATTAGTTTTTGAATGCCTCAGACAGTTTTCTGAGTTTAGAATCAATGAAAATGATGAGCTGGAAATAGTGATTGAAAAATCTAACATTGAACGTGCCAGACGTTACTCTGATTGGTCGCGCATGTTTGCTGTCGGGTTTTTGTTAAGTCGTGGATTCTTACGTAAAATTGATCACCGCTCAGTAGAGTTTGCTCCCAACCTTTATCCGTTGATTGCCGAACGCATGAGCAGTCAACTACGAGCCATCAAAATTAAAGCTGAAACTTCTGAAATAAAACCGGTGCATTATGACCACTAATTTATCGCCTTTAGATGCCTGGTTAACAGGAGAGCATAACGAGTCTATAAACAATGTTCAATTTTGGGATCCTGGCTTCGATGCCGAACGCAGAATCGTTGTAAGTCATCTTGGGCCTTTTCATAAATTATTTGAACGTCCAGAAAATTTTATACCACGTTTTTATCATCGAATTTATTCATTACCTATCACTGACTGGCAACTTAATTTAAAAACGCGGCTTTACGACGGCTTTTGTACTATGAGTACCGATTTAAATATCCATTTCCAAGCGACCTTACAATACGCTGAAAAAAGCCAAGATAGCTTAGCCGACATTAATGAGCAGATTAAAACACGCTATGAGGGCTTAATTAAAGATGCCGTTACCGCTGAACTAAATCAGCTTAAAGATGGCTTATGGATACAATCGGGCTTAACCGAAATGGAGCGAAATATTGAGTCTGTCCTGAATGAAACTCTGATTTCAAAACATATTCAATGCCGCGTTTTATGTTCCTTAACACCCCATTTTTTAGCAATAACTGAAGATGAACAACTGAATGGTCGCTTTACTCAAGAGGCTGTTTATTTGAACGTCATGCAAAAAAACTTTGAATTTCGCGAAAAACAAAGTTTAGAGTTATATAGACAAGAAGCAGAGTTAGAAACCTTGCGCCTAGAGCATCAACAAAAACAATTAGAATCTATTTATCAAGACGATGAAATTGAACGTCAAAAACAAGCCATGGAAGCTAATGTCATCAAACGTCGCCTTGAAGATCAAGCCGCCCAACGCATAGAACAGCAATTACTAGAAACCCGCTTACACCAACAAAATATCGTTCATGATACTCAGTTAAAAGAAATTGAGTTAGCAGCCGAACTTCAATTTCAAGAACATAAACTTAATCGTTTACATGTTGAAAAAACTAAACAGGAACTTCAATTACGTGAACTTGAGCTCGCCGCCGAGATTCAATTTCAAAAAGACCAACAAACGCAGCTACAAGAACTTGAACTCGAAAAACAACTACAACAATTTGAGCATGAGCGCTTATTAAAAGAACGTCAGCAACAAGAAGCCGCTAAAGAGTCGGCTCAACAACATGAAGCTTGGCTAGCTCAAAAAGACCAAGAACAACACATCAAACAATTAGAACTAGATAAAGAACTTAAAATACTAGAATCTCAACAATTGAAGCGACAAGAATTAGAAGAAAAATTAGAGGCTAAAAAAATCAGCCATCAAAATCGGCTACAACGTATGCAATTAGAAGCCGAAGCTAAAGAACGAGAACTACACGCTGAATCTATCAAAAATAAAGATGAGTACTTACGCCAAGAAATTGAATTTTTAGTCTTAGACAAACAACGAGCAGAACTTAGTAAATCTATCAGAGGCGCAAATCAAGATAACAAATAAATTGACCTGAAAGTCATATAACTAAGAAAAATAGTGGTTATCAACTTAAAGCGGGACAATTTAGCCCAGACGAAAGGCTCAGGGCTAAAGATTAAGAATAGGTCGGGTTAGCGACAGCGTAACCCGACATTTAATTTAACCACACAAAAGTTATAACAAACCCTAGCAACTATAAATAAACCATGAGAATTTTAGGGATAGACCCCGGATCAAGACTAACCGGATACGGAATTATTGACGATTCACCACAAGGCTATAAATACATAGCTAGCGGTAGTATTAAGATTAAAGTAGATTATTTTCCCGATCGACTTAAGCAAATCTTCGACGGACTATTGGAAATTATAGATAATTACCAACCAGATCAGATGGCGATAGAGCAAGTCTTTATGCACAAAAATGCCGACTCGGCCTTAAAACTGGGGCAAGCTCGGGGTGCCGCTATTTGTGCCGTTCAAACTAAGGATATGCCGGTATTTGAATATGCGGCACGCCAAGTCAAACAGGCAGTGGTAGGTAAAGGTGCTGCTGATAAACTTCAAGTTCAACACATGGTAAAAATATTGTTAAACGTGCAAGGTGAATTATCATTAGATGCAAGTGATGCCTTGGGCATTGCTATTTGTCATGCTCATTATCAACAAACCGCCATAATGTTAAGTAAACAAGGTGTATATAAATGATTGGATTTTTGCGTGGCAAATTAGTCTACAAAGCGCCGCCTTTTTTAATACTCGATGTGCAAGGCGTTGGTTATGAGCTTGAAGCACCCATGACTACATTTTATGACCTACCTGCTCTTAATGAAGATATTAAACTCCATACTCATTTAGTGGTTAGAGAAGATGCTCATAGCTTGTTTGGCTTTTCAACACCAGCAGATCGAGCGCTATTTCGCACACTCATTAAAGTCAGCGGTGTCGGTCCTAAATTGGCCTTGACCATTTTATCAGGGCAAAGTGCTGAAGAATTTCATCGCTGTATTCATGACAATGATACAGTAGCCTTGGTACGTTTACCGGGTGTCGGCAAAAAAACCGCAGAACGCTTAGTGATAGAAATGCGTGATAGATTGCCTGATTTAGCCGAGTCAAGCTCAGCCAATATTAGCAGTGCTTCGACAATGCCTGCTATTGGCAATCCCAAACAAGAAGCCATGAGTGCCTTATGTTCTTTGGGTTACAAACCTTTAGATGCCAGTAAAATGGTGCAAAACATCAATACTGAAGGCAAATCCTGTGAAGATATTATCAGACTGGCTTTACAAGGGGCACTTAAGTGATTGAAAGCGATAGACTGGTAACAGCTCGTAGCCATACTGATGAAGAACGACAAGACCGCGCCATTCGTCCCAAACGCTTAGCGGAATATGTTGGCCAAAAAGAATTATGCTCGCAGATGGAAATTTTTATTCAAGCCGCGACAGCTCGCAAAGAAGCCTTGGATCACGTATTAATTTTTGGCCCACCTGGCTTAGGTAAAACCACACTGGCTAATATCATTGCAGCCGAAATGTGTGTTAAAATTCGCCAAACTTCGGGACCGGTACTCGATAAAGCAGGAGATCTCGCTGCATTACTCACCAATCTTGAAGCTCATGATGTATTATTCATAGATGAAATCCATCGTTTAAGCCCAGCAGTTGAAGAAATTCTTTATCCTGCTATGGAAGATTATCAGTTAGACCTTATGATAGGCGAAGGCCCTGCTGCCCGCTCTATTAAGCTAGATCTTCCTCCATTTACCTTAGTCGGTGCGACAACGCGTGCAGGCTTACTGACCTCACCTTTGCGTGATCGCTTTGGTATCGTGCAGCGTCTGGAATTTTACAGCGTTGATGAACTAGCAAGTATTGTGATACGTTCCGCTAAAGTGTTAGGTATTACTCTGGAGCAAAAAGGCGCATTCGAAATTGCACGCCGCTCTCGTGGCACACCTCGAATTGCTAATCGATTATTAAGGCGCGTACGTGATTATGCCGAAGTCAAAGGTAATGGTATTATTTCTGAGGGTATTTCTAGTCAAGCATTAGACATGCTAAGAGTCGATAATAATGGCTTTGATGCCCTAGATCGAAAACTACTGATGACCATGATAGAAAATTTTGATGGTGGTCCGGTTGGATTAGATACCTTGGCCGCTGCCATCAGTGAAGAACGAGGAACCATTGAGGATGTCCTAGAACCTTATTTGTTGCAACAAGGTTTTATTATGCGCACGCCACGCGGACGGGTAGTAACTCGAAATGCCTATTTGCATTTTGGTTTGCCTCTGCCAAAACAAATAGGCTCGTCAGAAGATTTATTTGATTGATTGATCGAAACATTACCCTAAACTTAGCGACATGAACCTTAAAAAATTTATTTGGCCTATTCGTGTTTATTATGAGGACACCGATGCCGGCGGCGTGGTTTTTTATGCCAATTACCTTAAGTTTTTTGAACGAGCACGCACTGAAATGCTTCGAGCAATGGGCCATGAACAAGATAAGCTGATGGTTAACCCAGGCATTATCTTTGCAGTACGGTCTGTACAGGTCGAATATCTAAAGTCAGCACGATTTAATGACCAAATCGAAGTTAGCGCTGAAGTTATACTTGCAAAAAGAGCCAGCCTTACTTTTGAACAACTAATTACACGAAACAATGACACTTTATGCACTTGCATAACGCGCATTGCTTGTTTGGACGCCAACACCCTGCGTCCTAAAGAAATCCCTACAAACCTACAAGAGCTGTTAAAGAATGAACACTGATTTATCTATATTCCATTTAATTACTGAAGCCAGTTTTGTTGTGCAATTTGTCATGCTAATTCTGATGATAGCGTCGTTAGCATCCTGGACTTTTATACTTTCAAAGCGCAAAGAACTTAATCGAGCTATTGAAATTACTGATGAATTTGAAGAACAATTTTGGTCAGGTGTCGCCTTAGCAGATCTTTATAGAAAACTCGCCGCAAAAGACTTTGAACCTGAAGGCATAGAAAAAATATTTCTAGCGGGCTACAAAGAATTCTCTCGCATGCACCAATCTGGCAGCGTTGAACCCGGCGTGCAAGTTGAGAGCGCACAACGCGTCATGCGTATCGAATTGTCTCGTGAATTAGAACGCTTAGATGAGCATTTAGCCTTTCTTGCTACCGTAGGCTCCACTAGTCCTTATGTCGGTTTATTTGGTACGGTATGGGGCATTATGAATTCATTTATGTCTCTGGGTAATGTTAAACAAGCAACCTTAGCTCAAGTAGCACCTGGTATTGCTGAAGCATTGATTGCAACCGCAATTGGTTTATTTGCCGCAATTCCGGCTGTTGTCGCTTACAACCGTTTTTCTACACGACTCGATAGATTAACGGGTCGTTACGAATTATTTGTTGAAGAATTCGTGGTGTTACTACAAAGACAGGTTCATAGCAAATGAGTAGAAAACACGGCCGCAGAAGACCCATGGCGGAAATCAATGTTGTTCCCTACATTGATGTAACCTTGGTATTACTTATTATTTTCATGATCACCACACCTATCTTACAGACTGGCGTAGATGTCGATCTTCCTCAAGCTGAATCAAAAACAGTGGAGTCAACAGGCAATGAGGATAACCCACCTATCGTTATTTCTATTAAAGAACAAGGCCTCTATTACATCAAAATCGGTACGGGTGATGATGAGCCTATTGCAGTTGAAGCCATAAATGCTAGCGTTGTAGCTGTCATTGCTGACAAACCTAAAACACAAATTCTAATCAATGCCGATAGAGGCGTAGATTACGGTACCGTGGTGACCATAATGGCCGAATTAAAAAATGCCGGTGTTCCTACGGTAGGGTTAATGACTAAGCCCAAAGATAAATAAGTTAGATGGATATAAAAAACAAGCTTAGACGGCCTTTTATACTTGCGTTAGCAATGCACTTGACGCTATTAGGGTTATTTGCATTAAGTGCGCTCTATAAGCCAGCCCCCAAAGAGCAACCGCCTGCCCCAGAAATCATTCATGCAACTATGATTGATTTATCGACACTACCAACTAAAGTCGAAAAAGATAATACTGAGGCTGAAAAACAAGCCGAAGCCGATGCTAAAGCTAAAGCAGAAGCCGCTAAACAAGAAAAGGCTGAAGCCGCCGCTCAGGCTAAAGCAGAGGCTGCTAAACAAGAAAAGGCCGAAGCTGCTGCTCAGGCTAAAGCAGAAGCTGCTAAACAAGAAAAGGCTGAAGCTGCTGCTCAGGCTAAAGCAGAGGCTGCTAAACAAGAAAAGGCCGAAGCTGCTGCTCAGGCTAAAGCAGA
>Ga0214199_1000267_pt1 | contig 12779 bp, 24 predicted proteins | sample TroBogEpilimnion_24_FD_153037 | JGI IMG/M metagenome (GOLD analysis project Ga0214199, IMG submission 153037) | Freshwater microbial communities from Trout Bog Lake, WI - 04OCT2008 epilimnion | ecosystem: Environmental > Aquatic > Freshwater > Lake > Epilimnion/Euphotic zone | place: Trout Bog...
CCTTGGTTTTAAAAACGGGATTGAATCGTGTAGGAAGGGTCACTTCCACAGGTTTGGAACCATTACCTGCGGCGATGTTCGCGTCAACGGAATTACACACCGTTTCACGAATAGTCGCAAGAATGGAGTCTTCATAAATTTGAGAACGCAAAAGGTTGGCAATGATGGACATGCCTTCCTGCTTGATACCAGCAGTCATTGAAGTAATAACGCCAGAGGTTTTAATCGTATTTTCTTTTTGAACTTGAATCATAGGTTTTGTTTTTTTGGTTTTTTTGTTTAACTACATACTTACTTTAACAATCATTTCACTTCCAGTCAACAAATAATTCAAAAAATCTTTCAAATCTTTTTTAGTAATTAAAATTAAATAAAAAAACCCGTTCACTTTTAAATGAACGGGTTGTGATTCAGACCTAGCCTTAGATTTTAGATAAATCGGCCACTGGCATCCCTACTTTGACGCTTTGCTGCCTTACGAAGTTTTGCGCGAGTAGTATTGCTGATAGTGCCCTTGGTCTTAGCGACCTTACCCTTGGTATTGACGAGTTTACCCTTGAATGTAACCACTTCTTCGGCAGCGATTTCGTTCTTGCGTTCTTCGTAACCTTGGTTATATCCATCAAGAAATGAATCTTCGACGATATCTTCATCATCCATGCTGTCAAGTGTGCCCTCAGCATTATGATGAGAATTATGATCTACATCTGCGACCCCGCAAGAATAGCCCAATTCATAAGATTCACCCGAATAATCTACGTCATCTTCATAATCCTCATTATCCATGGCGTCAGTATTTGTAGGATAAATAGGAGAATACTGGGTGTTCAAAGCCTCGGAAAGAGGTCGCTCAAAAGTCCCGACAACCTTATAAAAGGAGCAACGAAGCTTTTGACAATTACAATCCAAAGGAATCGAAACAACATCTGCTGGATTGATTTCGACGATCAAAAGATGAGTACCTTCGCCGCCGAAAGACTGAGCATATTCCAAACTTCCGGCATGATAGCCCCTAGAACAACCGATGTTGGCGTCGTCACAGACCTGATTGCGTTCCATACGAGGAATCAAAGCTCCAACGCTATTATCGATAGTGCCAGTGCGATGATCTGTCCAATCTGCGCGGACACTCTTATAGGCGAGGAAATTGCCTTCGGGAGTGAGGGGCATGTTCTTGTGTTCAAGGAAAGGATACAATTCCGAAACGGCGCGACGGGAAGGATTTGCAAGAAGCTTGTCAAGGAAATTAACAAGCGGCTTGTATGGAAGTCCTTCACGCAAAAATGAGAGAATACGATCAACGACGTGATTGTGAACTTCCTCTCCCTTGTAAAAGACGGCATTGTTCTTTACGACGATGTTGCCTTGAGTATAGCCGCTAATTGCGGCTCCGGTATTGAACAAATCTTCGAGACCATCGAAATCTTCATCGGCAATACGCTCCTTAATGAGGAGAAAATTGGCATTTGAAGAAGTTGTGGTGAAGGGACGACCATTCGAAACAATGGTGATCGAATCGTCCGAGATGATATATGCGGGATTACGGTTCATAGATTTATTTTTTTTGATTTTTTTGTTTATGTTTTAACTTACTTTTTTATAATAGTTGATATTTATTTTCCTGTCAAGAGATTATTTTGAATTTTTAATTCTCTAATTAATTTATTAGCTTTTCTAAGTTTTTCTTCAGTTTTGGCTAATTTGTCTTGAGATTCCCTGTAACGACGCAAGAAATCCAAAAATCTAAGATAATGTGCAATACCCATAATTTTAATTTAATTTAAATAAAACCAATCTCGTTCATTGCCCAATACATAATGCCGACTATAACAAAAGCGAGAATTACCAAAATAAATAGATAATCATTTCTACATGCCCTTTATATCTAAATTGGACAATGGGATAGGAACCATAAAATCTTCTTTGAAATCAAGCAAATAAATAAAATCTCCATTTGTTTTGTCGCCCCATGTCACTCCCTTAACATATCCCACGTCGTCCCTATGATATTCTTTATCGCCGACTTTAATATTTTTTTTAAGATAAGCTTTCATTTTTAGCTGGTGTTTCAGGATTTTCTGGCAGAATATACAAATTCCTCAAATGTTCTTCAGATTGAGTAAAATCGAATTTTAATAGGAATTTTTTAATATCTTCGATATAAGCAACCACAAAACCCAATTCAGAAGTTCCGTCTGGTAGAGTATTCAAATAAGTCTCGGCTATCTCTGCGCCAGAATTTACCATATCTGCCACGTATTGTTCGAGAATCTCTTCGCTTTTACAATTTTGAAAGGTTATTTGGATTTTCATGATTGATTTCGAGCTTCTTCAATATTAGAACATATTTCAGGAAATGTCAAGTTAAAAGATTTTTTGGTATCTTCGAATTCAATAATAAAACGAGTAAATTCTCTTACCATTATTTTTCCCGCTTTTTTATTTTTTAAAATAATTAAAGTTTTTTTTAAAAGTTCTGAATTATTCATCTGAATCTTCAGTTTTCCCCTCTGCCTCTTCGCTCGCCATGTCATTCATTTCTTCGAGAAAACCAGCCACTTCTTCTCTCATGGCGTCAAAATCGCCCTGCCTATCTTCATCTTCGAATTTGAATTGAAGCGTATGGACTTTATCGAGTAATTTTTCTATTTGGGTATGGAATTTGTTTATTTTCATATTTATTATTCTGGCATCGGGGCTATTGAAAAACGTTTGCCCGTGAACGTAAGAACAAACCAATCTAGCCTGTTCATAAAACTATCAAATGCGTTTTTTGCCTCCTCAGTATGCTTTTTATCTTCATCAATCATATGAAAATGACAGCTTCCATATTTACCGCCGCTGGCCGACAAAATAACCACTTGCTTGCCGTATTTGACATGAAGTTCATGCAATTCTTTCATTTTTTCAACCAATAAAGCATCGACATCGTTCATTTTGTCAGTATCACTTACTGAGCCATCATAATGAGAAATTTTCATAAATTTATAGATTTAATTTGTGCTACCGAAACCATGTGCTCCACGAGTGGTTTGATCGAGTTCTTCTACAACTTCGAAATCGATATCAATATTAGGTTCAGCCTTTATTTGACCAATCTTATCCCCCTTGGCATAAATGCTATTAACAGAAATATTGCAATAAAATTTAGACATCCCATATTCTGCGACGGAGATAAGATCTTCTGGCTGTATAATGTATTTAAAGCGAAACTCAAGTTCTCCACGATACCCATTATCAATTAGCCCGACGCTATTGGCTAAAATGAGATTCTTTTTGGAAATGCTAGAGCGCGACAACAGAAGAGTATGAAATTTGGTTGTTTGCTTGGCCTTAACCAAGTCTTGCGGAGACAAGAACAAATTAGTCTTGTAGGCAATATAATCGATTCTTTTCCAAGCATTGGCGAGTCCATCAAGATATCTTTCGATTTTTTCGCCGACAATTATCGGGTCACTGGCCGCTATGATATCATAGGCAGCGTCTTCGGGAGTACCGCGTTTCGGAATATTTAGTTCAGCTACTTTTTTAATTAGAATTTGCATATTTTTTATTAAATTATTACTTACTTTTAAGCCCACTTTGCGCTATGTAGGCAATAAGCGGAAATTATCGGAAAATTCATTAGAGTCCAGAAATCGGCGCGAGTCAACTCAAAATTATGAAAACAAAGCCCATTCCAATAAACAGACCAAGTTGCTTCATTTTTTCTCATTAGTTGACAAACCAGCAAAAGATGATTATCCGAGACAGCGAAACTGTTATCACTGTCTAGTGATTTGTTAGTAAGGTCGCATTTTGTGAGCTTTTTTGCTGAAATGCCGTGTTTTTTTAATTTTTTTAAAATGAAAGTATCGGAATAATTATTCCGGTGCTTATTTTCTTCTACTACCTTATAAGGATATTCACCAGTCAAAACAGAAATAGCGTTTGCCCCACAACCAGCCCTTGAATATTCGGTTACATTATAAAGGCATGGAGTGAACTTCTTTAAAAGAAGTTTCTGAAAATTAATTGGTTTTTTAGTATATTTGCCGTTTTCCATAAAAAATGATAGGTGCGGAGGGATTTTACTCGAAAATTACTGTGGCACAGAAAAATATTTATCGGTTTATTATGCCATGCAGGACATACCGCATCGAAGCTTTTATTACCTATCCGTGTTGCAGAGTTAATTTGTCACCGCACCCAAATTGTGTCCATCGACGTAGTTCCTTACGCATGGACTCTTGCTCTAACTACCGAAGCCTCAAGCAAGCAGTATTATATTACAGTCTATTCGGAAACGAAGTCGAGCTAGTCTTAGCGGGATTTTCGCACGAATCATTAGTTGGTTTTGGAGCGGTTGTGGCCTCCTTAACCTTCTTTGGTGTTTTATTCTTCGGAATCTTAGATGCTTTTTTGTCTGCCATATGTTTTATTTTTGTTTTTTATACTGTAGTATTCATACAGTAAATCTTATTTCAGATTGAGTCAAGCCTTTATTTGTATCAATTCGATATTGAATTCTTTGGCTAATTGCATTGCGAAATCGTCCCTTTTATATATTTCATTAAAAACAACCTTTTTAATACCATATGACGCAATTAAAGTCATGCATGAAGAACAAGGCAAAAGAGTTGTTGCGATCAATTCAATTTCATTGGGGCGGCAATAGCAAAGGCAGTTAGCTTCGGCGTGGACAACTCTTTTAAGCCTTTCCTCACGATTAGACCAATCGATTTCTACTCCCCTTGGAGAACCGTTATAGCCCAATGCCGCGACGGATTTATCAAATCTAAGAGCACATGCTCCCACTTGAATAAATGGGTCTTGCGATCTTGTAGAAGCGGTTTTAGCCAAAGCTAAAGCATATTCAGGCCACAAAGGACGAGGAGAACCTGATCTTTGGACTAAGGGTTCCATAAAATACGTAAAGCAGCAAAGGCGAGAAAACTATCTATGGGAAAGCCCCATTGCTCATTTTGCCAATTACTGCTTCACTTGTTATTACACTATTAGGCGTTGCCCAAATAGTTCTCGACAGCAGATTTATCAATCTTTTTAAGTTCACAATCCTTAACAAAACCGTGTAGGGTCTTATGGAAGGAAACATGACGATAATTGTTAGAACAGGTCTTTCCTGCTCGGACAATAGTGCCGTTATACTCATACAGCCTTCCAGCAACAATTTTGGGCTGGGAAGCGAACTGACCATTTTTTGAACGATAGATTTTTTTATTCATATATATTAATACTAAGTTTTATTTCATTAAAAGTCAAGATTTTTTTTGTAAATTAATCGTAAATTTCAAACTTTTCCAGACCTTCGATAATGCCCGAATTTTTCTTAACATTATAGGCTTTATCGTCAATAAAATGTGAAAAATAATACATTTTAACGGAAGTTATTGGCAATTCTGGCAAGCCGCATTCTTTAAGAAATTGTTTGATATAAATCGAACTTTTTTCAGCTTCTTCAATACTATGGGAAAGTCGAGCCGTAAAAATAGTCACTTTGTACCCCTTACTGAGCCAAAGTTTGACATTATCCACCATTTTCTTAATCGGCTTGCCGACTTTATTACCCTGCTTATCCCAAGATTCATAATGGGCGAGTGTTCCGTCAAAATCCAAAGCGATATGAATTTCGTTATTAACTGGTCGTGTAGCGTCTAATTCAATGTTCATTTTCTTTTTTTAATTGATTTTTTAAAATCATTTTTGGGTAGTTTTTTAGCAACTTGATTTTCCCGTTTTAGATAATCAATAATATGTTTCCTAATTTTAACCCCTTCTATGCTATTCCAATCACAAACAATATTGTTTTCTGTCCAATCTTTAACAGCGAAAGACCCGACAAATAGAGAATCTTCTTCTGCAAATTTAATATTAAAAATTAAATTAGGAAATTTTTTGCTTGCATGCCTTAATAAAGGTAAAGGAGGACTCCAAGCCGTATAAAAAGATACAGAAGCTCCGTCATTGGTGAACTTCCACTTAGAAACTTCATAAGCATTCCATTTGGTTCCCCAATTAAAATTATTCCAGTCATACCAATTATTGCATCCATATTTGGCGATTAATCTCCTGCTATCTTCTTCCGTCATCCCGAAAGAATATTTAGACCTAACATTATCCTTGATAAACTTAGAATATTTTTTTTTGGTTTGGTCGATTTGTTCTTGACTGAGGATTTCAACGGGAGAATTTGTCCCAGCCAATTCTTCTGGAATTGAGATTATTTTATTAAAATCAAAAACATCTGACTTATTATGACTAACTAGTGCGACGAAAGCCTTAACTTCTTTCGGCTCGCCGATTACTTCTAGGCAGTTTATTACATGATTAGGCATAATTTATTTTGGTTAAAATTTAAATTTAAATTGTTCTGCTTTATGAAACTTATCGGGTGATTTATTAATGTCCTCGCCACATTCCCTACAACGATATACCATATTTTCATCATCTTCAAGTGTTCTATCGAACTTAGGGTATTTGAGAGAGCCGCAATGGGGACATCCATTATATGTGTCATTGTTCATATTTTTTATAAATTAGTTGTCCTCGTCGGCATTCGTCCCGACAACCTATCGTTTATGAGACGATTGCTCTGACAAAGAGTTGAGCTAGAGGACATTAAATTGGTGGCACAAGGGGGACTCCAACCCCCACGGACTTTCATCCAGCGAATTTTAAGTTCGCCATGTTTAGCAATTACATCATTGTGCCTTACAAATTATACTATCATTTTATTAACTTTAAGTCAAGATTTTTTTTCTACAATTAAAGGATAATTTTTATTAATAAATTTAATTGGCTCTAATTGATCTATGAATACTGAGTATTCGGTCGCTTTAAATACCAAAGGAAATCTTGGATTAGAATGAGGGTCTAAAGTTCCTTTCGGGCAACATTCCGCTTTTTCATGAAAAGTTTCCCAAGTTAATTTACCCAATATCCATGCGAAATTGAGAGATTTTTCGATTCCTACAAATACAAAAAAATCACATTTCTTTTCTTTCCAACAGTGTTCAGGTACATGGCAACGAAAATAGGCTTTTAAACGTGGGGCTACGCTGCGAGTCTTGGTTTTAACATCAATAGTTTTACCGCCCTTAATTAAATCATATCTAGTCGTACTATGATCTTCGGCCTGAAGGTATTCAGCAACTAAAATCTGACCTATAAGGCCATTTATTTCTCGTTCTCCATCCATAAACGAATTATTCGCTTTGCGGAGATTAAGTAATTTAGATTTTGCTTTCTGAATTATTTCTGGCGTGATTTTTAATTTAATCATTTAAAAATTATTTTTGGTAGGCCACCAATATTCGAGGTCTGGAGACTCAGCCCAACCAAATTTTCCATACCAAATAGGGTCTTTTCGAAGTAAATTGGAGCGATGGGAACTATGAAATGATTCGTTGCCAAGCCAGAGCGGGGCGGTCTGATTGTCTTTGTGTTTTTCCATTTCTGCGCGAATCTTGGCTTCGATTTCTGCGTAGTATTTCCCGCGCTCCGCTAATACTTTAATTCCCTCAAGGAGATACAGCCCCAAATGGTAGAAATGTCCTTTCCACATTTTTGACGCCGGATGATTCGGCCAGCTACCTCGGATGAGTGTAATGCCTTCGCGCCATACCTGATTGCCAAGACGGGATTTGTCTAGGCATTGCATTGATTTGTAGTAATCTGGATACGGCAAAAAGGTTTGCATATTCGAAGTATGGCAAGGATTTCAGAATGAGTCAATCTATTTCTGCTTGTCCGTCTTGGGCATGGTCATAAACTTGTAGTTGCACCATTCGGCTTCCGTCAGGGGTCGCCCTGCGGCTTTCTCCACCTTGGCGCGGCGTTTTTTGTCAAGTTCAGCCATTGAAGGGTCAATGCCCCTGATATGTTTTGTGGACTACCATTTAATTTAAGTGTAATAAGAAGTATGAAATACATTTCCTGCGTCTATAAAATTTTAAATAAATTAAATAACAAATGCTATATCGGCAGCACACGCGACTTCAACAAGCGTTGGGAAACCCATTTAAGACAATTAAGAAATGGTCGTCATCATTCTGTTTATCTACAAAGGGCTTGGGATAAATATGGAGCAAACAATTTTTCTATTGAAGTGGTCGAACTAACGAAGCCAAAAGACTTATTCAAAAAGGAAAAAATATGGATTGATAAACTAAGTCCCGCTTACAATCTCGGTTCCGTTGGCGGCGGCGATAATATATCTAAACATCCGAATCGGGAAGAGATATGTAAAAAACATTCCGCAAACGGGAAGAGACGTTGGTCGGGACTATCTCAAGACGAGTATAAAAATGCTTGCGACATTGTTTCTGGAGCCAAAAATCCTAATTGGAAGGGCGGAATTTCAAAACCTAAATGTCAAATTTGCGGTATTGATTTATCGTATGGCGCAGAATTATGTAACAAACACGCCAGAACTGGGGAAAAGAATAGTTTTTATGGAAAAACCCATTCAGAAGAATCGAAAAATAAAATGAGACAAAAAAGAATGGGTATTTTACCAGCGAATACTCTACCAGTCACGATTAATGGAGTGAGTTATCCTTCTCAAGCTAAAGCTGCCAAAGCGTTAGGGGTATCTGGAGGAACAATTACTAATTGGTTGAGAGGAATGAAACCGTTCTTCCAAACTTACAAAAATCTAAACACGTTTTAAAACGTATGTAAATTTTCCGTTAGATTCCTTTTTCAACGATGGACTATGTTTATCCGACTCCGAACAAACAGGACTTCCATCTCCCAAGGCGTTAATTTTCGGGGAACTCCCGATATATAAATTCTTCAAATTGATTGAGGCGTTCAAGTCTCTGTCAATCTCATTCTTACAAATTTCACATTTGAATGTTCTGTCTCCTAATGTCAAATTTTCATTCTTCCAACCACACTCACAACAAGTCTTCGATGATGGATAGAATGTATCTGCATATTGAATATCTCTACCATACCACTTCGACTTGTATTCCAACTGTCTCCTAAACTCAAACATCCCAACATCCCCGATTGCCCTTGCCAAACAATGATTTTTCATCATATTCGATACTTTAAGATTTTCCAAAACAATTCCTTGATTCTCGGAAACTATTTTGGTCGTTGCTTTATGTAAAGTATCTTTCCTGATATTAGCAATCCTATGGTGGAGTCTTGCTAATTTTTTCTTCGATTTCTTATAATTATTACTTCCTTTCTTTTTCCTTGATAATTGTCGTTGCTTTCTTTTTAATTTCTTTAAATTTTTGAATAATGCGTTTGGATTTTCAAATGTAGTTCCATCCGAACACGTCGCCAATGTTTTGATACCTAAATCAACTCCAACAATTTTATCTGACACTGGTTGCATTTTAACTTCAGTCTCTACGAGACATGAAATAAACCACTTTCCAGATTTACTAGTAATTGTCACTGATTTTATATCAGCGTCCAATGGAATATAGCCCGATTCTTTTAATTTAATTTTACCGATTCTTGGCAATTTAATATGGTTATCATCTACCAACCATATTGACCCATCTAATTTAAATGATTGAATCTCATTCTTTTTTGACTTGAACTTCGGGAATCCCTTCTTGCCTTTTGTTTTCTTCTTACATTTACTAAAAAAATTTTGGAATGCTCTGTCACAGTTAATTAAACCACTTTGGAAGGCGGTTTTCGAGCATTCATAAGCCCAAGGTAATTCATCAGTTCCTTTGATTTTATTTAATTCCCTGTGAAGTTCGATGTTATTAGGAATCTTCTCTTTTTTATCAAAAGCTTCTTTTTTCTTTGAGAGGGAATAGTTGAATGCGAACCTGCTTGCTCCGAAATGTTTTCGGAACAATGTCATCTGACATTTATTTGGGTCTAATTCAACTTTGTATCCTTTCAAAAATTTAGGCATTTACGTCCTCTTTCTTCTTCCTGTTCTGACTGCTTCTACGACCATAGATTTTAGCAGAAAATGACGCCATTAAGGATAGAATATCTTCTACTAATTCCGCCTCGTAACCTTTACCAAGAATCTCTTCTGCTAACTCAATTTTAACTCCATATGACTTGAAATATGATAAAAGATAATTGAAACAAAATCTCGAAAGTCTATCTTTATGCTCCACTAAAACAATATCAATGGATTTAGATTCTACTAACTCAAATAATTTTTGGAGTTTCTTTCGATTATCATTCATTCCAGAACCAACCTCATCAAAAACAGAAACAATCAAGTAATTACGTTTTAATGCCTCAGTAGTCATGCGTCCTACTTGACGTTCCAAATCTCCTTTTTGTTTCTGCTCGTGAGAACTCACACGACAATAGATTGCTACTCGGTTTGTTCCAACCTTAGTTAGTGGTTCAATATACGTTCCAGCGAATTTTTCAATATCAATTCTCTTATATCTTCGATGTCCACCATCGGTATAAGTTGGAGATAGTTTTCCATCACGTTCATAGTTTCGTAACGTTTCATCGGAGACTCCAAGAATTTCGGCAGCTTCTTTAATTGATAAGATTGGTTTATTCATTCAATCAAACCTTTTTGTTGGAATAATCTAAACCATTCATCGTAGATACGTTGGAATTCTTCAACGGTAGGAACTTCATCTAACTCAAATGGAATTGGATAAATATTCCCATCATCGGTTTCAAATTCAGTTTTGGTGACTTTTGTTATCATTTTTGGTTTTGTCTTCATATATAAATACACTTCATTTTCACAAAAAGTCAAAAAATCTTTAACTTTCTTTAGATATTTTAGACTAAATGATAACTGTTGTCAACCCCATAACAAAAAAATTTTTACCGTTGAGAAGCCCTCCTAAACCGCCACGGGCATCTTAATGGGTGGGTGGCTCTCATATCCAACTAATTCAATATCCTCATACTTAAACGAGAAGATGTCCTTAATTAATGGATTGAGTTTGATTGTCGGTAGATTTGGGAGCGGGTTGCGGGATAGCTGCTCTTTTACGCCGTCGAGTTGATTTACATAAATATGACAATCACCAATAGACCAAACAAACTCCCCCGCCACCATATTAACGCAATGAGCTATCAAAGACGTTAGTAACGAATAAGAAGCTATATTAAACGGCCCTCCAATCGGTAGGTCTAAACTTCTTTGATAAAGTTGACAATTCAAACGACGTACAGGGATGCCATCTTGGTCAAATCGTTCCATGAAATTTTTTCCTTCGAAATTAGGAACATAAGACGGAATAGAACCGTCAGCTAATGCGAATTTCTTTTGCCACAAATCCAAACGTTCGGCTTCAGTAAGAAGCTCTGTATGAAATTGAAGGAAGCAATGGCATGGCGGCAGAGCACAATGATCTACCCAATAAGGATGCCATGCTGATACAATAAGACGACGATCATCTGGATTTGTTTTTAGTTTATCGACGACCTTTTTAAGTTGGTCAACCCCACCAAAAACGTCCTTAGAATTAACCACTTCCCCGTCTTCAATTTCTTCTTCTTGGTTGAAATAAGGAAACGCTCTCCACATACCTCCGTAAGTTCCTTCTCCAAGGTTGCCCCATTTTTCTGCAAATTTACTATTATATTTGATGGCCTCAATAAATTCTTTTTGGGTAAACAATATAATTCCTTCATCGGTGGCATGGCACTCATCATCAGACCAACATGGAGCTTTTTTATAACGAGCATAAGCCCATTCATCCCAAATATGGACGTTATTATCGACAAGATATTTGATATTAGTGTCGCCTTTAATAAACCACAGCAATTCATGCACAATGGCTTTGAAAAAGACTTTTTTAGTCGTCAGCAATGGGAACCCTTCTTGCAGGTTAAAACGCGCCTGTGCGCCAAATATGCCAATGGTATCAATACCAGTACGGTTAGTCTTGGTTCGCCCTTTTTCAAGAACTAGATCAAGAAGTTTAAAATATTCGGAATCAACATTATTCATACATTATTTTTATTCGCAAAAGATGTATTCTTCTAAAGCTGCGGCTGGATAAATTTGTACTGAGCCTTTTTCAAAAATTGACTCTACAGCATATCCTTCTGGGGTCATATCAGTGCTATAAGTGCCTACCACTCTCCCATGCCATTGAGAGCCTTTGATTTTCCTGACATAATCCCCTAGTTTAAATTTTGGTATTGACATAATTAAAATGGTCTAAAATTGTGCATTTTCTCCACTACTTCCCAAATATACATATCTTTTATTGAATAATCAAGTTTATATTTATGAAGAAATTTTTTTATTTCATGGTTCGGCTTTTTACTACCGAATACATTATTGACATCGAAATCTTTAACTTTCCAATCGTCTTGGATATAGCAGTCTTTTTCTTTAAATTGTTTGAATGAAGTAATTATATACATTAATTCTTTAAGATGTTCGGGGTATTTACTGCTTTTAGTTCCCCATTGAATTTCATCATAGTTATTTTTAAAATTAGACGAAAAACAATTGCGGGGTTTGTCGCCTTTGCCAGCTTGAGAATTGTTAGGCATATTTTTAGACTCCTACTTTTTTCATTTCAAAACTATTATTGTAAAGATTCATGGCATCATCCATAACCAAATACTTGCTTAGAATTTCAGGTGGATAAAGTGAGACATCCCATTTTTTTAAAGGCTTTAAAAATTTATAAAAATTGGCTCCAAAAGCAATATTAGCGAAATTATGAACTCCATCAAGCCATTCTTCCATTTTGCTGTAAGCAATGGTTTTAGGGTTTTTTTCTGCATATCCCACGTTCATATGCGGCAACAAGACAAAATAGTCAATCTTGCCGTTATATTCGTTATAAAGC
>Ga0214199_1000273_pt1 | contig 12676 bp, 9 predicted proteins | sample TroBogEpilimnion_24_FD_153037 | JGI IMG/M metagenome (GOLD analysis project Ga0214199, IMG submission 153037) | Freshwater microbial communities from Trout Bog Lake, WI - 04OCT2008 epilimnion | ecosystem: Environmental > Aquatic > Freshwater > Lake > Epilimnion/Euphotic zone | place: Trout Bog...
ATGGATTATCAACCTTTATACGATGCTTTATTGGCAGCAAAAGCTGATACTTGGGCAGCACTGTTACCCCAACAATTAGAAAAAGCCTTTGATGTAACAAAGCATGGTCATTTAACAGAATGGCAAAACCTAATTGAGCATCTAACTCCTTTAAATACCACACACCGAAGTTTAGATGCGTCCACCATTCAAATCGGCTTAGTTGAAGGTCTATCTGTTGCTGACAATCAACTTTTTAAGCAGCAACTTAAAGCCTTACACCCTTGGCGCAAAGGTCCTTATGACTTATTTGGCATTCACATTGATACCGAATGGCGCTCAGATTGGAAATGGGATCGCTTAAAAGATCATATTAGCCCACTTAAACATCGCTTAGTTTTAGATGTAGGTTGCGGTAATGGCTATCACTGTTGGCGTATGCTGGGCGCTGAAGCAAAAATGGTCATAGGCATAGATCCTTTTCTGCTTAATGTTATGCAATTTCATCTCATTAAGAAATGTTATGGATCCGCACCGGTCTATGTTTTGCCCTTAGGCATAGAAGATTTACCTTATGGCCTAAAAGCTTTCGACACTGTATTCTCTATGGGTGTTCTTTATCATCGCCGCTCACCACTCGATCACCTCATGGAATTAAGAGATTGCTTAATATCAGGTGGGGAACTGGTTTTAGAGACATTGATCATAGACGGTGGCTTAGGTGAGAGCTTATTACCTGAGGATCGTTATGCCATGATGCGCAACGTTTGGTTCTTACCCAGTTGCGATACTTTAATCAGTTGGTTAAAACGATGTGGCTTTAAAAACATACGCCTAATTGATGTTACGGTTACTAGCTTTGAAGAACAGCGCAGCACAGAATGGATGCACTTTCATTCACTCAAGGATTTTTTAAATCCAGATGACCCACACTTAACTTGTGAAGGTTACCCTGCACCTAAACGAGCCATTATTATTGCCAACGCGCCTTAAATCGAAATAAATTTTAAGTTCAGCGTTGTTTATTTGCCATTAACCACTAAGCTTTTGTTATGAATACTTCATGTTTATTGAACATCAAGGGTATTCAATTTATCTTACTTACTCAATTAGGAAAAATCATGAAAAAGTTAATGTTGTTATTAGCAGTGTTTATTGTTAACTCTATCGCTATAGCCAGCCCTGTTAATGTTAATAGCGCTGATGCAAAAACCATTGCTGACGCTTTAGCCGGTATAGGCCAGAAAAAAGCGGAAGCTATCATTAAATATAGAACAGAAAAGGGACCCTTTAAAACAGTAGAAGAATTAACCCAAATCAAAGGCATCACTAAAAAGATCCTGGATAAAAATAGTAGCGATATTTTATTGAGTGATACTACAACTCCTCCAACTAAAACAGAAACCAAAAAGTAGTACCAAAATCTAGTCACTCAAATAGACTTGTGCTGTCTGAGTGGCTCTTGTATTTGCAGAATTGATCACTAAAGCATAAACTCTTCAACTCTGCTGAACCAGCAGGTCAATAAAAATAATTAACTTAATGATCACACGAGGCATAGCTATGATAAAAATAACTTGTTTTACCTTATTATTGATAACTGCCAGCATATCGGTCTGTATGGCCGGCTCAATTAATAATAATATTTGGTCACCGACTTCTTGTGGCAATGACCCAGAAGTTCCAGTTATTAAGCAGGACAATATTGACACTTACAATCAAAGTATAAAAGCTATCAATGAATGGCAGCAAGCAGCCATTATTTATAATACCTGTGTAGTCAATGAAGCTAACGCCGATAATGCACTCATTGCAAAAATAGCCAATGAGAAACAAAATAAATTCCGGCTTGCAGTAGAGAAAATTAAAGTTGAAACCGATGCCGCCAAAGCAGTATTAGATCAGGGCAATAAATAAGAAATATCATCGAGATCGAAAGCACGGCTGATCATTATCAAAACTGACCAGGGGGTCTTACGACCCCCAGACTTTTGTAGATTAATTTAACTAAATATTTAGATATTAAACAGACTCAAGTCCAGATACAGCCACTTTAACCAAATCACTTAACTCCGAACCGTCTTGCTCATAATAAGCAATTAATTCTTTACGCATTCTAGGATGCCATGATCTTAAGATATGTTTTTTTACACCATTAGCTGCGAGTTCTTTATCGCTTTCTGCGTTAAAAAAATCACCGATACTGTTGGCCATTTTGATAAGAGTTTTAATTTTCATGATGCTCAATTAAGTTTAATTATGGGTTAAACGTTGCGGATGACTATAAACCACACATCGATCTCCGCGCGCAAAACCAATCAAAGTAAGTCCTGCTTCTTCTGCTAACCTAATAGCTAAACCAGTCGGCGCAGAAATAGCTGCTAGCATAGTAATCCCGACACTAGCTGTTTTTTGTACTAATTCATAACTAGCGCGACTGGTCACTAAAACAAAACCAGACGCCAAGTCTTTACCACTCCGTAACAATAAGCCTATGAGTTTATCTAAGGCATTATGGCGTCCGACATCTTCACGTATATCTACTATTCCCTGACCTGGCACTACCCATGCTGCTGCATGAACTGATCCCGTTAAATCGTTAAGAGTCTGACGACATTTCATATCTGCTAATGCACTAGACAATACACGAGCATCTAGGGATAAAGCCCCAGCAACAATACCTGGACGTTTTATTGCCTGCTCTAAAGTGCTTGCGCCACACAACCCGCAACCAGTACGACCTGTTAAATTCCTACCTTTATCAGTCATACATAAGGCGCGTTGCTCAGGTATTTTAAGGTGTACTTCGATACCACTACGACGATTATAAATTTTCGCTGAAAGTAGTTCTTGAGGAGCTTTAATAATACCTTCAGTAATACTAAAACCTAAAGCGAACTCTTCAAGATTAGTGGGTGTAGTCAACATAACGACATGTGGAATGCCATTATAAACCAAGGATACAGGCACTTCTTCAGCAATAAAATCCTGCTCAATAGATTGCTGGCTTCCTTGCCAACAATCCACAGAACGCTGCTGATAACTAGGCCAGCCTAATTCTAATGATAAAGATTGTGTAACGGCATTGCCGTTAGTCATGCTGTGAGCCTTGAGCCAATAATTCCAACTGATTATCTGAAAATACCTGATACTGTTCTTGCCATTCAGAAGTCTGACTCACTTTACTGACTTGCACGGCTGTCACTTTGTATTCTGGACAATTGGTCGCCCAGTCTGAATTATCAGTGGTAATAACATTAGCACCCGATTCTGGAAAGTGGAAAGTTGTATAAACCACACCTGGCTGAACGCGATCAGTGATTAAAGCACGCAATACCGTTTCACCGACACGACTTTTAATACCAACCCAATCACCCGTTTTTAAGCCACGATCTTCAGCGTCATGAGAATGAATTTCTAAAAGATCTTCCGAATGCCAAGCATTATTTTCAGTACGACGCGTTTGAGCACCGACATTATATTGCGACAATATACGACCGGTAGTCAAAATCAAAGGAAACATCTTGGTAACACGTTCCTCAGTTGCCACATATTCAGTCAACATAAATAAACCTTTACCGTTATCACGCATAAAAGTCTCTTCATGCATAATCGGTGTTCCTACTGAAGCTTGGTCATAACAAGGCCATTGAATACTGCCTAACTGGTCAATTTTTTCATAACTCACACCGGCAAAAGAAGGCGTTAAACTAGCAATTTCAGCCATAATTTCAGATGGATGACTGTAATTCATAGGGTATTCCATCGCATTAGCCAACATTTGAGTCACTTCCCAATCTTGATAACCCGCTAAAGGTGACATGACTTTACGTACTGGCGAAATACGACGTTCAGCATTAGTAAAGGTGCCATCTTTTTCTAAAAATGATGCACCAGGTAAAAACACGTGTGCGAATTTAGCAGTTTCGTTTAGGAAGATATCCTGAACGATAACACATTCCATCGCACGTAATGCCGCATGTACATGTTGAATATCTGGATCAGATTGAGCAATATCCTCACCTTCACAGTACAAGCCCATAAAGCTTTTATCCATAGCAGCATCAAACATATTAGGAATACGTAGACCCGGTTCCCAACTTAATTCTGCCTGCCAAGCATCTTCAAATAAACGATGCGTTTGTTCATCAGAAACATGTCTATACCCTGGAAATTCATGCGGAAATGAACCCATATCGCAAGAACCCTGAACATTATTTTGTCCACGTAAAGGATTAACACCCACGCCATCACGACCCAAATTACCAGTCGCCATTGCCAAGTTAGCAATACCGATAACTGTAGTAGAACCTTGACTATGCTCAGTTACACCTAATCCGTAATAAATAGCTGCATTACCGGCAGTCGCATAAAGTCTTGCAGCAGCTCTTATTTGTTCTGCAGGAACACCGGTAATGTCAGTAGTAGCTTCAGGTGAATACTGTTCTTGAGCAATAAATGTTTTCCATTTATCAAATGAAGCAACATCACAACGCTCATTAACAAAATTCTCATCTATTAACTGCTCAGTGACGATAACGTGTGCCAAGGCGCTGATTAATGCAACATTAGTACCTGGGCGCAATTTCAGATGGTAATCAGCCTGAATGTGTGGGCTTTTTTCAACGAGATCAATTTCACGTGGATCGATAACAATTAATTTAGCGCCCTGACGTAAGCGCTTTTTCATCATAGAGCCAAATACTGGATGCCCGTCTGTTGGATTAGCACCCATGACTAAAATAACATCCGCCTTCATAACAGAATCAAAATCTTGGGTACCTGATGATTCACCAAAAGTTTGTTTTAGACCATAACCAGTCGGTGAATGACAGACTCGTGCACAAGTATCAACATTATTGTTACCAAAACCTGCGCGTATTAATTTTTGCATAATATAAACTTCTTCATTGGTGCAACGTGAAGAAGTTATGCCACCGATGGAGTCTTTGCCATATTTAGCTTGTATACGTTTTAATTCTGAAGCCGCATGATTAATAGCCTCTTCCCAACTCACTTCTTGCCAAGCGTCTTTGATACTAGCGCGAATCATCGGCTTAGTGATGCGATCTTTATGAGTAGCATATCCAAAGGCAAATCGGCCTTTAACACAAGAATGACCATGATTAGCTTTGCCATCTTTATTGGGCACCATGCGAATCACTTGCTCGCCTTTCATTTCAGCTCTAAAAGAACAACCAACGCCGCAATAAGCGCAAGTTGTGACAATAGCATGTTCAGGTTGGCCATGATCGATGACCGACTTTTCCATTAAAGTCGCTGTTGGACAGGCTTGAACGCAGGCGCCACAAGACACACATTCAGAATCCATGAAAGCTTCGTTCTGACTAGGCGATACTTTAGAGTCAAAACCACGACCATCAATGGTTAAAGCAAAGGTACCTTGGGTTTCTTCACAAGCTCTAACGCAACGCGAACAAACGATACATTTGCTAGGATCAAAACTAAAGTAAGGATTACTTTCATCCTTAACGGCATGTAAATGAGTTTCTACAGGATTGTAACGGACTTCACGTAAACCTACTGCACCTGCCATATCTTGCAATTCGCAATCGCCATTGGCTGAACAGGTTAAACAATCGAGTGGATGATCAGAAATATACAATTCCATTACGCCACGACGAACTTCAGCTAACTTTTGATTTTGGGTACTTACTTTTAAACCTTCAGCAACAGGTGTCGTACAAGAAGCCGGCATACCACGTCCGCCTTCAATCTGAACCACACATAAACGACAGGAACCAAAAGGCTCAATACTGTCAGTGGCGCAGAGCTTAGGGATATCGATACCTATACTAGCCGCAGCTCTCATAATAGAGGTACCCGCTGGAGCGGTGACCTTAAAACCATCAATTTCTAGGGTAACTTGCTCTATTGCAGTGCTGGCAGGCGTACCGAAATCTTGTTGTTTATTAATGCTCATAATGAATTCCTTGTGTCGTTATCAGGCTGCGTTATTAGTATCAGTTACACCGAAATCTTCGGGGAAATGATTTAATGCGCTTAAGACTGGATAGGGAGTCATGCCGCCTAATGCACAAAGCGAACCGTTTAGTAAGGTATTGCAAAGATCACGTAACAAAGGAATATTTTTACTGATCTCTTGACCATTAATAATCTCATCCATGACTTCGATGCCACGTGTTGAACCTATGCGACAAGGCGTGCATTTACCGCAAGATTCAGTAGCACAAAACTCCATGTTGTAACGCGCTAAACTAGCCATATCGGCCGTATCATCAAAAACGACGACACCACCATGACCTAATACCGTCCAATTAGCAGCGAAGGCTTCGTAATCTAAAGGGGTATCAAATTGGGATTCAGGTAAGTAAGCACCTAAGGGGCCGCCAACTTGCACAGCTTTTATAGGACGTCCAGTAGCAGAACCGCCACCGAAATCATAAAGTAATTCACGTAAGGTTAAACCAAAAGCAAACTCAAACAAACCTGGATGCTTGATATTGCCAGCCAATTGTAAAGGCAAGGTACCTCGTGAACGCCCCATGCCGAAATCACGGTAATAATCGCCACCTTTATCAAGAATAATAGGCACAGAGGCGAGTGAAATAACATTATTGACGACAGTAGGTTGACCAAATAAGCCACTAATTGCTGGTAAGGGTGGTTTAAAACGTACCAAACCCCGCTTACCTTCTAAACTTTCCATTAATGAGGTTTCTTCACCACAGACATAAGCGCCTGCACCTAAACGAACTTCAAGATGAAAGGCTTTGCCACTACCTTGGATATCATCACCCAAGTAACCTGCAGCATAAGCTTTCTCAATAGCGGCATTCAAGGCAATATGCGCATGTGGATATTCGACTCGAAGGTAGATATAACCTTGGTTAGCACCCACAGCAATACCCGCTATGGTCATACCTTCGATTAAAACAAAAGGATCGCCTTCCATCACCATACGATCAGAGAAAGTACCTGAATCGCCTTCATCGGCATTACAGATGATGTATTTTTGTTCAGAAGGCGTGTTTAAAACCGTATTCCATTTAATACCCGTAGGGAATGCTGCACCACCGCGTCCACGCAAACCTGAATCAGTCACTGCTTTAACAATATCAGCTTGTGACTGTTTTAAAGCATTACCTAACCCGCGATAACCATCGTTAGCAAGATAGTCTTCAAGACTAATAGGATCAGTTGTACCGATACGAGCAAAGGTTAAACGCTGTTGCTTTTTAAAAAAATCTAGCTCCTCAATAGAGCCTAAAGCTAAGTGATGATCACCACCCTGTAAGAAATCTGCATCAAACAAAGCACTGACATCACTGATTTGAACTGGACCATAAGCAATACGACCCGCATCAGTAACGACTTCAACTAAAGGTTCCAACCAATACAAACCTCTGGAGCCATTACGTATTAAGTTAATTTCAATACCGCGACTCTGAGCTTCTAAAGTGATTGCAGCAGCAATACGATCGGCACCTAGTGATACAGCACTGGAATCACAGGGGACATAAACATTGATACTCATGCCTGTTCCTTCTTTTCATTGATAATAGCGTCAAAACCTTGTGTTGAGACTCGACCATAAATATCGCTACCAATTTGCATAGCGGGAGAACAGGCACAGTTACCTAGACAATAAACAGGCTCTAATGAAAACTGACCATCAGGGGTCGTTTCATGATAATCAATACCTAATTGATCTTTTGCATGCTGTTCTAATTGCTTACCACCCATAGCTTGGCAAGATTCAGCACGACAAATATGGATAGTCTGCTTACCTGGCGGTGTCTCTCGAAAATAATGATAAAAACTAATCACACCATGCACTTCAGCTCGAGAAAGATGAAGTCCCTGAGCTATTGCAGGCACACTATCAGCTGGAATATAACCTAATGCATCTTGGATACCATGCAGTATCGGCAAAAGTGCGCCAGGCTTTTCTTTAAGTGTAGAGATAACGTCTTGCACTGTCTCTTGAATACTTTTGGATTCGGTCATTATTTTCTCTAAATGCTATGTAGATGGTATTTAAGTGAAACAAAACACAATTAAATTTACTGCCTAGAATAGCATAAGTGCTATTTCATGTAAAAATTCAAAAATAACTAATATTTGTAAGTTTTATTTTTTACTCTGTTCTGGCTAATCAATGTCTTTATTTAAGACTTACTCCCCAGCCCTCAATTCAATGTAAGTTAAAGTCAAACTTAAACGTCTGTCGGGTTAGCGAAAGCGTAACCCGACAAAATAGCATACTAATATCAGTCAACTTTAGTTTTGCACATTATTTAGATTCAAAAACCCATAATCAAATGAATAACTATAGCAACTACTCACTCAGCATTATTGTGATAATCTATCATTAACTCGGCACAAATAACATTGAATCTCAATACATGTACCCTAATAAACCTCTTAGTCAACTTGATGACTTAAACTTTGATAATAACTTCATTCGCGACTTACCCTGCGATAAAGAAACCCATAATTATCCTCGCCAAGTTTTTGACGCCTGTTATTCAAAAGTATTGCCGACTAAAGTTGCAAATCCTCAAAGAGTGGCTTATGCGCATGAAGTTTCAGAACTACTCGACTTATCACCTGAACTCTGCAACAGCGATGACTTTACCCATGTCTTTACTGGCAACCGTATTACCAAAGGCATGGAACCGTATGCGATTTGCTACGGTGGACACCAATTTGGTCATTGGGCAGGACAGCTAGGTGATGGTCGCGCCATTAATTTAGGTGAAATCATCAATAAAAAAGGTGAGCGCTGGGCTCTACAACTTAAAGGCGCAGGCCGCACACCCTACTCCAGAACAGCCGATGGCTTAGCCGTGTTGCGCTCCTCTGTCCGTGAGTTTTTATGCAGCGAAGCTATGCATCATTTAGAAATACCTACCACTCGAGCATTAAGCCTCACCTTAACGGGAGAATCGGTTATCAGAGACATGTTTTACAACGGCAACCCAAAAGCAGAACCAGGTGCGGTGGTTTGTAGAGTAGCACCCACTTTTACTCGCTTTGGGAGCTTTCAAATCTTAACCGCTCGACGTGACCACACTTTATTAAAACAATTAGCTGACCACACTATTCGCACACACTACCCACACTTAGGTGAACCTTCTCCTTCTATCTATTTGGCTTGGTTTACAGAAATCTGCCAAAAAACCGCTGAAATGATCGTACACTGGCAACGCGTAGGCTTTGTACATGGCGTCATGAATACCGACAATATGTCCATTTTAGGCTTAACCATTGATTACGGACCTTATGGTTGGCTAGAAAATTATGATCCTAATTGGACACCTAATACCACTGATGTCGAGCATCGACGTTATCGCTTTGGCAATCAGCCAGAAATCGCTTATTGGAATTTAGGTCAATTAGCTAATGCCTTATATCCGCTGATTGAACAAGTAGAGCCTTTGCAAGCAGCTCTTAATGTTTATACGAAAACGTTCGAACAAGGTTGGCAAACCATGATGGCAGATAAACTAGGCTTAAACCGTTATCAACCAGAAACAGATGAAAGTCTTTTTAGCGACTTAATTGCTCTATTGCAGCGCGTTGAAACTGATATGACTATTTTCTATCGGCAACTTGCCATAATTTCAAGGCACGTTAACAACAATGACGAGGCTTTAATTTTACCATTGATGCCAGCCTACTATGTGCCGGAGCAACTGACTGCTGATTATAAAACATACTTAATTGCTTGGCTCAATCGCTATATTAAACGCCTACAAGAAGATAACAGCTCGGATGTAGAGCGAAGAACACGTATGCACGCCGTCAACCCTAAATATGTATTACGTAACTATTTGGCGCAATTAGCCATAGATAAAGCTGAAACAGGGGATTTTACGATGGTTAATGAGCTACTGGACTGTTTGCGCCGCCCTTATGATGAACAACCCAACTATGAACGCTATGCAGAAAAACGCCCAGACTGGGCCAGACACCGAGCGGGTTGCTCTATGTTATCTTGTAGTTCTTGATATTCATCCATTACTTATCAACAAAGAATATTTAAATCGTTATTGATCTATAAAAATATCTGATAATTGCTGGACGTCATTGGCGATATTAAACCAAGACTCAATCGATTGCACTGGCCCATTAGCAATAGCCCCCATGACAAGCAACGCTGCCCCGCTGATGGACTCACTTACCTAACTTGCGGGCTATTTAGTACTCCACCGGGGCTATCGAGGCCAAGTTGGGGGCTCAATAGTCCAGCTAGGGTTAAAAATAACCTAACAGACAGCAATTATTGAAGACTGCCGAGGCTCATGAGCCCACCGTAGAAGCTCACGAACCCCTATAACATCAATAGAAGGCCAGCGGCTGGGCTTAATAGCCTCCCTTGGCTTATAAGTTGCCAAACTGACAGGCTCAGCACCGCTCGACGCCTAATGCTTTTATCGGCAAATAGGGTCATACGGAGTATCAATGTTGCAAGGTGGCTTCGAAGCGAAAATTCACCTTAATTAAAGCTATAAAGATGATCCTTACTTAGATTTTGCTCATGAGAGTTTTTTGTTCGATTGCTTCAATCTTGCCTGTGTGCCGCGGTTTGCTAAGTCCGTAAGTTGTAGGGTGGTTTCGCGGCAGCAAACCACCGCACACTCGCAAGATCGAAAACAATCGAACAAAAAAAACTTCACGAGGAAGCATCCAAGTATAGGTTAGTTTATCGCTCCGTTTGTGGTGGATTGTCGCTATCGCTCCGAATCCACCCTACAAATTGATCCGCCGTACGGCCGTACAAATTGATCCGCCGTACGGCCGTTATTAATTTAAGACGGGGCAATGTAATTAGGTGTAGGTCGGGTTAGCGATAGCGTAACCCGACATTTTGTCGTGATGTCCCTTGTTAAAATGTAATCCTTAACGGCCGTAGGTGTATGAATCTGTAGGGTGGATTCGCTAGCTGTCACCATAAACGGAGCGATAAACTTCCCCCCCAGCTAAATGCTTCTTCGTGAGGTTCGACTGTTTTTGATTTGCGTGTTTGCGGCGGATTGCTGTCGCGAATCCGCCCTACGACTTACGGACTTATTTAATGGAGGGGGGGTGGGGTGCTTAATAACTGTATTGCTAAATTAATAGCATCTTCTCTATGTTCTGATGAACCAGCCATTTCATCGGATTCGAAAAATGGACTTCGAATAATAGTCTGAATAGCCCGAAATCTAAGTCCTAATTCTTTTTCACTATATTTTAATATAGTATTCGTTTTGTCGCGCTTATTAGCATCCATCCAGTAAGGAATTAAAACATCAGCTTGTTTATTAATCAGTTCGGGGTTCTTTGAGCGTTTCAATAACTGCCGCATCGTAAAAAGTAAATGTTTTCTATTGGGCCGTGATAACTGCTCCATAAAACAATCGATTACACCAGCAACTAAAACGCTTAAGGGTTGGTCGCTTGGATGTTTTTTCATGACTTCAATTACATCTTGATATGCCCTTTGTCGTCTTATTAGGAATAAATAAACAAATAAATCTTCTTGATTATTGAAGTGATGATAAAGCGTGCCTAGCGCATAGCCAGAGCGTTCGGATATATCTCGAGTAGTTATATCTTTTAAATTAGTAATTTTTTTCGCGAGTATTTCTATAGCCCTTTCAATGTCATCAATGGTTTTTTTTGATCTTTCTTGTTTAGGAATTTTAAATTCAAACTCAGTGAAGTAATTCATATTAAACATCTTAAAGCGTCTATAAAGACCAGATTATATCTCAATCATCCAAGCGACCTCTATTGCTTAAAAAATATTGAACAACTTTTTTGTTTTTTATGAAAAATGATTTTTTATATTAAAAATCAATGTGTTATTTTCTGCAGGCAAAACTGAACATGAATGTTGATTTTAATGTTTATAATTTAAAAAATTCTAATTTTTACCGATGATTGAATTTTTTGGCCGCCAAAACTGGTTTAGACATAACTATTTTATATTGGATGTAAGAGTGAATCGTATATATAAGTTGATTTGGAGTAGAGCGCACAATCGTATTTTGCCTGTTGCTGAAAATGCCAAGGGTACAGGTAAAGGCAGCTCAAAATCCAAGACAGTAGGATCTAAGCCAAGCTTGGGGTCAGTTACTCAGGTCGCTCAAGAGTCAGTTACACCTCCATTTCAGCGTAAGGTATTTTCTTTAGCATTTACATTGTCTGTTGGGCTATTTAATTTGTATAGTGGAAATGCGATTGCAACTTGCGTCACTACCGATCTTGATATGACTTGTACTGACTCATCTAGCGCCATTCAAAATGACTCGGGGTCGACCATTACTACCCTTAACAATAACTCAGGCGCAACTATTTCAGGTGCAGCGGGATTGCATAACACTGGTACAATCACTACCCTTAACAATAGTGGATCGCTACTTGGTAGCGTGATTGCGCCAGGCTGGGGTATTCTTAATGAAGGTTCAGGTACGATTGGCAGTCTTACCAATAGTGGCTTAATTAAGGGCTACTACAATGGGCTGAGTAACCACGATAGTGGATCCATTACAAGCATTACCAATTCTGGCACCATGATTGGACTCTATCAGGGCATTGAAAACACTCCTAACGCTAGCATTGGACAAATTACAAATAACTCGGGTGGCATTATAACTGCCACTGACAGTAGTTTAGGTTCTGGTATCTGGAACTATGGACATATTACTGCCATAACAAATAG
>Ga0214199_1000274_pt1 | contig 12670 bp, 10 predicted proteins | sample TroBogEpilimnion_24_FD_153037 | JGI IMG/M metagenome (GOLD analysis project Ga0214199, IMG submission 153037) | Freshwater microbial communities from Trout Bog Lake, WI - 04OCT2008 epilimnion | ecosystem: Environmental > Aquatic > Freshwater > Lake > Epilimnion/Euphotic zone | place: Trout Bog...
ACCCCCGTACGGCCGTGTATTTAGCGCTCTCGTTAGAGAACAAAAACGGATTGTTTTATATTTAGCGCTCTCGTTAGAGAACAAAAACGGATTGTTTTATATTTAGTGCTCTCGTTAGAGAACAAAAACGGATTGTTTTATATTTAGTGCTCTCGTTAGAGAACAAAAACGAATTGTTTTATATTTAGCGCTCTCGTTAGAAAACAAAAATGGATTGTTTTATGTTTAGTGCTTTCATTAAGGAACAAAAATGGATTATTTTATGTTTAGAGCCGTTGTTATGGGGTTGGTTTTTCCCTGAAAAAACTAATTTGCAACGGCAAGGCTGCATGGCTTTCCACAAGCGGGACAGGGTTTGCAGCTTGCTCCTAAGGTTTAATGCTTTGAAAGCTATTAAAGCATCCAAACGTTTCGATCGAGGTTGCAAACCCTGACCAGCACCGTTATTTGGCAAATGAATTCGCCCCTACATAGGAGGCTGTGAAATTATTGTGATTTTAGCTTCCCCATCGGGACATTTTTCATCGTAGGGACAGGGTCGAGACCTGTCCTTACATTACGATCGACCCTGTAGATTGCAATCGATTTAATGATTGTTTTTAAAAGTTCAAATCTCCCCTAACCCCTCTTCGTTAAAAAAGGGAAATTAAAAGAATACTTTCAAAGTCTCGTAAGCCTTGCACCATGCTCCGTCTTAAGTTGATAGCCATTAGAGACTTTATGTTACAAGGCTTAAGAGATCTAGTCTAAAGCCTACTCAGTTAGTCGCCATTGTAGCAATTCTATTCTGCCATCAAAATGCTCAACAACGGCTGTGCAGTTTTCGACAAAATCTCCGGTATTGATATACCAAAAATCTTCGATTTCTTTAAGTCCAGCATGATGAATATGCCCACAAACCACACCATCTAACTTTTCGCTTTTAAGGGTACGTACAATGGTTTCTTCGTAATGATAAATAAACTGCGCAAAATTTTTAACTTTAAGTTTAACGTAAGTAGCTAGCGAAAAATGAGATTGTACGCCCAATAATTTTCGAAAATGACGAATGGCACGATTAGTTTCAATCAGCCAATCGTAACCAATATTGCCTAGGAATGACACCCAACGACTATGTCTTGCGATATTATCATATTCATCACCATGAACAATTAACAGGCGTTGTCCAGCAGCCGTTGTGTGAATGTCAGACCGTTTAACGACAATATCACCAAACACATAATTATCATATTGACGTAAGTTTTCATCATGATTGCCAGGAATATAGATGATTTGCGTACCATGTCGCGCCTTACGCAATAACTTTTGTATGATGGTGTTGTGACTTGAGGGCCAATACATTTTCTTAGATAAAGCCCAAAAATCAATAATATCACCGACTAAATATAGCTTTTCACTATCATTATGCTTAAGAAAATCTAACAGAATCTCATCTTGGCATTGCGTAGAGCCTATATGTAAATCGGAAATCCAAATAGTGCGGTATTGTGGTGTTGTCATAAGTATTAACTATTGATTGTAGTTTTATATCACTACATTTTCTTCTTTATACATGACAATCTTGTGACAATTTTAATCAAGTTGAATTATGGCTCTTATAATCGGCTAAACAATTTTTAGCTGTCACGAGCTTGACATATTTGCCGCCTAAAATAGTTAGGTTGAAAAACACTAAGTCTGATCCACGACCTAGTTTTGGTTAATAAGGAACCGCCATGATCAATGCTGAACGTATATTGCAAGACACCTACCCAGATTTAAAGCTAGGCAAAAACAACGCACTGGCTATCAAAGCACTCAAAAAACTCTTACACGAAGATGATTTCAATGCGGTCATTCGCAAAAATCAACATCTACGTGGCTTTGCTTTTCTGGATAAACTACTGAGTTATTTTAAGTTCAATTATCAGGTCGACAATAATTCGTTTAATAATATTCCATCTGAAGGGCGCTTGCTGATTGTTGCCAATCACCCGATAGGCACACTTGATGGACTAGCAATAATAAAACTTATACGCTCAGTACGTCCTGATGTTCGTATTATGGCTAATCGGGTATTGACCCATATGGAACCCTTGGAGTCGGTGTTTTTTCCAGTTGATGTCCTGAGTGATAAAAAACAACTGAAAAATCTTTACAAAATAATGATAGATTCTTTAGAGCGGGAAGAAGCTATCATCATTTTTCCAGCAGGTGAAGTATCAAGAATCACCCCTAAGGGCGTACGCGATGGTGTTTGGCAAAATAGTTTTCTTAAATTAGCTAGAAAAACCCGTAGCCCCATTTTACCGATTCATATCAAAGCTAAAAATTCAGCCTTATTTTATAGTTTATCGATGATCTATAAACCTCTTGCTACGCTATGGCTAGTGCAAGAGATGTTTAATAAACAAAATCAGACTATTGTATTCAATGTAGGCGCACCGATTCCTTACACTGCTATCGAACATTCAGACGAAAGCAATAAGCAGTTATGTCAGCGTTTTCGTAAACATGTCTTAAATCTAGGTAGAAAACATAAAACCTCGCTGTTTGATACCGTTGCTACCGTTATTCACCCTTCCGATACTAAAGCCGTTAAAAAAGCACTCTATCAATCCCCCTTATTGAGTGAAACACGCGATGGTATGAAAATTTTTCTGTATCAGTTTGCCGATGATTGCCCTGTTATGCAGGAAATTGCTAGGCTTCGTGAATTAACTTTTCGTACCGTTGAAGAAGGCACTGGCTTAGCCTCAGATTTAGATCGCTTTGATGTCTATTACAGCCACATTGTACTGTGGGATGATAATGATTTAGAAATTGTTGGCGCTTATCGGGTCGGTGACGGTTCTAAAATTATGGAAACCTATGGCATAGAGGGCTTTTATACTCATAGCTTGTTCGATTTAAGCGGAGACTTTAGTCAGTATTTGCCTAATAGTATCGAATTAGGCCGCAGCTTTGTGCAGCCTCGGTACTGGGGAAAATACAGTTTAGATTATTTATGGCAAGGCATAGGTTCTTATTTACGCGAACGCCCAGAGATTAAATACATGTTTGGCCCTGTGAGCTTGAGTAATGCTTACTCCCAACAAGCGAAAGAATTAATTGTAGCTTTTTACGGCCATCAATTTGGCTCACCCTCATTGCAAGCTAAAGCGCGAACTCCATTTATCATTTCCGATCAAAGTCAGCAATTTGCTAAATCAGCATTCGATGATGAATATGCCGTAAGCTTTAAAGTCTTGAACAGCGAATTAAAAAAACTCGGCGTTAAAGTCCCTACCCTTTACAAACAATATGTCGAACTGTGTATTGATAAGGGCTGCCATTTCATTGATTTCAATATTGATCCCGATTTTAACGATTGCATCGATAGCTTAGTGATGATGGAAGTCGATAAAATTGCACCCAAGAAACGCCTGCGCTACATCGAAAAGACCATTAAGCTAGATGCTTAAATTTTATGAATGTAAATAAAGGAGTAAGGCTTAACTTGATATTGTTCACAATCTTTAGTGAAGATCAACTATGCGACAATATGCCACATTTTCTTTATTCATTATTATAGTTAAGATATATGCAACTCTTGAGATGCAAACTTCCTCCTCGGAAATCAGAGTTTTATATCCTTCTTTTAATGCGGCTACCTAGCCGCATTTTTTTTGACTATCGTTTTATAAGCTATTGTAAAAAAAGAGGATGCGACAATTTGCCACATTTCATTTGCTGACTTATATAGTTAATATAAGCTCAACTCTTGAGATGCAAACTTCCTTCATGGAAATCAGAGCGTTATATCCATTCCTCAATGCGGCACCTAGCCGCATTTTTTTTGCCTGTTAATAAGTCAATACTGCCCTCAATTCCCGTATCCATTACCTTACTCATAGATTTAGTAAATCCACTTTTATATTACCGATCAAAGCAAACGAAATCGCTGATGTTTAAGCTTAACTGTAGCGTGTCTTTCATATAAATAGGAATTTTAGCAATTTAATTTATAATTCAATGACAAACTGCTTAACAGCTATCTAATTTTACTGAGGATCTTTATGGCTACTTCAAACCTATCTTTAGCTTCACTTTGGCGTTACCCTGTTAAATCTATGATGGGAGAAGAATTAAACTCTGCCATTGTTACATCAAATGGAATTTTAGGCGATCGTTCCTATGCTTTAATTGATTTAGAAACCAATAAAATTGTAAGTGCAAAGAATCCTAAAAAGTGGCCGGACATTTTTTCCTTCTATGCTCGTTATACTGAAGCTCCTAACTTAGAAAATGTTATGCCTCCAGTTTTGATTACCTTACCAGACGGTAACATCATTAATAGCGATCAAGCTGATGCAGCGCAAAGATTATCTATTGCCTTAAACCGCAGCGTCAGCCTGAGTAACAAGTCGCCAAAGCAAGCAAGTCTAGAACAATACTGGCCTGAGCATGAAGGAGAAGACACGGAAATCAGCAATGAAGCTATCTCCGGAGCCGCAGATGAAGGAAGTTTTTTTGATTACGCCAACTTACATATAATAAGCACAGCAAGCCTTACGAAGTTACAAGAACTTTATCCGGGCGGTCATCTTGAGGCTCGTCGCTTTCGTCCAAATTTAATAATAGCCACTGATTCTGAGCAAACTGGCTTTGTTGAAAACGACTGGGTGGGTAAAATCCTTAGCATTGGTGATGTGAAACTTCTGATTACAGATCCATGCCCTCGTTGTGTAATGCCAACGCTAGCTCAAGGTGATTTAGCTAAAGACGCTAAAATCTTACGCACCATTGCCGAAAATACTGTACATGTACCTTTTGCAGATAAAGCAATGCCTTCAGTGGGCGTCTATGCAAAAATAATACAACCGGGAGTCATTAATCGAGGAAGTGTTGTAAGTATTGAGTAGAGGATCTCCTTTGGGGCGCTTTGCTAAAGAGGGGGAAATAAAAAGAATACTTTCACAGTCTCTATCGCTAACCCAATCTACCTGCTACTGTAAATTGAATTCTTTATGATGAATTATAATGTTTTACTAAAAACACAATGGTAATATGATAAGAAAACTCGTTGTAACACTTGTAAATTGTAGTCATCTCATCTGATAAAATCATTATGCAAAGCATCATTCTCTGCGTCGACGACGACAAAACTATTTTAACGGCTCTGCGAACTCTGCTGAGTACCATCACTGGTAACAACTACCGTATTGAGATTGCTGAGAGCGGCTTAGAGGCTCTGGAGATTTGCGAAGAATTCGCGGCTGAAGGTAATGAGCCTAAAGTTGTTATCTCTGACTTCATCATGCCAGGCATGCGCGGCGATGAATTGCTTGTTCGTCTGCACGCCCTTTACCCGAATATGACTAAGATCATGCTCACTGGGCAAAGCGATATTTCTGCAATCATCAGAGTCATCAACGAAGCCAATCTTTATCGCTTTATCGATAAGCCTTTTAAGAATGCTGACCTTGTCCTTACGACGAAAACAGCCATTAATGCAAAATCCACTGTAGCGACACTGACCGATGAAATAAACACACTCAAACAAAGAATTATTGAACTTGAATCTAAGCTAGATGATTCAACTCTCGACAATCTTCGCCCAATTGAAAAATTTATGCTAGATGCTGAAAATTTAGTCAATGAATTACAAAAACAAAAATAGCAACTACAGCAGACCATGAAAGAGAGAAGAGTAGATCACCTAGTCATGAACGAAGCCTTAGAAGAAGCTAATCAGGTGAGTATCGAGTTTCGAACCGCTCAATTAAAAGAAAGCAGTATAGCGCTAGAAGCTACTTTAGCTAATTTGCGTAAAACGCAATCCCAACTCATCCAGTCAGAGAAGATGGCTACACTCGGCCAGCTCGTTGCCAATATTGCCCACGAACTCAACACGCCTTTGGGTGCTGTAAAATCTAGCGGAGAAAGTATCTCTGGCGCTTTCGACCAAGTATTATCAAACTTTCCTGCTCTACTGTTGTGGCTTGATGGCACTACACGTAAAATCTTTTTCGAACTAGTAGACGAAATGCGAAATCCTTCTGAAGCTTTAAGCACCCGAGAAGAGCGCCAGCTAAACCGAGCTTTCAGCGCGGCTATGATTGAAGCTGGAATCACCGAAGCACAAATCAAAGCCGATTTCTTGATTGCGATGAGAGTTAAAGACCAGCCTTTACGTTTTGCCCAAGTCCTAAGTCATGAGCGTTCCATTGAGATCCTTAGTATGGCTAATCAGATTGGCACGATTATTAGCGGAACTCGGAATATTAATCAAGCAGTGGAGAGGGCAACCAAAATCGCCTTTGCCTTGAAGTCATTCTCACACACTAACTATACCGGAGAAATGCAGCAGGCCAACATCAGGAATGGCCTAGAGACGGCTCTGACCCTCTACAATAATCAAATCAAGCAAGGCATCGAAGTTAACCGTATTTACGCTGATGTTGCGACCATTGAATGCCTAGAAGATGAACTTAATCAGGTTTGGACTAATTTGATCCAGAACGCACTTCAAGCTATGCAAAACAACGGCAAGCTGACGGTGACATTGGCCGCTTTTGATGATGGCGTCACCGTAGCTATTGCAGACAACGGGCCAGGTATCCCAGACGACATCAAAAACCGAATTTTCGATCCCTTCTTTACAACTAAGCCTATCGGTGAAGGTACCGGGCTCGGTTTGGATATTTCCCGCAAGATAATTGAAAAGCATCACGGTCGTCTAGATTTGCAGAGTGAGGAGGGCGTGGGTACCACCTTCACTGTTTGGCTGCCTTTGAAGCAGCTATAAATTGCTATTGTAGTGATTGATTTAACGCTAACGCTAAAGCTAATCAATGCAGAACATGGTAATGATAAAAGACGGCTTTATACACATACGCCAGACAAAAGTGCTTAGGTCTTGTACAATATCAGCAGTTTAAACTTTAAAGAGACCAAGACATTGAGCGCACAAAAACCAGATAGCTTAAATTATAAAAGTGCCGGCGTTGATATTGCCGCAGGTAATGAATTAGTTGAGCGCATCAAGCCTATTGCCGCAAGAACAAGAACCGCAGGCGTTATGGCCGGCTTAGGTGGCTTCGGTTCAATGTTCGAATTACCCTTAGATCGTTATAAGCAACCCATTTTAGTTTCAGGTACTGATGGTGTTGGTACAAAGTTAAAGCTAGCCATCGATTTAGACATACATAATACCGTAGGTATTGATTTAGTTGCCATGTGCGTTAATGACATTATTGTGCAAGGTGCGGAGCCTTTATTCTTTCTGGATTATTTCGCTACCGGACATTTAGATGTTGATACAGCGGCAGCGGTTATTGAAGGTATAGGTAAAGGTTGTGAATTAGCCGGTGCTGCTTTAGTCGGTGGTGAAACTGCAGAAATGCCAGGTATGTATGCTGATGGTGAATATGATTTGGCCGGTTTTTGCGTCGGTATCGTAGAAAAAACTAAAGTGCTAGACGGTAGCAAAGTACAGGTTGGTGACAAGCTAATAGGTATTGCCTCTTCTGGCCCCCATTCAAATGGTTATTCTCTAGTCCGTAAGATCATAGAACATAGTCAGGCGACACTGAGTCATGACTTTAACGGTCAAACTTTGGGTGAGACGTTATTAACGCCGACTAAAATTTATGTTAAATCTTTATTAGCTTTATTAGAAAAAGTTCCTGTTCATGCCTTTGCTCATATTACCGGCGGCGGTTTAACAGAAAATCTACCGCGTGTATTGCCTACAGGCATTAATGCGGCGATAGATTTATCTTCTTGGGTCTTTCCTGATATTTTCATTTGGTTACAAGAGCAAGGCAATGTCGCTTTGGCAGATATGTTGACCACCTTTAATTGCGGCATAGGCATGATTGTTTGTGTAGCAGCCGAACATGAAGCCGAAACGCTAGCAACGCTACAAAATTTAGGTGAAACGGTTTATGTTATAGGTGAACTGATAGCCGCTGAAGGTCAACCTATTGTTGTTTATAGCTAAATATTAAATAATGTCTAGTTGATATCGTAGTTTTTTTGTTGTGGGCATAGGTCTCTATACAAAAAATAAATATTCCCACCCAAGAACGATAATATTGTGGTGAACATCGTAGGGACAGGTCGCGACCTGTCCTTGTCTCTAAATATGATCTCATAATCAGTTTCTAGCTTACTTCCCCGTTATTCTTTGCTTTTGCATAGGTATTGGATAGCCCAATATCTATGCAAACTTTCCGTTTAGCTAGCTTATGGCTGTTAAATTAGGTGTTGCGTCATATAGTTTAGGTATTGTGATGTCTAATGAAGCTATCAGTATAATTAGCGTAGGTGTTGCAATTCAAAATCTAAGTATTGGCATTGCCAGCAGAGGTGCGGTGGTTCTCTACACCTCTAATGTGATGGTTAATTAAGGTATTGAAGTTGTTAATACCTTAATTCTAGTTCGCTAGTAATGGTGGCGTAGTTATTTATGCTCAAGTTCAGATTATAAATCAGGCAAATAATGCGGTTTATAGGCAGTGGTAGTTCTAAAGTTCAAAAGTCTATTAGCCTTTAGCGTATTTCGGGTTGGTGGCTTTATATAAGGAATGTGCTAGCTTAAACTTTAAGGTGATATGCGCATGATTAAGTAACGACTCATAACCAGCGGCAGCTGGTTCTCTCGTAATTTGTTTTGTAAGCCGCAGAACGACTGCGTAACATCAGCTATTACGTTAGCATAGTTAGCGTCTAATAACTCGGTTCGTTTAAGAGCTTTAAGATATTAATCGTTGCATAAGTTTTTGCAGTTATTTATATAGAGCTGAAACCTAAGTTTGTCAATGTAGCTCCGATTGCTGGGATTCGTACCTCATCCCAGCCTACGTATAATGTAGGCTGGGATTTAGAAAACGGAATCCTAGCCATCGGCGCGGCAATCGAGAGCAAAAGCTCTTTACTGCCTAATATCAAATCCTAATTATGTCAAACTTACTTAGATTCAAGTTTATCCATCCGAACCGCGAGATTGTCTATTTTCTCGTTCAGCAAAGTCACACTGGTTCTTGCTTCAATGGCTGTTTTTGCAGTGAGTACTAGATCAGCGTTTTTAAAAGGTTTGTCGATGAAGCGATAGAGGTTGGCTTCGTTGATCACTCTTATTACTGCAGAAAAATCACCTTGTCCCGTTAGCATGATTTTGATCATATTAGGGTATTTGATGTGCAGGCGCACCAGCAGCTCGTCGCCGCGCATACCTGGCATGATGAAGTCAGAGATGACTATTTTAGGTTCATTGCCTTCATTGGCTAGTTCTTCGCAAATTTCGAGTGCTTCTATGGCGCTCTCGGCAATCTCGATACGGCAAGTCTTGCCAAGGGTCGAAACTAGCAGATTTCGCATCGCTATTAAAATAGTTTTGTCGTCATCGACGCAGAGGATAATACTTGGCATAAATGATTTTATCGGATTTGATGGCTTAACTAATGTTGTATTCTAAGTGCCTATATCTCTGGATTCAAGCCATTTAGCAGCTGTAGGCCGGAATGAGACTTTTCTAGCGTAAGGCGATTAAAGCGTTTTAGGCATAATCACTGCTCCTGTGCCAGAAAAGCCGCCACGCGCTACTCTTGGGTGGTTTTATTTCGGCCTACAAAAGTTAGATGTGTTTAGTAATCCAAGGCCTCGGCTTAACGATTAATACACTACGCTAACTGTGCAATGTTACTGAACAAAATATCATGATGGGTCAAATAAATATTCCTCTAAACTCAATTTATCCATCATAGAATTGGGTAATATTTCTAACAAACGGTCAGTCGATAAAATAACTAAAATAGGCTCATTGACTGAGTCAGTCTTAGGTTTAACTAGACCTTCTACCACTGATTTATTTCCTCCTAAATCAGGGATGGCTTCAATATTTGACAGAGCTATTTCTGGTATTTCACCGAGCTCATCAATTAAAATCCCATAGCGATTATTGGAGTTTGTTACGCTAACAACAATAATTTGCTTGGAGTCACTTGGCTTATTATCGCGTTGTAATAATCCATTTAAATCAAATACTGGGATGCTTTGATCAGCATAAATTAAATAGCCTCGAACGTATTCTGGCATACTGGGTAATTCAACTATACTTGTTGTATCAACACTTTCTAATACACAACTTGAGCGAATACCATACCAACCTTTGCAGATATAAAAAGAGGCAATTTCTACAGTATTATCTAGTCCAGTTTGACGTGCGGCGTAACTTTCAGACTGTCTAGTCTTGTTGATATTTAATTCTTCAGCATTAATAGTATGATCTGAAAGTGGCGTCATAACTAAAGCCAGTATGTCGTTACGATATAAATCATTGGGGTCTTTATATTCTCGATAACCTGCTGACATACAAGAGCCAACAGAATAATAGCGCCCCTTTAAGCTGACAATATTAGTGTAGACTTCAGCAGGTTCTAACTCAAAGAACTCCCGACTTAGTTCCAATACGTGATCAATCTTGTAGTCGGGGTGGGTGCTGGAAATTATTCGGCCTGTTTGCTCAGCGTATACAGCAAATGCACCATCAACAACTGAGCCATCTTCCTTACGAGGCAGTGTTTCGTTAAGCATCGTCTCAAGTTGAGGCAGGGTATCAAATACTATGGCGATACCACCAATAGGGTTATTGCCATCTGGCTGACGGATAGCCGCTGAATAGATATAAGCCGACTGGTTGTCATAGAGTGTCGACACTGTAAAAGGCGATACGCAGTAGTTTTGAGTATCTGCAAGCCCCAGTGTTTGGCGCACCCAATTACCTTGCAAGTTTTCTCCAACCAAATAAGTATAAGTAGGGTTCGATACGGCTAGTACGCAGGCATTTTTATCAAATATTAATAAATTACTGTAGACGGTATAAAGGTTATTAATAGTCCGGAGTATGTCAGTGAGTCGTTTTTGCTGATTTTCATCACTTGATGATCCTTTAGCCAATTCTGTTCTAAATACACTATTCAATGCCCACCAGCGGCAATCATTAGCGCGTTCATAGAGATTGCGATCCATAATATCAATGGCTAACGCAGCTTGTGTGCCACAGTTATAGAGCGCTGAAGAGATCATGGTTTCATAGAGATTGTTAGTGGAGTCACTAAAGACCTGACTGGTACTAATACCGGTATTTCTAATTTCCCATAATAAAACTTTTGCAAATGATCCATTGACCGACAGTGTGTTACGAGAGATAGATAAATTTCCATTCCATACGGCTCTATTTAATTCACGCTGAATAGTTGTGGCTTTGATAGGGATATTTCGAGATTCTTCGCTAAATAAGGTTGATGTTTCTAACACGCATTTTAAAAGTGTTTTGGGTACGCGCTCTAATTCAAGAGCGGCAGCCATTTCAAAAGCATGATTCAGCGGTGATAAGGCATGGCCCAGCCAACCTGGTCCTAAATAACCTTGATATCCTGAAGAGATGGTTGAAGTTGCCAAGTATTCGCGCCCACCAAAACGAACAATCTTACAATCATCTTTGATTACAGTTTCAAGTTTAGCAGCGATTGGGAATTGATATTCATCGCTACTGGCAATCACATAGCCTCTTGGATCTAAGATAGTGATGACGGTCCAATCATCATCTGTAATCAGATTGCTGAAAATTCGTTGGCATTCATCCTGAAAACGAAAGCAAAGACAGAGCACACCGACAACTTGAGTTTCATCTTCTGACATGACTCTGTAGGAATAGATCAGTGATGATTTAACTTTAGGCTGCAAATCTGTGCTTCTAAAGGTTTCTACATAAGCTTGCTGGGTCGTTAGAGTCTCTTGAATTAAAGCATCCGTTGAAGCGCTTACTTGGTTTTTGTTATCTAATTGTGCGAGCACTGTGCCATCAGGAGAAAGTAAGATAATATTTTGGTATACAGAATATTTTTTAACATATTCATCGAACCGTCTAGTAATCAAATCAATATTGACACTGTTTGTTGGCGGCGATTGTAATGTCATCGCTTCGGCAAAGGCACGAATGTCATTGTCAGTAGAAAGGAAGCCTATATCTGCTGTACGTTCAAATAAATTCCTAACCAATATATCAATGGCAACACGGGCTTTATAGCCTAGACTCAGTATGGCTTTTTTACGAAGTTCAAGGGCTAATTGATTGATTAATGTTTCTGCTAAAGTATTAAAGTCATTACGCATACTGGTAATGTCTGTGCCAGCACAAAGAAGTTGCCCTAATAGCGTTAAATTATCATAAACACTTTGAATTTCGCGTAGCTTAGCCTGATCAGTATGTAGGCTATCCATGAAGCGTGATAAATAAGATATATCTTTTGATTTTTGAATAGCAGTTAAGTGTTTCATGGAAATCCCCAGTAAAATAGTTTGTTATTTATAATGCAAAATACAGGCCATGTGGACTTTATTAGATTTAAAAGTTTACAAAGTGATATAAGCAATGCTTACATGAGCAAATATTATCTTCGAGGCTTGTTTAAAGTAGCTTTATCTCAAGCGTCATCTAGGAAGACTATCTGAATGGCGAAGCGAATTAAGTTGTTTGTCTATAAATTCATAGTTTAGTTGAGCTTGCATCATAAATGGGCGCTTTGCTCTAAAATGGTGCGCCAGGAGAAGTATACGCTGCCGCCAATGCGTAACTTTAATGTCTGTTGTAGTGCTTTATAAACTTAGAATGTAGGTCGGGTTACGCTATCGCTAACCCAAC
>Ga0214199_1000281_pt1 | contig 12311 bp, 7 predicted proteins | sample TroBogEpilimnion_24_FD_153037 | JGI IMG/M metagenome (GOLD analysis project Ga0214199, IMG submission 153037) | Freshwater microbial communities from Trout Bog Lake, WI - 04OCT2008 epilimnion | ecosystem: Environmental > Aquatic > Freshwater > Lake > Epilimnion/Euphotic zone | place: Trout Bog...
AAAAACTGAATAGCGTAAATGCAATCGCTATAGATACAGCGTATTTCTTTAAAGTTTTATTGCTAATGCCTTGTCCCGTTTGCAATCTAAACCAATGATGCGGAATATCATCGATTTGTTGTTGATCTAGCATCAAAGTGGCTTTGTTAAGAATCGATGAGAGTTCTGGGCTTTGTTTGCTAATTGCGATAGTTCGATCACTACGATATTGGGTATAACCTGAAAGCTTTAAATCAGCTAAGTCTTCTTTTTTAATCCAGTAATTGCTAGTAGCAAGATCACCGACATAAGCAATGGCTTTTTTATTTTCTACCAGTTTTAAACCTGATAGCGCATCGTCTACTTGAAGTATTTTAATCGATGGATAATCACGTTTTAGCCATTCCTCCACGGCATAATATTTTTCAACAGCAACGATTTGACCGTTTAATTGATCTAAGCTGGTGTATAGCTGTTCTCCTCTATCAATAATGACATTAGGTGAGTTAATATAAGGGCTTAAAAAGTCTAAATAATTTGCACGCTGTTCGGTGATGACTACACCGGCCAACATATCTAAGTCACCGCCTTTAATCATTTCTAGAATCTCACCCAGACTAGCGCCTGGTTTGACTATCGTAAAATGAATACCTAATTTTTGTTCGAGTAGCTTTAGATAATCAGCACCCATACCCTTATACTGGCTTTGTTCATCGACCCAATCATAAGGCTGTTTATTGGGATTAACTCCAACACGAATAACAGGGTGCGCGGCTAACCACTTCTTTTCTGCATCACTCAAATTTAATTCAGTAGGTACCGATTGATAAACAAACTTTTTGAGTTTGTCAGCTTCAATGGCTTGGTTATAGCCTGCTTTAACATAGGTGACGGCTAAGACATTCAATCGTGCTGAGTCGATATAACCTAAAGGCACTGACTCAGGTATGAGTTTTAGAATTTCTTTTGCTTCATATTGCAAATGTTCTAAAGACAAACGACTGTGATATTGATTGGTGATTAAAGTAATCAGTTGCTGAGGGTGATCTAAAGCATAACGCCAACCCTTTAAGCTGGCTTTTAAGAAGCGATCGATACGCTCTGGATGGTGCAGGCGCTCAGCGTTACTCGTAAATAGTATGTCGCCATAAAAATCGATACCATAACTTTCAGGATTAATGATATTGATAGCAATATTGTGTTGCTGATAATAAAAAGGCTCATCAGATATATAACCAGTCATGACATCGAGCTTATCTTCAGTTAACAAAGCATTATTATCTGATTGTTTGACGAGCTTGAAATCATGGTCTGAGACTTTGCTGTAAGCCAATAACGCTCTTAAGGGCGCTTCATTGGCACTCAGGGTATCCAACATTATCCGCTTACCTTTAAACTCAAAAGGACTGATGATGCCAGAATCGCGCCTGGTCATAAAAACCAAGGGATTGTGTTGAAAAATAGCCGCCATAGCAACAATTGGCTTATTTAGAGCGTACTCATGTAATAAACCCGAATCACCGACACCGTATTCAGCTTCTTGATTGATCACTTGCTCAACCACGCTTTTGCTTAGATCTCGCTCAATGAGCTCAACATCTAAGCCTTCCTCGGCATAATAACCTTGCTGTATCGCCGCGTAATAACCCGCAAATTGAAACTGGTGAAACCATTTGAGTTGCAAACGGACTTTTTCTAATGCGGGTTTATCGATGGGTGCAGGGGAATTATCTACAGCAAAAACAGGCGTAATAGTTAATGAGTACAAAAACAGCAAGCTCGCTACACAGCGTATTGCTTTAGAGGCTTTGACAGACTTGTTATTGTAGAAAGTTTTTAGCACGTGTAATCCAAAGTAGATCAAAGGTACACAAGCTTTGTGAGACCTTAATAAGTTAAAGGCATAATAGTGTATATGACAGCATAAGACTACACCATTATTAATGAAAACAATTTTAGCGCTTTAACGATTAATCAAAGCGATAAATAAAGGCTTTATTTGCTTGATGTTTTTATTTATGAGTATTGATCGGTGGGTGTGAGATTTGATTAACACCTCCTTCCCAGCCCCATAGGTATCTACACAAATAATTGTTAGCACCCACGCAAGAACGATAACATTGTGGTGAAGATCGTAGGGGCGTATGCAATACGCCCCTACAGTGTTTTTTTATCGTTTCTACGCCAGTAAGAAACTTGTGTAGATACCTATGCTCCCAGCCTCACTGACTACAGCCCCGTAGGCCGGAATAAGACCATCTAAGCGTAGCGCATGATGGCGTTTCCGGCACAGGAGCCATACCTATGCCGGAAACGCTTTACTCGCTTGCGCTCGTAAAGCCTTATTCCGGCCTACAATTTCTTATTCCGGCCTACAATTACTTATACAGCCTAAACGTTACAAGCTATCAAAAAATTTTTGCGCTCACCTTTTAATCGAATCACTAAAATTAGTACACTAACTTTACGCACTAGCGTACAATCGGCCGAAGTTTAAATCCTACAGCAAACTTAAGGTAATTTACTTTCACTGGTTTCATTTCAGGATGGTCACATGCAACATCAACAAACCGTTACGATAGACGGCAATCAAGCCGCTGCTACAATCGCTTATAAACTTAATGAAGTTATCGCTATTTACCCTATAACACCCTCCTCGACCATGGGCGAATGGGCGGATGAATGGGCGTCTCTCGGCCAACTTAATTTATGGGGCACTGTTCCTCAAATCACTGAAATGCAAAGTGAAGCCGGTGTTGCTGGGGCTATTCATGGGGCCTTGCAAGTCGGCTCTATGGCGACAACTTTTACCGCCTCACAAGGACTGCTATTAATGCTGCCTAATATGTACAAAATTGCGGGTGAGTTAACTCCGACCGTCTTTCATATCGCTGCGCGTTCTTTAGCTTGTCAGGGTTTATCAATTTTTGGTGACCATAGCGATGTCATGTCAGCGCGGATGACTGGCTTTGCGATGCTGTGTTCTAATTCACCCCAAGAAGTCATGGACTTCGCTTTGATTGCTCATGCCGTTACCTTGGAAGGTCGTGTGCCGCTATTGCATTTTTTTGACGGCTTTCGTACTTCGCATGAAGTCGCCAAAATAAATACTATTGATGATAGCGTGATACGCGCCATGATTAAGGATAAATGGGTAAGCGCTCATCGTCATCGCGCCTTAACCCCTGATAAACCTGTGATGCGCGGTACTGCTCAGAATCCTGATGTGTATTTTCAGGCTAGAGAATCGGTCAATCCTTTTTACCTTGCACTACCCAATATTGTGCAAACCGCTATGAATCGCTTTGCCGCATTAACAGGCCGCTCGTATCAATTGTTTGATTATTCAGGCTCAGAACTTGCCGAACGAGTCATTATTATCATGGGTTCTGGTGCAGAAGCGGTCACAGAAACCCTGACTTATTTAAATCAGCAAGGTGAAGCGGTCGGTTTGCTTAAAGTACGTTTATATCGACCTTTTGATGCACAGAGCTTACTTGCCGCACTCCCTAGCAGTTGTCAAAAAATTGCCGTACTCGATCGTACCAAAGAACCTGGCTCTGATGGCGAACCTTTATATAAAGATGTACTCAGCGCTGTCGCTCAGGCTTATAGCCAAGGTACTAGTAAATTTAAGGCATTTCCTAAAGTGATCGGCGGACGTTACGGCCTGTCTTCTAAAGAATTTACCCCGGGCATGATTAAGGCGATTTATGACGAGTTAAAACTAGCGCAACCCAAAAATAATTTCAGCATTGGCATTAATGATGATGTTACGCACAGCAGCTTAAACTGGGATGCTAGTTATCGTACTGATGCCCTAGCGGATACTTTTCAAGCGTTATTTTATGGCTTAGGCAGTGATGGTACGGTTAGCGCTAATAAAAACACCATTAAGATTATTGGTGAAACCACTGAGCTACATGCTCAAGGTTATTTCGTTTATGATTCGAAAAAATCAGGTGCGATGACGGTCTCACATTTACGTTTTGGCCCTAAGCCCATCCATTCCACTTATTTAATAAGCGATAATGATGCTGATTTTATCGGCTGTCATCAAAGTCACTACTTAGAACGTTCAGACCTGCTCAGCAGTGCCTCAGATCAGGCGGTGTTTTTGTTGAATACGCCCTTATCAGCCGAGCAGGTTTGGGCATCTCTGACTTTAAACATGCAAGAACAGATGATTAGTAAACAGATTCGTTTCTATATCATCGACGCTTATGCGGTAGCCGAAAAAACAGGCATGGGTAAGCGCATCAATACCATTATGCAAACCTGCTTTTTCGCAATCTCTGGGATATTACCGCAAGAACAAGCGATATCCGCCATTAAACATGCGGTCGAAAAGACCTATGGCAAAAAAGGCCAGAGCATGATCGAGCTGAACTTTAAGGCTATTGATGAAACCTTAGCTAGCTTACAGTGTGTTGCTCTACCCGACCATGCCAGCAGCCAGATCAAACTTAAATCAAACCTATCTGATACAGCACCAGATTTTGTTAAGCGCGTAACAGCTGAAATTATTGCGGGTCGTGGCAATGCCCTACCCGTTAGCGCGATGCCTAACGACGGTACTTTTCCTACAGGCACGGCTATTTATGAAAAACGCAATTTAGCGCTACAAATTCCTATATGGGAAACCGACTTATGCACTCAGTGTGGTAAATGCGCGATGGTTTGCCCACATACAGCGATACGCAGCAAGATTTATGCACACGAAGCATTAGCCGCTAGTCCAGAAACATTTAAACACGCCGACATGCTCGGCAAAGACTTTGCTGAGGGTTTGGCGATTACTTATCAGATCGCCCCCGAAGATTGTACTGGTTGTAGTTTATGCGTAGATATTTGCCCGATACGTGATAAAAACGATGTCAGTCGCAAAGCCTTAAATATGCGTCCACAAGCACCGCTACGTGAAAAAGAACATGATAACTGGGCGTTCTTTTTATCGATTCCTGATTATGATCGACGCTTATTAAAAACCAACACCATTAAAGGTTCGATGGCGCTGCAACCTTTGTTTGAGTTTTCGGGTGCTTGCGCAGGTTGCGGTGAAACCGCTTATATTAAATTGGCCTCGCAATTATTTGGTGATCGTATGGTCGTCGCCAATGCCACGGGTTGCTCCTCTATTTATGGTGGCAATTTACCAACCACGCCTTGGACTAAAAATACTGAGGGACGCGGCCCCGCTTGGAGCAATTCTTTATTTGAAGACAATGCCGAATTTGGTTTAGGTATGCGCATCGCTTTAGACAAACAACAAGACATGGCTAAAGAGTTACTAATTTCTTTAAGAGAACCTTTGGGTGATGAACTCGTTGATGCAATTTTAAATGCCGATCAATCTTACGAAGTGGGTATTTATGAGCAACGTGTACGAGTCAATGATTTAAAACAACTCCTAAAAACACAAGCTCAGTTTTGTGCGTTTAATAACGAAAGGTCTTATATTACTAGCGCTCAACACTTATTAGATCTTGCCGATAGCTTGTGTAAAAAAAGCGTCTGGATTATAGGTGGTGATGGTTGGGCTTATGACATTGGCTTTGGCGGTGTTGACCATGCTTTAGCCAGCGGACGTAATGTTAATATTTTAGTGTTAGATACTGAGGTTTATTCGAATACTGGCGGCCAGACTTCAAAATCCACGCCCTTAGGTGCAGTCGCTAAATTCTCTGCTGCTGGTAAAGCAACGGCTAAAAAAGATTTAGCCTTATTGGCGATGAATTACAGTAACGTCTATGTCGCTCATGTTGCTTATGCCGGTAAAGACATTCAAACCTTAAATGCCTTCTTAGAAGCCGAAGCGCATGATGGCCCGTCTATGATTATTGCTTACGCGCCGTGTATTGCTCATGGCGTAGATTTATCTAATAATCATCATCAACAAAATCTAGCGGTTAAAAGTGGTCATTGGCCGCTGTTTCGCTTTGACCCTAGCAAAGCCAAAGCGGGAAAGAATCCTATGAAACTAGATTCAGCAGAACCCTCCATTCCTTACCAAGATTTTGCAAAAACCGAAACTCGCTTCAGTCAGTTGTGGCAAACCCATCCAGAAGCCGCCGAACGTTTTCTAGCCCAAGCCCAGCAGGATGTTAAGAATCGCTATGCTTATTATAAGCAACTTTCTGAGCTTGAATGGACAGCGAATACATCAATGTCGAGCGTACAGGCTCAACTTAAAAATGATACTGAGTGATCTGCCGGAAAAGCTTTGCTCGTAAAGCCTTATTCCGGTCTACGGCTTAACTGTAGGCAGTGACGCGGAGCCTTGGAACACCAAGCCCCAGATCGGCGGAAGCAATGCCAAGCTGGGGCTTGCCGCTCCCAAAGTGCTTTGTCTCGTATTAAGTTAGTAGTAGTTTTAGCTGATCCGCTAACAAATCATAATCAAGTTGTTTTTGATAAGGCAGTACGCCTAATAATGGAACTGGTAAAGCTGTTTTAATAGCCTGTATATTTTCATCCCGATTTAATAAATCGGGATCTACACTGACGGCTATCCAACCAGCACAGGCTAGTCCTGAAAGCTTAATAGCTTGATAGCTTAATTTTGCATGATTGATACAACCTAAGCGCAAACCTACTACCAATATCACAGGCAAAGCCAAGGCATTCGCCAAATCACTAATGTCATCTTGAGCATTTAAGGGCGCATACCAACCGCCAGCACCTTCGACGATGACGATATCGGCTAATGCTTTTAAGCTGTTATAGCATTCAACAATAATCGCCAGTTTAACGGGATCATGAATGCCTGCGATATGGGGTGAAACCGGTAACTTGTAAGCATAGGGATTAATCATTTGGTAATCTAAGGCTATTGAGGCATTATCTTGTATCAGCAAGGCATCGGCATTTTTCAACTCACCTGCATGTAGAGTACAGCCTGACGCCACCGGCTTCATACCCAGCACAGTTTTACCCTGACGCTTAAAATAACGCATCAAAGCTATGGTGGCGCAAGTCTTGCCAACATCAGTATCCGTGCCGGTTATAAAGTAGCCTTGTGCACTCATGACTTATGCCGTCGCTGTGATACTAATGACTTCAAAAGTCGCGAGAATCTGATCATTTTCACCTTGTTTTTGATAAGCGCTAATCATCTGCTGCATGGCTGTTTTAGTGGTGATTTGTTTATTAGCCCCCTTCACTACATGGTGAGCGCCTATCTGCTTTAATTCTTGCATTAAGGCTAAAACGGAAGCATAGCTTGAGCTATAACAAACACTCTGCAACTGAATATTATTAAAGCCTGCTTTTACCAAGAACTGTCTTAGCTCTGCCTCACTATAAAAACTATTAACATGTTGATAGTTATCAACACTCGCCCAAGCACTTTTCAACTCAGAGAGCGTGTCGGGGCCAAAGGTTGAAAATACTAAAGGCTTACCGGGTTTTAAAGCTCGCTGAATACTATTAAATACCTCATCCAGATCACTACACCATTGCAAAGCAAGATTAGAAAACACGCCATCTAGGCACTGCTCGCTAAAAGGCAGTTGCTCTGCATCTGCACATACGTATTGCACTTGCTTGTATAAAGCCAATTTCTGTTGCGTGCTTTGCAGCATAGTCCAAGCAATATCTAAAGCGATGATGCTGTCATGGTTAAAGCGCTCCAATATCTCAGCTGTTAAGAAACCAGTACCACAACCTATGTCTAATAAAGTTCCTGATAATAACTTGGCATCAATAGTTTTGAGTAGCTCTAAACCGACTTTGCGCTGCAAGGCAGCAGCACCGTCATAAGTTGATGAGGCCGCAGTAAATGCACGTTTAATGCCTGTCTTGGTTAGCGACATGAGTCATCCATAAAATTAGCAATAATCTCCAAGACACTGTGTGGATGTGATAGAAAAGGCACATGTCCTGCTTTATCAATGACGGCCACTTGAATAGTTGGCGCTAAGGCTTTTATAGCCTCAGCTACTGCAACAGGCACTAAAGTATCTCGCGACCCTAACAATACCAAGATCGGCATTTGGGCTTTGATCAAAGCAGACCGTAAATCAGTCTGTTTAAGTATGGCAAGACCTCCTTGTAGAGTATCAAGACTGGGCGTTGCTCTAGCCATAATGGCTGTTTTAAGTGTTTTCAAAATCGTTTTATAATCAGGCAACTGAGCGACTTGCAAGGATAAGAAACGTAATAAGGTGGCTGGAGCATCAAGCGTCAATTGCTCAGCAAAAGCCTCTAACAACTCGACTTTCATACCCGGCCATTGCTCGGTACAAGTAAATTGTGGGTTACCCGCTAATAAAACTAGGCTATTGACGCGTTCTGGATAACGACGGGCAATCTCCATGACCACAGTTGCACCCAATGACCAGCCTAGCCAACAACTCTGCTCATCAGTCACAGCAGCAACTAGGGCATCGACGACATGTTCTAAGGTAAATTCAGCTAAGCTATCGCTATGACCATGTCCCGGTAAATCGATACAAGTGACTTGATAATGCTCTGCTAGTTGCATGGCAAAATCATGCCAAATGCCGCTGTGCATCGCCCAGCCATGCACTAGCACTATAGATTTACCGGTACCAAAAGTTTGTTGATGTAGCTTGATCATGAATTATTTAACTAATGTTACGCAGCCATTGAGCAGCTTAAAAAACGAATAATGAGGTCGCTATCGCGACTATTTGTTAATCGGGTTATCGCACCCGAAGGCGAGATACTTTCTTTTGCGCAGCCTAAACTTTTATAGGATGTGCTGAACGGAAGTGAAGCGCATCACCACGATAGAACGATGCGCGTCACTATCGTTCAGCACATCCTATAGTGGATATTTTAGTTTTTGAGAGTTACCTAACGCTTACATGAATCGCCTGACGGACAAAACTTATCTAAGTAAATATAACGTCAGTTATCTAAGCCCTGCGCCAGCTTTATCTAAGGCATCTAGCAGACTATCGACATGCGCTTCTTCATGCAAAGCAGAAAAGGTGACTCTCAATCGAGCGCTACCTTGCGGTACCGTAGGTGGTCTTATGGCACTGACTAAAAAACCAGCTTGTAACAAGGCTTGACTGATTTCGATGACTTGTTGATTCTCACCGATCACTATCGGCTGTATAGGTGAGGTAGAGTTCATCAACTGCAAACCCAATTGCCTTGCACCCACGCTAAACCTTTCAGTGAGTGCCTTAAGTTTGTCTCTGCGCCAATCTTCAGTAATCACTAGCTTTAAACTAGCTCTGGTCGCCTCAGCCACCGCTGCAGGTAAGGCCGTGGTATAAATATAAGTCCGGGCTTTTTGTATCAGGATTTCAATCAAGTCCTCAGAACCTGCCACAAAGGCACCAAACGTCCCAAAACCCTTACCTAAAGTGCCCATTAATATAGGTACATCAGCTTGCTTAAGTCCGTAATAATCTAGTAAACCGCCACCTTTTGCGCCAAGAATACCTAGACCATGGGCATCATCTACCATCAACCCAGCATTATGATCTTGGGCCACTTTCGATAAAGCAGGTAAAGGAGCAAAATCACCATCCATACTAAACACACCATCGGTTACGATGAGTTTATGGCCACTGGCTTTTTTAAGGTGACTATTAAGATGCTCAACATCGCCATGCCGATAACGCTTGAAGACTGCACCCGACATTAAACCACCATCTAATAAAGACGCGTGATTAAGCCTATCTTCAAACACCGCATCTCCACGCCCTAATAGCACCGACATAACGCCCAAATTAGCCATATAGCCGGCAGAAAATAATAAGGCGCGATCACGACCGGTAAACTCAGCGAGCTCTTCTTCCAAAGCATGATGCGCTAAGCTATGCCCACAGATTAAATGCGCTGAACCACTACCGACACCATATTGATCGACTGCGTTTTTAAAAGCACTGAGCACATCTGGATGATTAGCCAAACCCAGATAATCATTGCTGCAAAAGTTAAGTACTGTTCTACCGTCAACTTTCAGATAGATACCTTGCGGCGAGTTGATAACTCGCCTAGAACGGTATAAGCCTTGCTTGGCAATGCTTTCCAGATCACCCGATAACTGTGAAAAAGCCAATGTCATTAGGCGTAACTTGAACCACCAGAATAAACACCTAAACGATCGAATAAAGCAAGATCATGATTAGTCATCGGGTTATCAGTGGTCAATAACTTATCACCATAAAATATCGAGTTAGCACCCGCCAGAAAACACAATGCCTGCATTTCATCACTCATTTTGCTGCGACCCGCTGACAAGCGTACTCGCGATTTAGGCATCATAATTCTTGCGACGGCTAATGTACGCACAAAGATAATCGGATCTAACTGTTCAGTACCCATTAATGGCGTACCTTCAACTTGCACCAGCATATTGACGGGCACACTTTCAGGATGTTTAGGCATATTGGCTAACTGTATGAGTAATTGAGCACGATCTACATCGGTTTCGCCCATACCCACAATACCGCCACAACAAACATTGATACCTGCATCTCTGACTCGCTCTAAAGTATCTAACCTATCCTGATAAGTGCGTGTGGTAATGACTTCGGAATAATAATCTTCAGAGGTATCCAAATTATGATTGTAATAATCTAAACCACCTTCTTTTAAGCGCTGGGTTTGTGCATCGGTCAACATGCCTAAGGTGACACAAGTTTCCATGCCCATCGCCTTAACGCCTTGAACCATTTCAATGACACGCTCTACATCTTTATCTTTAGGTTGGCGCCAAGCAGCACCCATACAAAAACGCGAAGCCCCTTGGTCTTTAGCTTGTTGAGCAGCTTTTAATACGGCATCGACAGGCATCAAAGCTTCGGGTGTTAAGCCCGAATCATAACGCGCACTTTGCGGACAATAGCCACAATCTTCTGAACAAGAACCTGTTTTTATACTTAATAAGCTACTGATTTGAACTTCGTTGGGATCAAAATGCTCTCTATGAACTGTTTGTGCTTTAAAGATCAAATCATTAAAAGGTAAAGCATACAGGGCTTGCACTTCATCCAACTGCCAATCATGACGTAAGCTAAGTGAATTAGGATGGCTAATGGCAGGGTTTGCAGACATGCTGATAATCTCCAACTACAATAAAGGTAAACGTGACAAACAAACAGCTCATTCGTCAACCGGCAAGTATCAATAAGGGATACAACTGGATCGATATTATACAGGATTACCTACTCCCGCCTACCTGCATCTTATGTGCTAATCCTGGCACTCAAGGTCGAGACCTTTGCAATCACTGTCATCAACGCCTGCATAGAAACACGCTTTGTTGTTATAAATGCGCAGAAATACTAGAGCCACCGCTGAGATACCCTATGCTTTGCGGACATTGTCTAAGCTCCACGCCGGCTTTTGATGAAACTTACGCACCCTTTACTTATCAAGGCGAAATACGACATTTAATTACCACCTTAAAATTCGGCGCACATTATAAGAATGCTCGTTTATTGGGTTTATTATTGGCCGATCATTTAAAACTAACCGCCCAAAAACCCGATCTGATTTTACCGGTACCGTTGCATAAAGCCCGTTACCGAGAGCGAGGTTTTAATCAAGCGATTGAAATTGCCAAAACCGTGGCTAAAGAATTACAACTACCACTTGATTTGCATAGTTGCCTAAGGCATAAAGATACACCTCACCAATCAGCCTTGACGGCCAAGCAAAGACGAAAGAATATCAAACACGCTTTTTCGATGACTCAAACTATTTCGGTGCAACATATAGCCTTGTTAGATGACGTAATGACTACCGGCTCTACCGCTCATGAATTGGCCAAACTATTAAAAGCCGAAGGTGTGAGTCGAGTCGATGTTTGGGTCTGCGCTAGAGCTTGAGCTAATCAACTGATGTTTCGCAGTTATTCAGCGAATTATAAAAAACAAATAGAAAGCTATCTAAATCAGTAAGTTCGCATAAACAGTATATTTCACACCGCATGAACAGATCACGATCTGTCCATACATTACAATCGGCCTCCACATTACGATCGACATCTACTTATTTACACCCACCACCTCCCAACAAAACCTGAGGTGCACAGCTCTAGCAAACGAGACTGAAGCAACGTTACTGCTTTAGGTCAGTTAATATGAAATAATAGCCAAATACTTTATTTATCTAAAGCCCGCCCCCAAACAATACTAAATAATTCATGCTAACCCCGAACACCCCAAGTTACCGCTTTAGCGTTGCCCCCATGCTAGATTGGACTAATCGGCATTGCCGCTATTTTCATAGACTCATTAGCAAACAAGCTTTGTTATATACCGAGATGGTCACTACCGGCGCTTTAATACACGGTGATAGTCATCGCTTTTTGCAATATTCGCCTGTAGAAAACCCTGTCGCCT
>Ga0214199_1000282_pt1 | contig 12258 bp, 12 predicted proteins | sample TroBogEpilimnion_24_FD_153037 | JGI IMG/M metagenome (GOLD analysis project Ga0214199, IMG submission 153037) | Freshwater microbial communities from Trout Bog Lake, WI - 04OCT2008 epilimnion | ecosystem: Environmental > Aquatic > Freshwater > Lake > Epilimnion/Euphotic zone | place: Trout Bog...
CATAAAGTATGTTTTTTATCTTAGCAATCGTCATAACCTATTTACTCCAACAATTATGCATGTAGGTCGGGTTAGCGATAGCGTAACCAGACACTATGAACTACGAAATGTCGGGTTACGCTATCGCTAACCCGACCTACAAAAAACCATTACTTAATAACTATATAAAATCTCTCCTAACCGCTTTTTTAAAGAGGTAGAAACTAAATTAGCTTGCCTAAGCTGCAGGGTGGATGCGCTGACGCTTATCCATCCTACAAAAACTAAATGCCTAAAACAGAGTTTTTAATTTTTTTAATATCATTAAGCATTTAGCGGGTAAGCAAGCGGAAAGACCATAAATTAATGCCCGTCCCGTCAACGCCTCATACAAACTGGCTACAGCCGCCTGCCTTGCCTTTTGATAATCTTTTACATTGAAATACCAATAAGCCAATGCTGTATAGGCATCAGCGACTAATCGATTTGGATTTAAACCTTGTTGTTGTAAAGGCAAAAAGATAACTCGTCTAAGAGATTTCAGCACTTTAATGCTATCGATCAACATCAATTCAGAAGCCTTCGTAGCATTATTATTATGAAGTCTACGTAACATCAGTATTTCTGGTAAACAACTAATAGGATAGTAAGCGGCTATTTTTGCCCACAACTCCAAATCTTCGCCGTAATGTATGTTTTCGTTGAACAAGCCTACCGCTAACAATGTCTCTCGCCTGACTAATACCGTTCCAGTAGGTATAAAATTCTTTTGCAGCAATTTACTCAGTGCATCTGTAATTGGTCGTCCTTGATCTTCTAAACATGCTTTTAATAGCTGATGCTTAGCTAGCACAGAAGGGGTTATTACATTATTATCTTGATCAATTTCAGCCATATCACCGGCTATTAAATGCAGTTCAGGATTACGCGCTAAAGTAGCCAATTGGGTTTTTATCTTATCGACTGTCCATTGATCATCAGCATCTAAAAAGGCAATCCAATCACCTTGAGCCATTTTAATTCCCTGATTTCTTGCCGCAGCAGGGCCACAATTTTCTTGTTTATGGTAGCGAATGGTTGCTGACAGACCTTGTATAACTGCAAAAGTATCATCACTAGAACCATCATCGACGACTATAATTTCTGATATCACATAACTTTGCTTAACTATGCTAGTAATCGCCTCAGCAATAAATGCTGCACTATTATAAGCAGGAATAACAGCCGAAATTCTCATCCTAATACCTAATAATTATCTTGAATAACGACAAACCAAGCTTGCTGGAATAATCAAACCACTAATATAGGCCAATAAAACCAACTTTGGGTGACGGTAATAGAGTCGCCATAAAAACGGCGCAAGCTTTCTAATTCCAGAGAGCTGCTTGAGTGGCTTCCACTGCGAATTATTAAAATGATTAACTATCTCAATGCCATCCATTAAATATTGCTGACCCAATTCAGGCGAAGATAAATAACGTATTCGCCCGATGTTAGAACCTATAGCTTTTAATAACCGATCTAAACCCTTTAAAGAGTTTTTAAACTCCTCTTCACCTCTAGTGTAATTATAACGATGCGTTGAAATACTAATCGGCAACGCTTGGGCATAAGCGACTACTGCTTCTTGATAAGCTGTATCGGCATTATTATTCCCGTCAATGGGTTCATACATCACATTTCTAACTAAATAAACTTGGGCAAATTCACTTAAATCACCTGCTCTAATTAAATTAAGGTCTTGATGGTAATTCCCCAACTTATCTCTACCATCACAACGATAACCTGCTGTTTGTATCACCGACATGCCCTTTTGTTGCCAAACCCTTTCAATATCGCTATTCCATAAATAACAAGGGGCAACACTACTAAGACTTTGAAAGCCAAACAATTTAATAAATGTCTGGCTAGCCAAAGTTATTAATGCTTGAGCTTGCTCTGAACTTATTGCTTGGCTAGGCAGTTCGCTACCATCAACATAATGGCCTTGCAAAACGGAATCTAATGATTCCCAATCCCAGTGCTTAGGATCGGCCAAGGCAGCAGCAATGCGACTATCTTTAAGCTGACATAATCTAGCAAAAGCCTGACCATTTAGATGTTCTAAACCATGTAACTGTGGTACCAGCACACCTTGCTGTATTCCCTGCAACATTACTTGATAAATATCTGGCGAAGCTTCATTGAGTAATTTCCGATGATAACCCGCATCAGGATCAGCCATGATCTTTTCGATATCAGGTACACTCAGAACTATATTCGCAGTTAACAACGCGGCTCGATCTACTGAATCTTTATGAGACGCTAAACAGGCGAGTAATTGTAAAAGTCGCTGAGCATGAAAATTCTCACCTGGACCCCAATCATCACTTTCTATCAGCACTGGGGTATCGGCAAAATAAAACTCATTCCAAGTCTTTTTAAATAATGAATACTTCCAAGCACTAACTACAACCAAACTCAGCAGCCAAGCGCTGCAAATTATTAAAAATATCATCATCTGTTTAATTTGCTAGGTATTTGCAACTCAGTTAATAAGTTTTTTATTAAGGAGCTAGTATTGGTTTATTGATGAAGTGCTAATAAATTAAAAACAACAATATCATAACATTGCCTAAAGCTCTAGTTGAATTTATCAGCATCATAATATTAACATAAAATATCAGCCTACATAAAACAGACAACAGACTAACACTCTAATAAAACCAATCACCCTCTTGCCAAGATGAGCAATTAATAGACAAAAACTTGAACAAAAAAAATTAGATTTTTATCACGCAAGGGGTAATTGTAATGCTAGTTACATTTATTCATGACAAAATATGCGCTGTCCTAAGTGTTGATTTGAGAATCTATGAAAATTGCTATTTTATCCCGTAATGCCAAATTGTATTCAACCGCCAGATTAGTTGAAGCCGCTCAAGCGCGGGGGCATGAAGTGCGGGTCTTGGACGTATTGCGTTGTTATATGAATATAACCTCACATAATCCTTCCATACATTATCGTGGTGAAGACTTAACTGGATTCGATGCCGTCATTCCTCGAATAGGCGCATCAGTGACCTTTTACGGTACCGCTGTATTACGTCAATTCGAAATGATGAACGTCTTTCCACTGAATGAATCAGTTGCCATTTCACGCTCACGAGACAAATTGCGTTCCGTGCAATTACTAGCCAGAAAAGGCATAGGCCTTCCCGTTACTGGCTTCGCCAATAACCCTGACGACATACAAGATTTAATTTCTCAAGTCGGTGGCGCACCCCTAGTTATTAAACTATTAGAAGGTACCCAAGGTATAGGGGTGGTTTTAGCTGAAACGCATAATGCTGCCGAAAGTGTTATTCAGGCTTTCATGGGTCTTAACGCTAACATTATGGTACAAGAATTTATTAAAGAAGCCGGTGGCAGTGATATACGCTGCTTCGTGATCGGTGATAAAGTCGTTGCCTCTATGAAGCGCCAAGCCAATCCAGGCGAATTCCGTTCTAATTTGCATCGAGGCGGCTCAGCCTCATTAATACGCCTAACCCCAGAAGAACGCTCCACCGCTGTTCGCGCTGCTAAAATCATGGGACTCAACGTCTGCGGTGTAGACATGCTGCGCTCCAATCATGGCCCTGTGATCATGGAAGTCAACTCCTCACCCGGCTTACAAGGCATAGAAAAGGCTAGTGAAAAAGATATCGCCGACTTAATCATTCAGTTTATAGAAAAGCGTTTTGAAACGATGGAAACAACCAAAGATAAATCACCGACTAGAACGCGTACCCGAGGTAAGGGTTGATTACTATCATAAGCTAACTATAAGATGCGCTAAAAAAGTGTAGCGCATCTTTTATCTATGATGCTCCTCCTAGCGCCGGCATATCCCATACAACACATACAGCCTAGCTATAATGATTAGTGTGGGAGCGGCTTTAGATGCGATTTCAATTTTGCGGCTAAAGCCGCTCCTACAAAAACAATGAATACAGTCGGTAACAACGGAATAGTTAATGTATTATCAAGGCATCAAAAAAACCATCGTAGCACGCGTTATCGACAAGAAACCTAGTCGCTTAAATGGCTTACATCCCATCATAGAAAGGATTTTTTTATCTAGGGGTATTACCACAGACAGTGAACTTGAAAGGGACCTTTCAAAACTGCCCTCACCTTGGCTACTTTCAGGCATGGAAGCCATGGTGGAACATTTAATTATTGCTATACAAGAACAACAGCGCATCTCTATCGTTGCTGATTTTGATGCGGATGGTGCGACCAGTTGTGCCGTGGCTATCAAAGGCTTGCAATTACTGGGTGCAGATCATGTAGATTTTGTGGTGCCTAATCGCTTTGAATACGGCTACGGACTAACGCCAGAAATTGTTGATTTAGTTAAAGGGCAACAGCCCGATGTTATTATTACCGTCGATAATGGCATATCCAGTATTGATGGTGTAAAAGCTGCACAAGCGGCTGGCATTAAAGTCTTAGTCACCGACCATCATCTACCTGGCGCAGAGTTACCTGGCGCTGAAGCTATCGTTAACCCTAATCTAATAGATGATAAATTTCCTAGCGGCGCAATTGCGGGCGTGGGTGTTATATTTTATGTATTACTGGCTTTAAGAAGTCGTTTAAGAGAAAGACATTGGTTTAGCAATAATAAGCACCAAGAGCCCAATTTGGGTCAGTTACTCGATTATGTCGCCTTAGGCACGGTAGCCGACGTGGTCGCACTAGATCAGATCAATCGTATTCTAGTACATCAAGGTTTGATGCGTATAAGATCTGAGCGCTGCCACCCTGGCATTACCGCACTCATAGAAGTATCAGGCAGAAATCCACGCACATTAATGGCAGCTGATTTAGGCTTCGCCATAGGACCTAGGTTAAATGCCGCTGGCCGTATGGATGATATGTCATTGGGCATACAATGTTTATTGACTGATGATCCTGTGCTTGCCAAAGAAATCGCTGTTCAATTAGATGCGCTTAATAACGACCGTAAGGAAGTAGAGGGCGTTATGAAGCATGAAGCGATGTCTTTATTGAACGAAATGAATGCCTTAGACAAACAGCATTTATTATCTGGCGTGTGTTTGTATGATAGTTCATGGCATCAAGGCGTTATTGGAATCTTAGCTTCACGCATAAAAGATCGCTTACATAGACCTGTCATCGCCTTTGCACCGGCGGGTAAAGATTTAATTAAAGGCTCGGCAAGATCGATTCCGGGTGTTCATATCCGAGATGTACTTAGTGATATATCAGCTTTACACCCCCAATTACTCAGTAAGTTTGGTGGTCATGCTATGGCTGCTGGCTTAAGTATTAGTATGCACGACTACCCAGTGTTTGCCCTAGCTTTCGACGAAATGGTTAGCAAACGCTTAGCGGATGTCGATTTAGATCAAAAGATACTTTCCGATGGTCAGTTATCGGAACAAGAAATGACTCTTGAATTTGCTGATCTATTGCAAGATGTAGCCACTTGGGGACAAAGCTTTCCAGCCCCTATCTTCGACGGGCTATTTGACGTAATACAGACGCGAATAGTCGGACAAAGACATCTTAAATTAGTGCTACGTAAGCCAGAAGGAAACTTGCTGATTGATGCTATCGCTTTTTTTATGGATCAACCTGAACAATGGTTAGGTATTAGGCAAATCAAAGCGGCTTATAGCTTAGATATTAATGAATTTAGAGGACAACGAAGTGTACAGTTTATTTTGCAATATTTGGAAAAGCTAGCATAAAAAAAAGGCGGTAAAACCGCCTTTCTTATGTAGTTCGGGTTAGGCGCTAACCTTAACCCAACACTGGATTTTGAAAAGTCGGGTTACGCTATCGCTAACCCGACCGAGTTCAAAGATTAGTTATTTTTTTGCTTCAGCAGGTGCGGCTTGAGCATCAGCAGGCTTCTCAGTCGCTGATTTATCTTCTATCACTTCTTCTTTAACAACAACTTGCTCAGCTAGCACTTTACCGTTTTTATCTTTAACTTCTTCAACGACAACTTCTTCAGCAACGGGTTTTTCAGCAGGAGCTGCTGGTTTTGCCTCATCAGTTAAAGGTACTAATATTTCAACCTTAGCTTGTTTACGTAAGTTCTCTACAAAGGTTTGTACTTTTTTACGTTGTAAATAAGGCATCAACTGCTCTTTAACCGCTTCTAGCGGAGGTGGAGTTTGTGCTCTTGAATCTTCTCTTAAAATAATATGAAAACCAAATTGGGTTTGAACGGGTGTTTTGGTGTATTGACCTTTTTCTAGCTTAACGACAGCTTCTGAAAAAGGAGCGACCATTTGACCAGCTGAAAACCAACCTAGATCGCCACCGTTTTGAGTTTCTTTACCGTCTAAAGAGTTCTTATTGGCTAACTTAGCGAAGTCGCCCCCTTTATCTAATTCAGCAATAATCTTTTTAGCTTCATCTTCAGTTTTAACTAAAATATGACGCGCTTTATATTCAGTGCCATTTTCGCCAGCGACTTTACTATCATATTCAGCTTTAATTTCAGCATCTGTAATAGGATTCGCTTTAATAAAATCTTGCACATCAGCTTGCGTTAATAAAGTTTTTTTAGCACTTTCAAGTTGAGCTAAAATCTCAGGTGAGTTTTCTAAATGCTTTTGCTCAGCATCTTGAACTAATAATTCACGTTGAATAAGCTCTTCAATCAATTTCTCTTTAGGAAATACTTGGCCGTGACTACGTTCAGCAATTTCTTTCTCTAACTTATCTAAAGTAGCTTTGGCAATGAAGTGGCCGTTAACCTCAGCAATCGCATCGGCTTTATTAACAACAGGCTCAGCATTCTTGCTAACAGTACTAACTTTTTGATCACAAGCGGCAATAAATGCAGTACTAGCAATCAGTAAAGGGATAATTTTTCTTTTCATTTATAAATTTCCTGTAGATTCTTCAGAGGGTGAAATTGCATTAATGCCTAAGGCATGTATTTGTTGTTTCATTAAATCGCCTAACACACCATAAACGAGTTGATGGCGTTGTATCATGGTTTTACCTTCAAAAGCTTCGGCTACAATAGTGACATGATAATGGCCACCACCACTTCTAGCACCAGCATGACCTGCATGTGCAGCGCTATTGTCCAGAATCTCTAATAACTCTGGTTTAAAAGCCTCATTTAAAAGCTGTTTGATTTGTTCAGTTGTCATTTAGGAAATACCTTTTTAAAGGGTTTAACAATAACGCTAGCATAAACACCAGCATGGTTATAAGGATCTGCATCAGCCCATTGCTGTGCACTTTCTAAACTTTCAAATTCAGCCACCACTAAGCTGCCAGTAAAACCAGCAGCACCCGGATCATCACTTTCTATGGCTGGATGTGGCCCCGCTATTACTAAACGGCCTGCATCTTGTAAGTCTTGCAAACGCTTGACATGATCAGGGCGTGCGGGTAGCCGTTTTTCTAAACTATCAGCTATATCGGTACTTATAATCGCAAATAACATCACTATTCCTTAGTGTCCGGGATATATTTATATAGCAAGGCCATTTGTACCACCATAAACACGACCATCAGTGCGGGGGCAACAAAGGTTTTAAAATTCACCCAGTCATCAGTACTGTAGTTATACATCACATAAACATTGATAAAACCAACGCTAATAAAAAAACTCGCCCAACTAAAATTTAATCGCGTCCAAATATTAGCAGGCAAGGTTAAATTGCTAGACATCATTCTTTCAATAAAGGTTTTTTCACCTATAAAATGACTACCCAAGAAGGCTAATCCAAACAACCATTCTATAATAGAGAACTTCCATTTAAGATATTGTTCATCATGCAAAACAATAGTGGCTCCACCAAACACTATCACCAAACCTAAGGTAATCCATTGCATGGTTTCAACTTTACGATATTTAAACCAAGCTATAGCGACTTGAATAATAGTAGCGCCTATGACAACAGCAGTGGCTACATAGATATCGTAGAGCTTATAAGCAATAAAAAAGAGCAGGATGGGAATAAATTCTAAAAGTTGTTTCATAAGAACTATATTAATTTATTTTAAAGTAATCTCTAGCCGTCTAGGTACTATTAAATAGACTGCACAGACTGTTAGTCTACTGTTTACGGGTGACTGAAGCATTCGAAGCACTAAGCACGAATACCATATATTGCCTGTCGATTAAAATTAGCACTAAGCAATTAGCTAGTGGTTAAGCGACTGGGCTTTAGAGATAATGCCAAAAGATCCACATTGTAAATTTATTTAAAAGCAATGTACATGCCTACAACCTAGTTTCTGCTAGAATGTTTGTTATTTTTTTAAACTATTTATATGACAACTACTACGCAAACCGAAATTGAAGCTGCCGCATTCAGACAACTTATCAAACATTTACAAGATCATCCTGAAGTTCAAAACATAGATCTGATGAATTTGGCTGACTTTTGCCGCAACTGCCTAGCAAAATGGTATGCCGCTGCTGCAACGGAACAGCAAGTGACTATAGACTATGAACAAGCCAGAACTCATATCTATGGTATGCCTTATCAAGACTGGAAAAACCAGTATCAAAAAGAAGCCACGCCAGAGGCACTAGCTCGCTTTAATGATAAACAACCTTAATAAAGGTTCGCAAATTAAAATTGACAGTTGTAGGCCGGAATAAGACTTTGCTAGCGTAAGCGAGCAAAGCGTTTCCGGCATAGACACTACAGAAACTCCCGGAAACGCCTCCACGCACTACGTTAGGGTGTTCTTATTGCTGCCTAAAATCAGTTAATAAGGGCGTATGCAATACGCCCCTACCAGCCATCATTATTTGATGAATATTTTTAAAATCACTTGATTAATCATAATTGCTTAGTCATAAACAAACTTAACCAAATCACTAACAGGCAACTGAATCCATTAGCAAAAAATATACTCAACATTAATTTGATATGACTAGCCAAGGTATAGCCATTTTCTATCAGAAATAATATTAAATATAAACCTGACAAGGTTAAATAAGCGCCGACTAAAATCACCATAATCGATACTCGATATTCGATAGGCAATTCTATCTTCTGCATTATCAAACCGGCAATAACTCCTATTATAAAAGCACCGATGACATTAACGATCATCAAGGCATAAGGAATCATGCCACCGCTCCACTGTATCATGCCATCTGAATACATAAATAAAGATCGACCACAGAGCAGACCTATCCAAACCGCAAACAGACAAGCGACTACGCTGACAGCTATATTGAGCATCGCTTTGTTCAAACTGCCCTGCTCTAACAAATATAGGGTCTCTAAGGCAAAAGTAGAAAAGGTGGTAAAGGCACCAATAAAGCCCACTAATATAGCGGCTCGGTATTCCAGGGCAATGGTCACGCGCTGCATAAACAGCACTTCGGTCAACAAGCCTATTAAAAATGAACCAACGACATTAACAGCTAAGGTACCATAGGGAAATTCACGCCCTAGCCATTGATAAAGTCCCGAAGACATTAAAAACCGAATAACAGCACCACTAGCGCCGCCCAGTGCAATTGCGATTAATTGGTTCATGATTAATACTTAATAAAGTGCTCTCGGTAATAACGCAGTTCTTCTATGGATTCTAAAATATCATCTAGGGCTTGGTGTGTGGATTCTTTTTTAAAACCCTCTTTAACGGCAGGCGCCCATCGTGCCGCTAATTCTTTAAGCGTTGATACATCAATATTACGATAATGAAAATAGGCTTCTAAGCTCGGCATATAACGATATAAGAAGCGTCGATCTTGACCGATACTGTTACCACAAATAGGCGAAGTGTTTGCAGGCACCCAGTCTTTAAGGAAATCTATAGTTAAGCGCTCTGCTTCCGCGGCATTTATCGCTGAGTTTTTTACACGTTCAATCAGACCAGATTGACCATGATGTTTTTGATTCCAATCATCCATTGCCGCCAAAGCTTCATCAGACTGATGTACCGCTATAACAGGCCCTTCAGCCAATATATTCAAGTCTTTGTCAGTAATAACAGTTGCGATTTCAATGATTAAATCTGTGTCTGGATCTAAGCCTGTCATTTCAAGATCTATCCAGATTAAGTTTGCAGTATCCTGCGTCATGTATTGATTCCATTGTGTTGTAGGTGGTGGTTAGTGTAGCATTGGCCAATGTGTTCGTCTAACTCTTACAATCTAAAGTATTAAGCCCTATGAATACCTTTACTATTATCTTCTTAATCGCCGTATTTATTTCTTCTTCAGTACAGTTTTGGCTGGCTAGACGCCAAGCCAACTATGTTGCGGCACATCGCGCCAACGTGCCGGAGGCCTTTAAGGACAAAGTGCCGTTAGCCGCTCATCAAAAAGCTGCAGATTATTCACAAGCTAAACTTAAGCTAGGCAATTTTGATGGCCTATTAAGCATCGTAGTGTTGTTATCATTTACCCTAGGAGGCGGTATTAATTTGGCCTTTAGCTATTGGCCTACTGTAATTGAATCTCCCTTATGGGCCGGTGTTGCCGCAACCGCGTCGATCTTTTTGTTGATGACCTTAATAGAAATTCCAACTAGCCTCTATCAAACCTTTGTTATTGAAGAAAAGTTCGGCTTCAATAAAAGCAGTGTTGGCCAGTTCATTAAAGACCAAGTACTCCAATTAACTTTAGGCGCAGCTATCGGCTTGCCTTTTTTAGCACTGATCTTATGGGTGATGGATAATGTAGGTTCACTTTGGTGGTTATGGGCTTGGGCTATACTCATGACTTTTTCTCTATTAATGAGCTGGCTATATCCTACCGTCATTGCACCCTTATTTAATAAGTTCACACCTATGGAAGAAGGCTCTTTAAAAGAACGCATTCAAGGCTTATTAACTCGCTGTGGTTTTAACAGCCAAGGCATCTTTATCATGGATGGTTCTAAGCGTTCTGGTCATGGTAATGCTTATTTTACCGGCCTAGGTAACAACAAGCGTATTGTGTTCTTTGATAATTTAGTGGCTTCATTAGATGAAGAAGAACTGGAATCAGTATTAGCACATGAATTGGGGCATTTTAAATGCAAACACGTCATAAAAATGCTGTTTGCTACTTCGATTATGAGTTTAATCAGCTTTGCCGTTTTAGGCTGGCTGATTAACGAAGCTTGGTTTTATAATGGTTTAGGCGTAGAGCAAGCATCGAATGCAGCAGCTTTGTTGTTATTCATGCTAGTTTCATCAAGCTTTACTTTTTTTATGCAACCTATCAGTGCTTATTTTCAACGTAAGTTTGAATTTGAAGCCGATGACTTTGCTGCTAACAACGCTAAAGCTACAAAAATGATCAGTGCATTAGTCAAGCTTTATGAAGAAAATGCTAACACCTTAACGCCTGACCCTTTATATTCGGCTTTTCATTATAGCCATCCACCGGCCGCTATTCGTATCGCACATTTAGAAACTAAAGCCTAATGGCTGACTTATTAGAAGGCTTGGTTATTGCCCATTTGGGTCAAGGTATTGCGGTTGAATATGATGACAAAATAATCTTATGCCAAACCCTACGGAAACTGGAGACAGTGGCCGTAGGCGATAAGGTATTATGGAGTTTGGCCTCTCCTGAGCAAGGTCGTATTGAAGAAATCCTGCCTAGACGCTCTGTGCTGGCGCGTCCTTCTAGGAACAGTAAAGCACGACCAGTAGCCGCTAATCTGGATACTATTTTTGTAGTGTTTGCTGTAGAACCACATTGTGACTTTTTATTAATAGACCAATATCTGGTTATTTGTGAAAACAATAATATCGCTGCGGCCTTGGTGCTTAATAAAACTGATTTACCACAAACGGATATTATCGAAAAAGAATTACAAGACTATATTAACTTGGGCTATCCCTTGTTTAGAGTCAGTGCTAGAACGGCAACGGGCGTAGATCAATTAAAAGCCACTTTAAAAGATCAAGTCAGTATGTTTGCCGGGCAATCAGGCGTTGGTAAATCTTCTTTAACCAATGCCATCATTCCTGATAAAGATTTAAAAACCAATACTGTTTCAGCCACCACCAAACATGGCCGCCATACCACCACAGCCGCTACACTCTATCATTTACCTGAAGGTGGCGATTTAATAGACAGTCCTGGCGTGGCTATATTTGGATTAGTTGGACTTTCAGAACAACAACTGGCTTACGGTTATCGAGAATTTCAACCATTAATGGATCAATGTCGTTTTCATAACTGTAGGCATTTGCTAGATCAAGGTTGTGCAGTAAGATTAGCCGCTGAAAAGGGTGAGATTTCTATGACACGCTATCAACGTTTTTTAAAGCTTAGGGAGAAAATGCCTA
>Ga0214199_1000290_pt1 | contig 12077 bp, 22 predicted proteins | sample TroBogEpilimnion_24_FD_153037 | JGI IMG/M metagenome (GOLD analysis project Ga0214199, IMG submission 153037) | Freshwater microbial communities from Trout Bog Lake, WI - 04OCT2008 epilimnion | ecosystem: Environmental > Aquatic > Freshwater > Lake > Epilimnion/Euphotic zone | place: Trout Bog...
CATCAAGAGACTCAGAGAAAGTTATATGAAGGACGATGAAGAGTCTCCTCAACACCGTTTTGCTTTTGTTTCTAAGGCATTTGGAAGTAATGCAGAACACGCACAGAGATTGTATGATTATTCCAGTAAACACTGGTTGTCATACTCTACTCCTATCCTTTCGTTTGGAAGATCAAAGAGGGGAATGCCAATATCGTGTTTTCTTAACTACATTGAAGACACTGCGGAGGGACTAGTTGATAATCTATCAGAAACTAATTGGCTGTCTATGCTTGGTGGCGGAGTTGGCGTTGGTTTTGGTATTCGCAGCTCAGGCGATAAATCTACAGGAGTCATGCCGCACCTCAAGATTTACGATGCATCATCTTTGGCTTATCGTCAGGGTAGGACTCGCCGTGGTAGCTATGCAGCTTACCTTGACATATCTCATCCAGATATCATATCTTTCTTAGAGATGCGTAAGCCAACTGGCGATCCAAATGTTCGTTGTATGAATCTCCATCATGGCATCAATATCACAGATGACTTCATGCAGATCATCGAGAAAAGTATGTTGGATCCTAATGTTGATGATTCGTGGGAATTGAAAGATCCACATTCAGGTGAAGTGAGAGAAGTTGTTTCTGCAAAGAATCTGTGGCAAATGATTCTAGAACTTCGTATGCATACTGGTGAGCCATATATTCACTATATCGACACAAGTAATCGAATGATGCCTCAATGGCTTAAGGACAAAGGTCTAAAGATCAATCAGTCAAATCTTTGTTCAGAGATTATTCTTCCTACAAATGAAGAGAGAACTGCCGTTTGCTGTTTGTCAAGTTTGAACTTGGAGAATTTTGATGAGTGGAAAAATGAACCACTTTTTCTTAAAGATGTTGCTGAAATGTTGGACAATGTTTTGCAATATTTTATTGATAACGCTCCTGATACCATTGCTCGCGCTAGAAACTCTGCTTATCTTGAAAGATCGATTGGTGTTGGTGCTCTTGGCTTTCATGCGTATTTGCAAAAAAATGGTATTCCATTTGAGGGAGTCATGGCTAAAGTTGCAAATAAGAAAATCTTCAAGCTGATAAGGAGTGGGCTAGATGAAGCGAATCTTCAATTGGGTGCCGAGAGAGGTGAAGCGCCGGATGCAATGGGTACTGGGCTTCGCTTTAGTCATCTCATGGCTATTGCTCCCAATGCTTCTTCTTCCATTATCATGGGCAATACTTCTCCTAGCATTGAACCTTATCGCGCCAACGCTTATCGGCAGGATACTCTTTCGGGTTCTTCGTTGAACAAAAACAAGTGGCTTGATGCATTGCTGAGAAAGAAAGTTATGTTTGAAGATGAATTGCCTGATATCTGGTCATCGATTATCGCAAATGATGGTTCAGTACAACATCTTTCAATCCTTACTGATTATGAAAAAGATGTATTCAAGACTTCAATGGAAATTGATCAGCGATGGGTGATTGATCTTGCAGCAGATCGTCAGGAATATATTGACCAAGCACAGTCACTTAATGTATTCTTTAGGCCTGATGTTAATATCAAGTATCTTCATGCCATTCACTTTATGGCATGGAAAAAAGGAATCAAGACATTGTATTACTGCCGTTCAGAGAAGATTGGTAAAGCAGACAAGGTATCAAAGAAGATTGAGCGAGAAGTCATCAAAGAGTTGGACATGACACAGATTGCTCAGGGTAACGATTGTATCGCTTGTGAGGGATAATATGAAACTGATAAGATTTACCGCATCATGGTGTCAGCCATGTAAAACACTGGCAAAGAACTTAGAAAAAGCTAAGTTGAATATTCCTATTGAAGTGGTAGACATTGATGTCCATGAAGAAGTTGCTGTACAATATGGTATTCGATCTGTACCTACACTTGTACTAAACAAGAATGGTGATGAAAAAAGATTGGTTGGTGTTAAGTCACCTGAAGAAATCGAAGAATGGGTCAACGCATGATTAAGAAGACTGATTTGAATTTAACTGAAGGTCGAGATTATCTTAAACCTTTCAATTATCCTTGGGCGTTTGACGCATGGTTGAAGCATGAGCAATCACATTGGCTCCATACTGAAGTACCTATGCTTGAGGATGTCAAAGATTGGAAGAAGAAGCTAACCAAAGAAGAAAAGCATTTTCTGACAAATATCTTCCGTTTCTTTACACAAGGTGATATTGACGTTGCTGGTGGCTATGTGGCAAATTATCTGCCGTATTTCCCTCAACCAGAAGTACGCATGATGCTTCTTGGATTCGCTGCCAGAGAAGCCCTTCATGTTGCTGCATACTCACACTTGATCGAGACTTTGGGTCTGCCTGAGACCACTTATAACGAGTTCCTAGAGTATGCTGAAATGAAAGAGAAGCATGATTATGTTCTCAACATTTCAAAGCAGAATACAACAAAAGAAAATACGGCTACGCATATTGCTGTATTCTCTGCATTTACAGAAGGTATGCAATTGTTCTCTTCATTCATCATGTTGTTGAATTTTCCTCGACACGGTAAAATGAAGGGTATGGGTCAGATTGTTACCTGGTCAATTGTCGATGAGACTCAACATTGTGAATCGATGATTAAATTGTTTCGGACATACATAGAAGAGAATAGAGAAATTTGGACTGATGAACTCAAATCAAGAATCTACACAATTGCTGAAAGAATGGTTGAACTGGAAGACAAGTTCATTGATCTCGCTTTCTCTATGGGAGAGATGGAAAATCTTACTTCGGAAGATGTAAAAAAGTATATTCGTTATATTGCAGACCGCCGATTGATTTCTCTTGGACTCAAGGGTGTATTTAAAGTGAAAAGGAATCCTCTGCCTTGGGTTGAGGAAATGATCAACGCACCTACACACACCAATTTCTTTGAGAATCGAGCAACCGATTATGCGAAAGGAGCACTATCTGGAGATTGGTCAGATGTTTGGGCAAATTAAAGGAAAAAAATGTTCTATAGCTATTTACCAACTTTTAACATCGAATTTTTCATTGACTCTTTCCAGTCATGTAAAAGAGATTTAACAAATCGAATAATTACTGATACCGTCTTGAATAAATCAGCAAACGATTTTATTGATCAACAGACTGCTTTTGCAAAGATGTTGGTAAATAATAGCGTAACTATATCAAAATATATGTTTGATATTTGGGTAAAATAGGAGATGTTAACATGGATAAAGAAGTTACAGGAGAATGCAGCGAATGTGAATCGACCTTTGTCATACAATATGCAGAAGAACTAGTATCACAGGATTATCCTGAACATTGCCCTTTTTGTGGCGAGCGCATTGAAGATATCACTGAAGAATATATAGATGATGATATCTTTGATGAGAACGACTCGAAATGGGAATAGACTGGTTATACAATAACATTGAATTTGATGAAACTCTGATTGGTGATAGTTATGGTTTTGTTTACATAATAACAAACCTTATCACCAATCGGAAATATATCGGAAAGAAACTTTTCTATTTTACTAAAACCAAACAGGTCAAAGGTAAAAAGAAACGAATCAAAGTTCCTTCTGATTGGCCAACTTATTATGGAAGTAACGAAGAACTCCAAAAAGATGTTCTTCAGCATGGCAAAGAAAACTTCAAGAGAGAAATACTACATCTCTGTAAGTCTAAAGGTGAATGCAGTTATCTTGAAGCAAAGGAACAATTTGTAAATGGTGTCATGGAAAATGATGACTATTACAATAGCTGGATTATGGTGAGAGTGAGAAAATCACATATCAAAAATTTACAAAAGTGAAAAGGAATAATTATGAGTTATGATTTGTTTATGCCTATTGAAGAGATGAAGGCTGTTGGTAAATGGCCAATTCCATGGACTTCAGCAATGGGTTTAGTTCCAGAAATTAAAAAATTAGGTGATGATATTGTTGGATGTGAAATTGGAACAAATTTAGGTATAAATGTTGTTTATTTTTTAGACCATCTACCCAACATCAAAACATTATATGCTGTTGATCCTTATTCACCATATGATGACAGAATTACTGGTGGTGAATTCGTCACACAAGAACTGCAAGATAGAATTAAATCAACCTTTCTGAATAATATTGAGAAATATAAAGAACGAATTGTTTTCATCCACAAGACTTCTGATGATGCACTCAATGATATTCCAGATCATTCTTTAGATTACATTTTTATTGACGGTGACCATAACTATGATGCTGTGATAAAAGATTTTAGGAATTATTACAATAAGGTGAAGATTGGTGGAATTTTTGCTGGTCATGATGCATTCTCACATGGAGTACAAAGAGCACTTTCAATCTTTGTTCCTGAAATGAATGTTGATCCACAAAAAATAAGAGTATGTGATCATCAAACTTTTTATTGGATTCGGTAAAGAATAATGAATGAAATTCTAAAAGAGATGAAACAGGGTAATTATGATGTATTCACTTTCTTTCCAGGTGAAAAAGAACATCAAGTATTGATACAAGGCAATTCATATAAGGATCCTGGTGAGAAATTGGATTACAATGATACCGGTGATTGCTATCACATTATCTTGTTCAAAGAGAATGGAGAAATCATCGAACAACTGGACAGGTATGATGCAATTCTGACTTCTCCGGTAGATTACTTGTCAATGTTGATGGAACAAGATTGGTATGGTGCCATTTTTAGGAAAACTACCACATCCGATGCGATATCACAAAAACTGTTTGACAATCTGACTCAATCGTGTTAACATAGAGTTTCTCTAACAAAAGAAGTTACATAATGATTCTTGTTGATCTAAATCAAGTTCTTCTAGCCGGTCTGATGGCTCAAATCTCCAATCAGAAGGTAGAACTAGAAGAAGACCTAATTCGACACATGGTGTTGAATACTCTCCGCATGAACATCAAAACTTTCCGTAAAGATTATGGTGATGTTGTTCTATGCTGTGACAATCGGAAGTATTGGAGGAAAGATGCATTCCCTTTCTATAAAGCGGGTCGAAAGAAAGCCCGTGAAAAGTCGGATCTTGATTGGCATCATATCTTTGAGATGCTGGCCAAGTTCAAACAAGAACTGAAAGATAATTTTCCATACAAAGTGATTGATGTTGAGGGTGCAGAGGCCGATGATATTATCGGAACACTCGCCCCTCGGTATGTTGCACATGAGAATGTTTTGATTCTCTCCAGTGACGGAGATTTCATTCAACTTCAACGGCATAACAAGAATGCCAAGTATGAAATATGTCAGTATAATCCTGCACAAAGGAAATACATCAAGTCATTGGATCCTGTTTCTGATCTGAAAGAAAAGATCATTCGTGGTGATAAAGGTGATGGAATTCCCAACATCTATTCACCTGCTGACTGTTTTGTCAATGAAATGAGACAAAAGCCCATCACCAAAGGTGTATTCGATAAACTACTCAAGGAAGACTTCCAACAGTGGCCTACATCACTGCAAGAGGGTTTCATTCGTAATGAGATGTTGATCGACCTATCTAAGATCCCTGCTGAAATAAAGCATAAAATCATAAATACTTTTGATGAAGTAAAACCAGCAACAAAACAAAAGATGCTGAACTACTTTATTGAAAAGAAACTTAAAAACCTGATGGACGTAATTGAGGAATTCTAATGAAAAATATCTATGAAGTTTTTGATGAATTTGAAAATGCAAAGAACAATAAAGAGAGATTGGAAGTTATTGGAAAGAATCTTTCAAAAACTCTATCTGAAGTCCTTAGACTAGGGTTTGATGAACGCTTTCAATGGTACATCAAGGAAGTTCCTGAACAATTTAAGGTCAAAAATATTCCTGCTGGAATGAGTTATGCTAAGTTGTCTACTGAATTGAGAAAACTTTATATGTTCCAAAAAGGAAATCCAACTGCCGACAAGCTGACTGAGAAAAAGCGAGAGCAACTTCTAGTAGAATTGTTGGAAGGTTTGGAACCAAGAGAAGCAGAAGTTGTAATGGGTATCTTCAATAAAGATTTTGGCGTTAAAGGTCTGGATTTGAAGTTTGTACAAGCAGCATTTCCCAAGATGTTTGTTAACTAACAGGAGTTTTTTAAAGTGTCGAAGTTTGTAGGTAAGTTCCGTCGAGAACGTGATTATGAAGATGATCGTAACAAGCGAAACTTTTACGAAAGAAAGCAAAAGCAAAAACAGACTCAAAATGCTAAACGAATGGCTTATTTTGAATCATATGATACTGAGCCTACACAGGAATATGAAAAACAACGAAAATAAGTCTTGACAAACGAACTCGACTAGTGTATAATACAACTCCTTACATGGAGTTTCACTATGTTCATACACGGTCGAGTTCAAAAGTCAAAACCACGCAAAACCCCCAAAAAGCAACGAGAACAATATCAGGAATGGCTCAAATCTGTTGAGTCCATGTCTACAAACTTTTCTTCCAACAAGAAAAAGTCTAAATCCAAAGCCAATGGCTCTGATATTGTTGTCCGTGGTGTATATGTGCGTGAAACTCAGAAATACCAATCTCTAGATACCGGAGTTGGTACTGCCACCAAGTCGGCACCAAAGGTTTACACTGGAACCGCTATGAAAGGTATTGCAACCATGCATAAATCCAATGCTGTGCCCGTTTTTACTGACGAGCAAGCTAAGGATATTGCATCCATGCGTCGATAATCTAAAGGAAATCACATTATGCAAACGGATATTCAGAATCCTGAACTTTACAGTGAAGAAAAACAACCAGAACCTTGGCAATTGCTCACGGAAGTAGTAAAAAAGTGGGCCGTCATGTCTCAACATCAAAAAACATTGGAAAATTACGAAATTATTCGTACTCAAAATGGATAAAATCACATTTACTACAAAAATTGTTGATACCAATGACGGAACAGGTGATGGAATGTTAATTTTTCCGCCTGGGTTGATAGAATCTATGGGTTGGGAAGACGGAACTGTTCTGAATCTTGAAATCCGAGAAGGATTGCTGTATCTCACTGAAAATAAACTTGACAACTGATGAAAATTAGTGTACAATAGCACTATATTCACTAGGAAATCACATGGACCTTATCAATTCTAAGTCAATTCTTGCCAAACTGATGGCAACCGAGAATCTCCGCATCGAACAACGCAAGGTTGCGACTGCATCCTTTGATATCAGAAATCGGGTTCTGGTTGTTCCGATCTTGGATAAGAACATCAGTTCAGATTTGTATGACCTTTTCATGGGTCACGAAGTAGGCCATGCACTTTATACACCTCTTGAAGGTCTTCTTGATGCATTGCAAAAACAAAAACTCAACAAGTCTGTCATCAACCTGCTTGAAGATTCTCGGATTGAACGCAAGATCAAGATGAAGTATCCTGGTCTGCGCCATTCCTTCTTCAATGGCTACAAAGACCTGATGCACCGAGACTTTTTTGGTGTCATGAACAAAGATTTGGACAAACTCAACTTCATTGACCGTATCAACCTGTATTGCAAGGTTGGTGCGGACTTGAACATTTCATTTACCGATGAAGAAAAGGTCATTCTGCGTGAAGTGGAGAACACTCAGACCTTTGAAGATGTTCTTGAAGTGTACAAGAAGGTCATGCAACGCCTTGAAGAAGAACAGGAAGAAGACGATAAAAAGTTTGAATATGTTCAGACTGATTTGGATGGTGATTTTGAAGACTATGATTTTGAATTCGTTGATGATGATTCAGAAGATGAATCCGACTCTGATATTCTAAAAATTCGAAGTGAGGAATCTGAGGATGATGCTGAAGATGGAGAAGGCGATTCTTCTGATTCAGAAAAAAATGAAGACAAAGAATCAAAGGATGGCAACTCTGATAAATCAGAAGGCGATGAATCAGGAGAAAAAGTTTCTGAAGGTAACGAAGGTGGAAAAGTTGGCAAGAATAAAGAAGAAATTCGTTCTATCACCGATGAAGAATATCGCAAGAACGAAAGTAAACTTTTTTCAGAAGAATCAAAGAATTACTACTATGCAACTATTCCAAAGCTGCCCATGAAAAAGATTATCATAGATCACAAGGTGATTTGGTCTGAGTACCAACACAACCTGAATTATATTTCCAATCTGTATGGAAGTCCTATGATAAATGAAATTGAAAAAAACAAGGTAGAAGAGTTCAAGAAGTTTCGTGAAGATTCAAAGAGCATCGTTTCATATCTTGTGAAAGAGTTTGAACTTCGCAAGAATGCAAACCAAATGAAGCGAGTTTCTATCGCCAAGACTGGTGATCTGAACATGAACAGAATTTTTTCTTACAATTTCAGTGAGGATATCTTCAAGAAGGCTGCGATTGTTCCTGATGGAAAATCACATGGGTTGGTGATGTTCCTTGATTGGTCTGGTTCGATGTCTGATTATCTTATCGAAACGATCCGTCAATTGCTGAACCTTGTGATGTTCTGCAAGAGTGTGAAGATCCCTTATGAAGTGTATGCATTCTCTACTATTGCTGGAGAACGTCTCTCACTCTATGGGCACCCTCGCAAGCTGGATATACGATATGAACATTTTTATCGAGATGGCAATATCCATCTTTTGCCGTTCCATTTGATGAACCTGCTATCAAGCAAAATGTCTGCATCTGAATTTGCCAATGCAGCAGGGTATCTGTTGGCTTGGAATGAGAATCGACTTGCACGACCTGATTTCATGGAACTTCATGGTACGCCTCTGAATGAAGCTATCGTTGCTGCAATGGATATCGTTCCCAAGTTTCAGAAAGATTATCGTCTGCAAGTTGTGAATACCGTTTTCCTGACTGATGGCGCAGGGCAAGCCAGCAAAAACATCTTTGGTGTAAAATACCAAGAAATGTCTTCTCGCCGTTCTTTGGTGATCTGTGATCCTGTATCAAAGGCTGAAGCACTTGTTTCAGATTTTGACAACTCGGATCAGTTGACTGCTGCATATGTAAAACTGTTGAAGGCTCGGACTAATTGCAATATCGTTGGATTCTATATCTTGCGGACCCGTGAATTTGGTGCTGTATTACGGTACTTCAATACCGATAAAGAAAAGATTTCGGATGAAAAATACAAGCAGTTGAGGGCTGATTTCCGCAAAGACAAATACATAATTGTCACTTCTGCTGGTTTTGATGAATACTATATCCTTAAGAGTGATGCAATAGATACTGTAGAAGAATTCACGGTAAAAGACGATGCATCCATTCGTTCGATTGCCACTGCATTCAGCAAGTTTTCGATGAGTAGGAAAACCAGTCGAGTTGTACTCAACCGCTTCATCAACATGATTTCATAGGCCCATAGGAGAACCATATGTTTTACGAGACAGTAGTAGAATCATTCCAAAAAGGTGACTTTCGATGCGAGATTCAGACATTGAACCGTATCTACAAGGTCAACTTCTATAACCGAAACCAGTTCACCCATGCAGTATCTGTGTTCTCGATAAACGAAGCAAGGGAGATAGCCGAAGCGTTTATGGGTAAGACTACACCAACCCTTCTGACTGAGTAGAGAACTCTCTTTCGTACTCTCTGGTCCAGTATTCCACATCAGATACACACTGTATGTTTTTGGATAGAATGTAGTCTTCCATCTGCCTTGCATAAGTGTTGACATTGAGATACTGGACCAGTTTTTCGGTTATTTTACCAAATAGTTGTTGCATTTCTTCCTCTTTTAGTGTACAATAGATCATATCAGTTATTTATTGTTCCGTATTGCACCGCAGCATAAAAGGAGTAACAAATGGATTGCATGATTCTTGGTGATTCCCTTGCAGTAGGGATTGCACAGAACCTTCCTCAATGTGAAGCCCATGCCCAGGTAGGCATTACTACCCATGCCTTCTATATGAGATCCGACAAGTGGTCCAGTGACACCGTACTGATCTCTTTGGGGTCAAACGATTCAGGACCAGCCCCAATACAGTATGATGTCCTAAGAAAATTCCGCAAGACTATCAATGCCAAACGAGTCTTTTGGGTTCTACCCAATGTGAATCAAGTGGCTCGACTTGCCATCAAAGATATTGCCAAAGACAATGGAGATTACCTGATCGATGCAAAGAATGCTGAAACAAGCCCTGACCGTGTTCACCCGACTGCTAGGGGATATCGGGAGATTGCGAAACAAGTACCCATCCTAAAGTGATACCATCATGAGCAGATTGTTTGAGAAACAGATCGTACCCGAACGACACGCACCCTCAATAAGAAGACTGGGAAGTTCAGTAGCAAGACCAGTAGGGTTAGCTATAAGCCTAGCAAGAGACCTGGAAAAAAGTAATGGCCCACTGAGGAGCCCAAGAAAAAAAATTAGGAATTCGAAGATGCAAAAAACGAATTTCCTCTGAGGGCCCCAAGAAAATAAATTAGAGACAAAAAGAGTTTGACCATGGAGAGAAATTTTCTAACACGCAACACCCCCGGCGCGACCAGGGCCCCAACCACTGGCCCCTCCAGACCCTGCCTCCCTACCGCTGGCGCTCCCTACCCCTGCCGCCGAGCAGCACCTGCCGCCTGCTCCCGAGCCGTAGCCTCTGCCAACTGGCGAAGCATCCGGTTCCGAGCCTCAGCCGGGCACTGGCTCAGAGCCTTCGCCAGCAGGCTGCCAAGATACCCAGCCAGATAGGCATAGCCATGGTTTCCCTGCCAGTCGGTCACCGACTCAACGAATGCATCGACGGCCTCGGTGCAGGCTTGCCCATGCTGCCGGTCGCGCTTGATCTCAGTCAGAATCGAGGTAGTTTTCATCGAGGTGCTCCTGTAGAGGTAAAAGTGTAGAGGTAGGATTGTTGAGGTAAGGTTAGATGCCGACGCGCTTCACATAGGCGGTCCACTCGGCGACCGTGCCCACCACCTGCTCTTTGGCGACCAGCAGGGGCGTCTTGATCTTCAGGAACAGGTCGAAATAGTCTGCCTGTACCGTCCCTTCTTCCCAGACCTGCCCGGTCACGTCCCAGACCAGATACATGATGCTATTCGTCATTCGCGGTACTCTCCGTGTCACTTCGTTCAATCGATGGGTCCATTGTACAGAATCTGGTAGGAATGTCAAGGGTCCCTTCGGGCATTTTTATTGCGATATGTTACTAGGCATCCACACGGCGAACAAAATAATACTCATCTTTAAAAGGGTTAAACTCATTCCTTCGGTCGGCCTCTGCATCGGCTTCAGCCTCGCTGTCGTGGCGGCTAATCTCGCTGATCACATGATCATCCACCACACGCTCTTGGAGGAGCACCGCCCATCTGATTGCCATCTTTTTCTCCGTCGTCATCATGGGTACCATTGTACAGAATCTGGTAGGAATGTCAAGGGCAAAATTGTTGCGATATGTTAACAGTCTATCGCTCTAGACCAACTTAGCCGCGATCAGAGCCACAGCCTCATCGAAGGTGCCGACCGTATCGACGGCAGTAAAATCACCACCATTTTTATCGGCTACGGGTGAATGATGCACTTCGAAGCGCCCTTGCGAGCTATGCTCAATAATGATACCATCTGGCCAGTCGGCCGTCGGGCCATAGACTTCGAACATATTTTGACCAATATTACGGGCGGTGGCACTCGATATCGTGTACGCTGTCATTTTATTCTCCGTTGTCATCACGTGAACCATTCTACAGAATCTGGCCCTGGTGTCAAGGGCATTTTTATTGCGATATGTTAACAGTCTATCGCTTTTTATCGTAGGCACCCCAGCCAGTTTCCCAGGCTATCATGGGGTCACGTTCAGCCGAGCGTACAAGCTCATGACCTTTATCGTGGACATACCCATCACGTTCTACGCTGAGCCAACCCCGGCGGCTGACCCGCACAGAAACTGCAATCCCAGCCGGCCAGACACCGCGACGGAATTCCAGATAGGTCTTGCCGCTATTGTCTTGGCGCCAGAGGTCGACCAGGGCCTTTTGTTGCGCTTTATTGGGTCTAGCCCAAGTGTGCCGTTCCTTCTGGACCACGGCTTGTTTGACCAACCTCTTGCCCATGTTTTTCTCCGTCGTCACCATGGGTACCATTGTACACTGGTGGGCCCTGGTGTCAAGGGCATTTTTATTGCGATATGTTACTCAAACACAGTCACAATGTCGTCTTGCCGGATCGTAGCCCG
>Ga0214199_1000291_pt1 | contig 12075 bp, 8 predicted proteins | sample TroBogEpilimnion_24_FD_153037 | JGI IMG/M metagenome (GOLD analysis project Ga0214199, IMG submission 153037) | Freshwater microbial communities from Trout Bog Lake, WI - 04OCT2008 epilimnion | ecosystem: Environmental > Aquatic > Freshwater > Lake > Epilimnion/Euphotic zone | place: Trout Bog...
ACTTTCACAACCTAGATAGCGTAACTCGACAAAAGGCCACCATTAATAATCTCTAGCTAGGTGCAATACGGCTATCGCCTATTGCACCCTAAAGACATAGGTATCTACACAAATAATTGTTAGCATTCCCACGCAAGATTGATAACCTTTTGACAAAGATCGTAGGGGCGTATGCAATACGCCCCTACGGTGTTTTTTTATCGTTTCCACGCCGATAAGAAACTTGTGTAGATACCTATGCCCTAAAGGCTAAAGAATATAGGTATCTACGCAAATAAAAAGCAGCATCATTCGGGCAGTTCAATCTTGCATGAGTACACATAAATTTGGGAAATCATACTGTAGGGGCGAATCTGTCGCCCCTACAGCATCTAAAAACCATATGCATAGGGACAGGCCGCGACCCGCCCCTAGAATTCACAGAATTACTTTTTCAAAGCTTTTGCAAAAGCATTAGCCATTAAACTGTTGTTTGGTGCTGGCGCTGCTACCTGTTTAGGCTTATGTACAGGTTTAGTGCTAGTGCGTTCTGATTTAATTTCAGAGGGATCGACATCTGATTTCATCGAAAGAGAAATACGCTTACGCAAAGCATCGACCTCTAATACTTTAACTTTAACGAGATCACCGGTTTTTACTGCTTCCCGTGGATCTTTAATGAAAGTATCTGATAAATGTGAGATATGTACCAAACCATCTTGATGTACGCCAATATCGACAAAAGCACCAAAGTTAGCCACATTTGTGACCACACCATCCAAACGCATACCAGGCTCTAAATCGGTAATTTTCTCGATACCGGCTTTAAAAGCGACGCTTTTAAACTCTGGCCTAGGATCGCGACCGGGCTTTTCTAGTTCTTGCAAAATATCAGTGACTGTCGGTAAACCAAAATTTTCATTGGTGTAATGGGCGGGATTGAGTGTGCGTATAAAACCACTTTGACCGATTAAGTCTCGGATAGATTTACCGGTACTGCTGATAATTGCTTCAACGACTGGGTAAGCTTCAGGATGCACGGCAGAAGCATCTAGCGGATTATCACCATTCATCACTCTTAAAAAACCCGCCGCTTGTTCGTAAGCTTTATCGCCTAAACGTGGCACTTTCTTTAATTGTTTACGATTAGCAAAGGGGCCATTTTCATCACGAAAAGCCACTATATTTTCACTCACACTTGCCGATAAACCCGATACTTGCTTTAACAAGGCTACCGAAGCAGTGTTCACATCTACACCCACGGCATTCACGCAATCCTCAACGACTACATTTAAGCCTCTGGCCAATTGAAACTGATTCACGTCATGCTGATACTGCCCAACGCCTATGGCCTTAGGATCAATTTTAACTAATTCAGCGAGCGGATCTTGTAAGCGTCTAGCAATTGAAACAGCACCGCGCAATGACACATCTAAGTTAGGAAATTCTTTAGCTGCTAATTCAGAGGCCGAATAAACCGAAGCACCGGCTTCTGAGACGGTAATTTTAGTAAACTTAAGCTGGTTATGATATTTCATAACCTCAGCCACTAACTGATCGGTTTCCCTAGAGCCAGTGCCGTTACCGATACTCACTAAATCAACCTGATGTTGGTCTATGTGCTTTGCCAAAGTGGCGATAGATTCATCCCATTGTTTACGCGGTGGATGAGGATAAATAGTATCAGTCGCCAGTAATTTACCGGTAGTATCAACGACAGCCACTTTAACGCCCGTGCGGATACCCGGATCTAATCCCATAGTGGCTTTAGGGCCAGCGGGCGCGGCTAATAGTAAATCTTTTAAATTACTCGCAAAAACCCTGATCGCTTCTAATTCAGCCGCTTCACGTAATCTTAGTTTTAGATCTAAATCGATTCGAGTAAATAGTTTAATTTTCCAAGCAAATCTAGCCGTTTCTGCAAGCCAAGCTTCAGCGGGTTTTGACAAGTCTTTAACATTTAAGTACTGCGCGACAAATTGAGCACATAAGGCGTGCTCTTCTTTATCCTCAACGCCAGGCTTAAGCGTTAAGCTTAAAAAATCTTCATTGCGACCTCGAAATAAAGCTAAGGCACGATGAGAGGGGATTTTATTGATAGCTTCTTGGTAATCAAAATAATCTTTAAATTTCTCAGCAGCTTGTTCTTTTCCGGCAATAACCGTGGCATGAATAGCGCCTTTTTGCCAGACTCGTTCGCGTAATTCAGTCAATAATTCTGCGGCTTCTGAAATACGCTCCATAATAATTTGCCGCGCACCTTCTAAAGCTGCGCTGATATCAGGCACTGCTTTATCACTATCGATATAAGCTGCTGCAATTTGCTCTGGAATTAAATTTCTATCGTCTAATATCGCATCAGCTAACGGTTCTAAACCAGATTCACGAGCGATCTGCGCTTTAGTACGACGCTTAGGTTTGTAAGGTAAATATAAATCTTCAAGCAAGGTTTTGGTATCGGCTTCATTAATGGCTAGCTCTAAAGCAGCCGTTAATTGGCCTTGAGACTGAATACTGTCCAATATGGTTTTGCGCCTATCATTGAGTTCACGCAAATAAATTAAGCGCTCTTCAAGTTGCCTCAGCTGAGTGTCATCTAAGCCACCGGTGACTTCTTTACGATAACGAGCAATAAAAGGCACGGTTGCCCCTTCATCCAATAAGGCCACGGCGGCACTTACTTGTTTGCTATTAACAGATAATTCTTCAGCGATGCGTTTAATTACGTCCATTCTTTAACTTCTTAAGGCTCAAAAAAGGCGTCATTGTAACAGCTTCATCAGAATTATTTTCGTTCCAACGCATGAACAAAAATATTGTGATGATAGCTTGTAGGGGCGTATTGCATACGCCTATATAAAAACGTCTATCACATTGGTTTTTTGATGTTGGGCGCATGCAATACGCCCCTACGATGTTTTTATCGTTCCTACACCGATAAGAGTTGGTCGGGTTAGCGATAGCGTAACCCGACCTACAATTGTGCCAGTATTTCGCTAATTTACTTGTGAAGATACCTAAGCTCTACACTCACTTTGAACGGATTATCACACCTAAAATGACTAGCGATTAAAGATGTCTTGCTAAAGCCTTATAGGTATTACTACGAATTGTTAAGCCGTTGTTTTTCTATAAACTGAGTTTCGCACATAAGCCATTAATCCTAGGGATAAATCATGTCAAACTCTAATTCAAATACAACATTCAAAACAACTAACAATCTTGATTTCAAATACTTATCTATTAGTGATGAGGCAAATCAAACATTCTTAGAATCTGCCATTCTTATTAATCGCCTTCAATATGAAGAACAATTGCTTAAATCAAGAATACGAAAGATCAGTGAAATATTTAATTTTTAACATTGTATCGATTTATTAGAATTAGTTATTAGTCTTTCTAGCTGATAATACCTCTCTGTTCATTTCACTACTTTTAAAGCCCACTAAATACACCGACATACCTTAAAATCTGATTTTTTGTATACAGTGCGCTTTAGTTTTATAGAGCTTAAATACCATTACGATTAAACACCACATCAAGTAAGTGATATACTAAAAGTAAGCTTAGTAGAAATACCCCCTAACTCTATGAAGCATTGAGGTTTTAATTAATATAAAGTCAACTATGACCCGATCTATAACGCCAAAATCACTTAAAACCTCCTTCTTATATTCACTTTTAAGCATAGTGTTTATTTTCGGCTTTGCAGAAGCGATGATGATGATGCTTTTAGAGATGTTTTCAAACCTTGGCATAGTGCTGATTCCCATAGAATCTACCTTGATCGATGTAGTAGGACTTACCTTAATCAGTATACTGCCAACTTGGTGGCTTATTTTGCGACCCTGGGCCGTCAAGTTCAAACTACAACACGACACTAACATTGCACGATTAAACGAAAATCAGCAACTGCTACAAGCTGTCAATAACCATGCTCTAGTGAGCATTACCGACTTATCAGGCACTATTACCTATGTTAATGATTTGTTTTGTAAGGTTTCTGGTTACAGTGCTGCTGAATTATTAGGACAAAACCACCGAATTGTTAAATCTGGTCATCATCCTGATGAGTTTATGCGTGATATGTGGCTTAATCTTAGCAAGGGTCAAGCCTGGCAAGGCGACATTTGTAACCGCTCTAAACTAGGTCATTTGTATTGGGTTGCTACCACCATTACACCGATGTTTGATGAAAATGGCGAACCTGAGCACTATATATCCATCCGACACGACATCACCCGCCTTAAAAAGAAAGGAACGCAGCTGACCATAATTGGCACAGCATTAGAAGCCAGTACCGATATGGTCTTCATTACAGATTTACAAGGGCTTATCTGTTACGCTAATCCCGCTTTTTATACGTTTACCGGTGCAGAACCCGATACATTAATCGGCATAAAACCCTCAAAACTAGATCATCCGAAAGCCGACTCCAACCTACTGACTAACATGAGACAGAGTCTCTCTAAAGGCCATAGCTGGACTAATCGTTTACTCAGTCAGCGTAACCAGTTTAGCACCACATCAAGCCCAACTGATTGTTGGCTTAATATTAGCATCACACCTATACGAGCTGATGACGGTAAACTATTAGGTTATGTGCAAATTCAAAGCGACATTACTCATCGTTTCAATAATGAGTTGATGCAACAACAAGCTCAAAAGAATCGGGCTAATCGCTTATTTTTTTCTGAGATATTGCAACAAATTCTTCCATTATCAGAGCGTGGTAAGCAGGTACTCACTAGATTATTTAGCCTAAAAGACTTTAATTTATTGTCTAAAGGCATAATTTATTCTAAAAACCAAAGCTTAAACAACTTATTCCCTCTGTCTATAATAGGTGAGCTTAACAACCTTAATAACAGCAACTTATATGAACAATGTGTGGCCGTTACCCTGAATCAAGAACCCAATGTAATCGGTCACTGTCATTGTGACTCACATCCTGAAGCACATGGTCATTATCTTACCCCCATTATTGCTAATGGTAATTGCCTAGGTGTACTCGCATTAGTTACCCCAAGCAAGCCCTTACATAACTCAGAACTATTGACTTTACTCAATCAAATTGCTGACTTATTTGCTTTAGAACTTTTAAAAGACGCTGCCCAGCAATCAGCCGAGGCAGCTCGAGACACTGCCGAACAGGCTAGTAAAGCGAAATCTGAGTTTTTGGCTAATATGAGTCATGAAATTCGTACACCTATGAATGGCGTGCTCGGTATGCTAGATGTATTACACCAAACCAGTCTGCAAGGTTATCAAGTAGAAATACTCGAGGTTATCCAAGACTCTGCTAATTCATTACTGGACATTATTGAAGATGTACTGGATTTCTCAAAAATAGAAGCTGGAAAACTAGAACTTGAGCAAGCACCAGTTGTTGTGCGCGAAGTTATCGAAAAAAGTGCCGCCATGCTTAATCGTATAGCTATTAATAAAGGCGTGGCGCTAACCATCTATACTGATCCTGAATTACCAGAACTGGTACAAGGCGATGCAGCTCGTTTACGTCAGATAGTTGTTAACTTTACTAACAACGCCATTAAATTCTCCAGCCAAAAGGCAGATTTAGGCTTGGTTTCAGTCGAGGCCTTATTAATTGAGCGTCATGGACAACAGGCCATTATTGAAATCCGAGTTATCGACAATGGCATCGGCATGGAACCAGCAACACTAGACAAGCTATTTACCCCTTTTACTCAAGCTGATGCGTCTACCACTCGACGTTTTGGTGGTACTGGCTTAGGTCTCAATATTACTTATAATTTAGTACAACTTATGTCGGGCAGTATTGATGTAAAAAGTACCCTAGGCCAAGGTAGTACCTTTAGCGCACGCTTACCTTTTACCGTATTGGACAGCCCTCTAAATACTGAACATAGACCTTCCTCAATAGTAGGCCTTAACTGTTTAATCATTGGTGATTTAAAAAGCCAAACTCACTACTTCTCTAGCTATCTTAAATCTGCAGGGGCAATTGTTAGCCTAGTACCGGATTTATCGACTGCCTATCAGCAATCAGTGCCGGTTGAGGCTAGCCCTTGGATATGGCTAATAGCTAATGACGATGACATACAACCAGAGGAATTCCAGCAAGTAATCCAACACCCTGCAAACGTCGATATACGCTTAGTCGTAATTAGAGATGGACGGCGCAAACGGGTACGTCAAAATGAAGATAGTCGCCTAGTCCATATAGACAATAATATAATAACCCAGCAGCGTATTATTTTAGCTGTTGCTATGGCTGCAGGCCTTATGAAGGCGGAACCATCAGCACTCTCCCTAAATCAAACACGCGGTACTATTGAACCTCCCACACGCGAACAGGCTCTTGAACAAGGCCGATTAATTTTAGTGGCTGAAGACAATAAGACTAATCAAAAAGTTATCCAGCGACAATTGGCTATACTGGGTTTTGCTGCTGATATAGCAACCGATGGCCTAGAAGCCTTAAATCGTTGGCGCACAGAACGCTATCCATTACTATTAACAGATTTACACATGCCTACTATGGATGGTTATGAATTAGCAACCACTATACGCGCTGAAGAAGATCCCAATGATCCCTTAATCATCATCGCTTGGACAGCAAGCGTAGTAAGAAGTGAAGGTCAAAACTGCCTCTCTGCTGGCATGAATGACATTATTCGTAAACCCTCCTCTCAACTTGACTTAAAAACAATGTTGGAAAAATGGCTACCTATGAACTATAAACCTCTGATCCAAGACTCCATTAATAATAGCTCAGTTGAAACTAAAAGCTTACCGGCCATTAATATCAACACCTTAACAGCCTTAGTAGGTGATGACCCTGAGATTATCAAAGACTTTCTACAAGATTTTCATAGCAGCTTAACAATACTAACTGACGCTATAAAAGCTGAGTTTGATGCTGGGGATATAAAGAAATTGGGACTTAAGGCACATACTTTAAAATCTTCTGCGCGTTCTATGGGAGCGCTAAGATTAGGCGATATATGCAATGACATAGAATCTACAAGTAAATCCAGTAACACTATCACTGACTTCAATGAATATTTACAGGCTTTTAATTTAGAAGTGGCTACTGTAAATAGCGCTTTAGAAAACTTACTCAAATACTCATAAAACCTGTATTAAACTTCAATGAATTAAAGCCTTGCATATCATAACGCCCTCTCTACACAAGCATAGTTGTCTACACAAATTTCTTATCGGCGTGGAAACGATAAAAAAACACCGTAGGGGCTTATTGCATACGCCCAACATCAAAAAACCAATGTGATAGACGTTTTTATAAGGGCGTATGCAATACGCCCCTACGATCTTCACCACAATGTTATCGTTCTCGCGTGGGTATGCTAACAATTATTTGTGTAGATACCTATGCTATTCAAGCATAGGTATCTACACAAATAAAAACCAACATCATTATGGCAGTTCATGTGGCATAAATAGTCATATACCTCGGAAATCATATTGTAGGGGCGAATCTGTCACCCCTACAGATTATTTGCTTTCCCCCAGTCTTTAACTTAATGACATGGGAAGGACTAGGGTTTAAAAAAGGCAGCTAAGTGAATAGCTGCTTTAGTTTTAATCGTCAAGGCGTATACTGCATAGCCAAACTCAGTACCCACTCTAAAAGATAACTACAAAACTTTTGCAACGATTTATACTTTAGGCTAAACCTATATCTAGCGATAACATGTCCGCTTTTAATATTAACGAGGGCTATCGCAAATATTTATAAAAATTAATTAACAAACGTACATTTTAATGACAACCTCGATCCTGATAGCAACTGATAACATCAAAGATGCTCAATCTATAGAAACGCAACTAAACAAAGATTATAAAGATATCTTTGTTGTAATAGGCTCTCAATCACCGATAAGAGATTTTGATAGCAACAAACCCGACATATTAGTGCTTGCCTTTAAGTCGCTGGCCATGGCTGAAGACTATTATAGCGAGCTGTATCACAAGAGCACTCAAGTCACTAGTTATCCACATAGAAGCATATTATTATGCAATAAAGACGAACTAGAACTCGCCTATCAGGCTTGTAAACAAGAACATTTTGACGATTATGTTTTATTCTGGCCCACAGTGACTGATGACAATCAACTATCGATGGCCATACATCGTGCTCAGTTAACCCTAGAAAGGGCTAAAGCCTATATTGCTAACCGTGAACTTAGCAAACAGTCTCGTCACTTAAACAATTTAGATTCAAAATTTGAAGCGGGACTAAGCGCAGCCCACGAACACCTAGAAACTATTGATGGAACGACTCTAAAACTCAATCAAACGGCAGCTACCACTCTAACTCAATTGCTTGAGCGCCTTAACAACGGTGACTTTAATGCCTTTATTGACATCAAGGATGCCAACGGCTTCAAACAACTCTTAGAAAAATTCCAACATGACCTCATCGCTCAACATATCAGCCAAATTAATCAACCACTTAAGCAATTAAAAACCTGGTTACAAGAATTTCGTTCACAATTTGGCCCGCACTTTGAGTCTGTCCGTCTTTTAAAAGACTCAGCCCAAAAAATACCCCCTACCATTTTAGTGGTGGATGATGATAAGTTTGCACTGGACTTAAGCAAAGCGGCACTTATCAAAGAAAACTTTAACGTGACATTAGCGACTAGCGGCTATCAAACACTTAAGATATTAAGTAAACAACGCCCCGATCTTATTTTGATGGATATGAATATGCCGGAAATTGACGGTTTAGAGGCCACCCGTCGTATTAAAGCGATGGAGCAATTTAGCACTATTCCTATCATCATGGTAACTGGCAATAACACTAAGGCCGATGTGATCAATTGCTTGAAAGCCGGTGCTTCAGATTACATAGTGAAGCCTATCAGTCAGGGTACTTTGGTCGATAAAATAAATAGATTGTTACAGTAAGTGTTGGTTGCTTAATAATGCCTTGATAGGTCATCAAAAAGCCTAACAGCCAATAGCTTAGCTTTTGTAGGCTGAAATAAGACCACCCAAGCGCAGCGCGTGGTGGCGTTTTCGGCGAGGAATAGTGCCTGTAGACAATGACCGTCCATTTCAAAATCTACAGCGCCTATGCCGGAAACGCTTTACTCGCTACGCTCGAAAAGCCTTATTCAGGCCTACAACTGGTGTTATATTGCCATTCAGCGGTTTTAAAAAGCACCGTAGAGACAGGTCGCTACCTGTCCCTAGATTACGATCGGTCTATAGATTACATTCGAATTTAGCTATTCACGCCAGCCCCTCTTCTAATCTTCTGAACCGCCCCGAATCTTTGAGCGCATCATCAAGGCAATTATGCGATACTACGCAACTTTTATTGATTCAGTTGTACAGTTATTATAAGGAGTAAACATGGCAGCACTGGTTGGCATTATTATGGGTTCAACTTCCGATTGGGAAACCATGCACCATGCAGCAGATACCCTAGATCGTTTAGGAATTCCGTATGAATGCGAAGTCGTTTCAGCTCACAGAACACCGGATAAACTGTTTGCTTATGCAGAAACCGCCGAAGCTAAAGGCTTAGAGGTTATCATCGCTGGAGCTGGCGGAGCTGCCCATTTACCCGGCATGGCTGCTGCTAAAACAGTGGTGCCTGTGCTCGGCGTACCTGTCCAGTCTAAAGCCTTAAATGGCATGGATTCTTTACTCTCTATTGTACAAATGCCTGCAGGTATTCCCGTTGGCACCTTGGCTATCGGTAGAGCCGGTGCTATCAATGCCGCCTTATTAGCCACTGCTATTATCAGCAATAAACACACTCATTTTCGAGAGGCTTTACACGCCTTTAGAAACGAGCAAACCGAAAATGTGCTTGCCCATTCTGACCCTCGTGAGGAGTCTTTATGATAGTCGGAGTACTCGGTGCTGGCCAATTAGCACGCATGATCGCTTTAGCGGGCTACCCCTTAGGTGTTAAATTTGTTTTTCTCGATCCGTCTGCTGATGCCTGTGCCAATAGCTTAGGCGAACATTTACTCGGAGCTTATGATGACCCGCGCTTACTAGCTGAATTAGCTGAGCGTTCCGACATCGTCACTTATGAATTTGAAAACGTGCCTGCGCATGTCGCTGAATTTTTAGCCTCACACACCCAAGTGCACCCCGCTCCCAAAGCCTTAGCCGTTGCTCAAGATCGACTCATAGAAAAAACTTTTTTTAATGATATTGATATTCCAACCCCTGCCTATGCAGCTGTCGATAGCTTAGAAAGTTTAGAATTAGCCATGAACACTATCGGCTGGCCAGCTATTATCAAAAGTCGTACTATGGGCTACGACGGTAAAGGCCAATCTTTATTAAAAACACCCGATGATTTAGCCAGTGCATGGACACTTCTCCAAGGTGTACCAGCTATCGTTGAAGCCTTTGTACCTTTTAACCGCGAAGTCTCTATTATTGCAGCGCGTAATGTTTCTGGTGAGATGGTGTTTTATCCGCTGTCTGAAAATGTCCATCGTGCTGGCATTTTACGCGTGTCTCATCGTTGTGCTAATGACCCCATGCAAGCACAAGCCGAAGCTTATATCTCAAGTTTAATGACAGCCTTAGATTATGTAGGTGTCTTGGCCTTGGAATTATTTGAAGTGAACGGTCAATTAATCGCTAATGAATTTGCACCCCGTGTGCATAACTCAGGACATTGGACTATTGAAGGGGCTGAAACCAGTCAGTTTGAAAACCATTTACGCGCCATTTTAGACCTACCTTTAGGAGCAACAACGGCCGTTGGCAAAACAGCAATGATTAATTTTATTGGTGGCTTACCGACTACTCAAGAGTTATTGGCTATTCCTCATACTCATTTACACCTTTATGATAAAGAGCCCCGCAAAGGCCGTAAAGTAGCTCATGCTACGATTCGTACTGAGACTACTGAAGAATTAAACAGCTTGGTTGCACAACTTTGCGCCTTAGCTGATCAAGTTGATGATTGTTAATAACTAAAAATATAAAGTAAACCATGTTAGTACAAACTTAATCAACATCTTTGACAATTTTCGATGTTGGGTTACGCTATCGAAACCGTGAAAGTATTATGATTTTAGCTTCCCCCTTTGTAAAAGGGGGACTGAGGGGGATTTTTTGTGTTATAGGCTACTAACATTTAATGATTATTTTTAATAAACCCAATCTCCCCTAGCCCCTCTTTGCTAAAGAGCATAGGTATCTACACAAATAATGGTTAGCATTCCCACGCGCGAACGATAACATTGTGGTGAAGATCGTAGGTGCGTATTGCATACGCCCTTATAAAATAAGCTCTATAACATATAGACTTTCGATGTTGGGCGTATGCAATACGCCCCTACGGTGTTTTTTATCGCTAACCCAACCAACAATTAATTAATTAAAGCAAACTATCATGGAAACTAAACCTCCTCTGCCTCCGTTTACCCTAGAGACTGCTCAACAGAAAATACAAGCAGCAGAAGACGCTTGGAATAGCCGTGACCCTGAGCGCGTCGCACTGGCTTACACTGTAGATTCAGAATGGCGAAATCGTAGCGAATTCTTTTCTGGCCGTGAAGCCATTAAAGCTTTTCTAAAACGTAAATGGGAAAAAGAACAAGATTATCGACTTAAAAAAGAGCTCTGGTGTTTTATGGATAATAAAATCGCTGTACGTTTCGAATATGAATGGCATGATAATGCCGGGCAATGGTTTCGAGCTTATGGTAATGAGAACTGGGAATTTGCCGACTCTGGTCTAATGCAACGTCGCTATGCCAGCATTAATGATCAGGCGATAACAGCGTCGGAAAGAAAGCTATTATGGGAAAGACCTTAAATTCTTTGAATTGCAATTGACTGTACCAATCATCCCATAAGTTTTTGATGAGTTAATCGACCTTTCATCCCATAACTATGATACCCCCCTACAGAATAGGCATCTTCACAAGTAAAAAGTAATATCATTCCTTTATTTCATTTGGCATGAGTATACATAAACTGCGAACCCATACTGTAGGGGCATAGGTATCTACACAAATAATTGTTAGCATTCCCACGCGCGAACGATAACATTGTGGTGAAGATCGTAGGGGGCGTATTGCATACGCCCTTATAAAATAAGCT
>Ga0214199_1000295_pt1 | contig 11939 bp, 7 predicted proteins | sample TroBogEpilimnion_24_FD_153037 | JGI IMG/M metagenome (GOLD analysis project Ga0214199, IMG submission 153037) | Freshwater microbial communities from Trout Bog Lake, WI - 04OCT2008 epilimnion | ecosystem: Environmental > Aquatic > Freshwater > Lake > Epilimnion/Euphotic zone | place: Trout Bog...
AAACTTACTTCAATACAACATGAATATTTATCCTTTATTACGTCCCCTGTTATTTAACCTTGATCCTGAAACAGCCCATGAAGTCACTCTTAAACTACTAAAGGCAGCACATCAATCTGGATTAGGAAAATTAATACTTACCGAAATGGGCGATAAACCAGTCACTGTTATGGGACTGAACTTTAAAAACCCCGTGGGTTTAGCGGCAGGTATGGATAAGAATGGCGATTATATAGAGGCACTATCAGGCTTAGGGTTTGGCTTTTTAGAAATTGGTACGGTGACACCACGCCCGCAACCCGGCAATCCCAAGCCACGCTTATTTAGATTGCCTGAACACCAGGCCATTATTAATCGCATGGGTTTTAATAATCTGGGTTTAGATCATTTGTTAAGCCAAGTTAAAGATAGTCATTACAGCGGCATCCTAGGCATTAATATCGGTAAAAATTTTGATACCCCAATAGAGCAGGCTGTTGATGATTATCTAATTGGTTTGCGCAAAGCCTATAGCTTGGCTAGCTATATCACCTTAAATGTATCATCACCCAACACTAAGAACTTACGGCAACTTCAGCAAGGTGATGAATTAAAAAGTCTAATCAGCTCTTTAAAGGAAGAGCAAATTAAGCTGGAACGAGAACACGGTTTTTATGTACCTTTAGCACTAAAAATTGCACCTGATTTAAACGATGATGAAATAAGTCATATAGGTCGATTGCTATTAGAATTTTCTATTGACGGAGTCATTGCCACTAACACGACTATTGCTAGAGACAAGATAACTGGCCACCCTTTTGCAAATGAAGCCGGTGGTTTGAGTGGCGCGCCTGTTAAAGAAGCGGCAACCCGAGTCGTGCGAGGCTTATCGGCTGAATGTCAGGGAAAAGTTCCAATTATTGCTGCTGGTGGTATTTTAAGTGCCGAAGATGCTCAAGAAAAATTAAGTGCTGGTGCAAGCTTAGTACAAGTATACAGCGGCTTAATTTATAAAGGCCCTCAGTTAATTGCTGATATTGTTGATGCGTTATAAAGCGAGTTATTGATACCCGTAGGTTGGGTTAGCGACAGCTTAACCAGGTATTTCGTAGTCCATTGCGTCGGGTTACGCTATCGCTAACCCGACCTACAAAGGCTTATACATTATTCCCCAGCAATAGACATCTGCTCAACTAAAATAGAGCCGGTACGCACATTACCGCGATACTCAATATCATTGCCCACAGCTACTATGTTTTTTAACATATCTTTTAAGTTTCCAGCAATGGTAATCTCTTCAACTGGATATTGGATTTCACCATTTTCTACCCAAAATCCTGCCGCTCCGCGCGAATAATCGCCAGTCACAATATTAATGCCTTGCCCCATCAATTCTGTTACCAATAAACCTGTGCCAAGTAGTTTAAGCATACCTTGAAAGTCTAAGTCACTTGGATCAATGGTTAAATTACGAACGCCGCCTGCATTACCAGTACTTTGTAAACCCAGTTTACGTGCAGAATAAGTGCTTAAAACATAACTACGTAAAATACCATCACTGACTATATCACGAGCATGAGTGGCTACGCCTTCGCCATCATAAGCAGAACTACCTAAAGCCCCAATTAAATGTGGTTGCTCGTGAATATGGATAAACTCAGGAAAAACTTGTGTATCAATAGCATCTAATAAAAACGATGATTTACGATATAAATTACCGCCACTAATAGCGCCAATAAATGAGGATAACAATCCGGATGCTATTTCTGAGCTATAAAGCACAGGACATTGTCGTGTGCTTAAACTACGTCCCTCTAAACGTCTCAAAGCACGTTCAGCAGCTTTGTTTCCAATACTTACAGCAGATTCTAAATTTTGAGCATTTCTAGATACGCTATACCAATAATCACGCTGCATACTCTCACCACGCTGCGCCAATACCGAACAACTCAAAGAATGTCGTGTTGATTGATAACCTTGAAGAAACCCCAAGCTATTACCCATTACATGTATACCTTGATGAGTATTTACAGACGCACCTTCAGAATTACTGATTTCAGCATGATAAGATCGTGCAGCATCTTCACATTCAATAGCGAGTTCAATAGCGGCATCTACACTCAAATCCCAAGGATGATTAAGATCAAGATCAGGAAAATCAGTTGCCAAGCGTTCTTTTTCAGGTAAACCTGAGTATTTATCTTCATTGGTATAACGTGCAATACTACAGGCAGCACTCACTGCTTCTTTAATTGATGCGGGTGATAAATCAGAGGTACTCGAAGAACCTTTATGCTGTCCAAAATAGACCGTTATCCCTAAACCTTGTCCACAATGATGCTCTATGGTTTCTACATCACCCAAACGCGCCGACACCGACAGACCATTTTCTTGACTTAATCCAGCTTCGGCAGCCGTTGCACCTTGGCTTTTGGCCTCATCTAATAAGTCTTGGACAATATTTTTTAATCGATTAATTTCTTCTTGGTTTTGCACAGCTTTCTCGTATTTTTAATAAGTCGGGTTAGCATTAGCTCACTCGACATAAGCTACTTAAATTATTGGATAATGTTATTTACAAGCATTGAATATACTGCTTTAAACACTGGTTCCGCCCACCGTTAGACCATCAATTTTTAAGGTCGGCTGACCCACACCTACAGGGACACTCTGACCGTCTTTTCCGCACGTTCCCACACCACTATCAAGCTCAAGATCGTTTCCAACCATAGAGACTTTAGTTAATACATCGGGGCCATTACCAATCAAGGTTGCACCTTTAATAGCACGGGTTATTTTGCCATTTTCAATTAAATAGGCTTCACTAGCAGAAAAAACAAATTTACCGGAAGTAATATCAACCTGACCTCCAGCAAAGTTTTTAGCATACAAACCTTTTTTAACCGAACCAATAATATCTTCTGGGTGATGTTGTCCCGCTAACATATAAGTATTAGTCATGCGTGGCATAGGTAAGCTCGCATAAGACTCACGCCGCCCATTACCTGTTGACTTAACACCCATTAATCTTGCATTAAGTTTATCTTGCATATAACCTTTGAGGATACCGTTTTCAATCAATACGGTCTTTTCTGTCGGTGTACCTTCATCATCGATACTTAATGAACCACGTCGCCCTTGCAAGGTACCATCATCAACTACTGTACATAAATCAGAAGCAACTCTTTCACCGACTCGACCACTAAATGCAGAAGTACCTTTGCGATTGAAATCACCTTCCAAACCATGGCCTATGGCTTCATGCAATAAAATACCCGGCCAACCTGGACCTAATACGACAGTCATATTTCCGGCCGGTGCATCTTCTGCTTCCAGATTAACCAAAGCCAATCTTACAGCTTCCTTACCGTAGCTTAGCGCTCGCTCATGTTCGAGAAAATAGTTGTAATCACTACGGCCACCACCACCCATACTGCCTTGTTCACGACGACCATTTTCTTCGACTATTACTGTTACATTCATGCGCACTAAAGGCCTAATATCTGCCGCTAAAGAACCATCCTGATTAGCCACCAAAATGCTTTCATGAGCGCTCACCAAACTGACAATAACTTCTTCAATTCGGTTATCCAATTTGCGAGTTTCGGTATCAACCTTTTGCAATAATTCAACTTTCTGCTGATCAGATAATGATTTTAATGGATTAGCGATAGGATAATACTGCGGCCAATTTACAGCCTGTTTAAGGCCCACTTGTGCCTCTTGACCTTGCCGAACAATGGACTTTACATTGTTAGCTGCCTCCAACAATACCGGCAATTCAATACGGTCACTATAAGCAAAGCCGGTTTTTTCACCTGATACCGCTCTTACGCCTGCACCTTGCTCAATATTATGACTGCCTTCTTTAATAATACCGCCTTCCATAACCCAAGATTCACTATGACTGGACTGAAAATAAATATCTGCCGCATCCACGGGTGAGCTTAGCAAGCGGCTCATAATTTTTTCAATATCACTATCTTGTATGCCTACTGGCATTAAAATAGATTGTTTTACAAGATTTAATAAATTCATCAGAACATTTAGTTAATTTAAACGATACCGGTTGGCAGGATTAGGATGCGCAAAGACTATTATTAGTCTTTAATTATGGCGACGACCCGTTTTCTTCTCTTCATTTTTATCAGACTGCGGCTTATCAGTCATCGATTTATAAATCAACAACAAGAGCTGATTAGCATCTTCTGCTGAGGGCGTAGATCCATCTAAAGTCTTTTTTTGCGTGTTAACTGAAATACTCACTTGGGTTTCAGAGTGTTGCTCAGTGACTGTTAAGAGATAATATTCTTCCTGACGAACATCCTTAAAGACAGACAGGGCTTTGTCAAAAAAACCGCTGTCTTTCTCATCTAATACTTCAGGACTATAAGTTATTAAATAAAGTCCTTTTGCTTGCTCACGATAAGTAACCCTTACATAATCTTGCTTTAAAGCATGTCCTAAAGTATCCCATCCCAATTCAAACGGCTGCCTAATCATTAATAGCGGCGGTGTTGTGCTCGTCATGTAAAAACTGGGCTCTTCAATCTCTTGCTGCAACTTTCTTTGCCCATACTTAGAATCATCCACAGCCAACTGCTCAGTTGATTGATGGGTAACGGGTAAAATGGGAGGACGTTCTAGCATAGCGGTATCTCGATAACGACTTTCAGCCGGCCCTCCACAAGAAACTAATCCTAAAGACAATAATAAGATTTTAACGATAAGGTTCATATTACTCACAAAAAAAACGACGATGATTTAAAACAGGAAAAGCACCACGAACTTTTTCAATTCTCTCTTGATCAATATCCGCCATAACAAAACCACCACCGGTTTTATAACAATCCAACACCGTACCCCAAGGGTCAACAATCATACTATGACCAAAAGTTTTACGACCATTAAGATGAAAGCCTCCTTGATTAGGTGCAATCACATAACAAAGGTTTTCTACCGCTCTTGCACGTAACAATATTTCCCAATGAGCAGAACCGGTTTCTGCAGTAAAAGCGGAAGGTACCACTAAAATATCAACGCCTTCTTCACTCATTTTTCGAAAGAATTCTGGAAAGCGTAAATCATAACAAACGGCTACACCTAACTTACCAAAAGGCGTATCAAAAACCTGTGATTCTACGCCTGGCTCGACAGAGTCGGATTCGCGATAAACGTCATCAGTGCCAGGTACATTAACATCAAATAAATGCACCTTATCATAGCGCCCGACTCGCTCGCCTTTATCGTTATAAATTAAACAAGCAGCCCGTGCTTTATTGTCATCATTCGCTACTAATGGAATAGTGCCACCCACGATCCATACTGCATATTTTTTAGCGGTAGTCGCTAAGAAATGTTGTATGGCCCCTGTACCATCAACTTCTTTAGCTTTAAGTTTGTCGGATTCATGATCGCCCATCAAGGCAAAGTTTTCAGGCAAAGCAACGAGCTTTGCACCTGCCTTAACGGCTTCTGCAATCAATTTTTCGGCTTCCAGCAAGTTAAAACTGATATTTGGACTTGATGCCATTTGTATGGCCGCGCATTTACTCATGTCGTCTCCCTATTATTGTTTTTTAGGTTGCTGTACCCATGGAAAGCCAGTAATCCCATTCCAAGTTTTTTGCAGCAAGCCTTCGTTTTCATGTAATGGAATAATTTGTGCATCGTCCCAGCCGCCCTTAACTTGGTACTGTGACCCAAAGAAAAAACCTTCCTGATCTTTACCCGTTAATGTACGCCCAATGAGCCCCGTAACTTTGGCCATGATTGTACCAGCAATAGGCACAGCATCAGCACTTTTTGGAATCACACTTGCAACTTCATCTAATTTTTTATTAATGAAATCAGTCTGTCCTGAAATATTGATTTTGGCAGGTATTGCGTCTATCACTAAATCACGAGTCATTGCTTTACCATTCAAAATATTAAAATGACCGGTAATGCTATTAACAGACAAGCCTTGTTGAAAGACATCACTAAAATCAAGCTGTAATCGCTTAACCCACTGTTCCATAGCCAATATACCCAATAATCGTCCAAAGCCTGGTTCTATGCTAAGAATTCGACCATTTGTAACATTAACATCTAATTTTCCTAGCATAGACTGCAAAGAAAAATCATAAGGAGCCGCATGCCAATTACTCGTAAAATCAATAACCGCTTTGGTATCCACTAAGTCTTTAGTAATGCCGAGTTGGTTCAGCGTCTGCCCCGCATTAGAAAGCTCTAAGCGACCTTGTAACCGAGTTTCAGAATGCAGGCCTTTTTCTTTCCAATCACCTGAAATTTGTAATTTTTGTTCCTTGCCCACCAAATTGAAATGCTTAAGCAACATGCCATTATCTATGCGCTCAGTTTCTATGGCTAATTGTCCCAGATTGACCGAGCGCCAGTAGGTGTTATCGCTATTGATTGAAAACAACGGAAGTTCAGTAGGTAACAAAACTGCCCTAGACTCCACCTCTTTGACTGTTTCATTATTAGCTGTTGGCTCAACTGACTTTAGGGCAGATAGATCAAGAGCAGTCAAACTCAAATTAATTTTTTCAGTGCCAGTCACATTATTCGGAATTTTTATAGTACCGCTAGCCAAATCACTTTTGATAATACCGGACCAATGACTTTTTTCTGGAGTCAAAATCAGATCTAAAGCCCCCAAAGGACTCTCTTTCCATTGCGCATGTGGGCTATGTATTTTAATTTCCCGAATGTTATTTAGAGCACCACCTTCTTCATTTTTATGGCCTGACATGGCCAGCCATTCATGTAAATTTAATGTGTCTTGATTAATTTCTAACTTTAGACCTGGTTGGGTCGACTGTTGAACAGCGCCTGTACCGACTAATATCTGTCCTGATTCCAGTCGCTTTTTAGCTAAATTTACTTTTACTGCAGCCTTTAGACCCTCATCATAATTTAAACTAATTGGCAGTAATTCTTCACCGCTAAGCCCAAAAGTCAAAGACAAGGGCTTTTTTTGCAACTTTGTTTTGGCAAGAAAAGCTGGTAACTCCAACGACACACCAACAAGATCAGATTGCACAACCAGTTCGGTTGGACTATTAGGATACGGTAGCCCCAATTTTAATTGATACTCCATTTCACCTTTTGCAAGGTCCCAGCCCGGCATTTTGAATTGTTTTTGTAAATCTGTTATACCAGCACTTCCTTTTATGTCTAAAAAAGTTTGCTGATGATCGGCTTTATCAATATTAATTTTAATAGGGCGACCTAAAGCAACACCAAGAATACCCTCACTATAAACACCCAACTCTGTAAACTTCAAATCTCCAGTAATTTTATTGATCCATAAATCAAGTGCACTGACATTAAGTCTAGCCTGATTAAAGTGAGCGGCCCCATAGACGATAGGCTGAAGTTCTTCTGATAACGGCAAACTAAGATCAAGCTCCATTTTAGTATCGCCTTGAGGCACTACCGCATCAACCAAAAATCCCACTGTTGAACTTAAGGGTGTCTGCTTTAAGAATTTGAATACCTCGTTAATCTCACCTTCAAGTTGACCCTTTACCATGAGGCGTTTACTCGTTCCTAATGCTGGATTAATAATCGTTGCTTGGGTGATATTGAGATTACTACTCTGTCCTTGAGTGATCTCACAGTTCATGAAATTTTGTAAAATAACCATTTTACCGGCTATATTGGTAATCTGAGGCCAATCAGGAAGATAAGCTAAATTCAGTTGATCAATATCAACATTAGCCTCAAAGACACCGTCTTCGACTTTTGTTGGAAAAATACCTAACTTACCTGAATATAACAAATCACCTTGGGTCACTCGACCACTAAGAAAAGCCAGATCATACCAAATGACATCAGCTGGCTTCATGACCTTAACAGGTAAATAGTGCTTTAACTTACTAAAATCATCACTTATAAATGATGTTTGCATATCTAAAAAAGGTAAAGCGTTAGCTTTAGGCAATGTTAAGTTTAATCGACTTTTACTCGTTAACCCATGCAGATCTAATTCAAGCGATCGACTCGATAATAGCCAATCGGCATCAGTTTGCTTCCAATTTATATCGCCCTTAAGACTGCTGATGAAAAAAGGTTCACGAAGAAAATCGGAGTCAATTAATTCTGCGTTTTCAGTCACTAAACGCAAGACACCCGATTTTTCATTACCTAGGATTTGACCTGTTACGTTATTTACGCCAGGAAATTTTTCATAAGGATTTACACCAAGATCTACAAACTGACCCTTAACAGCCCAGGCTTTCTGATCAAAATCAGCATCGATAGAAAAATGTTCTAAACGTCCTTTTAACTGTATTTGCTCTAAAGTATTTAGCTGCTCAGCCTTCAATGGCACTATGAATTTGGCTAACAAAGCAAGTTCTTGCAAATCCAATTGCGAGGCGGCTAAATTAAGTTTAGGCAAAAACTGTCCATCTTTAATGCTGCCCGCAAGTCTAAAAACAGCATCCGGCCATTTAGTTGAGCCATTAGCATCGGTTGTTTCCAATAAAAATTGTGAAACATCAAGCCGCCATTGATTATCACTGAATTGCCAATGCATTCGTGCGTTTAATCGCTCTATAGGCAAAACATCATGATTTTTATGCACTAAATTCAATTGTTTTAATTGAACTTCACTGGTCAAGGCAAGCAATTGCTCCTGCTCTAATTGAGCCCAAGCCTTTATATCTGCAATACCCGATGTCACATTCAGCGACATAGGCAAATCTAACTCTGCCAACTCGGATAACTTAAGCCTTTTTCCTTCAATATAAAACGCACCCTTTAAAGCCTTAGCCTCAAAGACATTACCTTGTAAATCCATGGCAACTGTCAAAGTATCACCATATTTTTCAGGTAGTTTCATCAAAAGATTGATTTTGTGGTGCTGTTCTTGGTTAATAATGGCCAAATCAACCGACTCAAAGCTTATTGCCTTAGCGTGTCTTTTTTGATCTTGCCAAGTAATATCACTTTGCACGACTTCAAATTGACTGCCTTCAAGTAACCACAAGGGCTGCTCATCACCCGCTTTTAAACCCTGCACGGCAACGCTTCCATCTAGCTTACGAACTATTGTCAACTTAGTGCCCACTAAGGTCACTCGCGAAGAGGACAAAATTTCTCTATGTACCAGCATATCGAATAGATTAATCGCTAAACGTATTTCTTTAAGCTGAATAGCAGGTGCTGCATTAGCTTCAATCGAAGCCACCGTAATGTCTTTAAGAATTAACTCAGGACTTAAACCACGCATTTTAGCGCCTAAATGACGAATAATGACGGGCGCACCCAGCAATTCACTAACGCGATCTTGCAATTGAAGTTGATAGCCTTCTATACCCGATAAAACCAAACGTACACCGGTTAAACTAAGCGCTAATGCCAGTAAAGACCAAAATACAAGGTGCCGAGTTGCGCGTTTAATATGATGAATCATAAGATCAATTAAAGACGCTTAGTTGAATAATTTATAATAAATACTCTGTGAAGCTTAAAGTAAAACAACATCATACTGCTCCTGATTATATTGTGCTTCTGCTCTAAACTTAATTTGCACACCTAAAAAGATTTCCAATTCAGCCAGCATATCTGCATCTTCATCAAGCAGCATCTCTACCACTTCATTAGAAGCCAGCACTAAAATTGTTTGTACTTTGTATAATCTGACTTCTCTAATGATTTCTCTAAATATCTCTAAGCACATAGTTTCTGCTGTTTTCAACACGCCTCTACCGCCACAAGCACTGCAAGGCTCACATAGAATATGCTCAAGACTTTCTCGCGTTCTTTTGCGAGTCATTTCAACTAGACCTAAAACCGACACTTCAGTAATTTTGGTTTTCGCGCGATCTTTTTCTAAGTTTCGTTCTAAGGCTTGTAAGACTTGCTTCTTATGCTCCTCACTTTTCATATCGATAAAATCGATAATGATGATGCCTCCCAAGTTTCTAAGCCTAAGTTGGCGAGCAATCGTTTGTGCAGCCTCAAGATTCGTTTTAAAGATGGTTTCTTCCAGATTACGGCCACCGACATAACCGCCCGTATTAACATCAACCGTGGTCATAGCTTCGGTTTGATCAAAAATCAAATAACCACCGGACTTTAATTTAACCTTACGCTCTAAGGCTTTTTTTATTTCATCTTCAACACTGTAAATATCAAATACTGGACATTCACCTGAATAATGTTCGATAACAGGCACAATTTCTGGTACAAAAATCTCAGCAAAATCTAGCAATAATTGATAGGTTTCTTTTGAGTCTACTCGCACTCTATCAATGCCTTCTTTATATAAATCCCTTAAGGTTCTAATACTCAACGGTAAATCTTTATGTATAAATTGCTTAGGTTTAGCACCTGCAATCTTTTCTGAAATTGACTCCCATAACTTTAATAAAAACATCATATCGGCAGTCAATACCGATTCTTCTACACATTCTGCCGCTGTTCTTGCAATAAAGCCGCCACAGTTATTCTCCTGCCTGAAGCCATCAAGACAAGACCTTAGCCGAATTCTCTCGGACTCACACTCAATTCGTTGCGATACGCCGGTATTATTCGAATAAGGCATATAGACTTGATAACGGGAAGGAATTGATATTTCCGTAGTAAGCCGTGCGCCTTTAGTCCCTAACGGATCTTTAACGACTTGAACAATAATATGCTGACCTTCATGCAAATAGTGCTCAATAATTTCAGTACCGCGTTTTTCCAAATCTTTAGCGCATAAGTCGGAAAGATGAATAAAAGCAGCCTTAGGTAAGCCAATATCAACAAAAGCCGCCTGCATACCTGGTAACACTCGGCACACTTCACCCTTATATATATTGCCGACTAAGCCTCGTTCACGGGTACGCTCAATGATAACTTCTTGCAATACACCATTTTCAATAACAGCAACGCGCGTTTCTGGGGGTGTGACATTAATTAAAATTTCTTCACTCATTTGAAAACGGTCACTCCTTGATTAGATAAAAGTTGGGCTGTCTCGAACAAAGGTAAACCCACCACCCCCGAGAAGCTGCCTTTAATGGCTTGCACAAATAGTGCGCCTAAACCTTGTATGGCATAACTACCAGCCTTACCTAGCGGCTCACCACTTTGCCAGTAAGCTAATATTTCTGGCTCGCTCAAGCATTTAAAGGTGACCTCTGTCATACTAACGGCCTGCCCATGCTCTCTGCCACGAACAGAAACAGCACTATAAACCTGATGGGTTTTTCCAGATAGCCGCATTAGCATCGCCAGAGCATCAGCCTGATCTTTGGGTTTGCCCATAATCAAGCTCCCTAAAACAACCGTGGTATCGGCTGCCAAAATAGGTATCTCTGGATTCAGCCTCGCCTTGCAAGCTGCAGACTTTTCTGCAGCTATTCGCTGCACATAAGCTAAAGGCGCCTCATTTATTTTAGGCGTTTCATCAATATCGACTGGATAGACGTTATAAGTCACGTTAATTTGGTCTAACAATTCTTGTCGACGAGGTGACGCTGAAGCGAGAATAATTTGTGCAGTCATTAACGATGATAGGGGTGGTTATTAAGAATACTCCAAGCGCGATAAATCTGTTCGGCGACAATTATACGCACTAATGGATGCGGAAAGGTCAACTTAGATAAACTCCACGACTCTCGAGCTAATTGTTTAACGGAATCAGCTAAGCCTTCAGGCCCACCTACTAAAACAGCAACATGCTGACCGCCTTCCAGCCAGCGCTGCATCGCTTGGGACAATTCAGGTGTAGACCAAGGTTTACCGGGTATGTCCAAGGTAACAACATGCGTACCCTGAGGAATAGCCGCAATCATACGCTCACCTTCTTCTTTAACAATTCGGGCAACATCACTGTTTTTAGTGCGCTTACCCGGGGCAATTTCTTTAAGCACTAATTCGCACTCACGCGGCAAACGCTTGGCATATTCATCATAGCCTTGCTGCACCCAGCTGGGCATACGGTTTCCTACTGAAAT
>Ga0214199_1000296_pt1 | contig 11933 bp, 18 predicted proteins | sample TroBogEpilimnion_24_FD_153037 | JGI IMG/M metagenome (GOLD analysis project Ga0214199, IMG submission 153037) | Freshwater microbial communities from Trout Bog Lake, WI - 04OCT2008 epilimnion | ecosystem: Environmental > Aquatic > Freshwater > Lake > Epilimnion/Euphotic zone | place: Trout Bog...
ATACGACAGTATGAATGATGTGCCAGTAGCGTATAGTGCGACTGCGGCTAATTATGCGGTGTTAAATCCTTTATCAATCCTTGTTGGCACAATCACTAATGGCAATTTGTCTGGCGATACTGGAACAACAAATGGTGGTGTTGTTTATGGTTCTATAAATATTCCTAGTAGTGGAAAATGGTATTGGGAATTTACGCAAACTAATACTGGTGTATCTTATTCAGGTATTGAAACAATAGTTTCAAGTACAAGCGCAACAACGCCAAATAATGTTTGGTATGTTTATGATGGCACTAAAATTGTTAATGGAACAAGTTCTTCCTATGGTGCTTCATATGGTAATAATGATACTATTGGCGTAGCAGTAAATGTTGACTCTGGAACAATAACATTTTACAAGAATGGCACAAGTCAAGGAGCAATTACTTATGCAACTGCTTCAATAAGCGTAACTCCATCATGGCGTGATGGTTCTGGTTCAGCATCAATATCATTTAATGCTAACTTTGGTCAGCAACCATTCATTTACACACCACCATCAGGATATAACGCACTCAACACATACAACTTACCCACACCTGCTATATTGCAAGGTAATAAGTACTTTAATCCTGTTTTATATACTGGTAATAATTCCAACAATAATGCAATTACTGTTGGTTTTCAACCTGATTTTGTTTGGATTAAATCTCGTAGCAATGCGTATGACAACAACGAATTTGATGTTTTGCGAGGTCGTGCTGGTTTGGTTACAAATACAAGTGCCGCAGAAGTAGCGGGAGGTCCATCAAATAGAGATTTGGTAAGTTTTGATGCTAACGGGTTTACAGTTGGGCCAGACTATAATTTTAATGTTAATACTTCAGGCGCTACTTTTGTGTCTTGGAATTGGAAAGCAAATGGTTCAGGTTCATCCAATACTAATGGTTCTATTACATCAACAGTAAGTGCAAGTACAACTGCTGGATTTAGTATTGTTACTTATACTGGAAATGGTTCTAATGGAGCGACAGTTGGGCATGGACTTGGTAAAACACCAAGCATGGTCATAGTAAAAGTTAGAAGCACTACTAATTATTGGCTTGTTTATCATATTGGTCTTACAAGTGCTGGTTACTATATAGTTTTAAATTCTACAAATGGACAAACTGCTGATTCAACTATATGGAATAGCACTGCACCAACATCAAGTGTTTTTACTCTTGGAACTGACTCAAGTACCAATTTAAATGCTGGAACTTTTGTTGCATATTGTTTTGCCCCAGTAGCAGGATTTAGCGCATTTGGTAGTTATGTCGGCAATGGTTCTACTGATGGAACTTTTGTTTATTTAGGATTTAGACCCGCATTTATATTAGTCAAGGCATCTAGCACGACATCTCCTTGGATTATTTATGATACTGCTAGAAATACTTACAATTCACTTGGATATGAAATTTACCCAAATTCTTCTTCAGCAGAAGCCTTTTATACTGATTTGAATGTTTTAAGCAATGGATTTAAACACATACAATCTGGTTCTCCTAATTCTTCTGGCGTAACTTATATTTACGCTTGTTTTGCATCTAATCCATTCGCTTACAGTAACGCATTCTAGGAGTCAAAAATGTTTGCAATCGTAAAAGACAACACAGTACAACAGATTATCCAAGAGGGTAGTCAGTTCACAGTCGATGGCGTGACCTACGCTAACAACTGGTTTCAATTGGCAACCCAAGAAGAAAAGACTGCTTTGGGTGTTATGGAAGTGGTTTATGGTGCTAGGCCAGATGACAAGTTTTACTGGGTTACAGAGTCTGCACCAGTCATCAATGGTAACGTGGTGGACATTAATTACACTTCAACACCTAAAGACTTAGCTGGTTTGAAAGCCAACGCAACATCAGCTATTGATCAACAAGCATTTTCTCTATTGTATCCAAGCGATTACATGAGTATTAAATCTTTAGAGACAGGTACTGCTATGGCTGATAATTGGAAAACTTGGAGAGAATCAGTCAGAACATTGGCATCAAGCACAAAAACAGCCATCAATGCAAGTACAGACATTCCTAGCCTAATTACTGCTAGTACAGTTACTTGGCCTCACGATCCTAATTATGTAGCTCCCACAACACCTACTCCAACACCCACACCATAAAACAAACCACAAAACAATATGAATACAAAACAATGGGAGCAAATGCTCTTGATCAATGAGTTAAATTTTGCCAAGCAACATAATCCAGAATATTATCGATGGAAACTCACGAACAATTATGAACGTGCAGTTTTTCTAAAAAACGATCCAGTATTGCCAAGGGAGGCATCGAGGTATATTTGGGCCAATAAGAATCTATACGGCAAAAATATACTCGAGGTCGGCTGCTCCACAGGATATGGCTGCCAATTCCTACCCAACGATATCAATTATCTGGGGCTGGATTATGACCCGATCATCATCGATGTAGCGCATGATCAGAATTGGGGCGATAACGTCAAATTCTCATGCACTGATATCAATCAAATGGAATTGGCCAAATTCGATACCATCATTGCATTTGAGGTGATCGAGCATTTGGACAATGGCCTCGAGCTGGTGGAGCGATTAAAGCAGCATACCAAGCGATTACTCATCACAGTGCCATGGAATGAGCCACCAGGCTTTTGGGGCGAACACCACAAATTGCATGGCCTCAATGAATCCAATTTCCGTGGCTTTGAATTCAACTACATTGATCAGCATGGTCGGATATCTGATTTGCCAGTGGCCATCACCCAGGACAATCATTTCAATTTAATGATTGCGAGGTTTGATCGTGGATAGTGTACTTTGCAGCATTGGCACCAGAGGCCGATACGACACCACATTACCATTGGCATTGGCTGCCATCATCAATCAGACCAAACGGCCAGACAAGGTGGTTATTTTTGATGATAATGACAAGCCAAGGGATGTCAGGAATGAGCTGATATATCGCAATTTATTCCAAATGATGGACATCAAAGGCATCAAATGGGAGTGGCTATTTGCTGCCAAAAAGGGCACCCATTACAACCACCAGGCTGCCAACACCATGGGATATAAATGGGTTTGGCGAATGGATGATGATGCCATACCAGAGTCTGATGTTTTGAGGTCATTGCTCAGTTTTGCCATTTTCAGCAATGCTGGTGCAGTTGGTGGCTCGATACTCACTCCACCATTGCTTTATCAAGATACCAACCCAACTGGCAAAATTGAAAATATAAACAGCGAGCCAAACCCACAATGGCGAATCATCAACAGACGGCAGCAAGTCGAGCATTTGCATTGCTCATTCTTGTATCGAGCTGGAGTGCATGACTACAATTTGGGATTGTCTAGAGTGGCCCATCGAGAGGAAACACTATTTACTTATGGACTGCACAAAAAAGGGTTTGGATTATTTGTTATTCCCGATGCCATCACTTGGCATTTAAAGAATCCAACTGGTGGGATCAGATCCGAGACTGATGCATCGATGTATGCCCATGACGAGCAGATATTCCAGAATTTCCTTAAGTATAAGGACAAGACCATTGTGGTGCTCAATTGTGGACTTGGGGATCATTTGGTTTTTAGGAAAGTGCTGCCAGATATCAAAAATCCAGTGGTGTTCAGCTGCTACCCTGAAGTGATACCAGGCGAATCGATTGCAGCTGCACAAAGCCTATTTGGCAACATCGATCAGTGGAATATCTACCTCAAAATGGCCCAGTGGAAATGGAATCAGCCACTCGAGGCAGCATTCAGGAAATTGTATTTATGATCATCATTTCCCCTTATTCCAAAAAACTGATGAATGGGAAACCCAATCCCAAAAATTATCCATATTGGCCAGAATTGATTGGCCAGATCAAAGAGCCAATCATCCAGATCGGCATCGAGGGCGAGCAGCCATTGGTCGAGGATTTTCGGCCAAATCTGCCCATGGCCGAATTGAGCAAATTGCTGCACAGCTGCCGAACGTGGATTGCTTGTGATTCATTTTTCCAGCATTTGGCTTGGCTGGAAGGTAAGCCTGGCATTGTTTTATGGTCGGTTTCAGACCCATTGATCTTTGGCCACCCAGAAAATATCAATTTATTGAAGGATCGAGCCAATTTGGCCAAAGATCAATTTCTCTGGTGGGAGGATCAGGTTTACCAAAAAGACGCATTCATCCATCCCAATGAGGTTATCAAAAGTCTAGAATTGTTCTAAAATTCAACATATTTGGAGGGATTTGGGCATGGATGATACTGAGGCCAGACTGAATTCGCATGAGGCGGTTTGTGCCTTGAGGTATGAGCAGATCAATGCCAGGCTCAAGCGAATCGAGCAGATTATGATCACCAGTGCTGGCGTGGTCATTGTCAGCTGTGTTGGCACCATATTCACGTTTATTTTGACGCACAAATAATGGATCCAATCACAGTATTTGCAGCGTGTAAGGCTGCCCATGCTGGCATTCGGGAGTGCATCGATTTATACCAAGACTTTAAAAAAGATGGCAAAGATGTTGGGGATATCGTCAACGACATTGGCAAAAATTTGGGAGCATTCTTCACCCATCAAGAGACACTCAAAGAAGCAGAAAAAGAAGAACGACTCAAGCCACTCGATAAAAAAACCAGCATCAACGAGGAGGCGATGAATCGGATCATGCGTCAAGAGCAGATTCAGCGCATGGAAACAGAATTGCGAGAAATGATCATATACCAGGTCGGAATGCCTGGTCTTTGGGAGAAATTCACGCAAATGCGTGAAATTGTCAGGAAAGAGCGAGAAAAGCTCGAGCGTGAACAAAAAAAGCCATTGAGATGGCTGCACTCAAAAGAAGGCAGTTCATCGACAAATGGCAAGTCAGGGCAGCGTTATGCGCTGGCATTTTGATATTGTTTTTGACATTTTGCGGTTTGATGTATGGCATTCATTTGGATTATCAGAAAAGTAAATATCATTTGGAGGATAAACCATGAGCTGGATTGAAAGTATTGCACCCACAGTGGCCAGCTGCCTTGGTGGCCCATTGGCTGGCTTGGCGGTCGAGGGAGTGTCCAAGGCACTTGGCATCGATGCCGATAAGGTTCAGGACACCATCAACAGTGGCAAAATGACTGCCGATCAGATTGCAGCATTACAGCTGGCCGAGACTAACCTCAAATCCAAAGCGCAAGAGCTGGGGCTGGATTTTGAGCAATTGGCCACAGCGGACAGGAAATCAGCTCGGGATATGCAGATCAACACCAAGAGCTGGATTCCACCATTGTTGTCCATTGGCGTGACAATTGGCTTTTTTGGCATTCTCTGGGGCTTGATGTATGGCCAAATCCAACACGCACCACAGATTGATATTATGCTCGGTTCATTGGGCACTGCATGGACTGGCATCATTGGGTTTTATTTTGGATCATCAGCATCGAGCCAAAATAAAGATCAACTACTCCATCAAAGCACACCCATCAAATGACACAGCTCACACCACATTTCAGCCTGGAAGAATTGACATTCACCGATCACAGGGAATTTGACAATGTACCCAATGAATCTGAAACAAAAAATCTTGAGCGTTTGGCTCAATTTCTTGAAATGGTCAAGGAGCTGCTGGGCAACAAGCCGATCATGGTTAACTCAGCATTTCGGTCAAAACAAGTGAATGATGCTGTTGGATCAAAAGACTCAAGCCAGCATCGAGTAGGATGTGCAGCCGATTTGAGAGTGCCTGGCATGACTCCAGACGAGGTGGTCAAAGCGATTATTGCCAGCAGTTTGCCATTTGACCAGGTGATCAGGGAATTTGATCGATGGACTCATGTATCAGTGCCAAACGATCCAGCTGGTCAGCCCAGACGGCAAGCATTAATTATTGATAAGGCTGGGACAAGACTTTATTCTTGAAGCATTAAGAATACAACAAACCAGAAAACGGCTGAGATCGAGAAAATGATCCCAGCCATTCCCAAACCAAATGCCCAAGACAAAATATTAATCCAGTCTAAGTGTGGCATATGGTTCAACATTCAAAGATTGTATTTAATCTTGGCCCATTTTGCTTGATATTCCACCAAAGTCGATGGTGGGACAAACCCGAATCTTTTCCAAGTATTCATTACATTGGTGAATTCTGCTTTTATATACATGATTGGTTCTCCAAGTACCCAGCCAAATCCCTGGTATCCACAAACACTTTGATGCCATCTTTAAATGTTTTGAATGGCAAATCATCAGAGGATCGTTTGTTATACAAAGTACCGACTGGCACTTTCAGCACTTCAGATGCCTCTTTGAGTGTCATTCGGACACCATACTTCTCAATCAGGTACTGATACATTGTTTAATTGATCTTTCAGAATTTGGTCAGTGAGGCCAGCAAGTAATCGTCTGGCCTCTTGAATGTCCAAAAGTGTGGGTTCATTTCTGAACAAAATCCACACTCCATTGTTGGCCAGCAGAGTGTGGAAATCATTCACATCAAGGGAATGGGATATCATTATCTTGTGCAGCTGGTTTGGCAATTCCAAAATCATCGAGAGCTGAGGCTTTTGATCCCAGTGCATCACCCTTTTCTAGCATTTGGATGTTATTGAGCCAAAATGCTACACCATTATTTCCCGCTTGTGAATACGCATAGGCAGTGACCGAAACTCGGCCATAGTCACCCGATACAAAATCATTGGCTGCCATGATGGCATTGCCATGCGAATCCACAGTGCCAGGCTTTTCATTGGTCTTACACCGAATGAAATAGCAACCCTTGTATTGGTCACCCAATGGCGAGCCATCTTGCTTGGTTTCAGTGTCTCCATCACGCAATGGATTTCTCAAATTGGATGGATATTTGCCATTCCACTTTTTATCCAAAGCATTTTTCATTGCGGTTTTGAGGCCAGCAATAGTGACAGTATCGGATTTGGGGATGATGAATTCAGTGCTGAATTCTTCTTTGCCAGACATTTCATTGACCTTGGGACTGGCCCAATTCAAATAAGAAAACCGACCCTTACCAGTAATAAATTTAGACATAGTTTTTTCCAGTTAAAAGTTAAAGAATACCGACTCATTTCTAAGTCAGTGAAAGCACTATAACATAATTTCTCAAAATTTCCCACAATTTCATAAAATTTAATATATACTGAGGATTCCTTAACTGTAAAACTGGATCAAAAATGCTATTTCCACACCAAATCACCTCGAGGGATTTCCTCTTGAGGCAAAAAAGAGCCATTCTGGCCGATGAGCCAAGGGTCGGCAAAACACTACCCACAGCAGCAGCAGCCATGCAGCATTTGCCAGCTCTCATTGTCTGCCCAGCCATTGTCAAAAACGTCTGGAAACAGGCATTTGAGGCCATGGATTTCAAGGGCGAGATCAGAGTGATCACTGGCAAAAAACAAGCGTCTGAGAGCCAATGCAGTGGCATTACGATCATCAATTACGATGTGCTTGGATCATTGTGCGAAATTGGCAAATATGAGACATTGGTGCTCGATGAAAGCCACAGGATCAAGTCACCCAAGGCCATCAGGACTATTGCAGCATTTAAGCTGATGAAACGAATTCCCAGAGTTTATGCACTATCAGGCACACCCATCCCAAACAGGCCCATCGAGTTATGGCCACTCTTGCACGGCTTGGGCATTTACCGAGGTGGCTGGTACGATTTTGGACTCAGGTATGCCAAATTATGGAATGCACCATGGGGCTTGGATACGTCTGGGGCATCAAATCTGCCAGAGCTGAGAGCCATGGTGCAGCCACATTGCCTAAGACGCACCAAGGCTGAAATATTCACGAATTATCAGCAGCCAGTCACTTCATTGATCACGTTTGATTTGCCAGTCGATAAGCGTGAGCAGCAATTTGACATCGATGCGCTGATTGCACATCCAAACCCCATGCTGGCATTTGAGGGATTGTCATCGGTCATGCTGGAATCGGCCATGCGAAAAGTCAAGCCATCGGCAGAATTCATCGAGGCCAAGCTGGCCGATGAGCCAGTGATTGTGTTTGCCCACCACAAAGAGGTGGTGCATCAGCTGGCCGAACTACTGAAAGCCCATCATCCAGTGGTGATCACTGGAGACACACCAGCTGCTGCACGAATCCAAATTTTGAAGGATTTTCAAGATGGTAAGACCAGACTATTCATTGGAAATATTCAAGCGTGCCAAGAGGGTATCGATTTATCGGCAGCCGATACAGTTATTTTTGTTGAGGCTACCTGGCAGACTTCAGCACTTCAACAAGCATCGAGTCGAGTGGAGAATATCAAAAAGTCTGGCACAGCTCCACTCATTTATTTACTCACGATTTCCAACTCACTGGATCATACAATTTTGGCCAAAATCCTCAAAAAGCAAAACATCATCAACCAAATCATTTAACCCCATGGACAAAATACTCTTAAAACAAGCAGCACGAATCATTGACCATTTGATCGAATCCAAGCATGAAGATGTCAACTGGGCATTGATCGACAGATTTCAAGATTTACTCGAAAAGCACCTAAACAAATCAACCCTAAAAACGAAAGAGCAAAATGCTAAAAACAAGACGAATTACATTGCCAATCACTGATTCAATCGATTTGATCGTGGATAAAGTCCAAGAGGATACTGGCATCAGAATGACTTACACACAGATCATTAATTTTTTGATTCACTTTTATATCAAACACGCAAACGAACCTAGAACACAATGGAGGTCAATCAAATGAATAAAGATGAAGCATTACGCCATGCATTGGAGGCGTTGGAAAACATTGACAGAGCGATGCCATTCCCTTTGGTTAAGTTGGCAATCGAAGAATGTAAAGCCGCACTAAAAACAAAAGATGAGCCTGTGGCGTGGATGAACAGACACGGTGCTTGTAAGACTTCTTTGTTTAGGGAGATGGAAGCTGGCGCAAAAGAAGAATACACCATTCCTGTTTACACCCAACCACAACGCACATGGGTAGGACTAACTGAACAGGAAATAGAAAGAACTTACATGGATACTATAAATTTTCAAGAAAATGCAAGAATTTTAGAAGACATTTTGAAAGAAAAAAATATATGACATACCAAGAAGCCAGAAAATTAATGTTTGAAGTATTCATTCTCAACGGCATGGATAAAAGTGTTTTGATGGCAGTCCTTGAGGCCACTAAGACACATTATTTCAGCGAGGGATTTGAATGGGGATTTTGTGCATCAGGCGAGGGCTGGAATGGCGAATATCCATTCTATGACAAAAACCTCGATCCCAAGCTCGATGACCATTACCAAACCATTCTCAAAGATGGATTGGACAACACACCATGATCGGTGGAGCGAGGGCTGGCTCTGGCCGTAAAAGAGCCAACATCGATGGCTTAAGAGTGTTAAAGCTCAGAGCTGAAGGTGTTTCAATCAAAGACATTGCTGCACGATTCAAAGTCACAGCAGCCACCATTCAATACTTTTTAACCAAGCAAAAAGAGGAAAATCCAAAATGAAAGCATTTCCAAACCCAAACCGAACAGATCAGGAAGGCATGGAGCTGAGAGACTTTTTTGCCAGCCATGCGCTGCCATCACTGATTGCCCATGCCTATGCAGAGCATGATGAGATTGTCGGCATCGAGGAAATTTGCGGACTGGCTTATGCCTTGGCCGATGAAATGATGATTGCGAGGGCAAAATGAGTACACACGCACCTATATCAGCATCGAGGCTGGATCGAATCATTCTCTGCCCAGGAAGTTATTTGCTCGAGCAAGGTTTGCCCAATCCGACCAATGAGGCAGCCCAGCGAGGAACCGACATCCATGCCATGGCTCAGGCATTGTGGGACAACAAGCCATTTCAGTGCGATGACCCAGAAATGCTACAAGTGGCCAACGATTATGTTGTTTACCTTAAACAGGCCAGCACCAATGCCAAGATGATCAAACTGGAGTGGAATCTAACCCCAATGCTATCCAAGCTCCATCCAGACTTGGGTGGCACAGCTGATGCAGTGTTTGTGATTGACAATGCACTCCATGTGGTGGACTTAAAGACTGGCCGAGTCAAAGTCAGCCCAGAACATAATAATCAACTCTTGATGTATGCACTTGGCGCAGTGATGATGTGCATTAAAGCCGACATCAGGGTCACTCATATTTATCTGCACATATTCCAGCCATTCAACAAAACTCAACCAGTGTATGTGTCGCTGGAGGAGATCGAGAAATTTGAGGAGGAGCTGGTCATCATTGCCAAAATGGCCAACGAGCCAACAGCTCCGAGGTTTGCTGGTAACAAGCAATGCAGATATTGCCGAGCCAAATCCATTTGCCCGACCTTGAAAGAAAAGGCCATCAAATCAGCTCAGATTGATTTCAGAGCCGAGCAAGACAATCTGGCTGATCTACTTAACCAGGCTGAATTGTGCAAGTCTTGGGCTGAATCAGTGCAGATATTGGCCAAGGCCAAGCTCGAGGCTGGAGCCAGCATCGATGGATGGTCACTCCAAGCTGGCCGCAAGATGCAGAAATGGGATCCAAAAATTGATCTGGCCACAGAATTTAGAAATGAGCCAAATGCTTGGGAGCTGAAATCACCAGCAGCCATGATCAAAGCCAAGATTCCAATTCCAGTCGGTGCTATTATCACCACCCACTCAGCGCCATCATTGACGAGAATAAAAGAATAAAAAAAATGGGCAGCTGGTGAGAGCTGCCCAAATACCTTATCTAGGAACAAAAAATGGCCAAGCCAATTGTAAGCGAAACAGACACAGAATATCCATTCTGGTATGAATTAAAAGATTTACCCATATTTTGTGGATTCACCGACCAAAAGAGGCCAGTCGGCATCGATGGCATTATGGGCATTGCAGAGGCTGCCACCACTGGCCGACTTGGCACCTATGACCAAGCCAAGGCCATCCAGCACCCATATGTTGGATTGTCACTGCTGCACCCATTGGAGCTGAAATTCGATCTATACCTGGTGTGCATCGATCTGGATTGGAAGAATGCAGCCGATTACCAGGCACACCCACAGCAAATGCAGCTGATGACTTACCTCAACAAAGTCGGTGCAGCATACGAGACATCACTGTCTGGCCATGGTGCCCATTATTGGGTTTTGATGCCCAAGGACAAAATACCCAAGTGCATCACATTGCCAGAAAACAGGCAAATCGAGTTTTTTAGTGGATTTTCTGGCCAGAAAAAAAACATACTTTTGACCGATTGGGATTTCACTGGTGTATTGAAAGAGATCAATGTCATGGATTATCTGCCATCCAATTCCAAAGCCGATGATGTGAAATTATTATTATCTTGCATCGAGGCCGAGGATTATCAGGAATGGATATCGGTGGGCATGATACTCAAAAAAGAATTATCAGAATTGGGGTTTGAATTATGGGATCAGTGGTCGAGAAAATCACCCAAATATGATCCATTTATTATGTCTCAGAAATGGGAGTCATTTAAAAAGGAAGATGGAATCGGAATTAGGCAATTAATCCGATTATCTAAAAAATATGGGTTTCAAGGCCAGATTAATAGTTTTAATAATCCTGAAGAAGATTTTAATATTGATAATGCTGATTCAGTATTTTCAAATATTATTGATCCTGACACTGGCGAGATTTTGGTTAAAGATATTTGGGAAAGCCGAATAATCGAGCCAATGACAGTGCTCACCAGTCCGAATTGGGTGATCGATGGATTTTTGGCCGATGGTTTGACTTTGATTGCTGGGGCACCAGGAGTCGGCAAAACAAGTGCCATTTTGCCATTGGCAATGCAAGTGGCTGGGTTTTACAGCCATTTCTCCAATGTCAGTATCAAGATCAGACGCAAAGTGATTTACCTGAGCGAGGATACTGGCCAAGTGCAGCGGATTCAGTATGCTTTGCAAAAGCGTTTAAAGCGCACAGAGGCCGATTTGCCCATCGAATGGCCAGAGATATCAGATTGGTTCAAAGTGGTG
>Ga0214199_1000319_pt1 | contig 11590 bp, 5 predicted proteins | sample TroBogEpilimnion_24_FD_153037 | JGI IMG/M metagenome (GOLD analysis project Ga0214199, IMG submission 153037) | Freshwater microbial communities from Trout Bog Lake, WI - 04OCT2008 epilimnion | ecosystem: Environmental > Aquatic > Freshwater > Lake > Epilimnion/Euphotic zone | place: Trout Bog...
TGGTATTGTTTGTTTATCTTGCAATACAAAGCATGGTTTTCTTCCTGGAGATATGTATCAAGACATACCAGAGGATCATAAATTATGCAATTGCTGCAAAACAATCAAGCCAAGATCAATGTTCAGCATCAGAAGAGATGGCAAAAAAACATATCCTTTGGCCAAGTGCAAAGTTTGTAGTTTGAATGCTCAAAAGGAATGGAGAAAAAACAATCCAGAAAAATATAAGGCATTAAACAAAAAACATAATGACTTAAGAAAACAAGGAATACACATTGAAAACCAACCAGTTTGAAGCGCTTAAGGTAGCGCTACGACAGGATAAGACGGGGTATGTACTTACCCTGTCCATACATCCAGACGAGGTGCCCGTCGAGGTCATGCGTGACTTTGTAGGGGCTAGATACCAGGTCGTGATGGTGCGTCTATCAGACGAGGAAACACCCCTCAACCGTGACCAGGCTTATAGTAAGGATATTGTCAGGAATGCAGCGATCCTATGTCGAGATCCAGGGTTCCATAGATTCTTACTGGAGACTGGCCAGATCAGTGTAGAGGGGGAACTAGCAGCTGCCGAGTGGCTTAGAGAGGAGCTACAGATAAGCTCACGCGCTGAGCTTAAGGATAATCCTGCGGCAGCTCGACACTTTAATTTTATCTATCAGGAATACACAGCATGGAAACACCTAAACGCATGATACCGTATGCGGTACATTTACCAGAGGACATCTACAACAAGATGAAGGAGGCGGCCAAGGAAAGACGCGCGTCCTCTATCGTCCGTGACGCTATCATCATGCTCTTGGAGGGAGAGAACGTATTCAACAGCGGGTACAAGAAAGGCATCAGGGATACCATTGAGGTCATCAAGAACAATGAAGGAGCTAAGACGATCAGCTACGGAAACCAAACCATAGCCGACAGCATTACTTCCGATTTAGGATTGCTACTCAAATGAAGCGCAGGGGAAAGATCGTTTTCAGCGGCGGTCTTTTCCGCTGTCAAGAATGCAATAAAGCATTCACCAGTTTATTCAAAGCGGAAGAACATAGACATGCAAAGCAAAAACAAAAAGACTCCGACAAAACTGGAGAAAGAACACATCCAGAGAATAAAGGAGATGGCGTGTGTCGTCTGCTCACAACCTGGCCCAAGCGAGTGCCATGAAATAAAACAAGGGCAGTGGTTTACTTCCATGCCCCTGTGTGCCGATTGCCACCGTGGATCGGTCAATGGCCTTCATGGTCAAAAAAGAATGTGGAATATCCACAAGCTAGACGAAATCGATGCGTTAGCAATCACAATAGAGAGATTACTTCAGCTGTAAACGTTTACACCTAAATCATGGCCATCTTTCTCAGATCTTTAATATTAATACTTTTTAGTATATCTTCTTCTATACGCTTATAGTTTTCTATTTCTTTTTGCTTCTGCGCTGAACTCATTTCGGATTCAGGCAACTCTTGCGTAAAGTTAATTGCTTTTCTAATGGCCGTTAAATCTTTGGCAATTTTATCAATACTTTTTGCCATCGATGCTTGTGTTATGTTCTCAGGTTTAGATACAAACGCTTCGATTTCTTCTGGGCTGCGGTTTTTGATATCTGCAAATGTGGCTGCAGCTCTATCTACTTGATCGCGCAATACATAAAAATCTTTTTTGTACCCAGACTCAAACTCTTTACTGACGAATCCACTGGTGCCAGGAAGAGATGTCAACATATCATTGACCGTCATATCGGGCCTAGGTTTACCCTCCATGGCTGCAATCAAATGATTCGTTAATAGAAGGGTTAAACCACCAACTGATCCAAACATTCCTCGAATGATATGGTCTGCATTGATCGGAGACACCATATCGGTACTGCCCAATATCTTGGCCAACTCAGAGGTGCTATCGTTAAACTGCCTACTAGGATCAAGACCCTGCTGATACTTACCAATCAATGGTTGACCCTGGAAAAAATCATAGTTCAGCTTGGTCTCAATAAATGGTTTAAATACTTGCGGTACAGGCGTGGGTCCAAAGATGGAATTACCAGCTGCAGCAGCCATCGAGTCCCTGAACTTGCGTGGATCTTCTGTACCGTTATCAGTTAAGAGTAGATACATGTGTTCGGTCAGGATCTTTGGAATTGAGAATATGTCCGTACGAATGGGTATGGACATCCCTGTTCCTGGGATCATTAAAAGCCTATCCCTGATGGTTGCTGACTTCTTGAGATAGTCGTCGTCACTGGCGTTGGCCATCGTATAAAGGAGCGACAAGGCCATGATAGATGTCGTGGTAGTCAGCAGTGTATTCAACGCGCTTTGACGATCCTGGGGCGATATACCGCGCCCAGAGATGGTTTTAATTGCAACGTGCTGAGCCGCGAGATAAGCGTTAAAGAATGGAACGGTTTGTCCCACAGCAATCAAGAGTTGATTACTACCACGAGTGCGGAAATTAATAACCTCAAATGCTTTCTCGAGGGCTTCGGCTTGAGATAGACCAGACTTCACGGCAGCGCTATAGACCGCTTGACGGACAGCATTATCACTGGCCATCGATATCTTATCGAGCATCTGTCTAGCTCTTCCTACAAACCCAGGGGGCCCTTTCATGCTATTGAAGATTGCGTTGTCAGCAGCAGTCGAGGCAGAGTAATCCGCACGACCCACCGCTCCAACGGCTTTCAATGCCAAATGTGCTTGGCTAGGAGTTTTGCTAAATGATTGGACAAACTCTTTAACAGCTCGAGCGGGTATGGATAGGGCGTATTTAGTCTTAAGACCCGAAGAGAAGATGGCCGCAAAAGAATCCTGTGGCACCTGACTCAAAGAGAATAAGGGATTTAAAACCACGGACTTACGCAAAATATCTGCTACCGAGGACATCCACTTGATAGTCGGCACAGCGATGGTTTGCATACCCCTAAAGGTATCGAGATACAGCGGGTCTTTTAAGTCGTAAAACTCTAGCTTACCCTCACGATAAACCTTAATGATGTTTCCTTTGTCGCCCTCTTTGACTCTGGTCATTAGAGGGTGATCTGCAGGAGCGCGTCCTACATTGAGCTCTAAAGCGCCATCGATTAGATTGAGCTCAGCTTTATTCCTGACGGAACGATTCATTCCGTAGTGAGCCCAGCGCATCATATTGTCAAAGATATCATTGACAGGAAGAACCGATCCTTTGAACTTCTTATCCGCTGCGACTTGTAGACCAGGGATAAATGATTTCGGCCCCATGTCTTTTTCAATCATGTCCTCACGATAGAAGGGAACATAAGCGGCGCTATCGAGTAAGAGCTCGGCATCCTCTTCGCTATAGAGGCCGCCCTCAACCATGGTATCGATAATGTTTTTACGGATACCTTGCCATGTTTCAATCATGCGATTGAGCTCTGGCATGGTCTGCAAAAATCCCAAATAGGTGCCAACTTCATCAGCATCCATGTGAAGGGTTTTCTTTTTCTTGGCCAGCGCATCAGCTTCAGCCATTAGTTTCTTTTTCTCCAATGGATGCGTTACAAAATTAGCTTCTTGTATCTTAGCTTCTATGCGGTTTTTTAAATTTTCGTTGTAGCGCATCAACTCTTCTGTACGACGCGCTTCAAATACAGCTCTAGCAATAAAGTTAATCTTGCCAGGATCAACATTGTATTGTCTGGCAATCTCATCTCTTTGCTTGAATAGATTGATAAAGTTACTATCGTCGTGCTCACCCTTCCACTTGAAGAGTTTAGGATCGTAAACAAGCTTACCCATTTCAAGACCAACATTAGCCACTGCATCGGAGTGAACTGGCTGAGCCAAGCTTGCTCCCAGCATGGCTTTTTTCCTATCAGGAATAGAACCATTCATCTCATTCACCAAACGGCGATATGAATTCTGAAATGCAGCGCCAGAGTTAAATACCTTGGTCTCTACATAATCCGCAGCTTTAGTAAATGATTTGATGGCATTCTCATAGAACGCACCTGGGTTATCTCTAAAGTTATTCCATGATTTATTGATCTGCTGGCGATAGGTTTTTGTTTCCTCATCGGTGGGCTCTACTCGCTTTAATTTAGCCATTGCTGATATGGCATCTTCAACAGGATTTGCTGATCCTTCGTTGGTTAACACAATACCAGGCGTGACTTTTGGTTTTCCCGGTGGTGTTTTAGATGTGACTGGTTGGCCCAAAATTCTATCGGGACCTATATTTTCAGCAATTTCTAAAGCAGGAACATTCAACAATTTAGACGTTGCTTTTAAATAAACATCTAATGCCGTTTGATATTCTGGATTAATACCAATAGCTTTTCTTACGAATTCAATTATTTTATCTAAAACCGTTTGATCACCCACTTTAATGGTTGACATATATTGTTGAAATTTTTTACTACTTAATCCTTCCGAAACAAATTCATGAATATCTTTCATACCATAACTAACGGTAAAAGGTAAAGCTTCTTTAACTCCATTTCTTTTATCTTTAAGATATTGTTTTTTTACCAAATCAAAAACGTTTTGAAGTTCTTTAACTTCAGGAGAATCTCCTAAATAATACAACTGCACCTGACTACAAACGTGCAAAAGCTCATGCATAAGAGCTGAATACGTCATACCATCTTGGTAATTTTTAGTATCGTTTGGCTGCGGAGAACTATTATTTTCAACTAAAAATTCAATGTTTTTCCCTTTCTTTTTTAGACTGGATCTGCCATATCTACCAGTAGTCCTTCTTTGCCCTGTGAATATTTCAAACTCCATTCGAACGCCACGCTTATCAAATTCTTTAATTCTCTGATACATGGATTCGGTAACGTGTTTCAAAAAACTATTATGAGCCGTATCAACTAAATACTTTGCTACGCCTAAAACTTTTTTTTCTTTTTTTAATGCTTGAAAATTTTCTTCGCTAGTGCGTGGTTCATGTTCAAAGTAATCATCCACAGGCAATGGCGGTGGAGCTTCATCAACTGGCTTATCTTCGGGTTTATTAAATAAATCCTCTGGCTCCTCACCTTGCTTTGCTTTATTAATAACTTCGTCAACCGATAGTTTAGGCACAGGTCCAAACATATCTTCGCCAGCTTCATGTTGCTCACGGGCAATCGTACCTAAACGTTTTAAGTATTCAGATAATGACTTGGTGGGTCTTGGGCCAGCATCGACAAAGTGTTGGAATATTTTAGCGACGACTGGGTCTTGGCCAATAGATTGTTGCTTGGCCAGGTTGATCATGTCCTTGTGCGCGAGACCTTGTCGCTTGGCATTGACCGCCATCTCAGCTGCTTGCATGACTTGTGGACGCAGATCGTAATCACCAGCGCCTTCTAGCTTAGACATTTCTGGAGCAGCCTTGGCCAGAGCAGTTAAGTAACTCTTGGCCTCTGGATCGATTGTAGAGGCGTGCAAATTAACCAAGGGCTCACTGTTATAAGCCTTGTAGAAAATAGCGTTTAAGAGCCTATCCTGCGCGTGTGGAGTGGGGTCTCCTGTGGTGGGATGCTTTAGATCTCCATGCTCGCTGACAGGCATGGCTTCAACAAACTCCCTTAGACTCTTATCCGTAGGAGTACCATCATCCTTAAAGTCAAGACCCGATAGATCAATCCTGTTCGCATCGTTCTTGGCGTTATCAATAGTCGATAACCTGGCTGTGCCAGTGATGTTAGAAATATCACCAATGTCTTTTGTGACATGGGACTTGGGCATGATGCGAACCAATACTGGTTCTTTCATTCCCTCTATCGTTGACTTATCAATACCGTGGTCGTCATCTTGTAAGAGCTTTTCTTTGTAATCTGTTGCATTACCTCTTTCATAGGCTGCTTGGATTCCAGCCACACGACCATTGCCTGCCACGGGTCTAAACGCAGGGGCTTCCATTTTTGCATAGTTGGCATTTACAGTCCCGTCAGCAGAGTGTGATGGTGTTAATTGATTGGCTTCAACAACAGCATAATGCACTGGTATAACTTGCCCGTTCTCAGCTGTGGCACTAGAGAAGTGACCCAAATGAGATTCAGGCACCTGCTCATCAGCAATTACAACAGGAGCGCCAGACCCAAATGCATACGATGTGCGTAGGCGATTGTAATCAGGATTTGCCGCTATGCCATTCATCTGAGCAATAGATGCCTTGGTATTTCTATCTCTGTTTTGGAACACCGCATCCGAACCTTCTGGTAAGCCAAGATGATAGTCACCCAACCGATTCTTTGGTGGTTCAGGTGTAAACGTTTTCACCGGAGGCGGTGTAGGCGTGGGAGGAGGTAAAGGCGCTGGAGGAGGAGTAGGTACCGGAGTAGGTGCTGGTGTTGGAATAGGCGTGGGCGTAACGGGAGGCAGAGCAGGAGGTGCAACCGGAGGGGCAGGAGGCACAACCGGAGGAGCAACTGGAGGAGGAGGTGTTACTGGTGGAGCAGGAGGAGTAACGGCAGCAGCTGGACCACCAGGCTTCTGAATTAATCCCAATCCACCGGCAGTACCCACAGCCCCTAGTAGAGCTTGAGACGCAGTCGTTCCTAGGCCAGCAGTTAGCTTGGCATTGGGATCTACTTGTTGCTGCGCTACGTTCTGAGCCAGTTGTCCACCAGTCTCTTCTATAATCTCGCTTGGTGCTTCTCCTAAAGCAAGACCCGCAGCATTTTTAATTCGATCAGCAATTTCACTAGTGGGAACTGCAACACCATTAACAATCTTTGTAGACTTGTTTCCAATCTTACCCGCTAAAGCTTCCTCAAAGCGTTTACCGCCTGGTAAGTTCTGAGCCCCGATCGACACTACGGCACCTACGGCACCAGCAGCTCGGGCATATTTCAAAGCACGATCTTTGGCCTCTTGCTCTGGTATACCCTCTTGAATCATCTTATCGTATGTAGACTGATACGTCTGAGTTCCCACATCAGCGCCTTGTTGAATAGCGCCCGTACCAATAGCAGCTCTTGAGCCTACTTTCACGGCGGCATCTGCAGCGGCTTTTGCGGCTTCTTTTTCGGCGGCAGTACCTACGGCTTTCTTGGCGGCAGCTCGAGCAGCAGCCACGCCTACAGAGGCTTCTGGACCGCCCAGCGCAGCCAAAATAGCAGGTAGCTGTTCAGGTAATTGTTGTGCAAGGAAGTTTGCAAATAACGCAGGATCTTTGGCTGTTTCTACAACGTCAGTAATAAACGATTTGATTTCAGGATGATCTGGGTCTTTGGCTGCTTGAGCTACTTTTTCTGCTTTGGCTTTTTCTCTGGCAACCAATCCAGGGGATTTCATCTCCTCGCCAAACTCTTGCAGTTTATTGCCTGCGTGCATGACTCCCGTATCAGAGAAGTCACCCGTAGCCAAACCATAAACTTCGGGACCAAATTTAGCCAGACCACCTAGCCCTGAGACAACCCCAGCACCAATATCTTTAACGGCCTCACCATATGTCCGACTTGTATCGCCAAGCTTGCGTTGAGCCTCTTCAAATGAAAACTCTCTCTGCGTCTTAGCAGGAGCACTTGCTTCTTCAAATGAAAACTCTTTAGCCATATTAAGCCTTTATTGAACAAATTTCTGTTTTGTCGCATTCCAATGAGCTGGGCCATTTGCTGTTTGATACAGCTGACCATCTTTAAGCTCGGCCTGAGTGCTTGGCATCGGTAATGGTGATGGAACAGTAGAAACATTACCAGACATTTTCTTTTGCATGTAATCTAAATATTGATCAAATGTCGTAATACCTTGGTCTGCCCAGTTTTTCTTGGTTAAAACATCAAACCCGCCCCAGTCTTTGGCCAGTCTTTCTGTCAAAGCATCTTTGGCTGTCTGTGGTCTAGCACCTTGTTTAATAGCATACGCTGCAGTCATTCTCTCGGCATAAGACTTCCCTGCAAATGCTGGGTCTTTTGCAAGTTCTGCGGCAATCTGTTCTGCGGTAGCATCTTTACCAACAAGCGCAGCCGCCCGTTCTAAGGCAGCAACTTGCAACCGTGTAGCAGATTCAAGCTTGGTTCTCTCCATAGCTTGAGTGCCAGCAAGACCTTGTTTCTCCATCTCTTGTTTGCCAGTGAATTGGGTCTTAGCCATTTCCGCCAAATTCTTCTTACGCTCTTTCTCAGCGTCATTGTAAGCAGTCAATACACTTGATGCATTGGCTCTAGCTTCTTCTCTACGCGCCGCTTCAATGGGACTTAGCATCTTATTGATATTATCAAACTGAGCTTGTTGTGCTTCACGGAAAGCACCCTCTGAGCGTAAATAAGCTGGAGCAGCACCCGCCAATCCGCCTGTCCCTATGCCAGTTAATACCTGAAGTAAGCGCTCATAAGGATGCTCTTCATTAATCTTACTATACATAGCGGCCAGTTGAGCCGCACGTTTTTCAGCCTCTATTCCATAAGGATTATTCAATCCGTAATGGGCTTGTACTAGCTCTTGCTTTTTAATCTCATCTAGGATATCTCTTTTCTCTGTTAACTGCTTGTCTTCTAAAGCCATGTAGTTAAGATTATTTTCTGTGCCTGGTATCTTTTGTTCTTCCACGGGTTTATTTGTGGGCTTGACACTTGGTTTATTTTGAATCAAAGCACCGAGCCCAGCTTGCGGCCTTGTTTGAGGTGGAATTGCCGTAGTGGGTGTGGCAGGAGTGGCGTTAGGGGTGGCATTAGGAGCCGCATTAGGGTTGGCGGCTGGAGTAATGGTGGGTGTAGGTGGCGTTACATTGAGCCTTGGATCATTGGCCATTGCATGTCTTACATAGCCAGCAGGAAATGGCGTAGCTGGTTCTGCGTCTACAGGCGAACCAACATTCGGTCCTGCATTAGAGCTCAACGGTTGATAGGATGATCTATTGATTGCTGCAGATACATTGGCACCACTGAACGGATCATTGTAAGAACTCAATGAAGGCGCATTGTGCATTCTTATATCGCGTTCGGCATATGTTTCTTGTCGAGGAGCAGCTGGTGCCATATTACTTTTAACCGCTTCCAGTGCGGCCGCCCTTTGTTGGTCGTACTGCATCGGGGTCAGACTTGTATGCTCTGGCATTTCCTCTGGCATAGCTTGATTAACCGCAGCTATAGCAGCATTAACGCTACTACCATCTGTTCCATCAAATCCCATGATTCCTCCGCCATGGGAGAATCTAAACATATGATGTGGAACAGCATGGGTTATCCCGCCGTGGGCCATACCTTGTGGCATAGGAGCTGGCTGTGGAGCGGGGGCAGGAGGTGCCACAGGAGGCGCCATAGGAGGGGGAGAAGGTGCTACAGGGGGTGCCATGGGAGCTTGTGGCGCTCCTTGAGGTATAGCCCCAAGTCCTGCGTTAACAGGAGCAACACCAGTAATCTGCATACCGCTCTTGTTTGCAATATCTTGCAAGTGATTGAGAACAGCTTTATGGTTAATATTCTCAGCCACGGTACCTGATGGAACGGGTTGTTTAGCTTGTTCACCAAGCTCGATCCCAGCGCGTTTAGCTTGTGCAAACAATGCCGCCATCTGCTCTTCTTGTGGAATAGCTCCTTGACCATCAATATACTTTTGAAGTTGATCGGGTGGTAGGCTCTCCATTTTTTTCTGGAGTGATGCGAAGTTATCAAATGCTGCCATGATTTATCCTTAAGTCAAACCAGAGGATGATGAAGACGTTGAAGATGTTGTACCGGTAGAAGTGGGCAAATTATTCAATGAATTATAAAGAGTACTTAGCCCAGCTCCTGTGTTTGTAATATTCGACAGCGTAGAAGTATTTGGAACAACAGACTGGGTCGTAATTGGTAAACCTGTTAACAAGCTTTGCTCGAACTGCAACTGAGCATAAGGATACTGTTGCTGTTGGTTGTATTGATTGAGTGACGCTGTATCTGCTGCTTGGGCAAGACCTTGCTGTGTAGCACCTGCTGTACCCAACGCGCCAAGAGTAGACAGGCCAAAGTTAGCGGATGCCATATTAGCTGTTTGTTGATTTTGCTGTGCTGCTTGTTCGTATTGTGCTTGATTCTGAGCGGCTGTTTGCGCTTGCGTGGCACCAAACTGTTGTTGACCAATGTTGGCCTGTTGAGCTTGTAGCTGACGGGCTTGATCGGCATTGAACTGATTCATCGCATTTGTATAGGCTGTGTTATATCCTTGGCCAATCAATCCAGCTTGTTGAGTTAATAGGTTACCTTCAGCCACGCCCTGAGCCACGGCTTGTCTTGATCCGCCAAACGCGCCTTGTTTAGTTAAATTACCCAACATAGACTGTTGATCTTGCTGAGCCTGATATGTCAATGCATCTAATTGTGGAGCCAAAGATGATTGTAAATATGGATTCATGTACTGCGAGGCAATACTTTGATTACCAAGGGCGGGTAAAGCAGATGATCCAGTGGCCTGAGTAAACGGTTGCCCTGATGCAGATTGACTGACCAGAGATGTTTCATCGGGTGTTTGTAAATTTGGTATAGGAGTCGTACCAGTATTAGTGAAGTTTTGCGTAGATGCAACCAATGGGTTATACGGTGCTGGCGCATTGTATGCATTGGTAAATTGAATAGGAGGAGCTCCTGTGCCCGCCAAAGCCTGTAGTCCAGCAAACTGTTGATTTTGTAAAGTGGATGGTCCTGCCGAAAGTTCTCCTGTGTACACGGGCATGGGTGCATTTGCTAATGCTTGGCCTTGACCCAACATCTGAGTAACATAATCACCAACATAGGGAGTTAATGCGTTAACTGTTGAATAGCCTAACGAAGGAGTAGATGTGCCAGATGAGGCAGACGGAGCGGTTGGCGTAGGAACGGCGGCCGTACTATCGGCAAACCCCAGCACTCCACCATCTTTAAATGCCACTTCACCCCCAGTAGCATAGGCTGAACCACCCAACATAAACTTGTCAGGATTGATTTCTTTGCCCTGCTTAGGATTTCCTGTTCTTGCCATGCGAATCTTATTCATCATTTGATAAAGCTTTTTCGCGCCAGCATCGGAGTTGCCATTACCCAAGTGGGAAACAACGTCAGCAGGAATTACAAACTCACCATGGCTGAGCTTGGCTGGCTGTATTCCATCAATAGAACTAGGAATCTTATCGGCCATACCATCGGTAGTGCCTTGTAAATATCTTGGTTGCATAGGGGTACTCCCTCCTTGTGCGTAGTGAAGATCCATTAAACCACCAGCTTTAGCGGTGTCATAACCAAACGATGAATTATCTGTTTGCATATCAGGCCCAGCCGGTCCAGTATCTATACTAAACGCTGGAGCCGATTGTTCATTTTGAATAATCTGAGTCAATGGATTATTGGCAGGAGGTGCAGAAGCGGCAATGGCAGCATTGACAGCCGCAGGATCAGCGTTGAATTGTTGTTCGGCAAGAGCAACATTTGCGCCTGGATTTTGAGCAAAATAATCTGTTATTTGCTGTGGGGTATAAGATGTGTATTGAGGTGCAGCAGGAGCCGCAGACGCAGCAGGAGTTGCTGGTGTAGGAGCAGCAGATGTATCGACTGGTACGGGCGTAGGTATAGCCGCTATTCCCGTGGGAGTAGACAAAGTAGAAACAGAATTACCTACGGCATTATTTGCTGCAGCAACAGATGCGGGAGTTGCAGGTGTAGCAGGTGTCGCTGGAGATGGGGGTACGGTAGATA
>Ga0214199_1000324_pt1 | contig 11401 bp, 9 predicted proteins | sample TroBogEpilimnion_24_FD_153037 | JGI IMG/M metagenome (GOLD analysis project Ga0214199, IMG submission 153037) | Freshwater microbial communities from Trout Bog Lake, WI - 04OCT2008 epilimnion | ecosystem: Environmental > Aquatic > Freshwater > Lake > Epilimnion/Euphotic zone | place: Trout Bog...
GGGAATACCTCCTACGGCTAGGGTTTTGGTTCTTTGAAAAAAACTCTATTTTGAGGATTCCCGCTTCTCTTTGATAGTCTGTACTATAGCTGACTACATGCTAATGTTCTTTTATTGTTGATCTATAATATCAAAGCGTTTTTCAATAATTGACTGACCTTTTTCATCAACAACTTTTACAGTCCAATCATTCTTAGCAGCATAAGCTACTAATTGATGGCTGACGGTTCTCCATTTATCATTATTTGAAATGCTTATTTTCTTTCTGTTAATTAATTTATTACCTAACCACCATTCATGAAAAATAATGCGATCTTTCATGTCGGTAACTTCAAGAAAATAATAAACGGAAACAGTTTTATGAGCAGGCAATATTAAAGGCGGGGTTAACTCAGCAGCAGGTTCGTTATTTTTAAGGCCTAGCGTTAATAGTGCTCTAGTTATGTTAATTTTAGATCCCGGTTTCGATTTGACTAAAACGGTGCCTTGGGCTGTGGTTTTAACTGTATCTGTTACAGGATTGGAGTCTTTTGTATTTGATACTTCACTTGAAGAACTTAGCAACAAATAAAGTATTACGAACAACAAAAGGGCAATGATAGTAAACGCCATCAATAGGCGCTTTATATTCCATACAGTTGTTTTTTGTGAATTTTTAGCGGGTTTTGCAGATTTGCTCTCTGAACTTGGGTATTTAACTTTTATTACCAAATTTTTTAAGTCTTCCATTAAATCATCCTAGTAAATAACTATTAACTGTATTCATCTTAAACATTATGGCTATCAACTTAACACAGCAAAAACAGTTAAGTAGGTCGGGTTAGCCAAAGCGTAACCCGACCTACAAAAAACTGGGCGAATGAATTCGCCCCTACATTTTTTCTAATCCTTAACTTTTTAACAGTGACTCGATGCGTGTAAACCAAAACCACATCAGAGTGCTCCAACCTTAAGCTGGCAAGCTATTTTTTAATGTACAAATCGGTAATCGTACCTGTAATCATTTCGGCTGCAAAACCAAAGGTTTCTGCAAGTGTTGGATGTGGATGTATAGTAAGACTGATATCTTCTGCATCAGCACCCATTTCTAAAGCCAAAACAGCTTCTGAGATTAACTCACCCGCATTAGGACCCACCATGCCAGCCCCAAGCAATCTACCTGTTTCTTTTTCACAGATTATTTTAGTAAGACCTTCTTTACGCCCCAAACAGAGTGAACGACCACTGGCAGCCCAAGGGAAAACACCTTTGTCATATTCAATGCCTTGCTGCTTCGCCTGATTCTCGGTCAAGCCCATCCAGGTAACTTCAGGATCGGTATAAGCAACAGAAGGAATCGTTAAGGCGTCAAACTCTGATTTCAATCCTGAAATGACTTCAGCAGCCACTTTACCTTCATGCACCGCTTTATGTGCGAGCATTGGATTTCCGACTATATCGCCAATTGCAAATATATGAGGAACATTCGTGCGTTGCTGTTTATCTACGGCAATAAAACCTTGTTCATCAACATTAATACCGGCTAATTCTGCTGAAATTAACTTGCCATTAGGTCTTCTACCAACCGCAACTAAAACAGCATCAAACATTTCAGATTCAGGCGCTCCTTTGCCCTCAAAGAATACTTTTAAACCTTCTTCATGGGACTCAATTGACTTAACTCGAGTATCTAACCAGATATTGTTATATTGTTTTTTAATACGTCTAAATAGAGGCGTCACTAAGTCTTTATCACAACCCGGTATAATTTGATCCATCAGCTCAACAACACTGATTTCTGAACCTAAAGCATGATAAGCAGTCGCCATTTCTAGGCCGATAATACCGCCACCCACGATCAATAATTTTTTTGGAACTTCTTTTAATTCCAAAGCATCGGTAGAGTCCCATAAACGTGGGTCATCATGTGGAAAGATGGGGATTTTAGTTGGATGTGATCCTGCAGCAATAATGGCTTGATCGAAGCGTATAGTCTTTACACCCTCTTCAGTGTTTACCGCTAAAGTATCAGGTGAAGTAAATTGACCCGTTCCGTGTATCAAAGTTACTTTGCGCTGTTTAACCAGACCTGCTAAACCTTCATTTAAAGTTTTAGTGATGCTTTCTTTCCATGCTTTAATTTTAGGCAAATCTAAGCTAGGTTTGCCATAACTAATACCGTGTGACTCAAATTCATCAACTTCATGAATGATTTGCGCGGCATGTAGTAATGCTTTTGAAGGGATACAACCCACATTAAGACAAACTCCACCCAAGACTGGGTAGCGTTCAATTAAAACCACCTGCTTACCTAAGTCAGCGGCACGAAATGCTGCGCTATAACCACCAGGACCACCACCTAATACCAATACTTCCGCGTGTAAAACTTCTTCATTCATAGTAATCGTTCCAATTAAAGTAACAAACGGCGAATATCACTTAAATTTTGTTTGATAAGAGCCATAAATTTTGCGCCTTCAGCACCGTCAATAACCCGATGATCATACGTTAAATCTAATGGCAACATTAAGCGTGGCACAAATTCCTTGCCATTCCAAACCGGTTGCATTTTGGCCCTAGTTACACCCAATATGGCAACTTCAGGTGCATTAACAATAGGTGTAAAAGCCATACCACCGATACCGCCCAAGCTAGAAATGGTTAAACAACCACCTTGCATATCAGCAGGCATTAATTTACCTAGACGTGCTTTCTCGCTTTTTTCATTCAATTCTAAGGCTAACTCGTTAATACTCTTAGTGTTGGCATTGCGTAAGACAGGCACAACTAAACCATTTGGGGTATCTACAGCGATACCAATGTTAAAATATTTCTTTAATATTAAGCTTTCACCATCGGCAGACAAAGAGGCATTAAAATTTGGAAACTGTTGCATGGCAGCCACCAAGGCTTTAATGATAAACATCAAGCCAGTGATTTTGACTTCGCCTTTAACTTTTTCAGCATTAAGGCTATTACGGAAAGCTTCTAAATCAGTAATATCGGCTTCATCATGGTAAGTCACCATGGGTAAGTTTAACCAAACTCTACTCAAGTTTTGTCCAGTTAAACGTTTAATTTTACTAAGCTTAAGTATTTCTGTTTCACCATAAGGCGTGAAGTCAACAGCAGGTATACTCGGTATTCCGGCGCCTGTTGCAGCTACGCCTTCAGCCATTACTTTTTTGACGTATTTTTTGACGTCGTCTTTTAAGATTCGAGATTTACGGCCACTGCCTGTTTTGATTTTAGCGACATCAACGCCCAATTCACGAGCAAACAAGCGTACCGAAGGTGAGGCATGTGCTTTTCTTTGAGTTGGATCTGAGTCAAGAACAGCAACTTCAACTTGTGTTTTAACGGGTTGCTTGATTGGCTCTACTTCTTTAACGACAACTGGCGCCTCAACCTGAACAACGGGCTCAGGTATCGAAGCTTCTGGAACAGGAGCAGCAATGGCTTGATCATTATTAGCCAGTACCGTTGCAATTAAAGAACCTTCAGATACTTTATCACCGGGCTTGATATAGACCTGCTGAATAGTGCCAGAAACACTAGAGGGCAAATCCATACTCGCTTTATCAGTTTCTAGGGTAGCTACTGTTTGTTCCAGTGCCACCACATCACCGGCTTGGATTAATACTTCTACAACATCAATTTCAGCGACATTTCCAACGTCAGGAACTTTTATTTCTATTAAAACAGTCATGATTGTTCCTTATCGTTAAATGAGCCAAGGAGCTTTAGCATCGGGATCTATGCCATATTTGGCAATAGCAACCTCTACTTTAGCCTGATCAAATTGACCTAAATCAGCTAGACTTTTGAGTGCAGCAATAGTGACGTGATAACGATTTACTTCAAAAAAGCGTCTTAAGTTTTCACGAGTATCTGATCGTCCAAAACCATCGGTACCTAATACAGTATAAGGTGCGCTGATCAAGCTACGAATTTGCTCAGCAAATGCACGCGTATAATCAGTAGCTGCAATAACGGGTCCAACTGCTTTAGCTAAGCAACTAGCGACATGAGATTGTTTTGCCGGTTCGGTTGGATGTAGACGATTCCAGCGCTCACAACTTTGACCATCACGCGCCAACTCAGTAAAGCTAGGACAACTCCATAAATCAGCCTCAATACCCCAATCATTTTTAAGCAATTCAGCGGCAGCTTCAACTTCACGAAAGATAGTGCCAGAACCTAATAATTGCACTCTAGGTGCTTTACTAGTCTCACCATCACTAAACTTATACATACCTTTAAGTATATCGAGCTCAATGCCTTTGGGCATAGCTGGATGACTATAATTCTCATTCATTACTGTTATGTAATAGAAAATATCTTCTTGCTCTACATACATTCGTCTTAACCCGTCTTGAATAATGACGGCTAACTCATAAGAATAAGTAGGATCATAAGAAACGCAATTAGGAACAGTCGCAGACATCAAATGACTATGACCATCTTCATGTTGCAGACCTTCACCGTTTAAAGTGGTTCTGCCTGCTGTACCACCCATTAAGAAACCACGAGTACGTTGATCAGCTGCAGCCCAAATTAAATCGCCAACGCGTTGAAAGCCGAACATGGAATAATAAATAAAGAACGGAATCATTGGGACATTATGCGTCGAATAAGCCGTACCCGCTGCTATCCAATCACACAAACCACCGGCTTCATTGATACCTTCTTGTAAGACTTGACCATGCTTGTCTTCTTTATAAAACATCAGTTGATCAGCATCTTGCGGCGTATACAGTTGTCCAACTTGTGACCAGATACCCAACTGTCTAAACATACCTTCCATACCGAAAGTTCTTGATTCGTCAGGAACTATCGGCACAATTCGTTTACCAATATTTTTATCTTTAACTAATATATTGAGCAGATTAACAAAAGCCATCGTAGTAGAAATTTCACGTCCTTCACGCGTAGCTTCTAGCAATGATTTAAAATCACTGAGTACAGGCACATCCAAGGCATAGGACTTAGCTCTTCTGGAAGGTAAATGCCCTCCCAATTCAGCACGGCGTTGCTGCATGTAAACCAACTCTTTTGAACCTTCAGCAAAAGTCAAATAAGGCAGTTTGTGCATTTCCTCGTCGCTAACTGGCAGATCATAACGATCTCTAAAATGCGTTAATGAGATTTCGCTCATTTTTTTCTGCTGGTGAGAAATATTCTGTGCTTCGCCAGATGCCCCCATGCCGTAACCTTTAATGGTTTTAGCCAAAATAACCGTAGGTTGACCCTTATGATTAACGGCAGCATGAAATGCAGCGTAAGTTTTGGCGGGATCATGTCCGCCACGATTTAATTCCCAGATATCGCGATCAGACCAATCAGCGACCATGGCTTTTAACTCAGGTGAATTAAAGAAATATTCACGGACATAAGCACCGTCTTTGGCTTTAAAGGTTTGGAAGTCGCCATCGACACAAGCCATCATCCGTGCAGCTAAAACGCCATTGGTATCACGAGCAAATAAAGCATCCCAACGTTGACCCCAAACTAACTTGATCACGTTCCAACCCGCACCACGGAACTCACTTTCTAATTCTTGGATGATTTTGCCATTTCCACGCACAGGTCCATCTAAGCGTTGCAAATTACAATTAATGACAAAAATAAGATTATCTAATTTTTCACGGCCAGCCATACCAATGGCACCTAAAGATTCTGGCTCATCGGTTTCACCATCACCCAAGAAACTCCAAACCTTACGATTTGAAGTATCTGCGAAGCCGCGATCTTCTAGATAGCGCATGAAACGAGCTTGATAAATAGCCATAATGGGGCCTAAGCCCATAGAAACTGTTGGGAACTGCCAGAAATCAGACATTAACCAAGGATGTGGATAAGAAGGCAGACCATTACCGTCTACTTCCTGACGGAAATTATCCATTTGCTCTTGCGATAAGCGACCCAGTAGAAAAGCACGAGCATAATCACCCGGAGTTAAATGACCTTGAGTGAAAATCAAATCGCCTGCATGTTGTTCGGAAGCAGCATGCCAGAAGTGGTTGTAACCTACATCGTAAAGTGTTGCTGCGGAAGCAAAACTAGCAATATGACCACCGACATTAGTATGTTTATTGGCTCTTAATACCATCATCATGGCATTCCAGCGTACATAAGAACGAATTTTTTGTTCTATGGTAGCATCACCCGGAAATTGCGCCTGTCGAGAAACAGGAATGGTATTAAGGTAAGCGGTATTCGCGCTGAATGGGATATCAAATCCTGAATGTCTTGTTGCTGCAACGAGCTGTTCAATCAGAAAGTGTGCTCGTTCACTACCGTCTTGCTCCAGAACCGATTGCAGTGCTTCTATCCACTCTTTAGTTTCTGCCGGATCTATATCGTGTTGTCCGGTAATTTCTGATATTAAGCTGTTATTCATGAGTAATCCTGTTGGGACGGGTTGTGCATGGCTTAAAAAGGAGGCATGAAGTTAGCAGGGTCATAGGGCCTCGTAAAATCTCTCTTTATTAAGCATTTCTGGCAACTTGTGCACAGAGTCATCTAGCTAAAGGTCAATAGTATATACAAATGATGCAAGTCAATACACCCGTTTTAGTAAATGTCAGCTTAACTACCGTTAATAAAACGATTTTTTGTCACGTACCTTAGCGCTGTTTTAATGTCAGAGACACTTAGCTCAACATCAATCAGTAAATAATTACATTCTGATTAGAAGCGATAATTCTTGCTAAGCTACTTAATTATCGAGCAATTTAATATTGACTCGTTAATCTAACCAAAAAGCAAGCAGCTCATAAGAAAACAATGTAGCTGATAAACTAGCGCAATCATGCAGAAACAAGTAATTTCCAACTAGACAATAATCTTATTAATTAACGGCTGTTTTATAGCCCATAATTAATAAATTTGTAGGACGGGTTAGCCATAGAGACTGTGTAAGTATTATGATTTTAGCCTCTCCCTTTGTAAACAGAGGTATCTACACAAGTTTCTTATCGGCGTGGAAACGATAAAAATCACCGTAGGGGCGTATGCAATACGCCCAACATTGAAAGTCTATATGTTAAGGGCTTATTTTATAAGGGCGTATGCAATACGCCCCTACTATCTTCACCACAATGTTATCGTTCTTGCGTGGGAATGCTAACAATTATTTGTGTAGATACCTATGCTTTGTAAAAGGGGGGAGAGCAAAGCGAGGGGGATTTTTGTGTTATAAATTATCGATATTAAATGATTATTTTTACAGAACCAATCTCCCCTAACCCCTCTTTGCTAAAGAAGGGAAATAAAAAGAATACTTTCACAGTCTCTATAGCGTAACCCGACCTACAATCTACTGTTTTTTAGTTACTGCGTAACGTCAGTTATTAATACTATCTTTGCCTATTGTTGAAATTGCCTCTTGCACCGTCGTCATAAATTGCGCAGGGAAAATGATCGTGGAGTTTTTTTCTGTAGCTATTTCAGCCATGGTCTGCAGGGTTCGAAGCTGGAGCGCGACCGGATGCAATGCAATAATATCAGCGGCTTCACCCAATTTTACCGCTGCTTGGAATTCACCTTCCGCCGCTACAATCTTAGCGCGACGTTCACGTTCAGCTTCGGCTTCTTTAGCCATTGCACGCTGCATATTATCGGGCAAGGTAATATCTTTAATTTCGACGGCTGTTACCTCAGCACCCCAAGGTTCAGTATGACCATCGATAACATTTTTGATTTGCAGATTAATGTCACCGGTCTGCGACAACAATTGATCTAAAGAAAACTGACCGACCACATTACGCACCGTAGTTTGGCTGATTTGATTGACGGCACTAGTAATATCTTCAATGGCAACGACTGACTTTTGCGGATCAATAATTTTATAATAAGCGACTGCAGCTATATCAATAGAGACATTATCTTTGGTGATAATTTTCTGTGAAGGAATATTCATGGTGATGGTACGTAAAGTCACCGAGGTCATTTGCTCAAAAAATGGGATAAGGATAATTAGCCCTGGACCTCGGACCCCCGTTAATTTACCCAAAAAGAAAATAACGCCACGATCATATTCTTTGACGATCCTCAAAGACATAAAGACTAATAAAATTAAAACGAAACTTACAATACCCAAAACATTATCTAAAAACATACACTATCCCCATGCTTACTCTAAATGAAACAAAACGGAACCCATTGAGCTACGGACTATAGTAGTTAATAGCACCTTAGTCAAGACACCAGTTTAGACAAAACAAGAGCTCTGCCTTTGCTCTTAACCACAAAGTGTGTCAATATTATTCATGTTTAGATTGTTTAATAGCTTGAAACCAGCCCAAACGGAACTCAACTAACAAGAGACTATTATTAGTAATGACGCCCTGCCCTCCTAAAACATCCTGTTTAACCTGCCGTTTAGCTGACTTATGCTTACCGTTTGGTTTGCAAATAGATGAAATAGAAACCTTAGAAATCATCATTAAAAACAAACGCCCTTTACACTTGGGTGATATTTTATTTAACAAAAACGAGCAGTGCCTTGGTTTATTTGCTGTAAAATCAGGTTCTTTTAGACGTTTTGTGATTAATGCTGAAGGTGTAGAACAGACGCTAGGCTTTTATCTACCCGGTGAATTAATAGGCTTGGATGCTTTATTTGATGAACGCTTTAATTGCTCGGTAGACGCACTTGAAACCAGCTCAGTCTGTGAACTACCACTCATCCGACTCAATGAACTTTGTGCAAAAATCCCAAACTTGCAATATCAATTAACACGGATATTAAGCAAAGAAATCAGCACTAATCATGATCAAATGTTTCTGCTCAGTAATAACTCAGCAAAAATAAAAGTAGCGACTTTTTTATTGATGCTTTCGAAACGTTACGGTTTATTGGGTTATTCGCATACCCACTTTAACTTAAGTATGCCAAGACAGACGATTGCCAGTTTTTTGGGACTGAGCAATGAAACAATTAGTCGCCAATTTACCGCACTGAGTAAAGAAAATATCATTTCAGTTAATCAGCGAGACATCCAAATTAATGACTTAAATTTATTACAAGCCATAATAGAGCCCTGCCACAATCATTGAGAATTTATAAATGTTAATGGAAGAGTAAACCAATAAGATGGTATTCAAAGATCTAGCAGAGTAGCGTTTGATAGCAAACAGATGTAAACCCAACACTACATTGCAAATAATATCGATTATAAATTTAAATTAATATTATTAGGTGTAGGTCGGGTTAGCGATAGCGTAACCCGACTCAATTGCGGTGTGTTGGGTTACGGCTAGCGCATAACCCGAACTACACAAGTGTTTTGTCCCTTGTTAAGCTGATACGATTCAACGCTATTAAATAGACTTAATTAACACTTGTTTTAGCTTGAGTAGAAGCTGGTTTACTAGGACCTTTACCTGAATCACAGGCAGTAAGAGTGACAAGAGCGATAACTAACAATAATAAATGGCTAACTGTTTTCATAATACTTTCCTCTTTATAATTATAAAAAAAATCGATAAGTAACAATCGATTTAAACCACCCTTTTTGGGTGGGGCTATTCTTGCATTATTAATAAAACTTGGACTTGATCTAAATCAAGCAGCAAGCATAAAATTGAAACCTATCTCTATATTTCTATTGCAACCTTGCTATTCCCCAAAGAAAGCCCAATCAGCACCGTTCAGATGACTATCAATCCAAGCCCCTCCATAATCGTAGCTTGTAATATCTTTACGGACTTGATTACCAACACCCACAAAATGATTGACTGAATTTATTAAAGCAATACCAGCTGTTGAAATAATGCCTAGCTCATATCCCATGGCTTCAGTGTACTGATCACTCGCTTTAATACGCACAATTTGGTCAAGTAAACGATTTTTTATGCCAGGTGCTGGTACAGGAGGCATATTCGGAAATTCTGGAGACGAGGGATGAACCACCTTACCTTTAGAATAGCCTACGATCATTAGCTGCTTATAAGCGTTATTTAGATGCAACTCTTTCAACAAAAAAATATAGTAATCAATATCCGCTAATGTGGCGTTAATTTCTGCTACACCGAGACTACATAGCGGACCTTGTTCAACGATCTTTTCTTGATAATTAAGTAACCAATCAGATAATGCTAGCTCTGAGTTAGATGAAATAGAAGATGTAATCATTATAAACAGATAGATTTTGATGATGGTTGTATTGAATCAGAAAACTTAGACTATAAGTTATGGATTAAGACAACTAATAATCGTTGCCTTTATAAAAGCCCCACCCAACCTTCACGGCTGACAGTTAAGCTTTTATGTAGATTGGGTTAGCGATAGAGACTGTGAAAGTATTCTTTTTATTTCCCCTCTTTAGCAAAGAGGGGTTAGGTGAGATTTGATCTATTAAAAATAATCATAAAATATCAGTAGTCTATGATTTTAAAAATCCCCCTCGATCCCCCTTTTACAAAGGGGGAAGCTGAAATCATAATACTTTCACAGTCTCGATAGCGTAATCCGACATTTTATCGGTGATTTTGTCGGGTTACGCTATCGCTAACTCGACCTATGAAACTAGAGCATAAAGTACGCCTCATAATTTTATCTGTCAACATAAAAGCTTTTGACATGCTATGATCGTAATTCAAGGACAGGTCGCGACCTCTTCTTACGTTGTGTATGTACCGATAGTTAATTTTAATTTGTTTAGATTGCTATGCCAGCAAGCCAAGTTTTTTTGTTGACGGCAATTTCTTCTGTGCAGTTATTCCAGATATTGCTGTTAAAGGCATTAGCTTTATTGTTGACACACCCAACAATTCTGTTGACCGCATTAGCTTCCGGATTAACATTCCAAGCATTTCTGTTGACCATATTAGCTTCTGCGTTGACATACCCAACATTGTTGTTGACCATATTATCTTCTGCGTTGACACACCCAACATTGCTGTCGACCACATTAGCTTCAGAGTTGACACACCCAACATTGCTGTCGACCACATTAGCTTCAGAGTTGACATTCCATATATTTCTGCAAACGGCATTAGCTTCTTCGTTGCTATTCTAAGCACTTACATCGCTCCCACGCAGATGGTAACGCCCTGCTAAAGCATCGCTGGATACCATGCAGGATGCATTCCTACGTTCTAGGCATAGGTATCTACACAAGTAAAAGCAGCGTCATTTTAGGGCTACCCACTTAACACGGGACAGCTGTAGGTCAGGCATTCATGCCCGACAATGACGACTATTGAATGCCATTGTCTGCACTTAGAAGAACCCTGGCTAAATGCTGGGATGTAGCGACAGAGACTGTGAAAGTATTCTTTTATTCCCCTCTTTAGCAAAGAGGGGTTAGGGGAGATTTGATCTATTAAAAAATTATTATTAACTATCAATAACCTATGACTTAATAAAATCCCCCTCGATCCCCCTTTTACAAAGGGGGAAGCTAAAACCATA
>Ga0214199_1000326_pt1 | contig 11376 bp, 18 predicted proteins | sample TroBogEpilimnion_24_FD_153037 | JGI IMG/M metagenome (GOLD analysis project Ga0214199, IMG submission 153037) | Freshwater microbial communities from Trout Bog Lake, WI - 04OCT2008 epilimnion | ecosystem: Environmental > Aquatic > Freshwater > Lake > Epilimnion/Euphotic zone | place: Trout Bog...
GCAATCATTGACCAGACTGGAACTATCTGGTTCTGCATAACTGGTGGAACTCCAGGAACGTGGACTAACGAAATCCCTAACTCTCTAGTGGTTCGTTCTGCAACAGCAACGGCAGGGATTGGCGAGTTCACAATCTTCGGCACTTCGGGCACATCGGGTCAAACGATTACGCTTCCAGCCACCCCTCAGAACGGTGCTATCTACCAGATTAAAAACTTGTCTCCTTACACCGTCAACATTCTCGGTGGAACAAACTCCATCTCGGTATCGGGAACGGTTTACTCGGCATCTACGCCCTACACAATTCCACTCAACGCCGCATACACCTTCGTCTACACCGGAGGTGTCTGGTTCTGCTTCACCACAACCGACCTGGCAAAAATGTCCAACACTTTGCCCGTTGCTAACGGTGGACTTAACACGTCTACAGCTCCGGCGGTTGGATCAATCCCAGTTGCTACCTCAACCTCGGTTTACACCCCACTCGCCATTGGTGCGAACGGAACGGTTTTAACGTCGAACGGTACGACCGCATCATGGGCTTCGGCTAGTGGTGGCGTTAAGGAACTCACTGTCCTTTCTTGCAAGACAACTGCAACCACTGGTACATCTACCATCACGTCCATCTCTATTGCCGCTTGCCCACAGGCAATGATTATAGGCTCGACGTTGCAGTTGCTCTACTACCCTGTCGCTGGTGGCTCTGTTACTGCCCAGACCGTTATGCTTTCAAACTCCGTAGCCGCAGGTGCGACAAGTCTTCCAGTTAACTCATTCACCCCATCAGTTAACTACGCAGTTGGTACTGAAGTAGTACCACTTTCGGTAACGCTTCCAATCAGCACAATCTTCCCTAACGCAACTACCTTGCTTGTCAGCGTCATCGGTGGTGGTGGTGGTGGTGCTGGTGCTGGACAAAACATTGCTGCCAATGGAGGCCCTGGTGGTGGTGGTGGTCCAGTTTCTCAGCAAGTTATTTCTGTTGGCGCTGCAACGACTATGACCGCCGTTGGTATTGGCCAAGGTGGATATGGTGGCGCAGGTTCAAGTTCTGCTCAATATGGCGCAAATGGAAATGGTGGCGGTGCATCCACTGTCACACTTAATGGCGTTACGTTAACTTCCGGCAAAGCCCAGGGCGGGTATTTTGCATCGGGGGTAGGAAATTACTTTGGTGGTCTTTCTGTAGGAAGTACTGTTTTTACAGCAGGTGCCGTTCCTGCAGGGCAATACGCCCTTGCAACAAGTCCTGGCGCTGGTGCTACAAACTTAAACATAATTACTTGCGCCAATGGAAACGTGGGCATTGGCCTTCAAGGATGCGGTGGCCCATGCGGTAGTGGGTGCAGCGCTTCGTATGGCGGATACGCAGCAGTTCTGCCAACGCCCTCAAACTTGTATCCCACCCAGCAGACTACTTACTACAGTTCAGGTTTTGGTACTGCACAAACAACCAACCAGTACACAACGTTCAACGGAGCGTTTGGTGGCGCTGGTGGTTCTGCTGGTGCTTCTGGATTTACCGGCGGTGCAGGTGGCTATGGTCAATCAGGTTACATCGTTATTCAGCAGGTTCAGTAATGCTTAAGACTTGGAACGAAGCAGAATGGGTTGTAAGCGACCCAGTAAGCGACACAACGTACACTTCGGAAACTCCACCCGACAACACCTCATGGAACTGGTTTGACACCAGTCCACAAAACAACATCACGGTTGCTGGTGACGCTGTTGGAAGCGTTACGCCACCGGCCAACTAGGAGTCATCGTGCCACTTTGCGTCCACTGCAACCAGCCAATCATCGAACTATCAGAGGGCGAGTGGTATCACAACGTCGAGGGGTTTCAAAAGACCTGCCCGACAACTTTCGCAACACCCCCTACGAACTAAGGAGCCGCCGTGCTAGGTGCTAACTATCTCGGCGCACCCTACCTCGGTCAAGCTTACGACGAGCCACCACTTAAGGGAAACGGCACGGCGTCAGGGTCGTTCACCGCTTCGGCGACTGGTACGGCCTTTGAGCCAGCCACCGGCACGGCGTCAGGGTCGTTCACCGCTTCGGCGACTGGTACAACTTTCATTCCTGGAAACGGCTCGGCTTCAGGGTCATTTACAGCAACGGCGACTGGTACAACTTTCATCCCAGCCACCGGCTCGGCCCTGGCGTCTTTCACGGCGTCAGCCAACGCTTCAACCTATGTCCCTGGAACCGGCACGGTCTCAGCGTCGTTTGTAGCAACTGCCCATGGTACGACCTACCTACCTGGCACAGGGTCGGCTACAGCGCAATTTAGCGCCACTGCAAGCGGTTCTGCGTTCCTTGCTGGGTCAGCCAGTGCAAGCGCATCCTTCACGGCAACGGCCACTGGTGTCATCGTGCTACCAGCCACCGGCTCGGCGTCTGGTGACTTCGAGGCAACGGCTAACGCTACGACCTATATTCCTGGAACCGGCTCAACCTCGGGTCAGTTCTCTGCGACCGCTACCGGCTCGGCGTATCTGCCAGCCACCGGCTCGGCTTCGGGTCAGTTCTCTGCGACCGCTACCGGCTCGGCTTTCGAACCTGGAACGGCTCAAACAACGGCGACGTTTACAGCCAACGCAACTGGTGTCTTCGTTCCTGCTGCGTCAGGTTCAGCAACGGCCTCATTCACGGCTACAGGTACAGCGACTAACTTCTCCCCTGCTAGTGGATCTACGTCAGCGACGTTCACAGCAACGGCGACTGGTGTCATTGTCCAACCGGCCTCGGGTAGCGCCTCGGGAACCTTCACCTCAACGGCCAACGGTTCAGCCTTCCTTGCTTCATCGGGAACAGCGACTTTCGGTTTCGAGGCAACGGCCAACGGTTCGGCTTACCTTGCAGGTTCAGGTTTAGCTCAAGCCTCGTTCACGGCAACGGCTTCGGGTACTGCCTACCTGCCAGCCGAGGGAAGCGCCCAGGCGACGTTCACGGCCAGTGCTACTGGTAACGCCTTCGAGCCAGCCGAGGCTTCAGCGAGTGCCAGTTTCAGCGCTACGGCCAACGGTTCGGTAACGTACTTTGGCTCCGGCACGGCGACGGCGACGTTCACGGCATCAGCTCACGCCATTATCACCGAGTTTGGAACCGGCGCTGCGTCAGGTAACTTCTCCGCTTCGGCCACTGGTGTCGTTCACATCCTGGAAAAGCCAGGGTTCGTCACCGGCTCATGGACGCACCCAATCGTCTACGGCTCAATAGCAACCAACACAATCTACGGCTCATGGGCCACGCCAACTGTCTACGGTTCGGTAGAATTAGCAACGGTTGACGGCTCGTTTGCCACCCCAACGGTGTACGGATCAGTTCTCACCGCCCCATCAAGTTAGGACTAACAATGTCAATGATTCCAATGTCGCCAATAGATATCTACGAGGGCAACAACGTCACGTTCTACACCGCCTCAAAGCCAGTTGCCAACGCACCGGCTGGGCCGTTCCTGACCGTCACCGGCGAAGCGTTTGACCCCGACATTGTGGAGTTCTCGTACATCGTCCAAGGCATGATTGCACAGGTGTTTAAGTACTACCGAGGAACCGGCGACCCGACCAACACGATTCAGCGCATCACCACTGGCGAGTACCAAGCCACGCTCCCGACGACTGGCCAAGTTGGTCGCTGGGTCTGGCGCTGGGCTGGCTACCCAAACCCCGAGGACACTGTGAACCCGAACGCAGCTGCCGTTGAGGGTATCATCAACATTCTCGCCAACGACGTAGATTAACCCACAAGTTATCCACCCCCTGTGCTAAACTCCCGATGTGGAGGGAAGTGAAAGGGATGCAAGTGGCTATTGACTTATCAGAGTTTCGTGAATCCGAACGACCAAACAAGTGTGCAATTACTCACCGCATTGCGTCGTTGTCGGACGACGAACGTGAAACGTTAGCGGAAGCATTAGCGGAGCCAGACATTACTACGGCCTCAATCTACCGATGGCTAAACAAGCGCAACGTTAAGGTCAACTGGAACACGGTTGACCGTCACCGCAAGGGAGAGTGTCGTTGTGGCAAATCTAAGTGAGTTTGAGCGCAAACCCCAACACCCCAAAGGCTGGGAGCCTTCGCTTCAATGGGACGGTAGCAAGGGGACAATCACCGCAGCACTTACCAACGAACCTGATGACAGCGTGTGGGAGCAACTTATCGCTGACTGGGGACTTGACCCTACTCGCACCCAAGTCGTAGACGGTTCGCTACAGATTCGAGCCTGGGACGCTTCTCGTGACGGCGAGATTGTGCGCATGAAGTATTACCGAGCGACCATCGCCCCACGCCAAGTCACCCGAGACCAGGCCGACATTGACGCTTTGTGCAAACTCGTTGAACGGCGCAAGCTCATTAAGCCCGTTAAGCCCGAAGGCGACAGCGCTTTTGTTGTGGTGCTATCAGACTGGCAGATTGGCAAAGGTTGCGAGGTTCGTGGTGGAACTCCCGAAACCGTCGAGCGTATCCACTCAGCCCTTGACCAAGCCGTCTCTCGTTTCAAGCACTTGCGAAAAAACTACAACGTCGGTGCTATCTACCTTATTGGCCTAGGCGACTTGGTGGAAGGCTGCTCCGGCGACTGGTACGCCATGCAAACGTGGTCTGCCGACCTCAATGATCGTGAGCAAGACAAGCTCGTGCGCAGACTCATCCTCGAAGTCATTGACGCCTTTGCGGTATTCGGTCTGCCGATTGTCTGCACTGGTGTTCCTGGCAATCACGGCGAAAACCGAAAGAACGGAAAAGCCTTCTCCGACTGGCTCGACAATCGAGACTACGCAGCCTTCGAAACCGTTTCAGAGATATGCGCTCAAAACCCCGACCGCTACGGTCACGTCTCATTCCCCTTGGAGATGTGTGACGACGACCTAACGTTGACGCTCGACATATTCGGCGTACCAACGGCGTTTGCTCACGGCCACCAATTTCGCTCAGGAACGAACAGCCAAGCCAAGATGGAGGGCTGGTTCAAGGGTCAAGCACTCGGGCGCACCGGCGTTGCCGACGCTCAGATTCTGTTCGCCGGACACCTGCACCACTTCGTACTCTCAGAATCAACTGGGCGCACGGTCATTCAGGTTCCAGCAATGGACGGTGGATCACGATGGTTCCAAGCAACGTCGGGCGCAAGCGCACCGGCTGGCATGGTAACAACACTCATCGGTTCAACGTTTATTCGAGGGTGGAACGAACTGCTCATAGTGTAGAATAGGAGTCCTATGTTCACTCCACTCGACGACTACGTTGCAGTTCTCCCAATCGAGCCAGAGAAGGAAACCTCCTTCGGCCTCATCATTCCTGAGCAAGCCCAGAGCGCACCGCCCATCGGGACGGTTATCGCAGCAGGGCCAGGCAAGCCAGCCAGCGACGGTACTTTGGTTCCACTCCAAGTAGCTGAAGGCGACACGGTTCTATTCCGTGAAAACCCTCACTACATGCGCTTCAACATTGAAGGCCACCAGTGCCTTCTTCTTCGCTCCGGCGACCTTATCGCTAAGTTGTAGACATGCAACTTCTCTACCACTGCGAGTGCGGCCAGATGGTCGTTCTTCACGACGGCGATATGAGCCGAATCAACTTCGGCAAACTCCCAAAGACAATCCTCGAAGCCAGCACTAAGCACAAGTGCAGAAAGAAAGTCGCATGACCCCAGGTTCAATCGTCTTTGCTCACTCCGGTGGCATCATGGCTAAGGCCATCCGCTTTGGCGAACGTCTGCGTTGGAAGAGGGGATCGCACTGGAATCACGCTTGCGTCATCTCTCGCATTGAGGACGGCGTGGCCTTCGTTATCCAGGCCGACCTGCGTGGCGTCAACGAGGCCAGCCTTGAAAGCGTTGGCGAGTACACCATCGTCGAACTGCCCGAGGGCGTGTCGGCTGACAAAGTGTTGGAGTTCACTCGTGCGCAACTTGGCACGAAGTACAGCCTTCTCAGCATCGTCTCAATCCTCATTGACATTGTGACGCCTAACTGGTTCCCCGAGTTTCGTAGGGACTCAACGTGGATCTGTTCAGCCGTAACTGGCGAGGCGCTTCGAGCAGCTGGATGGTTCACGCCTAAGTCAAACTGGGGAAGTATTTACACCATCACCCCTTCACAACTCTACGACGCTCTGATACAATAACTATGTCTCATTGAGACCCCCCATTTCCCTCCTCGGAACAGGAAAACCCTGCCGGTGCTTCATCCCACTGGCAGGGTGTTTCTTGTGCTAGTGTGTCCTATTAGTGGACAGTCTGAGGAGGCGACATGGAAGCAATATGCAGTAGGTGTTTCGATTACAACGAAGGCACTCGGGTCAACCCCTGGGAGTTCGTCTGTGACCGTTGCATTGAGGACGAGGCGTGGATTCAGGGAATCGCTGCCTACCTTGCAGGATATCCAGAGTACAAGGAAGCAGATGGCAGAGACAGTAATTGACTACGACGGCTTAACGGCTGGCGACCCTGTGAAAATCAAGGGCGAGCGTGGCCAGTTTCGCATCAGGTCGTTTCGACTCGACGATGGCGTCTGCCTGTGGGTGACTGTGATTGGAGGGATTGCTGGTCACTCAGCGTTCCGCCACTTCACCTATGACCGTGTAGTAAAACCCAAACTAAAGGGAAGGAGGAAGAAATGAAGTTACATGAAAAGCTGACCGAACTTGGCTTCGTGTTCGACGATGGTCTGTGGCTAGTTACCGGCACTGACGACTCAAGCATCTACGTCACCGAGATTGACGAAGGCGTCCAGGTCTGCAAGATGCCGGAAGATGGCGACCAACCTGCCGTTGTCGTTCGCTACAACCGAGTAGATCCAACGCTGTTCAACCTGCTAGAAACGTGGTCAAAGCGTGACCACTAACTTGCAGCTCTTAGTCGAGTCGAAACTTGGCTATTCTTTTGAGAAGTGGTACGAGGATGCCGTCAACGATAAGTTGTCGTACCGGCTCATGGTGGAAGTTCTCTATGAGGAAACCGGCGTCAAAGTGAGTAAGAGTTCGCTGCACCTATGGGCGAATAAGTAGTAGTGTTACACCTAATAAATACAATTCCTGAGGAGGAAACATGGCAAAGCAGTTAAGCGACGATATGCCACTGGCAGAAGTGTTGGTGGAAATGAAGAAGCACGTTGACGAGAGTTTGGAAGCGCTCATGGTCTCGTTCACGAAGCTTCGTGCAACACTTGAAGGGGAGGAAAAGTAATGGCGTTCAACCTGGCTGATTACGAGCCTGTAGAAGATCGTCTCGCACGATTCTGGGAGGAGTACCCTAACGGACGTATCTTCACGGAGATTGCGAAGCACGACAACGAGCAGGTCATCATCAAGTCGTACCTGTTTAAGCACGCCGAGGACCAGTGGCCCTGGGCAACCGGCTTCGCAGAGGAACGAAAGACCGAGCGTGGCATCAACGCTACGAGTTGGGTCGAGGTCTGCGAAACTTCGTCAATTGGACGTGCGCTCGCCAACGCTGGCTACGCAGCAAAGGGCAAGCGTCCAAGCCGTGAAGAGATGGCCAAGGCATCACGCCAGGCTCCTGCTCCGCTCACTGAGGAGCAGACCAAACTGAAGTCATTGTTGTCCACCAAGATTAAGGACAGCAAAGACCGCAAGACCTTCATCGAGAGCGTCGTGTTTCGAGATGTTGAGGGCGTGAGTGCGCTCACCCCAGACGAAGTAAAACTATGCATTGAGTCACTAGAAAAGGAAGCAAAATGAGCAACAATTTAACCATCGTCGGCAACCTGACCCGAGACCCCGAACTGAAGTTCCTTGACGGAGGCACAGCCGTCGCCCGACTCTCAGTAGCAGTCACCAAGAAGGGATACAACGACAAGCCCGACAAGACTTCGTTCGTCAACGTCTCACTCATTGGGTCAATCGCTGAGAACACCGCCAACTCTCTGAAGAAGGGCAGTCGAGTCATCGCTACCGGACGGATGGAACAGCGCACCTGGGACAAGGAAGATGGCAGCAAGGGAGAAATCTGGGAGCTGAACGCCGAGGCAATCGGCCCAGACCTTCGTTTCGACACGGCTGTCACGCAAACCAAGACCTACGCTGCCAAGGGAACCGCCAAGGGAACCGTCCAGGCGTACACCGACGAGGACGCCTTCTAATGCCACCGGCCAAACTCAGCAAGCACATCGAGGCAATGCTTGAGCAGGTCGTGGCTGTCGCTGGCGAGCGAGAGTTCACCAAGGAGATGGCTGAGACGTATTGGGGAGGCTCCAAGGCTGGCAAGGTCAAAGACCTGAACCAGACACAGCTGCTCCAATACGCCCTTACAATGACCTGGCTCGAACGTGACCAGGTAGCGGAGCAGTACGACGCCCTCGTTGAGGAAATCAAGAAGCAGACCGCACCACGACCAAACCGTGCCGAGCGTCGCAAGGCCAGCAAGAGTGGACTGATTCTTCCATAGATCTTGGTGTCCTGGTCCGACACTGCTACACCAAGAAGAAGCCCCCAGCTAGTGATGACCTGGCTGGGGGCTTCTGCTATACTTATAAACGTAGTAAAATAGATCGGCGGCAAAATGTGTCTTGTCAATGTAAGTCGAGACCACTACGCTTAGCAACGTACTTCGGTACGGCTGAAGAGGAAATAAAGCGTCTCAACTCCCCGAAAGGGTGAGGCTTATTTCTCAGAGAACCCTCGGGCTTCGGCTCGGGGGTTTTCGCTTTTCTAGGCGACCTTTCGAGAGTGCTTGCTAGGCGTCGCTATGCAATCGCCACCAGTCGCTAGCAAGACCTGGCTGGGGGCTTCTGCTATACTTGCCATCGTAGTGAGGCGTTGCCCACGGGCTGCGAATGCATACTTTCTACGAAAGCAGTAATCCTTCTTGAGGCCGTTGGTGCTAAGGGAGGATTAGAAATCCCCCCCTTTGCACCAGCGGCCACAGGGGGGATTTCTGCTTTCTAGTAGTCCATTTATAGACCTCAAACTCTGCCATTTCTAGACCCGAACCTGTAAGGCAATCAGGCCCGAATCTGTCAGTTTTGCCGGTCTATCTTTGGTAAAACCATCCTTAAAAAAGTTTCTTGACTTTATCCCTTGACACCGCTTAGGATGTGTGTAACCGAGACCCTGAGGAGGGAACATGAAAGTATCAACCAAGCAAGGCCGTGCGGCTGTAGGCGTGATTAAATTGCTGGCGATGGTGCTCTTTGTTATCTTTGACACCGCACCAGCCAACCTGGTCTACCTGCTTCAGATGTTTGGCGTCATGTCACTTTCGGCCGTTTCCACAGCCGTTGTCCTAGCTTTCATCAGCGAGTGATCTACGACTGGCGAGACGACGCAGCGTGCAAGGGCAAGCCCCTCGATTGGTTCTACCCACTGACGAACGAGAGCAACGAAGAAGCGATGGCAATCTGTGATGACTGTCCAGTGCGCCAGGAGTGCCTCGACTACGGCGTGAAGCACGAGGAGTTTGGTATCTGGGGTGGCATGACGGCCAAAGACCGCCAGCGCCTCCGAAAGCAGATGCAGATTGAGCTGAGCGAAATCAAACTCGAAGAAGTGGTCACTCACCCTAACTGCGGAACCAACGCCGGATGGGTCGCCCTCAACCGTTACTTCAAGGAACGCCCTCACGAGACTCGCAAGATGTGTCCGTACTGCTCCTACGCCCATAGCGAGTACAACCGACGCCAGATTCTCGACGAGGACGCACGAATCCGCCGTAAGGAATACTGGCGCTTGAAGAACGAACGTCGTCGACAGAAGCGCCGAGAAGCCGCTGAGGGTGTCGGTTTGTAAATCTAAACCCTCAAAAGAAAAGGCCCCTGACCTGCGTGGTTGGGGGTATTTTTTTTATGTGTTGCGAGCGAGGCCGAAAGTGTGATAGAACCTAAAACCAAAAGCCTGAGTTTGAGTAGGTGCAGGAAGTACTCCTAGTAACTCACCAAGACCGGCAGACGCACTTCAGTTCCGACTACGTCGGTTACACCTTCGCTACGCTCGGCGTCGAAGCGGAAGGCAACGGCAGGGAAATCAGTTTGCTAGTGTAGTTATTACTATGAAGTCAGCAAACGAAGATGAGATTCCTCCCATCACCGACTTCTTATGGTTGTTGTCGTATCTCTGGCGCTTGAAGATGAGCGTCAATTCGGTGGACCAAGTAACAATCAATGTCTACCCAGCGCCCGACGACTGGCTCGCAGCTTCAATTCACGGTCTCTACGACGACTGCTCACGGTGGCTTCCTGGAATCTGCGACTCATGCCAAGTGTGGGTAATGAACCGAGTTGCTGCCTACTGGGGAGCGCACCCACATCTTTGCCCAGATTGCACCGAGATTGCTGTAGCATTGTTTGACAAAACCGGCATCTGGCCCCAAGCGAACATCTTTGACGGAGAGTGATGAAACGTTCTCGACTTAACCCAGTGTCCTCGAAGCGGATGTTGCTCAATCGTGAGCGCCGTCAGTTCGTGTCCGACGTTCTACGCATGAGGTTGATGTGTGAGGCTCGCATCGCCGGATGCACCATGACCCCGAGCGACGTTCACGAGATTGTTCCTCGATCCGCCGGTGGTTCAATCCTCGACCCAGCGAACGTCTTGGCACTCTGCCGACCCTGCCACCACTACATTACGGTCAACCCAGCCTTCGGTTACGAGCATGGCTTCCTTGCGCACAGTTGGTCAAACAGCGCCGACCTCGTGGCAGCGCAACGAGCCAGGCACGCATTCGTCTACGGAACAGCGCCCGAGCCTGACTGGGAAATCTCCGTTGAGTGGGACGAGGACATTGACTGGGACGACGATGACGACTGACCCTTTGTTCGGGCGAAAGACTTTGCAGAACCTCGAACTAGAGAAGGACTTTCAGGAACGAGTTTGCCACTTGGCCCGACAACTCGGCTGGCGTGTCTACTCCGTGCCGGACTCTCGGCGTGTCTCCTTAGCAGGATACCCAGACCTGACGATGTGGAACCTGAAACTAGGTCGGCTAATCTTTGCTGAATTGAAGCGTGAGAAGGGCAAGACCTCATTGGCGCAGGACATTATTCTCGACGAGCTGAGAAGCATCGGCCAAGAAGTCCACCTCTGGCGACCCTCAGACTGGGACGACAAGATTCTGCCGACGTTGAAAGGGAACCTATGAAGAACACTGACCGCATGGTGCGAGACATTGAACGCTCGCTCAAGACGCTGAACAAACTGACCCCAGCATTGGTGGCCGACCTTGTTCGTCGCGGTGGCACTCGGGCAACACCTGAGCGCAGTCAGTCGAACGGCCCTCGTGGGAAGGGGACGCACTCCGACCCGACGTTGGCAGCAGTCGTGCGCAAACTCTCGGGGAACAGTTCGAGTGATCCAATCTTCGACGCCGTGCGTAGCATCGCACTCGCCCTTGACGACATTGCCAAGCAGTGCCA
>Ga0214199_1000350_pt1 | contig 10971 bp, 11 predicted proteins | sample TroBogEpilimnion_24_FD_153037 | JGI IMG/M metagenome (GOLD analysis project Ga0214199, IMG submission 153037) | Freshwater microbial communities from Trout Bog Lake, WI - 04OCT2008 epilimnion | ecosystem: Environmental > Aquatic > Freshwater > Lake > Epilimnion/Euphotic zone | place: Trout Bog...
CCTGAGTGCCCAATCCGGCCAAGGTGGTGCCAGTGCCGGTTCCTTGCGCGTAAGCCTGCTGGCCGATCCCAGCGAGGCCCTGAGCCGTACCGGCACCCTGTCCGTACTGCTGCTGTCCGAGGGCTGCCAGTTGCTGGGAATTTGCCGCGCCCTGCCCAAACAGCTGCTGGCCCAAACCCGCCTGAGCCTGACCCGCGCCAAGCTGCTGCCCATACTGCTGCTGGCCCAGACCCTGAAACGCCTGACCGGCACCCAGACCCTGCCCATAAAGCTGCTGCCCCAAGGCCGCCTGCTGCTGAGCTGCGCCCATGCCCTGCGCGTAGCCCTGCTGGCCGATGTTTGCCAACTGCTGACCGCCAGCCATCTGACGGGCCAAATTGGCCTGCTGGGCTCCCAAACCAAGCTGCTGCTGCTGCTGAGCGGTCGAAAGCGCCTGCCCGTAGCCTTGGTTCAAAAGGCCAGAAAGCAAGTTGCCAGTGGCAAGGTTCTGCTGGCCCTGAAGCGCCGCCGCCGCGATACCCGCGCGGTCACCACCAAAGGCCCCCTGAGAAATGGCATTGCCAAGCTGCCCAGCCATCGCCTGCTGATTTTGCTGGTTCTGGAGAGCCGCAGTCTGGCCCACCACATTCTGCAGATATGGCGACATATACTGGTTAATGGCACCGGCGTTGAGCTGGCTCGGATCAACAGCCTGAGAGCCAGCCGCAGTCATGCCCGCTGCCATCTGGTTAAAGGGCTGAGCACCCGCCAGAGCCTGACCAATGCCACGCTGAGCTTGGCTTTGCAGGGGCTGGGCTGCACCCATAGCTCCAGCGTAGAGCCCGCCAGCAACCTGATTGTAGCCCTGAGCACCGGGAAACGCGCCGCCAATGTTCTGCGCGGCCTGCGCCTGCATCGGCGCGGCAGCCACATTGCCGCCCATAAGGGCACCCAAAGACTGCCCCGCATACTGCCCGCCGATGTTCTGGGCGTTCAAATACTGCTGCGTTGCGGACTGGTTGTACCCCGCGCCAGTATCGGCAGCGCCCATAATAGACTGGGTTCCGGCCTGAAAATACGGCTGGGCCACATTTCCGGCCTGATTTACAGTGTTAATGCCAGCATACTGCTGCTGGTTTAGCGGCGCGACAAAGGCATCCGGGTTACCCTGCGGTGCGTTATATGTCTGGAACGGCTGAGCGGCAGCCGTCTGCATCATATTGTTCGCAAGCTGGTAGTTTTGCAGTACCTGCGGGGGTATCTGCACCGATTGGGTAGTAGTGCCTGTCTTGCCGCCCATGTTTAATGACCTTTGTGGCTACCGGTGGTAGCGCCATAAAGAAAAAACGCGCCAGACTGTTCGCCAAACTGACGCTCATAAAGTTTGATCTTGCCCTTGGTCCGCTGATTGCTCAGGACACCGATCACCAATGGAAGGCCAATAGTGTCTGAAACCTTCTTGGCGAAATCGCACAGCATCCGGGCCCGGCCCAACTTTGCTCCACGGAACTTAGGGCGCACGAAGATTGCCTTTTCCTCGATCACATAATCGTCCGAGTACCACATCTGGCCGATACGGAGCAGGATTGCCGCCTCAGCGGGCTCACCCTTCTTGCCGCAAATGCCAACTAGACCCTGCTGCAGAGTGCATCCGGCGTAGATATTTTCCAGCAACTTGCGAGTGCTCGGATTGTTAAATCCGTTCTCTTCGCAGGCAGACATGGCAAGGGACATGATGTCATCGACATCATCCGGCGTTCCAACTCTGATCTCTGTTTGTTCCATAATTAGTTCTTCTTTGGTCCGGGTAGCTTCTTCAGAGTTTTGATGGTCTTCGCCCGCATCTTCTCGACAAACTGGTCGAGAATTTTGTGTCCGTCATCCAGTGAGCCGTGACCGATTTTTACCACATCTTCAGACGGGATCACATATTCCCCGCCCGCCGCAACAATAGGAACAGTATCTACCTCTCCGCCAGTCGCCCTGTGCGGAGAATCTGAGCCATATGGAAGGCCAGCGCCGCCATATGGCGCACCGGCACCGGCGGTTTTCTGCCCATAGAAAGGCTGCCCGAAAATACTTTTAGCAACCTTAAACCCGGCCATAGTGTTTCCTTCGCCCATAGCCGAGATGATGTCCGCCGGAATGACGTAAGAGCCAGACTTGACGTGCATGTTCAGGTGATCCGTCCGACCAGCCACTGGACTGTGTATGGGGCCGACATGAATCTTGCTCTTACCCGGTACCGGCAGCTTAGGGAGCTTAGGCAACCCGCCATGAGCATGAGATTGCCGCGCCGTATTCAGGGCCGCAGCAATCGCTTGGTTCTGGGGGTGACCCGCATGAACCATCTCGCTGATATTGGAACTAATTGTATTCTGGGACTTGCCCGGCTTCAGCGGCATGGCGTTCTCACGAGTAGCTAATGGAGACAACCTGACTAGTTCCGGGGCTCACAACGAGCCCGAAAGATACAGGCATATTAACAACGTATACCCCGACCGTGTTGGGGATCGTATAAATGGGGTTTGTCGTAGCTGTGGCAGCATTGGCGTCGTAAATCGTGCCAACCGTACTGCCAGCAGTTACGACGCTTACAACGGCAAGCCTTCCAGCGCCGGACTTAACCAGAACCGGTGAGGTCTTGATATTGGGATAATCCGTCGTCCCGTTGACGCTCAGGTATATGTTTGCAGCGCCGTTGATCGCCGTGACGATGTTTTTTGCCGCTGTCAGAATGTCACTTAATGAAGTGCTCATCAGAACTTCCCGTCAGGCTGGAGGCGGTAGCGGATGTTACCAATACGCCAGAAGCTGCCGACGTCATTGCTGCCCAAGGTAATAGAGGTCAGGCGGCCACGGAAGCGCGGCGAAACATATTGCGTGGCCTGAGTTAAGGCGTAAGTAGGCGTAGTTTGCGGCGTCTGCCCAGCATAATCCACATAGTTAAATGTTAGGTTGATAGTAGCGTTCTGGGTGCCATTGTAGAGACCCCACTTCATATCCGGCCAAACCTGATCAACGAAGGTCTTCACGTCGGCCTCAGACATCGTAAAATAGCCAGTTGTGAAATACGAGTTCATCGCCTGACCGTCAGCGTCAAACAGAACTTGACCGTTAGAGTTTTCGTGCTGGTAAATATACAAGCTATTGGGGTCCGCCCCTATCGGGGCCCCAAGGACAGACTGGTCAATCCACGCTGACCGCGCCAAAGTTCCAAAGTCCCATGTCTGCAAATAAGCGTTGTATTTAATGTACTCATTAACTTCGCCGCTATTAACAGTGGGGTAATACCAAGTGATCTCACCAAACAGGGAATTAACGGCAACTCTGATCTTGTCGAGGTTGGAGAAATCCAGATTCTGAAAGATGACGTCCCACAGCGGACACGGCACTGGCGTGACACCACCACCAGTCAGGCTGAAGAACTGGGACTTGCCCATCCAGTAAACCACGCCATTAAACGAGGCCGCCGCCTTACGAGAAATCAAACCGCAGGAAGTACCAATTTCGTTAAATGAATAGACATAGGGCGGCCCGATATACTGCATGGACCATACAGCGAGATCGGTCCAAATGAGGCCCTGTTGAGATGCCTGAATGGCACCAACAATCTTAGAGCCCTTGGGAATGCGGTACGATCCCGCCTGATTGATGACGGTAGCAATCCAGCTGTTGTAGTTGTTGACATCACACCAGCGGATCAAAAGCGGGTCTTGAATGCCTGTAAAAGTAGACCCCCAAGCAATGATTTGCCGCTGCGGCATCGCAACAAAAAAACCGTCATTTACTGGCGGGGCCTGCGGTATAATTGTCGCCGTGGGGCTGCCGCTGTTTGGATCATACTGATAGATTGGCTGATATTCAGGAATGTTAAGAGTGACTGTGCCAGCCACAGTCATCGAGCCAGTAGCCGTAGATGTAACTGATACCGCATTTGGAGAGATGGTGTTCATGGCAACGCCAGAGATCGGGCTCGCAAGCGTTGTAGATAGGCCCCAGCTCGTGCCACTACCGAAGAGAATTGTAGTGTTGCTTGCAACGCCATTGCCAGTGAGGGCCTGACCTATTGCAATGCCGGGGCCGGTGACGCTGCTAGTGACAGTCAGGGTCGATCCTGTGATGGAGCCAGTAAAGCTGGCCGCCGGAACTACAACCAAGGCGAAACCATTGTAAGTATTTGGTGTAACGCCGGTGACCTGCACCGTGGAGCCAACTGGTATAAAATAAGACGTTCCAGAATATCCCAGCGTAGCAATCGAACCCGATCCAGATGTAGATGTAGTGGTCAGGGTCGTGACGGGGTCCACGGGGCAAGAAATTAGAACCTGACCCCAATTATCCAGAGACCAATTCGTGGCAGAAACTGCATATCCAGTAGATGGTACGACGGCTGTGCCCGTTCCGTATCCGCCGGTGCCGTATCCGCCAATGCCATATCCTGTACCAGTTGGAATGGCCCCGATACCGTAACTATATATGTATTGTGCGTTTCCGCGATTTAGATAACCTGTCGTGGTCGAGCTTGCTAAGTTAGAGCCATTAATGACAAAGACAGATGAACTGGTAACGCTCTGAACTACATAATTGCCGTAAAACGTAATGCCACCGATAACTGTGGTGACAAGAACCGGAAATGTAGAACCAACGCTGTAGCCATGATTGGTAAGCGTTACAGTCACGGAATTACTTCCGCTCGTGGTGGCAAACTGCGGAAGCGTCGGAGACGATGACGTCGAGGTGGCTGCAAGTAAGTTGCCAAGAACGTCAGTTGCACCAACGGTGTATGATGTACCAGCAATGTATCCGTTAGGATCACAAGGATATATGCCAAACAAAACGATGCCGCCGATGGCAATATGCGTCGTTATATAAACGGAGTCGTAGGCGGTTATATTTTCGACGACCGTATCTGTGATGACAATGTACGGGCTACCGGATGTTGAGCTGGCAACCGGAGGCGCATCATCTATGACATACTGGGGTGTAATATCGACCAGCGTACCATTTGTTATGACCGCAAGTTCCGAACCATATGTACCCGGTTTGTTCTGCATGCCAACTGCAAGGTGCGTGACTGCGTTGGTATCTTCCCAGCCAAACAGCGCCCTAGCGATTGAGGGGATGGGGTTTGGGTAATACTTGGTCCAGCCGCCCAGCTTCTGGATTAGGCCGCCAAGCTGCGGGTCATAAATAAACCGGATCAGGTTACTAACAGAAATACCCGCCTGATTAAGGGCGGGGGTCTCGTTCTGGTTTACTCCGGGGATCAGCTTTACTGCTGCGTGAGGCATTACGGACCCCGTGCGGGCGTAGCGACAGGCGCAGGAGACATGGCAGACCAAGCATTAGCTTGGAATTTCTTCCGGGATTCCTCAATCATCGCACCCTTGAGGAGGGCTTGATACTGAGCCTCGTAAGAGCCCGGCATCTGCGGATCATTAGAGGTAGGAAGGAAATTGCGCTGGTACTGGCTGATGTAGATCATGCTCGCCTGAACCAGCAAATCGGGCAAGTAAGTACTGATAAACGTCGTCCCAGTATTAGCAGTCGTCGAAGCATAGGAAATCGTCCCAGCCGCAGTCTGAGTGCCGGTAGCCGAGCTCGCAAAAGTAACCGATGTGGTCGAGGACGAAAGTACGGTCCAAGTCCCATTATATGCCGTCGGCGTCACCCCGCTTATTGTGATGAGGGTGCCCGCCACGGGGGCAGCAGACTGAGCCGCAAATGTAACAGTGGCCGTTGCACCATTGCCAGTAGTGGTCAATGTGGGCGTCGTGAACAACGGCGTAGAGGCCGAATTGGCGTACAAAGTCGGAGTTCTGATCGTGCCAAATACCGTCACGGGGTAAGTGGCGTTGGCATATGGCCCGAACAAAATGTTATTATAAACATCGCCTCCGGTCACAAGGTCGCCACCAATCATGGCGAAATACTGGGGAACCCCAGTAGAGCCAGAGTTTCCCCAGACATTCTGGATGTATTCCTTGCTCGTGGGAATGAGGGGGGTAAGGGTCCCAGAGTTATTTAACTGGACGGTCTGGATCGTCACAAAATCATTTACCGAGAGCTGAAGGACATTGGCACCGCTGCTCAGGGTGTAACTGTTGCTGGTCAGGGACGGCAGTAGGTCCACATCGCGCTGGATACGCAGCTCGGCGTAATTCAGCATTTGGGGGACAACGGTGTTAAAGTAGGAGTCCACCCCCTGATACACCCCGTTTACAATCTGGGTGCCAAGGACCGCCATGTTGGCAATCTGCTGGATATACCCGTTGTAGGTCAGGGGAGTCGTATTCGGGGTAGTCATTTATTTACTCCAGCCTAATCCGGCAAAAGCGCCGCCTCTGCTTCCCGTCTAGCTACGAGGCCGGGCAAGACTTTCCCGCCGCCATGTACCCACAGTTTAAGCTGCGCTTTAGCTGCACCCCAATCCTCCGCCTGCAAGGCGGCCAGTAGAGTGCTGCCGCGCAGCCTGCCGAGACCGAGGTTATAGCAGAAATCTACAACCGCGTTTAGTGCCTTAGTGTTTTGTATGAGCTTGGGGCAAAGTTTAAGGACGCCGGGGAGAAACTGGGTTTCCAGCGTGTGCATCATCAGCTCATGCGCCTGCTCTTTGGTAATAGGCTTGTCGGCCAAAGTGACAGCGGTGCCGTCTTTATAGTGTGTCGAACCGTAACCAATAGTAGGGATTCCGGCTGGGCACAGATACGGGTTGTCTCTAAATCCCTCAAAAGTTTTCACAAGCTCGGCGGCAAGGATCAGGTCCATTAGTGAAATACCATCTTAGTTAGGATGGTAGCCATGCCAGCTAAAAGGGCAATTCCCAAACCAATCAAGGTGTTAGTAAGGGTGTTCATGTTACTTTTTATGTCGGCATTTGCCTTAAGAATGCCAGCATAACGCTCGGCACATACCGCCTCATGAGTTGTTATTTGTGACTCAACAAGTCTGAGCCGGTTGTAAACTTCGACATCGGCCATAACACGGTAGGCTTATTCAGCCTTCTCCTTGGGGATTTCGAGAATGAACCTGAGATTAGCCTGAAGCCTTTCATCTTCCGGTTCAAGATTGGCCGCAATCGTGGCGTGTTTTATGGCCTCGTCCTGCATAAACATATGCCACGCCGCAATGGCGGCCAGATCATGAGGCTTTGCCCCCCAAACCGTGGGATCACAGGTATAAACCAGCTCGCGGTTTACGACCCCAAGGGCCCGCATAGCGGCGGCATAAGTTTCCGGCCACTGGCACTGGCGGAACTTGAGCATAGCCAAATCGACCCACGGCTCCCGGGTATTAGGGGCCTCGGCACAGGCTTTGTGGTAGGCGGACTCAGCGGACCACTGGTCTCCCTTGTTTTCATAGGTCTGGCCCAGAAGGCGGTAGGCGTAGCATCGCTCGTTCATCCACGTCGCTTCGGGCATGGTTAGGTATTTGTTCAGGGCCTCTAGGGCCTCGTCCAGCTTCCCATAGAAGGTCAGCTCTCGGGCATAATAGAAGGCGTTCCGTGGGCAGCGGGGGTCTTCCTTAACCGACACCGCCAGCAGGTCTAAATACTGGCCCCGGCTCTTGGTGGGGTCAGGGTGATGGCTAACCATCAGCATATCCGTATCGGCCCATACTTCATTTGTTCTGGGGTCCGGGATCGGATACTCGTGGCACGGGTGATGCCACATATACCCTTTGCGGTGGTGAATTTTCTCGTACTTGAACTTTATCCCGCAGCCCCAATCAAAGTAGTAGCGCAGGCGAGTAGTGTCTTCCTTCCAGACACGCTCAAGGTCTTCGCGCCAGCCGGGCTCTAAGATTTCGTCAAGATCAAGCGAGATACAAACGTCCACATCAGACGGAATAAGCGCCAGAGCGGCGTTCCGAGCCAGATCAAAGCGCCAAGGAGAGATGCAAATGCTATGAACAATACAGCCAGCAGCTTGAGCGGTGGCAACAGTGTTGTCCGTGCTACCGGTATCAGCAATGAGTACATAATCAGCCTCCTTAGCAGATGCAGCAAATCGCTCTACAAACATCTCTTCATTTTTGCTGATTGCATAAACGCATACTTTTAACTTCTTGTCTCGCATGGCCTGCTCCCCTGCATATTTTCCAAATAGTCTGGTGAACAGATTAACCTCTGTTCTCAGGTAGTTATTGTCTATTTTTTTAACGTCGTCAGTCCAGATTGTCTCCCACATATGGACAGAATAAGCCCTGTCCAACCGGGCAAAATCGCCGTCATTATTGCCGAAGATGAATTTGTCCATAAACCCGAAAGGGATGAACGCTTCCACTTTTTGCAGGGCAAAAACGCTCGGGTCTTGGCAATACATCTGGAACGGCAGGACTACGGCGTGGTTGGCCCAGACATCTGATTTGATTGCGGCGGGAATGGCATCAAGCCATTGACCAATGAAGGGATTGCCCCTTTCAGCCAGAATCACCCCATTGGCTACAGAGGCAATCTGATCTGGGTCCGTAGTATGAAGTCCGACCCTGTCATTGGTATAGCGGTCTGCACCCATAACACAGGAATTGTTCATCAGTGGCGTTAGGGGCTTTAGCAGCAAAATGTCGGTGTCTAAGTAAATGCCGCCGTGATCCAGCAATTTTTGAAGCCGCACAACGTCCGATTGGTACTGCGGGTAGTCCAGACTGACCCCGCCGATCTCCGTGGGCGGGTCGATCTGGACCATGGTGACATATGGCTTGATGGCCTCCCAGTGCGGGTTATTGGCCGGTTCGGCATTATAATAGAAATAATAATGATCCGGTTTCTGGACTTCAGCAGCAATCTTTACCGCCAAATAGTTCAAAAACCCGAAGTCGCGGGACTTCGGGCCTGTGAACCACATCATATGGATGATGTTTGGGATCATTGCGCGGCTGGCTTCTCCACCTGCGGCGCGGCCTGCTTCTGAATTTCCGCGATCACGGGGCAACCTGCACAAAGGTAGTCGCCATGTTCTAAGTCCTTTGTCTTTCTGCGGGCCGGTCTACGGGAAATTGCCGCCCACGGGGTTCGGGAAGCCTTCAGGAGCCGCAGTACCAATAGTAGCACCAGCCGGGACGGTGGTCGATGTCCACGGGCTTTCGTTCATGGGGCCTACGCAGTCGGCCAAGGTCGCGCCGTTTACTGGCTTGGGGCGTACCGTGCAGATCATGGACCACATGTTGGAGAAGCCGCCACCCGGCTTGGTTGTGCTGGTAAAGGTGCGGACCACGACGGCGGTGGGTGCCCACGTCGGAGCGACGGGGTAGGTTGTGGCGTTACTGAACAAGGACCAGACTTTGCCCTTGGGGGCCTTACAGGAGCCGTTCATCAGGCTCAGGTCGGCAATGCTGGCACCCTTGAGGACTGGACATACTGAGACACCCATAGGGAACGTGTTGCCGTTAACCTTTACGGTCTTGCCGGGTACCGCCACCGTCGCGCTGGAGGCGCAAAGGGCATAGGGCGTGTGGCAGATGGCAAGGGACGGCGAGGCGTCAGCCGGGGTTGCAGCGAGAAGGGCTAGGACGATCAGGGTCTTTTTCATACGGCTTCCGGGGCAGGGTTAACCTGCGGAGCGGCCTGCTTCTGGATTTCGGCAATCACCGGGGCGACCTGCACATACGGGGCATTGCCCAGCGCCTGCATGATGATGTTGATCTGGTCGATGGTGAGTTCGAGGGTCATTAGGATACCTTTGCTTTCAGGGCCTCAATTTCGGCCTTTAGGGTTTCAATTTCAGCATACAAGTCTTTCACGCCCCAAAGTGCCAGCGTGGTCTTTTCAAACGGCGTGAAGGCGGCGGGGCTCGGAGAAACGCGGGGGTTGGACTGGAGGACCCAAGTGTAGGTGTTGCTCATGTTAGTTCACCTTTGCTTCGAGGGCAGTAACGCGGGCGCGCAGACTTGCGACCTCTGCCCAGAGATGCGGGACCAGCATGGATTTATCCATCGCCCACGGATCGTAATCATCGTCACCGGGAACACCCTTTCCGACCTTCACGGCGTAGGGAATATGTTCGAATACTTCCTGCGCGAAGAACCCGGCCTCTATCTTCCCGTTAACCTTCCACGAGAAACTATGGGTTTGTAGCTTTTCAAAGATACTTGATGTGTCGATAGCGCCAAGATCGTTCTTCAAGTTCTTGTCGCTGGTCACATTGTAGAGAACACCCGTTCCGCTGTTATTGGTGATCGAACCGATCAGCGTAGAAGCGGTGATAAAGAACTTGGCAAGCTGCGCGCCGTTAGTGTTGGAGGTGTCAACAGCACCCAAACCATTACGAGTGCCACCGTTGAACGTAGTCTGAATATCGCAGGCATTTGTTATAGATGTTCCACCGACAAGGCAACGAACTGCACCCAAGATGCCGGAAGTGCCCCATGTAGATGCATCAGGCGCAGTAATTTGAGTGGTGAATGTCGGGCTAGTATCCAACACCATTTTACCCGTGCCAGTAACGGCATTCGACAGGGTGACGCCGCCGTAGGTCAGGGCGGATGAAAGTGTCAGCGCACCAGAGAATGTAAGCGCGCCACCAACCGTGCCAGAGAGCGTTGGGCTCGCGCTAAGGACCATATTTCCGGTGCCTGTCACGGCATTGCTCAGCGTCACGCCGCCGTAGGTCAAAGCACCAGAAAGCGTAGTGGCCCCTGAGTGGGTTACGGTACTGCTAAACGTACTTGTTCCAGTCACAGCCAGAGCATTAGTGCCGATGGTTGCGCCGCCAAGCGCGAGAGATGTGGCTACAGCAGCGCCCGCCGCCTGTACTTTGGTGCCGTCGCTGATAAGCACCTGACCAGCCGTGAATCCGCTCGTGGTGGTGCTGTTCGCCGTGATCGCGTTGGGGCCGGTTGCACCTGTAGGGCCTGTAGGCCCGGTCGCGCCAGTAGAGCCGGTCGGTCCAGTTGGTCCGGTCGGGCCCGTGCTTCCCGTGCTACCAGTTGAGCCCGTTGGTCCGGTCGGGCCCGTGCTTCCCGTGCTACCAGTTGAGCCCGTTGGTCCGG
>Ga0214199_1000356_pt1 | contig 10810 bp, 24 predicted proteins | sample TroBogEpilimnion_24_FD_153037 | JGI IMG/M metagenome (GOLD analysis project Ga0214199, IMG submission 153037) | Freshwater microbial communities from Trout Bog Lake, WI - 04OCT2008 epilimnion | ecosystem: Environmental > Aquatic > Freshwater > Lake > Epilimnion/Euphotic zone | place: Trout Bog...
AATGGCTAAACAAAAGGGGATAAATCCGGATTTAGAGGACTCTATAGCTGTACTTTTAAAACAAGTGATGGCAGATGAATCAGCTTCTTTAACGGATAAATGTAAGGTTTTGGATAGAGCAATCAATGTTGAAAAGCTCAAACAAAAGATCAGTGACGATGAATGGGGTGCAGGATTTATTGCCACCGAGGAAGAAGATAGTTAGAATATAGTATTAAAATAAGGGGATAATATGGATACAATAGCAATTGTGCGTTTGGCTTTGAACGTTATATCAGAGCGTTTATTAACAATCATAGCTTTAGGAATGTCATTTGGTTTGGCTTGTTGGGTGATGAAAGACCCAGATATATTAAGACTAGGCACAATGGCTTTTTTTGCAATATTTAGTTTTTTATTATTAAAGACTAGGAAAAGAGAAAATTATGAAACAGAATCAAAGACCACCACAAGTCAATCAGCAAATAGCTAAATCTGTTCGCCCACAACTTCCAAGAGATGGAAGTATTGGCGGTACTAATTATCATATTAATGGTAAATTACCAGCAGGTTTTACTTCCGTATGGCGATTTGACGGTGTAACAGACACTAAAAATTCAGCTACTACAAAACCTGAAAAAAACTGCAAGGTTTGCTAAATGGCTAATAATATTGCTTTTCAACCTATGGGTAAGACAGTAAAGGTAACTGTAACAGGTGCGGCTAATACGCAATCAAACGTATTTACTATCACTTCTGACAGCCCTGTTAATCAATACTATATTTCAAATGCAGATACAAATGCCGCTGTATACGTATGGATTAATCCTACTAGCTCATTTAATGTAGCTTTACCAGATAACGGACCAGGTTATGTTATTTCATTACCTCCATACGCTTACAAAGTTATTTCAGGACCACAAGTAAGCCCTACAGGAAATGTGTACGCTAAAGTGATTGGTGACGCAGCAAATGCTTCAGTTTATATAACTCCAGGAGAAGGACTATGAAAACTAAATTAATTCAATTATTAGATTTTTTAAAAACAGCAGCAATCTATTCTTTTAAAATTGCTTTAAGAGTGATTAAAGTCATTGTAGAAGAATCTATTGTTGTTTTACAAAAGCTAGATACCTTACTTACAAACAATGTTGCTTGATGCCATTATTGGTGCTGTAAGTACCGTATTAGATAGAGTTATTCCAGATGTTAACGCTAGACAACAAGCTAAAGATGAGCTTGCTAAAGCAGTGTTACAAGATGACTTTCAGCTTGCTTTGGCACAAGTGCAAACTAATGAAGCAGAAGCTCAATCAGATAACATTTTTAAGTCTGGATGGAGACCTGGTATTGGCTGGATTTGCGGTATCGCTTTTTCATTGCATTTTGTTATATTCCCTATTCTTAATTGGTTTTTAATTTTATTTCATCAAACACCTATTACGATTCCATTTGATATGAATACTTTATTAACTGTATTAGGTGGTTTGTTAGGTATTGGTGGTTTAAGAACGATTGAAAAAATTAAAGGTGTTGCATGACAAAAATTACAGATCACTTTACATTAGAAGAAATGTACGCTTCTGAAATTGCTGATCGTAACAACATTGACAACATTCCTAAAGATCCAACAATATTAAAAAACTTATACTTTTTAGCGACACAACTAGAACTTGTTAGAAGCCTTCTTAATTCTCCTGTACATATTAATAGCGCTTATCGCTGCCTCGGCGTTAATAACTTATTGGGCAGTAAGCCAACCTCGGCACACGTACAAGGACTTGCGGCAGATATTATTTGTCCGGCTTTCGGTAATCCTCGTGCTATTATTAATGCTATTATTGGGAGTCATATTCAGTACGATCAAGTTATCTTGGAGTATGATAGATGGTGTCACATCGGCTTTCAGCCACAAGGTGAACAACAAAGATTACAACAATTAATCATAGACAAATCAGGAACTAGAAATTATGGCTAAAGATACTAAAAGAAAAAATTGGGAAAAAACAGTAGGCGAATCTGAACCAGATATGTCTTACAGAACTCCTAAAAAAACTACAAAAAGAACATCTCGTAAATCTAAAAGATAATGACTAAAAAAAAAGTTAGATTATCTGTAGGTCGTGGTGAGAAGAAATCTGTTAAAGCAGGTGCAGGACTCACTGCTAAAGGTCGTGCTAAATACAATAAAGCGACTGGCTCTAAATTAAAAGCACCTACAAAAGATCCTAAAAACCCTAGGCATAAATCTTTCTGTGCTAGAAGTAAAAGCTGGAAAGGTGAACGTGGTAAGGCAGCTAGACGTAGATGGGGGTGTAGCAGATGAAGCCCGGATTATATGCAAATATTCATGCCAAACGTGAACGTATTAGAAAAGGCAGTGGGGAGAAAATGAGAAAGCCCGGAAGTAAAGGCGCTCCTACAAACAAAGCCTTTCGCAAAGCAGCCAAGACAGCTCGCAAATCAAAGCGTAGATAATGCTCAAGAAGGTATGCACCAAATGTAAAATACAAAAGGGTGTGTATCTTTTCTATCGTTATAAAGGCGGTTATCACTCGTGGTGTAAAGATTGTTTTAATGTAGCTTCAAACAAATCAAAAGAAAACAATTACAAAACTTTTGAAAAACGTGCTGCAGTCATCATGGCATCTTGCCGACAATCATCTAAACGCAGAAATCATATATTAGAAATAGAAAAGCAAGACCTCATAAACCTTTGGTATAAACAAAAAGGTGTTTGTTATTACACTGGATGGAAAATGAAATTAGAACCAAGTCAGCCAGAGTCTGTTAGCGTTGAGCGTTTAGACTCTAGCATTGGTTATATTAAAAAGAACATTGTGCTTTGTTGCACGGTAGTTAATTCTATGAAATCACATTACTCTAAAGACTTATTCCTTAAAGTGTGTCGTGCAGTGACTCAAGGTGCAGGTATTAAACGACCTTCAAAAGCATAAGTACCATTGTGTGTAAGTTGCGCCCATGGTGCAGCCCAAACTTTACCACCGGCTTTACGCCAGATATAACAGAAATGATAATCTTCTGATAACAAACGTTCTGTTTCAGGTTCAATACTTGTTGCAAAGAACTCTTTAATTTCTTCTTGACCTGTCATCGTGTTACCTAAATCATGCACATCATTCTTATATGTAGGAACTAATGGTGATAGTTTTTCAAAAACTTCACGTTTGATTAAAAGAAAGCCTGTGCCTGCATTATAAATCTCGCATGGCTCATTGACTGGTACGGTCACTTCTCCTGCATAACCTACAAGATTGACTACAAAAGAACCGGTATGATGTTTTAAATCTTTAAAGTCAACGCCATTATCCATAGCTCGTTTAACGCTAGACCAATTGATTTCTTTTTTAGGATAGATACCACCAATGACTTCTTTATCTGCTTGCACCATTTTAATGACATCAGCAGGATTAAAGCCAATGTCTGAATCAATAAAGAATAAGTGTGTTGCGTCTGTCTTTAGAAAAGCGTTTACAAGTGCGTTTCTTGCTCGTGTAATGAGAGATTCATTAAACATAAAACTAAACATTGAAGTGATATTATTATCTCTAAAATGATTGTTGAGTTGTAATACTGATTGTGTATAGTAGCCAAAACATTGACCTCCATACATGGGTGTTGCTACAAAAATCTTTGGACTAGCCATACGATCCCCTTAATTAAATTTCCAAAAAAATAAAGAATTGCAAAGATTACAATTCCGTCTACGATTGATTGTAATTTCATAATAAGTGCCGGTTACCTAGAAAGCTACCGGCAAAGCTACCTAACTGTTCACCATCGGCAAACTCGCATCTAGGCTTGCGGAGGGTGTATCTTTTTCTATAAAGACGGTGCAGCCACCACCTTTTTTCATAGAACCTCTGCTAATGATAAGCAATGTCACTTGTTTATCATCATCAATAATGCCTGCGCCTTCAAGCGAATCTAATACCGCTTTAGCACAATTATCTATATCCATAAGCAGTTTAGAACGTGGATGTAATAAAATGCCTACAATGACATCGTATGCACCAAGTTTAGGAATCTTGTGCTGCAAACAATAAATGCGTACAGCTTCCTTAAACTCTTGTCCACGTTTAGAGATATAACGTCTGTGTCCAGATGTCATCCAATAATTGTTGACACTGGGTGGATAAGGTAATTGTAACTTAATTAATGACATTAGAAAGGTACATCCTCGTCATGTGACGTATTGACTTCACGAGGATATTGTTGTTGGTTAGCAGGTTTAAATGTATCTTCTGCCAAACTAATTAAATGACCTTTAGGAGTCTTTTTAGTCCAACCCGCAATCTTAACTGGAGTGCCATCAGAAAGTGTTAATGTACCTTTCCAATCTGGATGTTTCTCTGAAGTCTTTTTGTCGTTCATAAATAGAACGCCTTTTCCTGCTTGTTGAATGTGTTGGTTACTCATGGTCTGCCTTTCTAATAATTGAAGTTAATCTAGTAAATTTAACGCTTGTTTGAGGATCAAAGCCTTTAATGAACATTAAGTTAACTTCTCTTAATGCTTCGTATTTAGCTTGTTTCTCCTCTGTTGTGTATTTAGAGCTATCGTAAATCTTGCGAACAATATCTACAAAGCCATCAATCCACTGATCTTTAGTATCAAAGTAATCATAAGGTGTGTCTTGATTAGGTACACGTAATGCGAATTGACCTGTTGTGGGTGGTGCTTCAAAAGGTAAATCGTCTTTCATGTCATCAAATGCACCTTTACTTAATGATGCTGATTGAGAGATAGAATTGACTGCAGGTGTTACATCCTTTTCTACCGGTGTGAAGTCTGCGACTTCTTCCGGGCTATAGAATCCAGTAACTGATCCTGGGAAAACTGATCTAATTCCTTCAGAAATGCAGCGTGATCGTAGCATAGCCCTTGGGAATTTTTGCCAGCCTGATCCCGGTTTAACAAGACCGATTTTAATCGCTTGCTCAATTGTCCAAGTAACGTCAAGTTCTCCGCCATTTGGGTGTTTAAATGTTCCCGTAACTTTCTCATCTGTGTAATCCTTCCATTGAACAGAACCACCTGCGTTTTGAAAACGAGCCAACATTGCATCTGCTTTTAATGCCGGTCTCCCTTGTATGATATGAAAGTCTCTAGCAGCCGTAGCAGGATGTAATCCTTCTGCTTGTGCTACCGCCATGAGTGCTAACACACTGGCTTTATCTTTCATACCAAATAAACCAGATTGTGCGATTGCACTTGCCATCTGATCCATTTCTTGAAACGGAACTACGTTACTCATGTTTATCTCCCCTTGTTAAGTTTTGTTTTAATTTATTGCAATACCAAATAATTTTGTCTGCATCATCAATGGTATTTCCTTTTAATCCAAGTCTTAATGCGTACGCTCTAATCGTACCAATAAGATAACCTTGAAATTCTAATGGTGTTGCTTTAGCTTTAATCACATCAATGGCTTCTATACCGCCTTTGGTGTAGTGTAACGGATGATTAATTAAATCGTCTTTCATGATATAAACCCCTTTATTGTGTCAATGATTGAACAAACAGCCATAATCCAAAACGCTATTTCCATGCGGTGTTGTGAGATTAATTTCATTTGATTAAAAACCTCCTGCTGCCAGGCATATCAATAATGAATTGATCGTAAACATCTGGCATAGCTGATTTAAATAAGTCAGAACTAAAGCGTTTAGTAGGTTTACTATTTTTCCATGTCACTAATGTGTGTCCACTCATATCTCTGATTTCAGAATTTTCACCCATCGCATTACGGATTTGTAATTCCACTTCTTCTTTCATAGTCTCTAGTTCTTTAACTTTTAAGTTTAAAGATTTAAGTTGTTCAATCGCATATTCCATTTGACGAGTAGCTGTCACTACACCATCGTGTCCTTCTGGAAATACCAATTTAGAGGCTTCAATTGAATCAGGTGTTGGTAAAGTATTAGCCATGACATGACCCCAATGACCCGCCATCTCTTTAATCAATTCCTCTTTATGTTGTTCAGTGACATCATAGATATAGTATTTAAACTCATTACCACCAAAGAGTACTGCAAAACATATTTTGTCTAATTGATGCACTGCACACTCATGTACGAGTTGCGCCCAGTCTGCTGATGGTATACGACCTGTTTCAAAGTCATATTTGTTTCTGGTTGCTGCATTGTAATTCTTTGCCTCAACCAAAATTTTTCCGTCTGCCGTGATACCATCAAAGTGACAGCGTAACCATTGTTCTTTAGGATGTGTAAGCATATAGTCTGCGTCTTTCACTTCTTGCTTTAATGCGTCTTGTGCAAGGCGTAAAATAATAGGTTGCATAACATGACCCATTTGTACGGCTTCAATGTGTGATAAGTCAGGTATAGGTGTCTTACCTTGTTTTTGTAAAATAACCTCTACTGCTTTACCATTAACTGCTCGTCTTGTGTCTGATGCCCACCATGCAGAGTTTCTAATCTCTGGCTCAAAGTCGTTACGATCATTCGCCATCATCATCCCCTTGATATTTATTTAATAAGTCTATTAATTCTTTTTTATCTTTTATAAATTTTTCAGAACCATCTTCTGGTAAAGAATTTATATATTCTTTAAAAATATCGTTTGCATGGATAATACCCAAATTAGCAATAGCTTCTATTAAAGATGAACTTCCCGTACACGCATCATAAGATAAAGAATTTTTTTCAAATGAAGTAGGATCGTCTATGCTTATATTAGACATTATTCTTGAAAGATGCTTTAAATGGTCAAAAACCTCATACAAGGATCGCCAATATATCCAAGATATATTTTTATTATCTTCCATGATTGACCTCCACTCTTGAATAAGCCTCACGATTGCGTTGCTTTTCTTTCCACTGATTGACTGCACGTGTTGTAAAGGCTTCTGGATGCGTTTTAAAAAGGTTATCAATCACCTCGTTAATATCATCTAAATGAAGTTGTTGTGATGTGTATGGAAGTCTTGCGAACTCCGTACCGGTAAGACCTGATGCTGCTCTACGTAATTGAGTACGTTCGTTTTCCGTTAGTTGAATCATCTAATATCCCCTCTAGTTGTTGTTTAAATTCTACTACATTACTTGCTTGATTGAGTTTTGAATTTTCAATCTCGTACAAGTCTGCTTTTGTTTCAAAGTACGTGCCGTCTGTACGAAAACGTTTAGTACCCTTCTCATACTTATTAGCTTCATCAAAGAATCTGACTTTACTAATCCATCCACAAATAGTAAGTTGATCTGTATTTTTGTTTAAACTGCAAAAAATATACCGATCCACCTTATAATTTGCTTGTAACGCAATTAAATTGTTCACGTAATGATCTAATGGGTCTGTCGTTCTGCCCATAGTTTTAACATCATACGTATACTTATTTATTTCTAAATCCACTCCGCCATCAAAACCATTCTCGTACACCATTAATGGTTTATGAAATATATCTAATAATGTTTGTTGTCCTATTAAACCAGTTAATTGTTCATCAGGGCTGCCATTGGCTTGATCTCTCTTACCAAAGTTAGCTCTGCGTAATAAGTATTTGCAATACTCTACAATATCTGCTTTAACTAGAACGCTAAACATTAGTGTCTCGTTAAAATGTTAACCAATGCTAACAAGTGATTGACTTGCGCCCTTAAAGACTTATTCTCATTCAATAATGATTCCATGTCTTTAACTGCCATTGTCACTAATTGATCTTGTTTAGTAATGGTTTCTACTAATTTCTTTTCTGATGCGTTAAGTTTCTTTTTAGTTGACATGATTTTCTCCTGATTAAAATGGGGCTTCAAAGACACCTTCATAATGTCCTTCATACCAATTATTTGGATAAGTGTCTGTAATGGGATCAAAGAATTTACCGGCTTGTCCACAGCTATCTATAAAGTTATAGTTGCGTTCAAAGGTAGCTAATTTGTATTTGGGTTTTCCGGTGACCAAATCAATGGTCTGGGTGCGTAAACAATGATCTTGCTTACTATCAAAGTGTTTACAATTGATGCAATACTCACTCATATTAAATCTCCAGTTAGGTTAATAGGTAGAGATACATTACATGATTATTTAAATTAATGCAAACTATTTTTTACATTTGCCTGTAAATTAAGATAATTGAATTATTACTGGCAAATCATAGTAAATTATATGTTACTAATTTTCATTCAAGTAATTGAATTATATAAAAAGAATGAAAACAATGTGCATGAAATTTTAATAACTCATTAGGGGTCTTTAATGAAAATACAGATTATTTTGTCTATAAAAATGTGCAATATATTACACACAAGTCATATTGCTTGTATTTAAATAAAGGAAAACATCATGTGGAATAAACCAGAAGTAACTGAAATGAGATTCGGTTTTGAAGTAACTATGTACGTAATGAACAAATAATTAATCGTAAAAAAGTAATATATGCGTACGTTTTTACGTACGTATTAGGTTGTGGATAACCTGTGGATAACCTGTGGATAACTTCATGGGTTATTTTACATAATACCCATATATATATATTACTAATATATATATATTATTAATATATCGTATAGTATACGTACTATATTAGTACGTATAAGTATATAGGGAATATACTACTACTATATTTTAAATGATTTATTATATACGTACGAATATAATATAGTTAGAATATATATATATGGTAAGGTATTAAAATTAAAAGATCGTGGCTTCTAGATACCTTAAAATGCGTTTAAACTATATCTTTTTGTTATCTAGTCCGTACACTTTAGCAACCTTATAAACAAGCCTATAAAAATCTTTAGAATGTTCGTCATAGTTTTTATATCCAAGTGAGTAGTACATGGTTAAATGTATCATCTCATGCAGCAAGGTTTCTTTAACATCGTTAAAGGTAATACATAAAGTTTTTGATATACATATTCTCATGGGTTCAACATCAAACAATCCCATAAATTCATCCGAGGCTATCACTTTAAATTGGATATGCCTAGGATGTGGTAGTTGGTATTTGTCAAAGGGGTGAATGTTCTTATAACCTAAATACAATGCACGGATATATTTAGGCTTTAAGATTATCATGATTAGTAAAACGTTAGTGTTCCAATTTTTTCTTTTGGTTTAAAGTTCCAGGGGTTATGAATACGATCATCATGAAAATGATGATAGTCTTTAATATAATACTTTTTTCTAATCAAATCCAAGGCAATCAACTTATTTTCTAAAAACTGTTTTTGATTGGGTTCTTTAGCTTTGCCTTGTTGGATGAGTGTTATATATTCATAACGATGGGGTTTGTAGACTTCATCACAAATCTTATCTATAGACTTGGCTGAATTAATGACTACAGAACCCACAGCTATTTTTTGAGATAATGTTTGAGCTTCACCATGCAAAACATAAGCAAGACAAGCCACAGATAGTTCTAACATAAAAACCTCCTACATATTTTTTAACCAGGTGTCATAAATTCTTGTAGCAATTTGAGCCACCATAATTGGGGGTACTGACATTCCAATAATATAATGGGGTTTATTGTTCAAAAAATTATAATCAAGAGGAAATGAGCCAATTTTACAAGCCTCATTTTTACTTGTATACCTGGGAGAGTCAAATAATACTAGCGCATCTTCATGAGATGTCAATGTACTTGGGGTCTTATTTACATATAAATAACTTTGAGAAAAATACTTTTGTTTACCTTGAATACGCATACAAGCAGCTTCCATGGAAGAATCTCCATGCTCTCTACCTTCCCAAATTACTTTCATATTTGGGCTTAATTCTCTACCCATTTCATCTTTAAATTCTCCAAATGTAATTGGGGTCTCATTAAAATCTAAATTTATCTTTGGGGTCACTAAAAACATATCTAATTGCTCGAGAAAGGGGGCTGCAAGATCTTTTCTAATAGCTAGAAAAAAGACCCTTTCCCTTCTTTGAGGCACACCCATGCGAGAAGAATCAAGTAGCCAATGTTTTACATAGTACCCAGCTTTTTCAAATTCTTCATAAATTTTAAGTACATAAGTTTTTGCATTGCCTAAAAGTAAACCCTTCACATTTTCGGCTACAACTATTTTAGGTTGTAACTTTTTAGCTAGATCAATAAAATCAAAAAAAAGAGTGTCCAATACTTGCTCTTGCTGACCCTCTCTAAATTTCTTTTCTACTCCCCATTTTTCTTCTCTATCTCCTGCCATTGAAAAACTAGAACATGGAGGAGATCCATCCAAAATATCTAAATTAAAAAGCTCCTGGGGTAAATCATCCCTTAACTTAAATGTTTGGATAGGTTCGAGAAAAGCATATTTAGGATTATGGTTAGTTTTATAGGCATCCATCATTTTGGGGTCAATTTCATTGACTCCAATAACATCAAACCCTGCTAATTTATAACCCATAGATGAACCACCTCCACAAGCAAAGCAAGAAAAGACCTTGCCTTTATCTTTTGTGAAAGTGGTATTTTTTAAATTCCAAATGTATGGGAATTTACTCACAATCCACACAAATTCTCTCTTGCTCTTTTGTGTGTTTTGCAAATTCAAGACAACACATCATAGCTAGTTGATTAGCTTCTTGAAGTGTAATCTTTCCTCCATCGTATTGAGTATAAATGTCATTGATTGACACATGAAGATCATCAAGTGAATAAACCTCTTGAGTTTTAGCCATAATTTAAGCTCCCATAGATAAAATTAAAAATATCCAACAATAAAGACTTATAAAACCTAAAATGCCATAAATAATGATTTTTAACATGATAAGCCCCCTTCCTTTTTAATTAATAATAAGTAGATTAATGATTGAATCCTAGCTTTATTAAGTAATTTTTTCATTATGCAGC